>Ga0180437_10010482_pt1 | contig 11302 bp, 13 predicted proteins | sample SS_ome_4_FD_132410 | JGI IMG/M metagenome (GOLD analysis project Ga0180437, IMG submission 132410) | Hypersaline lake sediment archaeal communities from the Salton Sea, California, USA - SS_3_D_1 metaG | ecosystem: Environmental > Aquatic > Non-marine Saline and Alkaline > Hypersaline >... | reverse complement strand
TTTGCGGTGGGCACCCTCTTGCTTGTACGATTTCCCCAACCAGAGGCCAGTGCAACGAATGTGCCGGAAAAGGACTCTTGGTGGCAGGATCTCACTCTTGGCTGGCGCTATATCTTTGCCCGGCCCGGCCTGCGGGGCCTGCTATTGTTCTTTGCGGTGGTCAACTTTTTGTGGGGCATGGTGGGAGCCTTGATTGTGCCCCTGATCCTCAGTTGGACATCCAGCGATGTGCTGGGCGTTGTGATCTCGATTGCCGGCGTGGGCATGCTCGTTGGCAGCCTGATCATGAGCGTCTGGGGTGGCCCGCGACGGCGCATTAACGGGGTGCTCGCCTTTGAGCTGTTGAGCGGCGTCTGTTTTATGCTCATCGGCCTGCGGCCGTCCTTCTGGCCGGTGGCGGCGGGCGTCTTTGGTGCCCACGCGACGATCGCCATTGTGTTCGGCTCGAACCAGGTCATCTGGCAGAGCAAGGTCGCGCCCGACATCCAGGGGCGAGTGTTCGCCGCGCAGCAGATGATCGCCCGGGCCGCGGCGCCGCTGGCCTACTTGCTGGCCGGGCCGCTGGCGGATAGGGTGTTTGAGCCCTTTATGGCTGGGGGTGGCGCCCTGGCGACTGGGTTCGGTCAGTTGCTGGGCAGTGGGGCAGGAAGGGGGATTGGGTTACTGTTCGTGCTGATGGGTGTGGCCAAGATAGCGGTGTCGCTGGCAGGAATGCTGAACCCCCACATTCGTCATTTGGAGGATGACCTGCCGGATGCGGTGCTGGCTCTGGCGGAGGCTTTGGGCCACCCGCATGGTTGATCACTAGACTGAGTGGAGAGGTCCGCTGGTATACCTTCCAAGCACCGGACAAGCGCCGCCCGGTGCTTATTCTGACTCGAAACTCGGCCATCGGTTTCCTGAATGCCCTCACTATTGCCCCTATCACGACAACCATTCGTGACATTCCATCTGAAGTTGCCTTATCTCTAGAAGATGGACTGCTCGTCGACTGCGCGGCAAATCTGGACAACATACAGACGGGTCCAAAGCACAAGTTGGGTTCTCTGATCGCTTCCCTCCCGTCCGAAAGAATGGAAGAGGTAAATCATGCAATTGCCTTTGCTCTGGGCCTTGATGTTCCTACCTTCGGATTGTGAATTTCGGGAAGCCGCGTCGCTACTTGGTCAGCGTCCCGCCGAGGTGGAGGATACGCTCACCGCCTTCGGCTGACGCACAGTAGGGTGCCGGTCACAGTCGCACCCTCGAACTGGCGGTTCGGATTCCACCTCAGTCCAGGGCATGGGCCAGGGGCCGTCCACGACCCCTGGCCAGCGTACCACACACAACCGTCTCGAGTGGCGTTAACTCCACGCTGAGGGTATGGCGACTCGACGGGCACCCTATTCAGGGGCTAGGCGCTCGCGCGCGCCAGTTCAAGCAGCAACATCGCCACATCATGTGGCGCGGTAAAGATTCCCTCGTGCGCGGTGGCCATCCTGCGACAGTTCCATCCCTCCTCACGGGCTCGGGCGGCAATCCGTTCGAAGATCCCCCGGTACATGTCGTCGGGCGGTTTCGCCGTAAAGTGCACGTAGGTGCGCGCAACCTGAGCCGCTTGGGGATTGTCCAGCGTGACCGGTTGTTGCGCTGCTTTGAGCATAAAGTCGGTCGTGCGATCGACACCAGGTGGATAGTACGGGACCCGCCAACCGTCGCCGTAGGCAGCGGCCAGTTGTCCAGCCGCAGCCGTGATTTCGGGCCCGAGCACGTCGGCCAGCGATTGGCCATTTTCCGGCACAAAGGCATCCAGGTAGATGAGTTGATGGATCTTCTCCGGCACCTGTTCGGCCACCCCGGTGGTGACCATCCCCCCGTAACTCCACCCTACCAAGTTCACATCGGACAGATTCTCATAGTGGAAGACGTTCAGTACATCCAGAATGTGAGTATCCAGCCCGATCGCTGGGCTCGCCAGATGGACACGCTCGCCTGAACCGGTCAACGTGGGCGCAAACACTTCATGGCCGGCCGCCCGCAATTCTTGGCCCACCGCTCCCCACATCCAACCGCCATGCCACGCGCCATGAACCAGCACATACGTTGCCATGTTAGCCTCCTCGAAGAATGATTCTTGTCCACGCCATGCCCGCACCTACCATCACACAGTCTGATCATCGAGATGGCCTGCCTGTTGCGGGCACTAAAGCGATCGAAAAACGCCTGAGCGGATTCGAGTTGTCTACTGCAGACATGTGTCATTTTCCATAGGATTGGCGATTCCTACCACCCCTTTGAAGGGGACTTTCCTGACTAGCAGAGATCCTCCGCGGGAGGATCTCGTTCTCCCCCAATCGGCTGCAACCTCCTCTCCACAAAGGAGCACAGCGCCGCCCAGTCTCGGATGTATCATGCTTCGCCGCTGGGCACGTGCTGCACCTTGCCGCGCCATTCGGTCTGGCCATTGCCCAGCGGCTCAGGCCACAGCCGCACCGTGAATAGGTGCGAACGGGGACGGAACTATTCTGATTCCATGCTCAGTCTGGGCAATGGCCTGTCCACGAGGGCCTGCGTGCATGCCTGGTTATGCTCGCGCCCTTAGACGTAGCCGCACCTGTCACCCGACTTGACGACCCAGCGACCGTTCCACCAATAGTAGCTATCGCAGGGGCCAACGATTGTCCACCCATCCACGATGAAACCCTCAAATGACCAGGTGCGCTCGCCATGCATGATACCGCTGGGATCGTCAAAGACCAGCTCCGCTTCGGTGCGGATCTCCTCAGGCAGTCTGGCGGCGCTGACCGGAAGCGCCACCAGGATCAGTGCCAACGTCAAGGCGATCATAGCGAACGTTGACTGGCTTCTAGTCGATTCCATTTCTCCTCGTTCAAGAGTTTGTTCGACACTGCGTATCACTCATGCCAATGCACCGAACTTGCTGCACGGATCGCCCGGCGGAAGAACCGGCTCAGGCAAAACTGACTACCGGCACCCCATGCCCACGGATCCTGAAGCGCTACCTGCCGGGAAACCGGACCGTAAAACCGGCCAGGTTGTCCCAGTAGGAGCCTAGATTGTCGTTTACAGTCAGGTAAAGGGTTCCACTCGCCGGCGGGATGAAGGACGACGCCCCACCGATCAAGAACGACTCGCCGGACGGACCCACCCTGCCCACCAGGGCGCCGTAGGGAGCATGCTCCAGCGCGCAGGGAGGGGGTGCCCCGGTGTACTCACCACAGCCAAGGTTCCACACCTGGCCGTCAGGACCGCTGATAGCGCCCGGGTACCCCGCGAGGGGCGCGGTGATGGCCACGCCCTGCGTATCCAGGTAGACTTCTTGGTCCTCCGCTACGATGATTCCTGTTCTCACCCATTCAACGCCTGCGGGGACACGAACGGGACTTGCCGCCGCTTGTACGCGGGGCACGGCGGCGACTGTGCCTCCTGCCAAGACGGCCAGAACTGCAAATAGGCGTACTACCTGGTACAGATGCTGTTTGCGCATGGTTTTCCTCCTCTTTGTCTAATCTTCAAGATCTGGAAGCACGGATTCAAGCATACCACAGCTGGCGCTATAAGAGCGTTTCATGGAGCGCGTTTCGGGGCCGAAATAGGGCAAGAACAGAATTGGGGTTCTGACAGGTCACCAGGAAGGTTGGCATTGTCTGGGTGTTCTCCGCAATGGCCGTGTGCCTCTCCCTGTTGTTCACGGTGTCCCCCTTGGCGTTCTCGACGCCGGAGCGGATCTGGACCCCGCATCCCCGCGCCATGCGCTCCGCCTAGGCCGGATCGAAGTAGCCCAGGAAGCCCTACATCGTCTGAATGTTCTCCGCGATTGCCATGTCCGTCCCTCCTTTTGCTCTCGGATCAGGTTCCCTCGTTTGTCGCTGGTTCCAGTTTACCACGCCCGCGTGGCAAAGACGTCTGCATAGCGTGAGGAAAACGTAAGGAAAATGTGGGACTTGAGCACTGCCGAACAATATGGTATACTATAGCCGGTGCTGGCCCTGGTTCCCTGGTATTGCCGCGCTATACCAGCCAACCAGTGATCGGCGTCTGGCATCTTGAGAGCCACCTTGGCCGTGTGTCCGAGATGGCCCAGCCAGCCGTTGTGGATTGCCGTCGGGAGGTGCCGTCATGGCCCGATTGTCGATCTGTTTCCTTGGCCCTCTCCAGGTGACACTGGATGGACAGCCAGTCACGGCGTTCGAATCGGACAAGGTCCGGGCCCTCCTCGCCTACCTGGCCGTCGAAGCCGACCGGCCCCACCGTCGCGAGAAACTCGCCGGACTCTTGTGGCCCGACTGGCCCGAACGCTCCGCCCGCACCAATCTGCGGGGGGCGCTGTCCAACCTGCGCTCCGCCATTGGCGACCGCCTGCCTGCCGGCAGCGAGGAGGGCGCGCCGTCCTTCCTGCTCATCTCGCAGCAGACCATCCAGTTCAACGTCGGTAGCGACGCCGCCGTGGACGTCCTGACCTTCGACCAGATCTTGGGCAGCCTGCCATCGTCTGACTCTCCAGAGAGCATGCGCCGCCTGGAGGAAGCGGTCGCCCTCTACCGCGGCCCCTTCCTGGAGGGCTTTTCCCTGCCAGACAGCACCGCTTTCGAGGAATGGATGCTCCTCGAGGGCGAGCGCCTCCACCGCCTGGCCGTCGAAGCCCTCCACACCCTGGCTGAGGGGCACGCTCGCCAGGGCCAGGCCGAACGAGCCCTGCAATGCGCCTGGCGCCAGGTGGAGCTGGATCCCTGGCACGAGAGCGGCCACCAGCAGGCCATGCGCCTCCTGGCCGCCAGCGGCAGACGCGCCGAGGCACTGGCCCAGTACGAGACCTGCCGCCGCCAGCTGGCCGAAGTGCTGGGCGTTGAACCCTCTACGGAGACCAAGGCGCTCTACGAGCGCATCCGGGACGGGACCCGTGATCGTCAGCCGCAGGCGCCCGCCGCCCCCCCTGTCCCCCGGCACAACTTGCTGGCGCAGCTCACCCCCTTTGTCGGGCGCCAGGCCGACCTGACCCTCATCCGCGACCGCCTTCGCGACCCTGCCTGCCGCCTCCTGACCCTCGTCGGCGCCGGCGGCATCGGCAAGACCCGCCTGGCCTTCGAGGCCGCCGCTACCCACCTCGCCGACTACGAGCACGGCGTCTTCCAGGTCCGCCTCGCCGGCGTCCACTCGCCCGAGGCCATCGTCCCCACCGTGGCCCAGGCCATCGGCTTCTCCTTCTACGAGGGCGGCGAGCCTCGGCAGCAGCTCCTCCATTACCTGCGCGGGAAGCGGATGCTGCTCCTCATCGACAACTACGAGCACCTCCTGGACGGCGTCGATGTCGTGGTCGACATCCTCCAGGCAGCGCCGGGCGTGACGGTCCTAGTCACCTCCCGTACCCGGCTAGGCCTGCAGGGCGAGCATCTCTTCCCCGTCGGCGGCCTGGCCTACCCTGAAAAACAGACGTACGAGATGTCGGAAGGGGAATACGACGCCGTGGACCTGTTCCTGGCCGCGGCGCGGCGGGCCTGTCCCGGCTTTGTCCTGGCCGGCCAGGAGGGGTACGTAGCGCGCATCTGCCGCCTGGTGGGCGGCATGCCGCTGGGCATTCTCCTGGCGGCCGCCTGGCTCGAGATGCTCACTCCGGCCGAGATTGCGGCCGAGATGCAGCAGAGCCTTGACTTCCTTGCGACTGATCTGCCAGGTGTGGAAACGCGACAGCGGAGTGTCCGTGCCGTGCTCGACTACTCGTGGCATTCCCTTACCGAGCAGGAACGCGCAGTTTTCAGCGGGCTGTCGGTCTTTCGCGGCGGCTTCACTCGGGAAGCAGCGCAGGCCGTGACGGGCTCGAGCCTGCGCGAGCTGATGGGCCTGGCGAACAAGTCGCTGCTCAGTCGCACACCGACAGGGCGCTACGACCTTCACGAGCTGCTTCGGCAGTATGGAGCCGAGAAACTGGGCGAGGCTCAAGACGAAGAAGGAGCCGTCCACCATAGACATTGTGCCTACTATGCAGAGTTCTTGTCCCAACGAAGGACGCAACTGCAAGGAAGGGAGCAAAAACAAGCGCTGGCAGACATCGGTGTGGAAATCGAGAATATACGAGCTGGTTGGGATTGGGCCGAAGCTCAGGGCAGGATCGAGACGATCAGCCAGTTTATGGAAGGCCTATCTGAGTTCTACCGGATGCGCGCCTGGTACCGGGAGGGGGAAGAAACCTTCGCCCGGGCCGCCAAGAAGCTGGCAATGACGCCGGGCACAACCGCGAATTGTGAATCGAGGCTGATTCTGGGCAGGATGCTCTTGCTTGCAGGTTGGTTCTGCGGTTGCCTCGGTCACGTAGAGAAGGCCAGCCAGCTACTGCAGGAAAGCCTGAAGATCTTTAGGGATCTGGACGCTCGAAAGGAAATGGCATATGCGCTGTGCTACCTTGGAGACAGACAGGAGCAAAAGACCCTGTATCAAGAAGCGTTGGCCATCTTTAGGGAAATCGACGACCGCAAAGGAACTGCGCTGGCTCTCGAAAGCCTCGGTTTGATTGCTGGTGCTCGAGGGGAATACAGGGAGGCGAGAACCTTCTATGAGGAGAGCCTAACCCTTTTCAGAGAACTAGGCAATCAGGACGGCATTGCCAGTTCGCTCGATGGTTTAGGCTACATAACCTGGATCTTGGGTGAGTATGAAGTTGCCAGGCAACTGCACCTGGAAGGCCTGGCCATTCACAAGGAGATCGGTGACCCAGGAGGAGTCGCTAGGGCTCTCAACCGCCTGGGTATCGACGCTGTAGGATTGAGGGACTATGAGGAAGCCAAGCATCTGTGGCAAGAGAGCCTGGCGATCTTTACGGATATCGGCATCCTGGAGAGGATGGCCGCCGTTCTCGGAAACCTTGGCGAAGCGCTGAATTTGCTGGGAGACAGTCGAGAAGCGCTCCGAACGGCCAAAGAGGGCCTGACGTTGGCGGAGAGGATCGGCAATCAATACTGGATAGCCCGCGGCTACATGATAATGGGAAACGCTGCCAGCGGGCTGCAGGAGTTTCGCCAAGCCCGTCGATACTACCTCCAGTCCCTACAGGTGGCTTCCGCGGCAGGGGCGTTGGGCGTCACCTTGCTTGACGTGCTGGGGTATGCGGCGATTCTGGCGCGTGAGGGAGACACAGGACGAGCCCAAGAACTGCTGGCCCTGGTATTGTGCCATCCGGCGAGCTGGCAGTTGGCCAAGGACCGAGCACTCGCGCTTGTTGGCGAGTTGGAGGCCAAGTCATCGCCCGAGGAGGCGGCGGCGGCCCGGGAGCGTGGCCACGCGCGCAACCTGGATGCGACCGTGGCGGAGCTGTTGGCTGAGCTGGGAGGAGAAGGAACTGCTGCTCGAACTGCGCCCCAAGCCTAGGTTTTGCTGGGCCAACCGCAGTTGTCAATTCTGAGCGACCGTGGGGAGCGACGAATCTCGCTTGTCCATGTGTCATCAATGAGACTCCCGTCGGACTGCCTCGGGGCAGGCAGTGCAGGCCTGCCCCGCAAGGCATCCTGGTTCCAGATCAAGAAGGACAAGGCCGCCGCGGCGACGACAGTCTAGGTCATCCTGCGCGTGGTGGACAACCTGAAGACGATCCTGGCACCGATCTTGCCGCACACAGCGCAGCAGCTGCACGAGTACCTGCGGTACGAGGGGCAGCCCCTCGACTCCGCTCGGGACAGGCTCTTTGGTACGCAGCATGTGGTCGAATTCCAGGAGGAGGCGCGCTCCCACCGGGCGCCAACCTACGACCACAGCGGGGCGGTGGGCACTTGGGCCAAGAGCGAGCTGTTGTCCGGCCAGGCGTTGCGCCAGCCGTCGCCGCTCTGCAAGAAGCTGGACGAGAGCGTGATCGAAGAGGAGTACGCACGGCTGGCAGGGTAAGCCGGGGTCGCGATTCGAGATTCGGAGATTCGGGAGCCGGGGTTTGTGCCCCGGCTCTAATTGTCCCTGCATTTGACAGCCATAAGCTTTCGTGATACAATCTAGACAGTCTAGATAGGAGGTGATCAGTGATCCGGAGTTGGCAGCTTCAGGAAGCAAAAAACAAGTTCAGTCGAGTCGTAGAGAATGCGGTGAATGATGGCCCGCAGATCATCACCAAGCGTGGAGTGGAAGTGGCAATTGTCATTTCTTATGCCGAGTACCAGAAGATGGTCGCCTCCAGGGGCAAGCTCTCAACGTTCTTTCGAGACTCGCCGCTTGTCAGCGCCGAGCTGGATCTCGCGAGGGACAAGAGCGAGGGCCGGAAAGGTTTGGACCTATGACCTTTCTGTTGGATACATGCGTGATTTCCGAGCTCGTCGCAAAGCAACCAAACCTCCGCGTTGTACAGTGGGTCGATAGCATTGATGAAGACAAGCTTTTCCTCAGCGCGATCACCATCGGGGAGATCAAAAGGGGAATCGAAAAACTCGCTGACTCGAGTCGCAAGAGTGCTTTGGCGGAGTGGCTCGAGGGCGACCTGCTCATTCGCTTCACAGACAGGATTTTGCCTATCGACATCCCGGTGATGCTTGTCTGGGGACAATTGACTGCCGATCTTGAGAAGCAAGGCAGACGCATGCCTGCCATTGATTCTCTGATTGCTGCCATTTGTTTACAGGGGGGGCTTGATCTGGTCACGCGTAACGAGAGCGACTTTGCGCACAGCGGCGTCACGGTAGTCAATCCCTGGGAGCAGTAGTGAATCGCTGCCAGCCGCCTATGCCACTTTTCTTCCTCTCTTGAGAGTGGCAACCACCAGCCGGACGGTCAGAACGGAGATCGGCTGGTTGTATTCTTTGGCACCGGAACCGCCGGGGCGAGCCACCGGCAAGGCATTCTTCTGTACCCTGTGTCTGAGAATACCTCAACTTCAAAGGTGGCAAGTTCCCTAAAAGCCACGGCGCAGCCGTAGACGTGCCCTGCTTCGTGAGCAAATACGACCCCGACCCGCTGCGCTTCTACCTGACGGCCACCGCCCACGAGACCCGCGACACCGAGGCCTGCCCTGCCTGCCCCGAGCAAAGTCGAGGGGAGGGACTCGAAGGGCCTGCCCTGAACGACGCGAAGCGAACGGCTACACATTCGCTGCGCTCACCGGTGCCGCTCTTCAAAAAGCTGGACCAGAGTGTGATCGAGGAAGAGTACAGGCGACTGGAAGGGCAGCAATCCGCAGAACAAAAAGGAGCCGGGGCACGCGACCAGGCTCTTTCAGATCCTCCAGTCGGAAGGTTGCGTGGCTAGGCGGACCGTGGTAGAATACACGTCGCAGGAGGATGAGGTTGTGAGTCAAGACGCATTACCCATCAATCCCGACCTTGTCTGGGACTACGAGATTCCAGAGGACGGGCATCAGGACGAGGCATTCCGCCGATGGTACATCGCGCGCGTTTTGACCCGCGGACGAATGGAAGATGTCCAGGATCTCGGCTTGCACACCATTTATGCCTATTTGCCAGATCTGGTTTTGCCCATCAGGATCCGGCGCTTCTGGGAATGGTATTTGAACTTGCCCGATGTCAGGTCACGATATGGAACTGCTGACACCGCTGCAGCGTAAGCTTCTCCGCGCGATTGGGGAATCCCCGCTGCGAGACGAGTTCTTTCTCACGGGCGGTACAGCCCTCGCTGTCCTGTATTTGCACCACCGCTATTCGGTGGATCTGGACCTCTTCACAGAGAACCCCGCAGCCGTAGTACAGGTGCCGCCAACCATGGAGGAGATAGCCAGCCGACTCGGCCTGGAGATCACATTCACCCGGACATTGGGCACGTTTCTGGAGGCATTTGTAACATCTCCCGATGGCGAGCGGGTTGAATTCGATTTTGCCCAGGATAGCCCCTACCGACTGGAGCCAACTCGCCTGGACCCGGAACTGGATCTTTGGGTCGACAACCCTACGGACATTGCCTGCAACAAGCTCTCGGCGTTATTCGACCGGGCTGAACCGAAAGACTTTGTAGACGTCTTTTTTGTCGTACAGGAGATCCTGCCTTTCGATCGATTGGTGGCGCTCGCCCGCCGCAAGCATGTAGGCATGGACGACTACTGGCTGGCCATGGCCCTGGTCCAGGTAGAACAGATAGCAATGTTGCCTCGCATGGTAAAGCCCGTGTCGGTGAACGAATTGAGGGCGTTCTTTCTAGCCCGGGCCAAGAAGTTGATGGAGCAGGCCAGTGCTGCTCCTGAATAGTCTTGCAAAGATAACCTGCGCCCGAGACGTTGACAACTCGTCACCTTGTCTGGGAGTGCGATTGTGGAAAAGGAACACCGTTGCAACTGCAAGACAGGCTGCCAGACCTGCCGGTGCACTAGCCTGCGGCCTAACGAGCCCTGTGACAGTGGTTATGTCTGCACTGACTGTCAGAATCCGCTGAACGGGGTGGACGTCCAAGACCTGTCCGTCTGCGCGATCCAAGACATCGAAGCGTGCAAAATCCTCACTGATCGAGAACTGAGGACAGCCTACGAGCTCCCCTGTGGACACGAGAGTGTGCCTTTAGAGAAGCTGTTGGGCATGTATCTTTGTCCGGAATGCGGTGAAGGCTATTGGTATTCCTTCTGCTGGAACAGCGTTGTAGAGGATAGCTGCACTTGGCATTGTCAGGTTTGCCGCCAGTGTCGCGACTGGCGGGAGTGGCACTGCGAGAGCTGCAATAAGTGCACCTACGGCGTCACCATGCCCTGTGAGCACTGCGGGAACGATGAGGGGGTTCTGTACCGGTGAGAAGATGACCAATCTATCAGCACCTCTGTTTCTTCTGCGGACGAACAGCAAAGCTGGACGATTGCCTCGCTCCACCTGACTGGGGAAGCCGACGTATCCGCTCCCGCCGGTAAGCCCAAACCTCCTGTACCAGCGAATGGCGGACTGGGAGGTCAACGGCTACACACTCGCTGCGCCCAGTGCAGGCCTGGACCGAAAGGCGCCCTGGTTCCAGATCAAGGAAGATCCGACGGCTGCAGCGGCGACGGTGTACATCATCCTGCGGGTCCTAGACCACCTGAGGCCGATCCTGGCGCCCATCCTACCCTACACGGCGCAGCAGCTCCACGAGTACCTGGGCATGCTCAGCCGGATACAAGCCCGGCTCGTCCATTGGGGCGCCTTTATTCTTCCCGCTGCGTTTCCCACAGAAAACGCTCCTGCAGTTCCACAACCAATGCCTCGACAGCCTCAGAGTCAGGCTCTTCAGGCAGCGTGGAGCAGTCATAGAGTTCCCCCAAGCGCGCTTCGTACGCGGTCGCCAATTCCAATAACGCTTCGTAGCTGAGCAATCCATTTCGCACCGCGGCCAGCCACTCCCGGTCGGGGCGGTAGACATGAACCTG
>Ga0180437_10010481_pt1 | contig 11303 bp, 10 predicted proteins | sample SS_ome_4_FD_132410 | JGI IMG/M metagenome (GOLD analysis project Ga0180437, IMG submission 132410) | Hypersaline lake sediment archaeal communities from the Salton Sea, California, USA - SS_3_D_1 metaG | ecosystem: Environmental > Aquatic > Non-marine Saline and Alkaline > Hypersaline >... | reverse complement strand
GACGCCCCGCCACGGCTCGGGGCCGGCTCGGGTCGCTACTGCCTTGCCGTATGGCTCTCTCATCCACTACTCTCCGCCAGTTACTGGCGCATCTCCCCTTTTTTCCGGTCCCCTTTCTTCTCGGCTTCTCTTCTCGGCGCCGGATGCCTGTGGACCGCCCGAAGGCATGTCGTTGTCTCCCGCTCGCGTGAAGGGCGGCAGGGCGGCCTCAGCCTTCGCCGAGACCCCTGCCGAGGCCGAAGACCTCGAGCAGCGTCTGCTCGTCTTCGACGGGCTTGACCCAACCGGTGACGGCCAGCAGCATCGCGATCAGGAACCCGGCCGCGAACCCGCCCACGTGACACCAGTAGCCCACCCCGCCGGCGCCGAGATAGAGCATCAGCACGTCCCAGGCAAACCAGATCAGAATCACCCAGATGCCGGCGAGGTTGGAGATGCGCAGGATGAAGACGTGGAAGACCCACAGCACCCGCACATCCCCGAGACGATCAGCGTGAGGCCCATGATCGCGTAGTTCGCCCACGGACGGTTGTCCGTCGGCACGTAGGCCTTCAGCGGTATCAGCATCCCCGTCCCCTTTCGCGCCCGACTGTAATGCGGCTGTCATGCGGCCCCGTCCTCGTCCTCGAGGATGGCGGCCGTGCCGTAGGTCAGGATCTCCGCCGCCCCGCCCATGATCATCGCGGTGGCGAACCGCACGGAGATCACGGCGTTGGCGCCGAGGCGCTGGGCGTCGGCGACCATTCGGTCGAGGGCCTGCTCGCGGCTCTCGGCCATCAGCTTCGTGTAGTCGGTGATCTCCCCGCCGATGATGTGGCGGAGAATCGCCTTGATGTCCTTGCCGATGTGGCGGGCGCGGATCGTGTTGCCGCGGACGATCCCGAGGGCCTTGGCGACCTTCTTGCCGGCGACGCTGTCGGTGGTCACGACGATCATCTCTCGACCTCCCGGGAGTACCTGTCGGCCTTGCGGACGGCCAATCGCTCGCGGAGCAGCGAGACGAAGAGGATCACCGTGCCGAACACCAGCGCGAGCACGCCGACCTTGACCACCCACGCGATGGTCGGGTCCGTGATCACCTGCTCGACGAGCCTGAAGCCCCCGTAGCATAGCAGCACGATCGCGCCGAGTGAGAACAGAATCCACCCGATCCCCCGCTCGAGGCGGTTGTAGACGTGCGACCAGTACCGCTCGAACTCCGCGTCGGTCGGCTCGCTGAACTTGATCATCGCGAGTTCCTCTTTCAGGGCGGTCGTCTCGGCGAGTTCCCGGCGGCAACTCTCGCACGATCGCAGATGCGCTTCCAGCTCGTCCCGTTGGTCGGCCGGCAGCTCGCCGTCGGCATAGGCCGTGATCTTCGACAGATACTCTTCGCAGCTCATACTCGATCACCCGCCTGTCTTCCTGCCGATCTCTTCCGGCAGGAGCCCGCGCAGGGCCTTTCTGGCGTTGTGCAGCCGGCTCATGACCGTGCCGATCGGGATGGCCAACGCCTCGGCGATCTCCTTGTACGACATGTGCTGGAAGTGGCTCATCACGATGATCTCGCGATGCTTCAGCGGCAGTCGTAGGATCGCCTTGCGGACCAGATCGGTGCGTTCATTTCGTTCGGCCAGGATGCTGGGGTCGTCCCGTTCGGCCTCGCCCGGCGGCTCGACGAGAATCTCCCCCGTCGGATGCCTGCGCTTCCGCAGGCGGCTGAGGCACACGTTTCGAAGCACGGCGGAGTACCACGTGTAGAACTTCGATCGCCCGTTGAAGCGGCGGATGTTCCGCCAGGCGCGGATGAAGGCGTCCTGCGATGCCTCCATCGCGTCGTCCCGGTTTCCCAGCAGCATGTAGGCGGCCCCGATGGCCCGGCCGGCACATTGCTTCACGAGCCGGCCGAACGCGTCTTTGTCGCCCGCCTGACACTGCCGTATCAAGGCGCCTTCGGCTTCGTCCATGGGTCCGTCGCTCCGCGGAGGTGTCCGTCTGTTAGACGGCATAGGATACGCTCCTATTCGCGCCGATACAGCCGTTTTTCGCCCCCGCCGCACGACACCCACGCGCCCCTACAGCAGGATACAACGCCAGGGCGAAGGGCGGCACATACCAGCCCACGGCGCGAGCCGTGGGGATTCCGGGAGCCTGAGGCAGTGAGCCCTTTCGAGGGCGGCACATCTTCGCGCGGCGCAGTGTGTCGCCCCCGAGGGGCTCCGGCGACCGGATTGGGGGCGGACCCACCGCTGGCGCGGTGGGCTGCGATGTGTCGCCCTTCGGGCTTCGTCGCGTGCCGGCGCGTCGTTGGCTCGCGGAGAACGGGGTCCTTGCGTTTTTCGGCTCTTCCAGGGAATGTGTGGGTCGCTTCCCCCGCCCGAGCTCTGCCTGTGGGACCGAGATGCATCTGGCCGCGTGCCCGAAAAAGAACGCGGCTGCGCCGCGGGGTTTTCTGAGGTATGGCTCAGCCATCGGACACCGGAGCGATGCCTTGAAAACCCCAGGGGGCACGGGGGGCTGGCCCCCCGGACGCCGCCGTGGGGGCAGGACGGATCGACATGGGGACACTCGCTGTGAGAAAAACGCACGGCTTTCGGACGTTCGAAGCGTTGGAGCTTGCCCTCTATCATACACTTGAAAACCTCCCCGCGCGGGCGATCGCCCATAGATTCTCCGGAGGAGCCGCGTTTCTTCCATACACGTTCTTCGTGGTCTTCGTGATTGCCGTCGGCCCACCAACCGGGCCTCCCCACCGTCATCGCCGTCGGCAGCCGGCCCGCGGCGGCGGGCCGGCGCGTTGAAAAGGCCGGCCTTTCCTTGCGATAATCGGGCGTCTTGCCCGTCTGTCCATGCAGAAGGAGTCCGCGCGTATGTTGGGACGGCTTTGGAAGATCGCGTCGCGGGCGGTGCTGGTCATCTCGATCGTCGTGTCGTTTCTGTTCGTCGTGGAGCTGATCCGGGCGTATCAGACGCTGCACGAGATGAGCAGGTGGGCGGGCTACGCGTTCGTCGTCGTGCTCGTGCTGGCGCTGGTCTGGCTGGCGGGGCGGCTGCTGGGGGGCTGGCGGTATCGGCCTCGAACGCTGAGGTGCCCGAACGTCGGCGATCTCGACGAGGCGGATGCGGGCAGGCTGAGGCGGTACGGGCGGTACCTGTCGAAGTATCTCGGGCGGCTTGCGGGCAACGAGTCGCTGGACGAGCAGCAGCGGCAGGACGCGGAGCGGTGGTCCGGCGAGCTGGCGGAGGCGATCTCTCGCGGCGGCGGGCGGGAGGAGCTGGCCGAGCTGCTGCGGACCGTCGAGGCCGAGCGGATTGAGCCGCTGCTGGCCACGCTGGACGCCAAGGCCGACCGCGAGATCAGCGACTGCGTTCGCGACGTCATGGTGGCGGTGGCGGCGAGCCCCTGGCCGCTGATCGACGCGATCGTGGTCGTCTACCGCAACGGCGGGATGGTCAGCCGCATCACCCACGTCTACAACAGCCGCCCCGCACTGCGGGAGCAGATGTCGATCTTCGCCGACGTCGTGCGGATCGTCGCGACGATCAAGCTGGCGAGCATGATGCGGAACATCCTGGAGCGGGCCGTCCGCGACGTCCCGCTGGCCGGGCGGATCGCCGAGGCGATCACGCAGGCGGTCGGCGCGGGCGTGCTGACCTCGGCGGCCGGTCACGCGGCGAAGTTCCGCTGCCGGGCGTTTCGCGGGTGGGACCGGGAGGAGGCGGCCCAGAACCTGCGGGCGCACCTGGGCAACTTCCTGAACGACTGCTGGGCGATCGCGCGGGACCTGGTGCTCGGGCCGGTCGGCAAGCTGTACCAGGTCTCCGCCGACGCGGTCCGGGCGCTGGGCAACGGGTTCAAGAAGGCGGTCGAGGCGACCGGCAGCGTGGCCGAGACGTTCGTCCGCAAGCCGGTGACCGCCGGCGGCCGCCACGTCGCCCGCGGCGTGCGGCGGTCGACGCGGTGGCTGTTCGGGCGGCGCGGGCAGTGAGCTTATTGCGAATTGCGGATTGGGAATTGGGAATTGCGAATTGCGGATTCCCCGACTCCGCGCGTTTTTCGGCAGGACCGACGTTCAGTCACAAGCGGAGTCTGTCGGGCGCAACCGATCCCCATCGACCAACCTATTTCGCCCCCGGTCCCCTGACCGGGGGCTCATATCGACGCATCGAACCCAAGAGGACGTTCCAGAACACCAGGAGTCGGGGAATCCGCAATCCGCAATCCGCAATTCGCAATGCAAAAACGGTGGCGTGCAAGGAGCAGGAAACCCTTGCACGCCGGGGAGGCCGGCGCGCCACGCACGCGCCGGGTCTTGAGATTTCGGTCAGGCCGGCCCGCCGCTCGCCTAACGCCTCGACGAGCGGCCTCGGCTGGACATCCGCGACCGCGACGGCGGGCCGATCGACGAGGCCCGGCTGCTTCCGGTCGGGCGGGAGAAGCTCGCCGTTCGGGCGGGCGAGGATGTCCTCGTTCTGGAGCCGATCGACCGCGCGGCCCGCGTGGGCGTCCGCGTGACGGTGGTTGTGCTCGGCCTGCGGACCGTCGTGCTGACGGTCGGCCTCGAACGGGAGGCGCTCGTCGATCGTGACGGCAGGCGGATCGTGGGTGCCGAGCGTGACGGCGTGCGGATCGTGGGCGTCGATCGCGACGGCAGGCGGATCGTGGGCGCCGAGCGCGACGGCGTGCGGATCGTGGGCGCCGATCGCGACGGCAGGCGGATCGTGGGCGCCGAGCGCGACGGCGTGCGGACGGTCGACCGTGACGGCGCGATTGTCCGCGGGGTCGGCGCCGATCGCGTCGGGAGCGTGCGCGTCGTCGGCGTGCGAATCACCGGCGCTGGCGTGCGAGTCACGGTTGAGGGCGTTCGGGTTGGCGTTCTGGTGCGCACTGCCTGGCGGAGGCGGTCGAGGCTGCTGGTCCGCGGGGCCGTGGCGACCGTCGGAGCCGTGCGGCGGATCATCACCGGCGGCCGGGCGGTCGTCGTCGGCCGCGTTCGCCCGACACTGCCGCTGCGGACGGTGGCGGCCGGCGCAACACGCGGCAAGCCGCCGCTGCGCACGGTGGCCGGCGGCGCGATCCGGGGCAGGCCGCCGCCACGGACCGTCGCCGGGGGCGCCAGCCGGCCGGTTCCCGGGCTCCGCACGGCGCCCGACGGCCCGGCGGGCCGGCCAACGCCGCCTCGCCCGACGGTCGGCGACCTGCCGACGGCCGGCGACCTGCCGACGATCGGCGACCTGCCGACGCCGGGCGGTCTGCGGAGGCTCGGCGATCTGCCGACGGCGGGCGGCCTGCGGTGGCCGAGTCCGCCCGGGGCGGGGCGGGTGCGCCCGCAGTAGTGATGGCCGTACCGCCCGCTCGTGTAGGGGTAGCGCCCGTGGCAGCTCAACCAGTGGCGGGAGCTTCTCAGGTAATGCAGGCGGTGGGTCAGCCGCCAGAAGATGCTCGTCAGCGACGGGCGCCAGCGGCTGTGGTGCCAGACGACGCGGTAGTGCGGGTCGAGGTAGCCGTAGCGGTAGACCACCTGGGTCGCCGCGTTGGACCACCACTGCCCGACCAGCGTGACGTCCTGGTAGTCCTGGAAGCCGTACAGCAGCACGTACCACGTGCCCGCCGCCGGGTAGCTGATGGTGATCTCCTCCTCCGTGCCCTGCGTGTTGGCGGCGTACTCGTAGGCGGTCGCCGTCGGCAGCCAGCCGCGGGCGAGGTAGAGGTCCGCGTCGCCGTAGCCGCCCGCCGTCACCACGTGCAGGGCCGTCTGACCGCCCGGAACGTCGATGCGGAAGTACCGGCCGCTGCCGATCTGCCCGCCCAGGCCGGAGACGGCGGCGTGATTGGGCAGCATGGTCACCGCCGCCGGCTGGGCGATCTGCGTCACCGCCGGTGTCGCCACGGGCGCGGCGGGCACGTACCCGGCCGGCACGGGCGTGACGGTCACCGGCGCGGGCGCGGCGTAGCCGGCGCTGACGACGGTGGGCCTGACCACCGTGGGGGCCACGACGGTGGGTGTGACGACGGTCGGCGTGACGAGCGTTGGTGTGACGACCGTGGGTCTGACGACGGTCGGCGCGACGTAGGTTCGCCCCACGTAGGTCGTCCCAAAGAACCCCCCGCGGCCGAAGCTGACGCGTACGGCCAGGCCCCCACCGGCCAGCACGGGCCCGGCCGCAGCCAACACCCCCCCCGCCACGATCGCTATGATTGTCGTTTTGTTTCGCATGGTCGTTCTCCTTCCCGACCCGGCCGCCACTGACCGGCCGGTCAGCCAGCAAGACAACCAGCCCGCCGCCGAGGTTAGGCGGTTTTCCGAAAACGAGCCCCTTAGGGCGGCTGCGTGCGGGCGGGCCGGGCGGTCGGCGCGTCCTTCCCTTCCGCTCGGCGGGCAGGTTATTCTGCCGGCGGCCCATGGACACGGCCGCGGCGGCCGGCGGATCAACGGCGGAAGACACGGCCGCAGACTCCGCGGCCGTGGCACCCGGCACCCGATGACCGAGGAGGTCTCAGCGATGCGGATCGTCGTTCTCGACGGATACACGAACAATCCCGGCGACCTGAGCTGGGGTGAGCTGGAGAAGCTCGGCGAGTGCGAGGTCCACGACCGCACGCCGGATGGGCTCGTGGTCGAGCGGGCGTCGGGCGCGGAGATCGTGTTGACCAACAAGGCCGTCCTCTCTGGCGATCGGATCGAACGGCTGGGTGCCCTGCGGTACATCGGCGTGCTGGCGACGGGATACAACGTCGTGGACGTCGCCGCCGCGTCGGAGCGGGGCATCGTGGTGACCAACGTGCCGACGTACGGCACGCGGAGCGTGGCGCAGATGGTCTTCGCCCACGTGCTGAATCTCACGCAGCGAGTGGCCGACCACGCGGCGGGCGTCCGCGAGGGCCGCTGGAGCCGCTGCGAGGACTTCTGCTACTGGGACTATCCGCTGACGGAGCTGGCCGGGCTGACGATGGGCGTGGTGGGTTTCGGCCGCATCGGGCGGGCGGTGGCCGAGTTGGCGGGGGCGTTCGGCATGGACGTGCTGGCCTGCGACCCGGCCGCGGACGGCGCGCCGCCGGCGGGCGTGGCGTTCGTCGGCGTCGACGAGCTGCTGGCCCGATCCGACGTGGTCAGCCTCCACTGCCCTCTGACGGCCCGGACCGAGCGGCTGGTCGACGCCCGCCGGCTGGGGCTGATGAAGCCGACCGCCTTTCTGGTCAACACCGCCCGGGGGGGGCTCGTCGACGCCGCGGCGCTGGCCGAGGCGCTGGAGGCCGGCCGGCTCGCCGGGGCCGGGCTGGACGTGCTGGCCGTCGAGCCCCCGCCCGCCGACGATCCGCTGTTGAAAGTGGCGAGCTGTTTCATCACGCCTCACGTGGGGTGGGCGACCCGTTCGGCCCGCGCGCGGCTGCTGTCGGCGGCGGTCGAGAACGTCCGGGCCTTTCTCGGCGGGCGGGCGGTCAACGTGGTGGGCTGATCGACCGTCTGCGGGCGGTCCGGGCTCGCTCGGCGCGGTTTTGGCCAAAGACCGATTGCATCCTGGCCGATCGTACGGTATGGATATATGAGGCATCCGGCGGCGTAGCTCAGTTGGCAGAGCAAGGGATTCATAAGCCCTGGGTCACTGGTTCAAGTCCAGTCGCCGCTAGTCCATCAGGCTGTAGCGATGACGGAGGCCTTCCCGGCGGGGAAGGTTTTTTGGCTTGACGCATTCGGCGAGCGTGGGTACAACCCCTCCGGTCGCTGAAACGCAAATCCGCCGTGAACGGCATGCTTTAGGAGACGACGATAATGGCGAGTTTATTGCCTCTTGCGGAGCTTTGGGGAATCGAGTGGCTGTTCTGGTGGCAGTTCCCGCTGGCGCTGGTGCTGATCGGGCTGATCGTCTTCCTGGTCATGTACCGCCGCAGGCAGTACTGAGCGGAGGGGGCTTCTCGCCCCGGCAGCCGCTGACGCCGCCCGGCCGGGCCGGCCCCGTGGGGCCCTGACCGGCCGGCGCTGCAACGGGCGCCGAATCGCCGGCGCCCGGAAGTCTAATGTGACCGTTGTGACCGTGTCTTGACGCATCCCGCCGGAAGAGGAACGTCCCGCCTCACCGTTTGGCGCCTTCCTCGAATGCTGGCGCGAAGGCGGGAGCCCCTCGCAGTGCGAGGCAGTCTTCGGGATTTCACAGGAACCAAACATGGCCAGGCAGAATCGTGATCTTAAGGCCCTCGCAGAACTGTGCCACATCCTCGGCGATCGGACCCGCCTCCGCATCCTCCAGAAGCTCCAGAAGGACGAGGTGAACGTCACGACCCTCTGCAACGGCCTGAAGCTGCCCCAGCCGACCGTCTCCCGCCACCTGGCGATCCTCCGCATGGCCGGCCTCGTCGAGAACCGCCGCGCGGGCAAGGAGATCTTCTACTCCCTCAGCGAGTACCGCAACAGCCCCGCCGCCACCGCGCTGAGGACGATGCTGGGCAAGTCCACCGCCATCCGCATCGGCCCGATCGTCATCGGCCTGGCGAAGAAGAAGTAGCCCCCGCTCGCCCCGCGCCGCCGCCGACCTACCAGACGCAGCGCCAATCCCACAGCCAGGCGCAGTCGGCCGGCCGGTCTCTCGCAGAAAAAGGGGACAGGCACCTGCGCTCCCGTGCTTCGCGGCGGTGCCGCTACGCCGCGGCAGGTCGCTTCGGAGCCGGTCCCCTTTCTCCCGGCGGGCTTGCGGTCAGTGCGCCTTGGCGGGTGTCTGGACGGGGGGCGGACGGGCGATGATCCACAGTTCGCAGATCACCGCGTTGGCGCCGCCGGCCCGGCGGATGGACAGGCGGGCCGTGCCCGGACGGGTCAGCTTGGCGGGCAGGTCCAGGCGGAGTCGGCCCGGAAGTTGGCTGCGCTTGGCGTGGGACGGCAGGGCGGTGGGTTTGAGCAGGCACGTCGCGCCGCCGCCGTCGAGCCGGGAGGCCCAGACGCTTGCGCGGCGCTCGGCGGTGTTGAAGTCCCACCACGTCAGGCCGACCGTGTAGTGCCGCTTGGCCGACAGGCCGCGGAGTTCGAAGGCGATCTCGGCCTCGTCGAAGGCGATGTCCCGCTGGGTCGCCGGCACGCCGGGGATCGGGCGGGCCGTGTAGTTCCACCCCCGGCCGCGGCGTTGGCGGATCTCGACCGGGCCGGGCCCGTCGCTGATCAGTTGCACGCCGCAGTTGAGGTAGGCGGCCAGCGTATGCCGGTCGGGCAGGTCGGCCCGGAGTTGCCGGCATCTGACGGCCGCGGCGGCGCGGTCGGCCGCGGTGGGCTTGCGGAGGGCGGAGAGCGCGTCGGCGCGTTTCGGCGGGCGAGCGCCGATGCGGATCTCGTCCCAGCCGCCGTAGAACGGCGCGTTGCAGTCGATCCAGGCGGCCAGGGCGCGCCACTCGTCGCGAGTGAGCTTGACGCCGTTGTGTCCGGCCTTGTGGATCGCCATCAGGCGGCTGCGGGCCGAGCCGGTCGCGTAGGGCCCCAGCGGCAGGTTCCCCCCGTCGTAGCCGGAGACGCGGACGTAGCTGACGTGCCTCAGCAGGTTGACGAAAGAATCGGAGACGGCGTGCTGGGGGCCCTGGTCGCGGTCCCGCCAAGTGGGCGCGGTGACCATATCGCGGCCGCGGAGGTCGAAGGCCTTGCCCTTCGCGCCCGACCCGTCGTGGCACCGGACGCAGTGGCGGTCGAGGACGGGCTGGACGATCCGGGGGAAGCTGAATCCCCCCTGCCCCCACGGGGGCGGCTGGATGGGCGAGGGCCGGCGGCGGGCGGCCAGCGGGGACGGGCCTGGGGGCGTCGGCGGGGCCTGTCGGGGCGGCTCGTGGCAGCCGACGCAGGCGGTGACCTCGCCCGGCTGGACGTTGACGAAGTTCCGCATGCGGCGGATCTCGAGGAAGTCGGCGTCGATCGCCTCGAAGAACACCTGCCGCCCGGCCGGGACGGTGAAGTGGGCCGAGCCGTCCGGTTCGACCGGCACGGTGCCGAGCACGCCGCGGACGTCCCACCCGCAGCCGGCGCCGACGTCGCATCGCTGCGGCGTCGTGCGGACGGTCTTGCTGTGCGTCTCGAGGATCCGCAGATACCTCACCGCGCCGCGCCGCACGCCGGGCAGGCCCTGGTAGACGTCGGCGACGAAGAACACGCCCGGCGAGGCCGAGACGCCTGCGGCCCTGCCGGCGGGCAGGATCGGCGGCCGCCGCCGCGGGCGAAGCGGGATGGGGCTGTAGCACGACAGCTTCGCGTCGCGGTAGATCAGCTCCTTGTTGCCGTGGATGTCCTGTAGGTACAGGGCGAACGCGCCGGCCACGTTGTCGGCCGCCTCGAACGAGTAGGCGACCAGGAACTGGCGTCCGCTCAGCGGGTACGGCGAGCAGTACCACCCGGCGGGGCTGCGGCGGTTGTTCATGCCCGCCTCGGGATAGCCGACTTCCGGCGTGAGGCAGACCATCCCTCCGGGCCCGTCGCGGTGGCGGGCGAGGTCGACGATCATGATCGGCCCGCAGCCGGTGTTGTGGTGGGCCGAGCCGGTGCAGAGGACGCGGCTGGTGGCGGGGATCTGCCGGGCCTCGGAGAAGGCGATCGGGCCACGCGAGAAGGCGTAGTGGTCGCCGTAGACGAGCTGCGACCTGGTCCCGTCGGGGCGGACCGCCCAGAGCTGCTGGATGGTGTTGTACGGCTTCATGACGTAGTCCCAGCGGGTGTAGAGGACGCGCCCGTCGTCGAGGACGCTGGGATAGAACTCGCCCTCCTTCGGCTCGGTCAGGCGGCGAGGGTTCGAGCCGTCGGCCTCGATCGCGTAGACCCCGCAGGCCAGCGCCCAGTCCCCGCACTGCACGAACCGCCCGTCGCGCGACGACGTGAAGGCGATCCGCCCGTCGGGCAGGTAGCAGGGCTCGGTGTCCTCGGAGCCCGCCCTGTCGGTCAGCCGCCGCAGGCCGGCGGTGTCGACGCCGACCTCGTAGAGATCGTACATCATACACGCCCCCCCGCGGACGCCCGGCCGCCCGTAGCCGTAGGCCGTCGGCTTCGCGCGGGGGGCGGCGTAGGGGAACACGACGCGCCGCGCGTCGAAGGACAGGTCCGGCCGCCCGATGCCGCCCGGCCGGAGCGTGCCCGCGATCAGCGAGCGGACCTTCCCGTCCGGCGAGAGGGGCGAGAGCACACACAGGTCGGCCCCCGGCCGCTGGGCCTCGCCGACGCGATGCGAACACTGGTGGCCCCACGCCGGATGGTGGCGCCTGACCAGCAGCAGCTCGCCGAAGTCCAGATGCGGGCTGCGGAAGGCCAGCCGCCTCAGGGCCCGTCGGGCCCGGAGATACAGCGCAAGGCGGGCCTTGCGGGCCT
>Ga0180437_10010480_pt1 | contig 11303 bp, 9 predicted proteins | sample SS_ome_4_FD_132410 | JGI IMG/M metagenome (GOLD analysis project Ga0180437, IMG submission 132410) | Hypersaline lake sediment archaeal communities from the Salton Sea, California, USA - SS_3_D_1 metaG | ecosystem: Environmental > Aquatic > Non-marine Saline and Alkaline > Hypersaline > Sediment... | reverse complement strand
GCTGACATCCCACCGCCTCTCAAGGGGGACCAATCCTCGGTACGGTAGGTCATACCGATCCGCAAGACTTGCTCCCCTGTGGGGACCTCGTAGGTCTCCACAAAGGCTGCAGCCTCCTCGGCACTGGGGATCCACAGCTTCCAGCCAGGCTGGATCAGGCTGGCATTAACGATGGTGGCAAAGGTGGCGTCCTCGGCAGCCTTCTCGTTGGTAGCCTCTACGATGGCCGGATAGGCTGCACCGTTGCCCAGATACTTCTCAGCTACGACCCAGAGGCTGTCGTCCTTCTGCACCGTGTAGCTCTCACCCTGGGCCAGGGGAGCTGCGCCAGCCACCGAGGCCATAGGCAATAGACAGACCAACAGAATCACGGCCAGAAACAGAGACAGTACAGACGATTTTCTTGAGCGAAACATTGTTTTCTTCCTCCTTCAGAGTGAAGTGTGCCATGTTCACGGAAGTTACATGGCAAGGAATGTAAGGTACCGATGCGAAGAAAAAATCAAATGACCTGGCTCCTCACCTCCTTTCCTCCAGTCCTATGTGAGAGGTGCCAGTGGGTGGATAGAGGCTTGCAGGGCCTGGCATCCCCGTCAGATTGAATGTCACCCCTAAACGATCACAACGCGCGCTCATAGATTCTCTCTATATCTTCAGCCCCTATAGGGCAAGGATTATTCTTTAATAGCCGCGTAACTTTGAGTGCCCCACCTACAAATTCACCCATCTGCGCGGCTGAAATGCCTATGTCACTCATATGTTGTGGGATGCCGACATCCTGGGACAACTGTCGGCAGGCTCTTGCACTCTCCCCGGCTGCATCACGTAGCGACAAATGACCGACAGGTTGTCCCATCATTTCCGCCACCTTGGCAAACTTTTCCAAATTGCCAAGCAGGTTAAATTCCATCACGTATGGTAGCAGGAGTGAATTGGCGATGCCGTGCGTTATCCTATTTAATCCTTGCAATGGATAGGCCAAGGCATGGACAGCGTTGGTGCCAGAATTGGCCAGCGATATGGCTGCGTAAAGACTGCCTAACGCCATGCCTTCACGCGCCTTCAAACTTTGGCCATCCATCACGGCCTGGCGCAGATTGGCCGAGATCAGGCGTATCGCCTCCAATGCGAAAAGTTCCGACAGCGGAGTAGCGTTGAGGCCGGTGTAAGACTCAATGGCGTGACAAAGGGCGTCCATTCCAGTGGCTGCCGTCACCGATGGTGGGACCGAAAGCGTGAGAACTGGATCGACCATGGCCACAGGTGTGACGATCAAAGGGCTGATCACTGCTTCCTTTGTCCTGCGAGAGGGAACATAAAACAGTGCGTTGGGTGTTATCTCCGATCCTGTCCCGGCCGTCGTTGGCATCAGTATAGTGGGAACGCCTCGTCGCTGAACTAGATCATTCCCCAGGTAGTCTTCGACGGTCCCTTCGTTTTTGAGTAGCATGGCTACGGCTTTGGTCGTATCCAACACACTTCCCCCGCCAAGCCCTACGACGACATCGCATTCAGCTTGACGGGCATAGTCCAGACAAGGCGCTACGCTATCTGTCGAAGGCTCAGCTTCAGCGTCTACATAGGACATTGAGCTGATACCTGCCTTGTTTAGCCAGCTCTCGATCCGGTCAACCAGTCCGGCTTTTTGAATACCCTGGTCGCTAATCACCAGGGCTCGCTTAGCCCCTAGTTTACGCGCCTGTTCACCTACAGTTTCCGCACAACCGCTACCAAAGATCACTTCCGAGGGGATTCTCAATGTGGCTAGGTTTGTCATTTTAGCTCCTTAACTCGCCGTCTTGATCTCAACGCCGCGAGCGGCTATCTCCTCCAGTTCTCCCTCCGGGGCGGATTTGTCCGTTACCAGATGATGGAACGACTCTATCGGCGCTACACGTCCTAAAGTGACTACACCCATCTTGGAGCCATCGGCAACCACCGCAATTTTATGCGAGATTTCCATTGCCTTGCGTTTCAATGGGATTCGATCGAGGATTCGGTTAGTGACGCCATGCTCCGCAGAAACGCCTCCGGCGCCGATAAAGGCCCTGTCGCAACGAATACCATATATCTGTAAAGCTTCTAAGGTCAGCGGACCAGCAAAGCTCTGCGATTCTACGTGCAATTCTCCACCCACCACAATCGTTGATATGTGCTTGCTGCCAGAAAGAGCACAAGCTATGTTAAGGCCACAGGTTACTACAGTTAGATCCTTCCTATCAAGTAAATACGGCACGATAAACTGAGTTGTCGTGCCGCCATCAATAAAAATGACCTCACCATCCCTGACCAATTCTGCTGCAGCCCGGCCAACAAGGTCTTTTTCCTCTTCGTGGGATATCTGCCTTAACTCAAACGGTGGCTCAATCAGTGACTGGTCTTCTAAGATTGCTCCACCATGAATCCGCCGCACCAAACCCTGAGCCTCCAATTCGTCCAGGTCTCGGCGGATGGTTGACTCATGGACGTTTGTCCGTTCGGCCAGGTCTCGTACCAGGACCGTGGGCTCTTCCCTCAGGATGTCCAATATATGCACGTGTCGCGGTCTGTTAACCAAGTCAGCCAAGATGTGAGTCCTCCTTCAAGATGAACCGGCCTGCTACAGACAACTATTACACCGGCATTGCAGACATAGCCATGAATGTCGTTCTGCTAGGCGCTCCTTGGAGCATTCCTTCTGCGGCAAAAAGTTGTCCGTCTTGCACTTTTGCCGTCCTCCGGGATCATTCTGCGACCGGGTTCCGCAGCACGCCGATGCTCTCCACCTCGACTTCTACCATATCCCCCGGACGGAGTAGACTCACACCGGCCGGTGTGCCAGTCATGATCACGTCACCCGGTTCCAGCGTCATGATGCCAGCGGCATAGGCGATGAGTTGCGCTGGGGAGAAGACCATCTCACTCGTGCGCCCGCTTTGGCGGAGTTCGCCGTTCACACGGCAGGTGACCGCTAGGTCGGCCACAGCCTTCTCGCTCAGCCCGGTCACGAGCCACGGCCCCAGGGGGCAGAAGGTGTCGAACCCCTTGGCGCGCGTCCACTGGCCATCGCGTCGCTGCAGGTCACGGGCGCTAACGTCGTTGCCGCAGGTCACACCCAACACACAGTTCCACGCCTCCTGCGGCGTCACGTCGCAGCAGCGCTGTCCGATGATGACCGCCAATTCCGTTTCGTGCTCTACCCGCTCCGACTGTAGGGGCAGAATGATGGGCGCGCCTGGTCCGATCACACTGCTGGGCGGTTTGAGGAACAAGAGCGGATCGGCGGACACCTGTACGCTGCACTCGGCGGCGTGAGCCGGGTAGTTGCGCCCGACGCACACGATCTTGGAGGGCACCGTTGGGGCCAGCAATTGGAGGCCATCTAGGGGCCCAATTTCAACCCCGCGCACCCAATTGGTGAAGGGCGTGCCGTCCAATTCGTACACCTGCTCATTCTCGATCACTCCCCATCGCGGGCTACCGTCTACAGCTACCCGGACGAGGTAGACACGATCCTGGTCCATTTTCATCTTGCCCGATATAAACTGATCATCCGGCGTCTCAAGTGAACCTCAAGCTTTTAGATAACTCCCCATACCTTCCTCAATCAGTGCGTTGCGGATGCGCTGCTTGACTGAGGCGTCCAAAGGTTGAAATGGCGCTTTGGGATATCCAGCGTTCAACCCCCTCATCTCGAGAACGGCCAGGGTGGTCAGTATTTTTCCCCCAATTAACTGAATATCTCGTAGTCGAACGACCTTCATTCCCAGGTCAACGGCGGCTTGCACTCCTTTGCTAACTGTCGTGTTATACATATCAACCACTACTTCGGGGAACATATTCGCAGACCCAGTGACCATCGCTTTTGTGCCGGTCAGTGCGGCGGGCAACCAGTGAGCGCCAGTCCCGATAATGAACTGGAAACCATCCAGCAGTCCTGCGGCTTTCACCCTTTCCTTCATGAGATAGAAGTTTTCTACTGGGCCTGTGTCTTTCATCCCCTTAACACCAACTCGAACAAGTTCTACCGCCATATCCGGCGTTATAGAAACGCCCGTTGTCGTGGGGTTGTTATAGGTAAGGACGGGTATACTCACATTTTTTACCAACGCGGCATAGTGAGCTACAATGGCCTCACTGGTATGCTTGTAATAGAAAGGCGGCAACGACGATACCGCATCAGCGCCTACTTCCTCTGCATTACGAGCTAATACAATGCTGCGATCGGTGCTAACAGTGCCCACGTGAGCAATGACGTCTGCCCTCCCCTTTGCCTGGTCAACAGTCATTTCTACGGCTTTCTTGTGTTGCTCAGGGGACATCATGATTCCCGTTCCAAACGTGCCACAGGCGAACAAACCATGAACACCACCTTGAATCAGAAACTCAATGTACTCTCTGTGGAGATCCTCATCAACTTCCCCGCTTTTGGCAAATAACGTAAGCGTAGGTGGTATTACTCCCTTAAATTCCTTCAATTTTCATTTCCCCTTATAATTTGTCTTCCAGTAGGAACTGCACGAAGACAGCATCCTATCAGCACACTCGCTCATTCTCGATCACTGCCCATCGCTGGCTGCCGTCTGCGGCCACCCGCACAAGGTAGATACGAACTTGGTCTATCTTCCATCTTTGAAGACTTCAGTTCAGCCTCTCTTTCGTGACCTGTGGCGCCGCTTGCTTATGCGCGAATCTGGTTGATCATAAGCATCGGCATCAATATTATATCAAAATTTCGCTCGTTTGTCAAGGAGTTCGTGCAAATTCTATGTGTTTTTGCTTGACTACAAGCGCCATCTTGTGTATAATAGAAGCGTCAATGTAACTTGAACCACACCGTAATATTTGGTACAATGTCATCGGTTGCTCCCTATAGTTTAGAGGTAGATCTGCACTTAGCAGGATTGAGGATGGCTCAATTCCGTATGGCGCATGACGATATGAGCTTGTAAGACTCAGAGGAGGATATATGAACGAAGGGGTTTCCGGAGCTTATGCCCTGGCCCGTGGCGCTATCGAGGCTGGCGTTTTTTTGGTGACCGGCTACCCAGGCGCGCCAGCCACGGCCGTCGTCAATGCGATCCTCCAACTGACCTCACCCGACGAGGTCCAAGTTGAGTGGACCAGCAACGAAAAGGTCGCTATCGAGATGGCCTTCGGCGGTTCCCTGGGTGGGACGCGCTCGCTCCTGTGCGTGAAAAGCGTGGGGCTCAACATCGCGCTCGACCCGTTGATGACCTTCAATCTTTCCGGCTGCAACGCCGGATTTGTTATTCTCGTAGGCGATGACCCCGGCAGTTGGGGCTCACAAAACGAGCAGGACAGCCGAGCACTGGGCCTGGCGGCCGAACTTCCCGTGCTCGAACCCACTTCCGTGTCCGATGCGCAAGCAGCAATGCGCCAGGCGTTCCAACTGTCAGAGGGAATGGGTCTGCCCGTCATCGTGCGCGTCACCCGCGCGCTCGTCCTTGCCGAAGAGGAAATCCAGACTTTGGAAGTCTCAGAAGACTTCCGAAGTCTGGCACCTCCCTCCTATCAGCATGAATTCATGCGCTGGGTGGTGCTGCCTATCAACGTCGTATCCTACCATCGCCGCCTGCATCAGCGGCTGGACGCGGTCCAGGCCCGCTTTGAGGACTCGCCGTTCAACGGGTTGGAAGGGGACGGGCCACAGGGGGTGGTTGCGGCCGGGTTCACCTATCAGAAACTCTCAGACCTGCTGGGCGGCACCGTTCCACCTGGGCTACGTATCCTGCGGTTGGGGACCTTCTACCCTTTGCCCGTAGACCGGGTGACAGCCTTTTTGCAGACGGTGAAGTCAGTCCTCGTCTTAGAGGAAACCGCCCCTTTGGTCGAAAGGGCTGTGCGGGCGACCGCGCAAAGGGCCGGACTGACCTTGCCTGTCTACGGCCGTGACACCGGCCACGTAGACCGCGCTGGAGAGTTGTTTGCTCCCCACATCGCGGCCGCGCTGAACCGTTTCCTGCCCCGCCTGTCTCTGCCCACAGAAGGGGAGAGCGGCCGGGACATGCCCAGCCGGGAACCTCTCTGCGATGGCTGCCCCTATATCCCCACCTTTGACGCGCTGGTCGAGGTCATCGCCCAATTGGGGGGGCGCGACGAGTTCATCGTCGTCGGCGATCTGGGCTGCCTGGTCCGCGCCCAGTTGCCGCCCTACGAGCTGCTGGATGCCAAGATCAGCCTGGGCTCGAGCATTGGGATGGCGGCCGGGATCGCTCTGAGCCAGCGCCGTCCCGCCTGCCCTGAGCAAAGTCAAAAGGGTAATCGAAGGGAGTCCATCGAGGGGTCAAAGAGCGACATGGGAAAACGGGTCGTCGCGCTGTGTGGGGATTCGGCCTTTTTGCATTCCGGCTTCAGCGGGCTGTTGGACGCGACGCGGGTCGGGGCGAAGATGCTGGTGCTGATCCTCGATAACGGCACGACCGCACTCTCGGGCGGGCAACCTCACCCAGCCAGCCAGGTGGACGCCCGGGGAAGGCCCCGGCGTGCGGTGGACCTGGTTGCGTTGGCCCGCGAGACTGGCGCTGGGTTGGTGCGCGTGGTTAACCTGGACCACGGCGAGGACATTCGAGCCGCCATCGAAACGGGGACAAGCTTTGACGGAGTGGCTGTGGTCATCGCTCGCGGACAGTGCCCCCGGTGGTCAGCGGCCGGGTGAGCGAGGGACAAATGGACGCTGGAAACACCAATTTCGTTGCATCCTCTCCCTCTGCTGCTGTGCAGCTCCGAGAGGTGGCCGTGCGCCTCCATCCCCGGGACAATGTGGCCATCGCCAAAATCAACCTGCAGGTGGGCACCACCCTGGCCCTGGGGGCCGAGACACACCCCCACACCCGAGTGGCGGTGCGCCAGCTCATCCCCAGAGGCCACAAAGTAGCTCTGAGGGAAATTAGAGTTGGTGAAACAGTGCGGCGCTACGGCCAGGCGATCGGTTTTGCCAGCCAGACTATTCTGCCCGGCGAGCACGTACACACCCATAACCTAGGCATACAGGATTTTGCCCGGGAACACGCCTTCGGTGTGAATGTGCAGCCGGTGACTTTGGTGTCGGAGAGTGACCGCCGTACCTTTGCGGGGTACAAGCGAGCGGACGGACGGGTGGGTACCCGTAACTACATGGCCGTTATTTCCACCATCAACTGCTCGGCCCACACCAGCCGCGAAATCGCTCACTACTTCACGCCGGAGCGGCTGGCAGCCTTTCCCAATGTGGACGGCGTGATCCCGTTGATCCATTCGTCACGCTGCTCCCTTCGGATCGGTGGCCCGGATTACATGCTGCTCCAACGCACCTTGGCCGGTATGGCCCGTCATCCCAATGTCGGTGCCTATATCATCGTGGGGCTGGGCTGCGAAACCAACCAGGCGGCCGATCTGGTGGAAAACTATGACCTGTGCAGCAGCGGGGTTCTATCGCCATGTCCCCAGAGCCTGGTGATCCAGGATCTCGGAGGCATCCGCAAGACGGTAGAGGCTGGCATTGCGGCCCTCGAAAAACTGCTGCCGGTGGTCAACGCCGCCCAACGCACACCCCAGCCTATCTCCGAGTTGACGCTGGCGTTGCAGTGCGGCGGCAGCGACGGCTGGTCTGGTGTGACAGCCAATCCGGTGGTGGGACTGGTGGCCGATGAAGTGGTGCGGCAGGGCGGCACTGTCGTACTGGCTGAGACGCCAGAGATCTACGGTGCCGAGCACCTGCTCACCCGTCGTGCCATCAGCCCGGAGGTCGGCCAGAAACTGGTGGCGCAGGTGCGTTGGTGGGAACAGTACGCTCAAAGGATGGGCATCGAAGTAGACAACAACCGCAGTGTGGGCAACGAAGCCGGCGGACTGACGACCATCTATGAGAAATCGTTGGGCGCAGTGGCCAAGGCAGGCCGCACCCCTCTCATGGGTGTCTACGACTATGCCGAACCGGTCACGGCTCGGGGCTTCACATTTATGAATTCACCGGGCTACGATCCGGTCTCGGTGACTGGACAGGTAGCTGGGGGTTGCAATCTGGTGCTCTTCACCACCGGGCGCGGCTCGGTCTTTGGCTTCAAGCCAGCGCCCAGTATCAAGATCAGCAGCAACTCAGCCATCTACGAGCGCATGATGGACGATATGGACCTGAACGCTGGTAAAGTACTGGATGGGGTGGACATGGAGGAAGTGGCCACCGAGTTGCTCGATTTGGTCGTCGCAGTGGCTTCAGGCCAACCCTCCAAGAGCGAGGCTCAGGGCGTGGGTGAAGCCGAGTTCAGTCCGTGGAGTATAGGGGGAATGCTGTGATATCTGTGCTCCCCTTTCACAGCATAGGAAACCATCCTGACTTTTGCCTTAACTGATCCGGTGGTAGAAATGAGCCGATTGGGTATCATCGCCGATGATCTGACCGGTGCTCTAGACACCGGGGTGCAATTTGTCAGATCTGGGCTTGAGACAGCATTGCTCCTCTCTCCGAGATACGCTCTGCCTGTACAAGTACAGGTCATCAGTACGAATAGCCGAGACGCGGATGTAGCTACGGCTCGTCAACAAGCGGCTAAAGCCGCCGAGCGATTGCGAGGGAGACTCGTCTTCAAGAAGATTGACTCAACGATGCGCGGTCACGTTGGACCCGAGATCGAGGCTGTGCTCAGGGTGAGCGGCGTAGAAAAAGCCGTAGTTTGCCCAGTAGTGATCGAGGCAGGGCGAAGGGTTCGCGATGGGCAACTTTGGGTCGAAGATGTGTTGCTTCACCAAAGTGACTTTGCCCATGACCCGTCTTGGCCAGCGGTGACATCGGACATGGCCAGCTTGCTGGGCCTACCGGTAACCCACCTCCATCTCAAAACCGTGAGAGCGGGGGCCAATGTCTTGACCAAGGCTATTTCCAATGCTCCAACTCAAATAATCACCGTGGATGCTTGTGATGATTCTGATCTTGTGACCATCAGCCAAGCGGTCGTGGCGGGTCATTATCTCCCTTGCGGCGCTCTGGGACTGGCGCGGGCATGGGTCAGGGAACTGGTTGGATCGCAACGCATCGAACCGGAGCCTGCACTGCAAGGTAGCCCGGCCCCCGTTCTTGTCGTCGCTGGCAGCCGTCATCCAAAGACACGGGCTCAAGTACACAGAGTGGTCTCAGAGCGAGGCCTAGCCATCATCGAGGTTGCTGTGGCGATGAATGACAGAGGTGACGAACAGTGGCAGGCCATCGCAGAAGCCTTGTCTGAAGGTAGATCACTGGTCATTCGTACGCCCCTTGAGGAAATCAGACAAACTAGTCATCGGCGTGCACTGGACGTAATTTTGGGAAAATTGGCTTTACGAGTTTGTCAGGAGTTTGAGCTGGCAGGGCTTGTACTTACAGGGGGAGCAACTGCAAGCGCAGTCTGTCAGACTCTCGAGGCGATGGCAGTGCGAATCTGGGGTGAACTCCAGGTTGGTATACCGTGGGGGAGACTGGTTGGCAGAGTAGCGTCAGGCTTGCCGGTCGTGACCAAGGCAGGCGGCTTTGGACACGCAGACTCACTGATCAGGATCGTGGATATCCTTGGTGGAAATGAACCAAAGCCTTGAGCAGAAGCTGAAGGAGAAGACAACATGACTAGCGGTCACAAACCTCTATTGGCAGTCACAATGGGAGATCCGGCAGGCTCTGGCGCGGAGATCGTGGCCAAAGTTGTGAGTTTAAATGCGGTTCGGGAGATAGCCAGAATTGTGTGCGTGGGGGATGCAAAGACGATGGAAAGGGCCTTTGCTATCATAGGGCAGCCATATCATGTGCGATCCATTGAGCATATCCAGCAGGCGTGCTGCGAACCTGGTACCCTGGACGTGCTGGACCTGAAAAACGTAGATCTTGACCGGCTGGAGATGGGCCGGGTACAGGCTAGTGCTGGTAGGGCAGCCTATGAGTATATAACTTGTGCCATTGATCTTGCTCTCGACGGCCAAGTCAACGGCGTTGTGACGTCGCCAATCAACAAGGAATCGTTAAACTTGGCAGGGTATAACTACGACGGTCATACGGAGATACTCGCCCTCAGGACAGGAAGCGAAAAGGTGACCATGATGCTGGCAACGGAGGATTTTCGCGTGACACATGTCAGTACACATTGTTCGCTCAGACAGGCGATTGAGCGTTGCACGACCGAGCGCATTTTGGACGTCATTCGATTGACGCATCAGGGTCTTCAGCAAATGGGTATCGCTGCTCCTCGACTAGCAGTAGCGGGTCTGAACCCTCACAGTGGCGAGGGAGGCTTGTTCGGTATGGAAGAGATCGAACAGATTCAACCAGCGATTGACAGGGCGCGTTCCGAGGGTATAAACGTGTACGACAGGCCCCTGCCACCGGATAGCGTCTTTGTGCGTATGCTAGAACGCAAGGAGTTTGACGCTACCATTGCCCAGTATCACGATCAGGGTCACATCGCTGCAAAGATCGTTGATTTTTGGGGCGGTGTCAACATCACACTGGGTCTACCCATCATCAGGACATCGGTGGATCACGGTACAGCCTTCGGCAAGGCTGGCACTGGAAAGGCTAATCCCAAAAGCCTGCTCAATGCTATCAAATATGCCCAACTCATGGCAACCCACCGGAGTTCAAGGGAGTAACTAAAGCGTCAGATTCCGATACCATCCAACGGTTGCTGAACCGGGTTGAAGAGCTATCTGTTCATCCGCGCAATCAAGAGAACCTGAAGAAGTGCGGGGTAAAGTAAAAGGCCATCGGTTATTGATGGCCTTTCTAATGGCGGAGGGAGTGGGATTCGAACCCACGGTGCATTTCTGCACACGCGTTTTCGAGACGCGCCGGATCGTCCACTCTCGCATCCCTCCGAATCGAACATCATCTTATATTCGCAAACGCTGAAAAAACTCTTGCGTCAGCTCTTCCGCTTCCTCAGCCAGTACCCCCGCGATAACCTCCACCCGATGGTTCAGCCGCTCGTTGCACAGCAGGTCCACCACCGAACCGGCGGCCCCGGCTTTGGGATCCTCCACAGCGTAGACCAGACGCGGCAACCGGGCCTGGACTATGGCCCCGGCGCACATGGGACAGGGTTCCATGGTGCAGTAGAGGGTCACCCCGATCAACCGCCAACCTCCCAGGGTCCGCGCTGCCTCCTGTAAAGCCATCATCTCGGCGTGGGCAGTGGGATCCTCTAACTCCTCCTTGCGATTGTGTCCCCGCCCGATGATCTGGCCGTCGCACACAGCCACCGCCCCCACCGGCACGTCCCCCTTCCGGAAAGCAAGGGTCGCTTCGGCGATGGCTTCTCTCATGAACTTTTCGTGATCCATGGTTTCGATACGCTCAACCTAGG
>Ga0180437_10010479_pt1 | contig 11304 bp, 7 predicted proteins | sample SS_ome_4_FD_132410 | JGI IMG/M metagenome (GOLD analysis project Ga0180437, IMG submission 132410) | Hypersaline lake sediment archaeal communities from the Salton Sea, California, USA - SS_3_D_1 metaG | ecosystem: Environmental > Aquatic > Non-marine Saline and Alkaline > Hypersaline > Sediment... | reverse complement strand
TGTCGTGCAGGGGTATCTTACCCCAAAACCGTCAAAGAGGTGCTATTCGCTTGGGTTGATTTGCCCTCAACTTGGGCACATCAACTGGGTTGAGTTTTTGCTGGAGGGTTATTGCGTAATCCCTGTTGAGACGACACTACCACAGGATCAGGGGCATATGGGATGTGCGAGCGACGCAGCCGCCTGCACATCCCACATCTCACCGCACTTATTGAGACGATACTACCATAGAATCGGGGGCAGGTGGGGTATGCGAGCGACACAGCCGCTCGCATACCCTACATCTCTCCCGACATTACCATATCATCGGTGTGGCGGTGGGATAGGGCGTGACGGTCGGGGTGGGGGTCTGACAGATGCGTGCTTCGTCCAGTGCGGCGGCGTACGCTGCGGGCGGGGCGCCGACTTCCAGCGCGTAATTCAGCACCACCTCGGCGTCCACGCAGCGCCCGGCGCCCAGGTAGGCCCTCCCGAGCTCACCGAAGAGCTCGGCGACCGGATGGTCGGTATGTAAGCGCAGGCTCGTGTCACCGGTCTGCACCAATCCGCGGGCGGCCTCGAACGCGGTGACCGACTCCGGCCAGGCCCGTTCTGCCGCGTAGGCGTGGCCGAGCGCAAACCAGAGCAGCGCGGGTGGGTCCGGGGTGGCCGCGATTTCCTCGATCAGCGTGTCGCGGGCGACGTGGGGAGCGTTCAATTCGATGAACGCCCAGCCGCGGTAGTACCGGCGCAGCGGGTCATCAGGGTGAACGTCGGCGTATTCGTTGCTGAGGGCCAGCAGGCGCGCGCCGTTGTGGGCCATGCGAGCGGCCAGCCAGCGGGAGCGGAACGTGTCTACCTGGTGCGAGGGGTCGAGCGTCAGCGCCTGGCGGAAGGCTTCAAGCGCTGCGCCTGGGCGGCCGAGCTTGCGCAGCGTCTCCCCACGCAGCACGTATGCGGCGGCACTGTCCGGATCGGCCTCCAGCGCGGCCTCGGCCTCGGCCAACGCCTGGCGGAGCTTCCCCTGCGCCAGGTAGACGGTGCCCCGGGCGACGTAGGCGGGCGCGAAATCGGGCGTCGTTTCGATGGCCCAGGTGAAGGACTGCAGCGCGCCCTCGTCGTCTCCGGCTGCCCGACGGGCCAGACCGTTCTCGTAGTAGGCCCGCGCGGGGACGGGGGACGGTGTGACGGTGGGGACAGGGGTGGGAGCGCGGGTGGGGAGCCGCTGCGGGGTGGGCGTGGAGGTCGGGGCGGTGCAGGCAGCCAGGAGCAGCACCCCGAGCGACGCCACGAGTAGGGGGTGGGTGAGGTGTCGGATCTTCATCCGTTTTGGGGTCATCGGACCCGCTTCCGCCCTGTACACGTGGCTTGTGCTCTCATCGATGGACGACCAGGGGTTGCGCATTCTGCCAGCGCTGCTGCCGTTCTGTCGGGAGCGGTTGGCAGGCCGGGCTCAACCCACACCATGGAGATCCCGGTAGGCCGGCAGCCCTCCGGCGCCCTCGGCGGCCCGCACGGCGCGCGCGATTGCCTCGGCGACGACCTCGGCGGCGTAGGCACCCACCAGGTTTACGTCGGCGCGCTTTTCGCCGGTGGCTAGGGCGAAGAGGGTGTCCCCGTCGAACAGCGTGTGCGCCGGGCGAACGGCACGGGCGATCCCATCCTGAGCCATCTGCGCCATCTTGTTTGTCTCCTCCTTGGTCAGCGTGCCGTTGGTGGCGACGACGCCGATCACCGTGTTGGAGGCAAATTTCAGCGCGGTCTTGCCGACGATGCCGCGCATCGTGTTCAATGTGTCGGCCATCTCGTCGGAGCTGATCTTGCGCGCGCCGGCCAGCACTGCCCCGGTCTGAGGGTCGACTACGTCGCCGAACGGGTTTGCAACGACCAGCGCGCCCACGATCAGGCCCCCGCCGAGCGAGACGGCAGCGCTGCCCAGGCCGGACTTCATCGCCCGCCCTGGCCCCAGGATCTTGCCGACGGTGGCGCCGGTGCCGGCTCCCACGTTTCCCTCCGCCACGGCCCCGTCGGTGGCAATCTGGCAGGCGCCATATCCCATGGCCGAGTCCGGGCGGGCCTGGGGGTTGCCCAGATCCAGGTCGAAGAGAATCGCTGCCGGAACGATGGGCACCCGGGCCACGCGGGCGTCAAACCCCACGCCGTGCTCCTCCAGGTAGCGCATCACCCCGTCCGCGGCGGCCAGCCCGTAGGCCGAGCCCCCCGCCAGGAGCACAGCGTGCAGTTCCTGCACCATATGGAGCGGCCGGAGCAGGTCGGTCTCGCGGGTGCCGGGCGCGCCACCGCGCTGGTCCACGCCGCCCACGGCGCCACTCTCGCACAGGACGACGGTGCAGCCGGTCAGCCCCACCGGGTCGGAGGTGTGGCCGACGCGGATGCCGGGGACGGCCGTGATGCCTTGGTCAACAGCGTGGGTCATAGCAATCTCCTCTAGTCGATGTATCCCAGCCCGCGCAATCGCTCCACGAGCGCCTCGTCGTCCTCCAGGTGCAGTTGCGATTCCTCCCATTGGGTCGGACGGCGTACCTCCACGTCCTGGCGGAACTCGGCCAGCAGTTGGTTCATTTCCTGCGCCACGCGCGGGTGTTGGTCAATCAGGTTGTCCAGTTCCCCCGGATCGGCGGTTACGTCGAACAGTTCATCTGGCTCGTCGCCGACGGTGATGAGCTTGTACTTGTCCCGATAGGCCGCACGGCGCATCGAGCGACAGCGATAGGTCTCGATCGACTCGGGATCGTTGTTCTCCATCAGCGCGATCAGCGTGTGGGGCGTGTAGGCCTCGGTGAAGACGTTGCCTTCCTCCGGGTCACGGTCATCGAGGCTGCGCGCCAGGCTCAAACCCTCGACGTCCACCGGTGCACCCTCTACGTCGCCTGCACCGTTGTGGGTGGCGCGGATGCCGGCCGCCTCCAGCGTGGAGTGGAAAATGCGGCGGGCGGAGACGGGTATACGGACGCGCACGTTATCGGGGTAGAGCCGCGGGTAACGGATGACGAGCGGGACGTGCACCAGGTCGTCGTAGGCGACGAGCGAATGGCCGACGAAGTTGTGATGGTTCATCCCCTCGCCATGGTCCGACGTGACGACGACGAGGGTGTTGTCCCGCACCTCCGGCTCGTCCAGGTGCTCGTACAGCCGGCGCAGCAGGTGATCTTCGTAGGCGATCTCCGCGTCGTACATATCGTTGATCACCTGGTCCTGCAAGGGGGTCAGCGGCCTGGTGAGCGGGACCATCCAGCCGTAGTGCTCGCGGTTGTACGCCTGCATGAAGTCCCGGGCCTCGCGGTCCTCCCGGTAGCAGGGGGCAAACTTGCGGATGAAGCGCGGCCGTGGCCCAAAGGGGAGGTGGGTCTCCATCAGGTTGATGAAAGCGAACAGCGGGCGCTCCGCGCCTTTGTGCCGCCGGGCGCGCAGATAGCCCATCACATCCCGCAGGGACTGCACGGTGTTTCCCTTGAAATTGATGTGGCGTTGCCAGAGGGGGACGATGCGCGGGTGGAGGGCGAAGCGCAGGAGGAGGTTGTTGCGGGCGAACGCGTTCTCCAGCGGGGCGACCAAGCGGCGCAGCCGGCGCATTGCGCGCTGCGTGAGCCGGCCCAGCCGGCGCGGGCGGGAATCGGCGATGGCAGGGCGCTCGGGGAACGGGCCGCCGTAGTTGTAGAACTCCTCGAAGCCCCGGTCCAGGCCGTTTTCGACGACGCCCAGGAGCGGGTTGTTGCAGAAGCCCACGGTTTGGTACCCGGCCTGCTGGAGCATCTCGGCCAGCGTGGCCTGGGTCTTGCTGTGCTGATCATAGATCTGGACGGTCATGTGGGTCGTCGGGTACTCGCCGGTGAAGAACGAGGCGTGGGCCGGTACGGTCCATTGCGCCGGCGAGATTGCGCGCTCGAAAGTGACGCCGCCCTCGGCGAAGGCGCCGAGGTGCGGGCTGGTCTCGCGCGGGTACCCGAAGCAGGAGAGCCGATCCGCCCGTAGGGTATCCAGCACGATCCACACGACATCTGGCTTGGTCTGTACACTCATATTTCACCTCATCATTCTATATCCAGACTTTGGAAGTCTGCACAGTGTCTCGAATTTCTCAAGGTCGTCTCACCGGCGGTGTGTTGAGGGTTTCGATGGATGCTTTGATGTGCTCCACTTCGCCGCGAATTTGTCGCCGGATGGCGCCGCTGATCAAGGGAAGCCGCAGGAGCCACGTGCCCAGGCGCGACGTCCCACCGATCGTCAATCGCAAGTCTGTGGCTTCCCCGTTGGCCCGATCCAGGATGAATACCCCCCAAATGGGCAACGGCGGGCGAATCAGCCGAAAACGAAAATGGGCGTCGGCTATTTCGGTCAACTCGAAGCCCAGGGTAAGTTTCAATCCGAAGAACCGTTCCCAGGTCTGGAAACGGGCGCCGACTTCTCCGAAGTTGCCCCGCGTGAAGGCGAATCCGGCGTGGGTTTCGAACTGGTACCGTTCGGGATGGGTCTCCAGCTCGATGAACCACTGTCGGGTCTGATCGACGTTGGCCTGGACCAGTGTCTGGGCCGTGATGGTCGAGGCGTCCGTGTGCCTTGTGCGTGCCATCATATCACTTTCAAATCTGCTCACGCTGGGTGGGACCGATCCGGCCGGGGACGTTCGTTGCCTGGCTGTCCGCTTGCCTTCTTCAACAGGCTCTCTACCCGGTCCAGGATGGCCTCGGCGACGGCCCCCTTGCTCATCAGCGGCAGCTCCTCCACGTCTCCCCCGCGGCCCAGGATCACCACGCGGTTGGTGTCCGCGGCGAAGCCAGCGTCTGGTGCGGTGACGTCGTTGGCGACGATCAGGTCGAGGTTCTTGGCCGCCAGCTTGGCGCGGGCGTTTGGGATCAGGTCCTGGCTCTCGGCGGCGAAGCCGACCACGACGCGCGGGGACCGGGTCTCGGCCCACCGGACGGCGACGGCGGACAGGACGTCGCGCGTGCGGGCCAGGCGCAGGTTCAGGTCATCCTTTCCCTTCTTGATCTTCTGCGCCGCGGCGTCGGCCGGGCGGTAGTCGGCAACGGCGGCAGCCATCAACAGTACGTCGGCCTGTCCCGCGTCTGCGATCACCGCCTCGTACATCTCCTGGGCGGTGGTTACGTTCACCCGATGGGCGCCGATGGGTGTGGCAAGATGGGTGGGGCCGGCGATGAGCGTGACCGCTGCCCCACGGTCGAGCGCCGCCTGGGCCAGCGCGAACCCCTGCCGGCCGGAGGAGGGGTTGCTGAGAAAACGGACCGGGTCGATCGTCTCGCGGGTGGGGCCGGCGGTGACAATGACCCGCCGCCCGGTCAGCGGGCCGTCCCGTCCCAGGACCCAGCGGACGTGGCCCAGGATCGCGTCGGGCTCCAGCATGCGGCCCTCTCCCTCCAGCCCGGAGGCCATCCGGCCGCGGGCCGGTCCGGCGAAGTGGACGCCGCGCTCGCGCAGCGTGGCGGCGTTGGCCTGGGTGGCGGGGTGGGCCCACATCCCGACGTCCATCGCCGGGGCCGCGACCATCGGGCAGGAGGCGGCCAGCGCGGCGGTGGTGAGGAGATTGTCGGCCGATCCCTGCGCCAGTTTGGCCATCGTGTTGGCGGTGATCGGGGCGATGACGAGCAAGTCGGCGGCGTGGGCCAGCCCGATGTGCGCGATGTGGCTGGGCACGCCCTCGCCCGGCGTCTCCCACAGGTCGGTGTAGACCGGGCGGCCGGTGAGCGCCTGGAAGGTGAGCGGGGCGACGAAGCGGGTCGCCGCCTCGGTCATGACCACGTCGACCACGGCACCGGCCTGCGTCAGGTGGCTGGCCAGCGTGCAGGTCTTGTAGGCGGAGATGCCGCCGGTCACGCCCAGCAGGATACGTTTGTCTTTTAGCAAAGGAACGAGCTCCATAAATCAACTTCCTGTCCCACCTGATTATACCCCTATCGAGCGCACTGGCAAGAGAACTTTCGCAGCGCCCAAACACCACAAGCCCGGCCGGAGCTATAATCGCTCGACCGGGCCTGGTTTCTGACTCGTTCGTATGATCAGCGGTTGGTTACTGCGTCTCACCTTCGCAGGGAGCACCTACGAACTGCACCACGATCTCGACCTTCGGATCGCTTTGCCTATCAGAAGTTCCGCACCACCAGTGGTAGGTACACCTGCCGCAGCATCTGCCATACCCTGCCACCACCATTACCGTAGGTGTACGTGCCTACGTAGAGGCTATTGTCATACACGGCGGTGGCGTTGTCCCAATACACCACAGCGCCGCGTCCTGTGCCAAATCCTGTGTCGACGACGGGCTGCCAGCTATTGCGGTCACCCGTTGATGAGCGCCATACCTCAGCGCCCGTTTCAAAGTTGCCCACAACGGCATATAGATCACCATCGAAAGAAACAAGAGAGGCGATGTCCTTGTTGTTCACATCCCCGAAGCCATCGTTGACGACCCACTCCCAATCCGTGCCGTTCGCCGTGCGCCAGATCGCGCTGCCATCCGTCGAGTTCCAGGTGCCGGCGTAGAGTTGGCCGCGGAACGTCTCCAGTGAGATCACACGTGCGTTGTTCGCATTGCCGAAGCCACCCACATTGACCTGGTTCCAGGTCGTGCCGTTGTCGGTGCGCCACACCTCGCCGCCCGTGGTTTCATTATGGGTCGCAGCGTACAGGCAATCGCCAAACACCTCAAACGAAGCTATTGAAGCGTTGTCGCTATCGCCGAAGACCGTGTCGCCGGCTACCCGCGACCACGAGCCGCTGTCGCCGGTGGGACTACGCCAGATCTCGGCCCCATGTGTGCTGGTATCCCAACCCAGCGTACCGGCGTAGAGGTAACCGTCAAAGGTCGACAACGTCATGATTTCGCTGTTAACGGTGTCGCCAAAGCCGCCGTTGACCACTTGCGACCATGAGCCGCTGTTGCCGGTAGGGCTGCGCCAGATTTGTCCACCATTGCCATTATTCCAGGTTCCGGCGTACAAATCACCGTCGAACTCGGCGAACCAGTCCACGGCAACGTTTGAACTGTCACCAAAGCCGCCGCTGACCACCTGTTCCCAGGAACCGGAGGAAAGGCGATGCACTTCGGCGCCGCTGGCATAGTTGCCGGTGCTGGCGTACAAAGCATCGCCGAAGGTGCCCAGTGACCAGGCGCCCCAGTTATATGAGTTGCCAAACCCATTGATGTTCACCTGTCGCCAGCCGGGCACGCCAGGGGCGAACTTCTGGATGCGGCTGTTGATTTCATCAGCAACATAGACGTAACCGTTATTATCAACTGCGACGCCGGCGGCGTGCCGGAGCTGTCCCGGCCCACTGCCCCACTCGCCGCCGATGGTGGTCAGGTAACCTCCGGCAGCGTCAAAGACCTGGACACGTTGGTTGTAGATATCGGCCACGTAGACCTTCCCCTGGGCATCGACCGCCACATCCTGGGGCGCACCGATTCTCCCGCTGCCGATGGTGCGCAGGTAGTTTCTGGCGCTGTCAAAGACCTGGATCCGAGCGTTCGCGTTATCGGCAACATAGATGTTGCCGCTGGCGTCGACGGCCACGCCGGTGGGATCGTCAAAGTGGGCGTTATCGCTGCCGGAGACGCCGGTCATGCCAAGGGTAGCCTGGTAGACGCGGTACCTGTCGTATATCTGCACGCGATGGTTCTGTGTGTCGGCCACGTAGAGGGTCCCGGCGTCATCGATGAACACACCTTCAGGACCCGCCAACTGATAGGGACCATCCCCCCATTCTCCCAGAGTGCTGACGTATTCCCCGTTTGCATTGAAGATCTGGATCCGTCCGTTCCCCGGGTCGGCGACGTAAACGGTGCCGTCAGAGGCGGCGGCGATATCGCGAACTCCGGTCCAGTAGCTTCCAAACTGTTGATTGGTGTCGCCGAGCACGCCGGGCGTCCCCACGGACCAGGCCGGATTGCCCTCAGCATCCAGCTTGATGGCACGAAAGCCGCTGTGGGTGCCGAGGTAGATGTTACCAGAGGCATCGACGTCTACACCGTAGGGGCCATTGAAGTGGGCGTCGTCAGTCTGGTATGGCTGGTCGTGGGTTCCAGCGAAGGTTCCTACGTAACTCCCATCGCTCTGGAACTTCAGGATCGTGTGGTCGTAGAAATCACTGACGTAGACGTCGCCGCTCGAGTCAAACGCCACGCTGGTCGGCCACTCGAGATGGCCGCCACTGGCAAAGATGGAGCAACTCCCGTCAGGCTGACAACGCTTCACCCGCGCGTTGAAGTTGTCCGTGATATAGACCCGGTCGCTGTCGTCGACGCCGATACCATGGGCCCATTGGAGTTGGTCAGGATCGCCGCCCATGGTTCCCGTGCCGTGGAAGGTGGAACATGTCCACCCGGAGCTGTACGTACACCGCTGCACCCGGGCGTTGTCCACGTCCGCTACGTAGAACTGGTCGTTGCTGTCAAACGCGATCTGAGACGGTCCATTGAAGTGGCTGTTATCGCTGCCCGATACGTCCGTCTCACCGATTGTGGTGCTGTAAACCAGCGAACTGTCGACCGTCACGGAGTAGACCTGGATGCGGTGGTTGCCGTAGTCGGATACGTACAGACGCCCCTCGCCGTCGAAAGCGATACCCCGCGGCTCGTTGAAGTGGGCGTTATCCGTGCCAGACACCCATGGATCGTCAGGTGGAAACTCTTGCAACAAATCACCGCTGGCGTCGTACTGCGCCACTCGATGACGATCCACGACCCAGATGTTATCGCTGGTATCGACGGCTACGTCCAAAGGTTGATCAAAGGTATACTCCCCGCGGTTCTGGTGCCCGGCGGTGCCGATACTCAGCAAGTTAGTGCCATCGGACGTTCGGTACTTGAGCATCCGCGCGCCGTGCTCCTCCACCACGTACAGGTTGTCGCTGTCGTCGATGAACACGCCATTGGGGTGATTGAGATGCTGGGTATCGGCGATGTATGCTTGTTCCGTCACACCAAACGTCTCCACGTAGCGGAACGAAAGCCCCGGCTCACCGAGCGAGCCGTCCGTCGCTTGCGGCAGGCTCCCGTCATCCGGTGTTTCCTTCGCAACGGCCTGCGCTCCGATCATGGCCAACGCGATCAACACGGCCACACCCATCCAAATGGTTCGTCTATTCACTTCACTTGATATCTCCTTATCTCCAAGTTACGTTTTCGTCACTTAGGTGCCAGGCACTCATGATGAGGATCCGAAGCCAAGACCTGCTTGAATCCATCCAGGCCTCCAAGCGAACGGCAGCTTGAAAGTGCCTGACACCTGCATTGAGCGTAATGCTACTTGTTCTCGCTCCCGAAATACAATCCTATGGCTCACGCAATCATGCTCTCAAATTAGCTCACCTCCTCGCCACGTGCGTCGTCCCAGAAACGAAAAATGCCCACGGGGCACCCTCTGCGCGTGCGCAGACAGTCCTCCGTGGGCATTGATGGAACGACGAATCACGGTGTGTTTTGGCCTCGTTGGTGTTGAAGTAGTTTCCCTCGCGAATGTTGTCGAGATGGAAGGCCTATGTCTACCTGAGCCAGGCTACATCTTGTCCTTATTTTACACGATATCTGCCTGCGCCATTCTATAGAGTTCCTGGCAGTTTCTGGCGCCAGCCTGAGGAAACCTGTGGGTTTCTGTATTTGAGCGTCGTCCCAGAAACGAAAAATGCCTACGGGGCACTCTCTGCGCATGCGCAGACAGTCCTCCGCGGGCATTGATGGAACAACAAATCACGGTGTGTTTCAGCTTTGTCGGCGTTGATCTGTTCGAAGAATGTCTAGATCGACGCTACAGTCTGTTCTTCCCTCCAATTTGCTAATTGGAGCTCTCGCTCCTTCCTCGGCCTGTGTTTGTTAACTTAGCACGATTTCGATAGATGTCAAGTCTGGAACGGCGCCGTGGCGTTCCGGGGCGTTGGATGCCTTTGCTTGTTGAGACGTCCATGGGCCATTAGAATGGCGCCTTTGAAGGGTGATTGTTCGTTGACGTGTTCTCCGTTTCCCAGATGCGCAGGCCGAAGCGGCTGAGGTAGATGGGGATGCTCTGGAACAGCGGGCTCTCCTCCTCGATCTCGCGGATCATGGCCCGCTTGGCGTGGGACCGAGGCCCGCACAGGATGGTGATCGATCCGCCCTCTCCGCCAGCCCCGTTCACCTTCCAGCCCAGCGCTCCGTGGGCGCGCGCAATCTCGATGACGCGTTGGGCATCAGGGCTGACGAGATCGGGATGCAGGCCGCGCTGCGCCTCCGTGTTCTGGGCCATGGCCTCTCCAAGCGCGATGAAGTCACCGGCGTAGATGGCATCCCGCGACGGCTCTGCCGTGGCCCGCAGCGCCTCCAGTTGATGGGCCGTAGGGCCAGCGTCCTCCAGGCCGTGGATCACGCGCTCGTGGACGTGGGACGAATGATGTGTCTTGCCGAGGTAGATCAGCACCAGCCGGCGCTCGAGCTCCCACCAGATCGAGTTGGGGACCCAGATCTGGGAGACCGATGCGTACGGGTACTGGAACATATCGATGTAATTGATGCCCCCGTAGGCGGCGCACAGTTGATCCTGGATGCCACATTGCTGGTGCAGCATCTCCGTCTCGACCGACTGGGCCGCGTAGGCGACCTCGTGCGGGGTCAGGCGTCCGGGGGTGAGATGGTCGAGCGCACCGATCATGGCAACGGTGACGGCGGCGGAGGTCCCGGTGGAAGCGCCGGCAGGGGCTTCGGAGAAGATGTTGACCTGAAGGGCGATGTCCGCAGGCACGCCCATGCGCTCGATGGCGGCCTCCAGCAGTGGATGGCGATCCCAGTCTGTCTTGAGATGTCGCGCGTATCGTTCGCCGAAGTTCTCCGCGTAGATGATGACACGTTCTCTTTGGCTATCCAAAGGGTAGACTTCGATCTGCACCTCGGCGTAGGGATAGACGCCGATGTTGAAGATCTTGCCATATTCGGCGAACCAGGTGTCGGTCCAACCGCCGTTATCGCATATGCGGATCGGAGCGACGCTGTTGATGATGCGCAATGGTTGTGGTTGGGCAGAGTTGTTCATATTCTTGAGCATCCTTTCCGTGAACCTTGCGAAGGTTCCGCGTGAGCTTGGCTGTTTAGGTATCCTTGCTTGGAGAAGGTGTTATTGTCTTGAGATCTTCCCCTAACCTTCGCAAGGTTTGGGCGACACGTAAACCTTGCGAAGGTTCCGCACTATCTTGGCTGTGCAGGTGTTCTCGCTTCGAGAAGGTGCTGCTGTCTTGATGACTTCCACTAACCTTCGCAAGGTTTAGCCATTATTCAGTTCGTAGATGATCCGCAGCCCGTGCAGCGTGAGCCAGGGATCGACTACG
>Ga0180437_10010478_pt1 | contig 11305 bp, 8 predicted proteins | sample SS_ome_4_FD_132410 | JGI IMG/M metagenome (GOLD analysis project Ga0180437, IMG submission 132410) | Hypersaline lake sediment archaeal communities from the Salton Sea, California, USA - SS_3_D_1 metaG | ecosystem: Environmental > Aquatic > Non-marine Saline and Alkaline > Hypersaline > Sediment... | reverse complement strand
CCACAGTAGCCGCGGCCGAAGAGACCACCGGAGCCCATCGCGATCAACGACTGCGTAGTCTGGTAGCCGCCATCAGAGGCGAGTTCCGTGCGAGAGATGAATGCCTTGATGCGCGCGAGCTGATAGGGATGACAGCAGACCGTGATGGCGGCGAACGAGAGAGCGAGGGTGCCGAATCCGACCAGGTGGCGGAGCTTTGCGCCGGCGATGTGGAAGTAGACGAGCATGGCGGCGACGAGGACCGCGGCGGTGCCGAGATCGGGCTCGATGGCGACCAGGACGGCGGCGACTCCAAGGGTGAGGAAGGGAGGGGCCGCGCGGCGCCAACTCGCGAGCCCCATCGGGAACTTGGAGAAGTAGCGCGCGGCGGCGATGACGAGCACGACCTTCGCCATTTCGCTGGGCTGGAATCGGAAGGGCGTGAAGGGGATGGGCAGCCAGGACCGCGCGCCGTTGACCTCGATGCCGACGAAGAGCACGAGGACGAGCAGGCCGACGGCCAGCGCGAGGAGAGCGGCCGCGCGGTCGCGCACGGCCTCGAGCGAGGCACGGCTGACGGCCCACATTGCGGCGACCCCGAGCGCGGCGAAGAGGAGCTCTCGCTTGAGGTAGTAGTAGATGTCCTCGCTCTCGTCCGCGGCGGCCATCGGGATGCTGGCGCTGAAGACCATGGCAATGCCGAGCGCGATGAGCAGCAGGGTGGGGAGGAGGATCGTGAGGTCGGTTCGCCTCGTCTCCGCGGTGGCAAGCTGGGTCTGCGGAAGCTGAATGGATCGTGCTGCCGACACTGCTACTGCGTCCTTTCTTGGGCCGCAAGCTCTGCAATCAGGTGCTTGAAGGTGCGCCCCCGCTCGGCCATGTTCTCGAACATGTCGAAGCTGGCGCAGGCGGGGGAGAGCAAGACGACGTCGCCGGGGCGGCCGCGCTGGGCCGCGAGCTGCACGGCGTGGCGAAGATCGCGGGCGCGGGCGATGTCGCTCACACCGGCATCGCGCGCGGCGGAGGCGATCTGCTCTGCGGCCTCGCCGAGCAGGATGAGCGATGCCTTGCGACGGGCGACCATCTCGGCGAGGCCCCGGAAGTCGCGGACCTTGGGGCGGCCGCCGGCGATCAGGATGATGTGCTCGTCGAAGGCACTGAGGGCCGCGAAGGTCGCGTCGGGGGTGGTGGCCTGGGAGTCGTTCACGAAGGTCACTCCGCCCACGACGCCGACGACCTCGAGTCGATGCTCGATGCCCTGGAAGCGAGAGATGGTGTCGGCGGCGCCGTGGAGGGACGCGCCGAGGGCGTGCGCGGCGGCCAGCGCGGCGAGAGTGTTGGCCAGGTTGTGTCGCCCGCGCAGGCGAACCCGGGAGGCGGGGCAGACAGGGTTTCCCATCACGCGGAGCCACCCTTCGGCGAGGTCCGCGCCGTCGGGCTGAGGTTCGAGCAGGCTGTAGGGCATGATGCGAGCTCGGGTGTGGGCGTGCAGGCTCCATGCCTCCCGGTCGTCGCGGTTGATGACGGCGGCATCCTCGGGTGTCTGGTTGGCGAAGAGCTTGGCCTTGGCCTCTCGATAGTCGCGCATCGTCGGGTGGCGGTCGAGGTGGTCGGGGAAGAGGTTGAGCAGCACGGCGACGCGCGGGCGGAAGTCGCGGATCGCCGCCAACTGGAAGCTGCTGACCTCGCCGACGAGGATGTCGTCGGGGCGCGCTCTGTCGGCGAGGGCGATGAGCGGAAGCCCGATGTTGCCGCCCACGAGGGCGGACTTACCTGCGCCGCGGAGGATCTCGCCGAGCAGTGCTGTGGTGGTGGTCTTGCCCTTCGTCCCGGTCACCGCGGCGATCGGACAGGGCGCGATCCAGAAGGCGACTTCGATTTCGCTGACGAGCAGTACGCCGCGGTCTCCGGCGCGGCGGAGAGGAGGGATGTCGAGAGGTACTCCGGGGCTCGGCACGATCAGTTCTGACTCCTCGATGCCGCGGTACGCGTCGTCGCCCGTGAGCACGACAGCGCCCGTCCCCTCCAGCGCAGCTATCTCCTCGGTAAGCTGCTCGGCAGGCTTGATGTCCGACACTGTCACGCTGGCGCCGCGGGAGGCGAGAACGCGCGCGACCGCGCGCCCAGTGCCCCAGCCGCCCAGCCCGATGACGTGGACGTTCTTGCCGAAGAACGGCTCGTGTTTGTGCGCCTTCGATGCTGTCATGCGAATAGAGAGGCGGCGACGGCCGCCGCGGCGGCGACGATGCCGGCGAGCCAGAAAGTGAGCACGACGCGGCGCTCGGACCAGCCGGAGAGCTCGAAGTGGTGGTGGAGCGGGCTCATGCGGAGCACCCTTCGGCCGGTGGTCTTGAAGGAGATGACCTGGACGATGACGGACAGCTCTTCGATGAAAGGGATGAAGCAGAGCCCGATCAATGCCAGCGGCTGGTGCAGGCGGGCCGCCATCGCTGCGAGGGCGCCGCCGAGCGCCAGCGAGCCGACGTCTCCCATGAACACTTTGGCGGGATGATGGTTGTAGGCGAGGAAGCCGATGCAGGCTCCAGTGAGCGCGAGGGCCACGGTCGCGGTCTCGCGGTCTGCGGCCTTCAGCGCGAGCACGGCGAAGCCAGCGGCGCCGATTGCGCAGATGCCGGCTGCGAGACCATCGAGGCCGTCCGCTAGGTTGACCGCGTTCGAGGTGGCCACCAGGGCGAGCGCCCAGAACGCAGCCCACGCGGGGTGGAGCGGCTGGGCATCCGGGGCCTCGCCGAGCGCCGCCGCGACGGCGCTTTCGCCGGCGAGCGCATAGATGAAGAGCACGGCGACGAGCAACTGGAGGAGAAGCTTGTGGCGCGCGCGGAGGCCGAGAGAGCGGCCGCGGGTGATCTTCATCCAGTCGTCGGCGGCGCCGATGGAGCCGAAGGCGAGGAGAACTGCGAGAAGCGTCACCATATGGAGGGAGATCGTCCTCGTCGTCCACCAATGAGCTGCAAGGGCTACGACGACCGCAGCGCCGAGGAGCAGCAGGCCGCCCATGGTCGGCGTTCCCGCCTTCTCCAGATGTCGCTGGGGGCCGTCGTCTCTCACCCGCTGCCCGGCTCCACCGCGCTTGAGGAGCCGGATGGCGAGCGGCCCGAAGGCCAGTACCAACACGAGAGCGGCGGCCGGGATGAGGGCTATGTGTATGGGCGCCAGCATCTCGCTCACGGTGACTGCCCTTTCGCATTCCGGTGCTGATTGCGAAGTCTCGCCACGATGTCTTCCATCTTCATGGCGCGGGAGCCCTTGACCAGCACGACATCGCCGGGTTGCAGGCGCTCGGCCGCCGCCTGCGCGGCCCCGGCCGTGTCGGCGGCCTCGATCACGCGTTGAGGCGGCAGCCGCTTCCGGGCCGCCTCGGCGATGTGGCGCCCGAGCTCTCCCACCGTTATTAGACCCGTGATGCCCATGCGTGCCGCGATCTCACCCACCTCTCTATGCCACTCCACGGCGAGCGGCCCCAGTTCCTTCATGTCGCCGAGGACGGCCCACTTCCGGTTGCCGGGGAGATCGGCGAGCAGCTCGAGCGCCACGCGCATGGAATCGGGTGCAGCGTTGTAGCAGTCGTCGATCACCGTGAAGCCGCCGGGGGCCTCGGCGATGCGACCTCGCATGTCCGTCGCTTCGAAGGCCTCGAGGCCGGCCACGATCCATTCCGGGGGTGCGCCGGCGGCGGCCGCCGCCGCGGCGGCGGCCGCCGCGTTGAGAGCGTGGTGGCGGCCAGCGGCGCGAAGCGAGATGTCGTGCGCGCCCCAGGAAGCGTGAAGAGAGAAGGTGACGCGGCCGTCGCCCGCGATGTCAATGTGCTCGGGGCACACATCGGCCGCGCTCCGGCCGAAGGAGACGACGCGGGAGGGGCTGCGTTCCTTGAGGAAGGTGAAGAAGTCGTCGTCCGCGTTCAAGACCGCGGTGCCGTCCTCGGGGAGATGCGCGAGCAGCTCTGCCTTGGCCTCCGCAATAGCCTCGCGGCTGCCGAGAAGCTCGAGGTGGGAGAGGCCGATGTTGGTGATGAGCCCGACTTGCGGCCGCGCCATCCGGGCGAGATAGCCGATCTGCCCTTTCCCTCGCATGGCAAGCTCGACGACTGCTGCCTGGTAGCAGGCGTCGAGGTCCAGCAGCGCAAGGGGGACGCCTATCTCGTTGTTGTAGTTGCCGGGGGTGCGCGCCGTCCGCCATCCCTGGGACAGGATGGCGGCGATCATCTCTTTCGTCGTGGTCTTGCCGGTGCTGCCGGTGACCGCGATGACCCGTGTGTCGAGGGGCGCGCGATGGGCGGCGGCGAGGGAGCCCAGCGCTTCCAGGGTGTCCGAGACTACGAGGAGCGGGCCGGCGCGCGGGATCTCGCGCGAGACGAGAGCGGCGGCCGCGCCGCGCTCGAAGGCCTCACCGACGAAGTCGTTTCCGTCGAAGTGCTCGCCCTTGAGGGCGACGAAGAGACTGCCCGGCGCGAGCTGCCGCGTGTCGGTCGAGATGCCGTGGAAGGTTTCGGGCGTCGAGCCGACGACGCGCGCGCGGGTGGCCCTCAACACGGTATCGCGGGAGAGGTCAGGCATCGCGTCCGCCCTCGATCTCGTGCAGGACCTGCTGTGCGACCTCGCGGTCGTCGAAGCGGATTGTCCGGTCGGCGAAGATCTGGTAGTCCTCGTGTCCCTTGCCGGCTATCAGGACGACGTCGTCGGGTCCGGCGGCCTCGATCGCGGCGCGGATGGCCCGCGCGCGGTCCGGCTCGACGACACAGCGCTCGCTGTGCTCAGCAGGGATGCCGCTGAGTATCTCGTGGATGATGGACTCGGGAGGCTCGTTGCGAGGATTGTCGGAGGTGATGATACATCGGTCGGCGAGCCGGCCGGCGATCTCCCCCATGGCCGGCCGCTTGGAGCGGTCGCGGTCTCCCCCGCAGCCGAAGACGACGAAGAGACGGCCGCGGGCGAACGCGCGGGCGGTCTCCAGGGCGCGGCGGAGGCTGTCGGGCGTATGCGCATAGTCGACGAGGACGCTGGTCGTCCGGGAGGGAATCCGCTCGAGGCGGCCGCGGACCGGAGGGATGTCCTCGAGACCGCGGCAGGCGATGTCGGGGCCGATGCCGAGGCCGATGCAGGCGGCGAGCGCGGCAAGGGCGTTGTAGACGTTGAACCGGCCGACGAGCTTCGTGCGAACGGGCACGCGCCCAGCCGGATGAACGGCAAGGAAGCGGGTGCCATTCGTGCTGAGCTCGATGTGCTCGGCGCGGCAGTCGGCGTCGGCGGAGAGCCCATAGGTGAAGGTGCGGCCGAGCGCGGTCTCGGCGATGCCGATGCCGGCCTCGTCATCTATGTTGATGGCGTTCGCTCGCTCTCCTTCTGCCGGCAGGTACTGGGGATGCTCGAACAGACTCCGCTTGGCGGCGAGGTACTGCTCCATGTTCTGGTGGAAGTCGAGGTGCTCCGGCGTGAGGTTGGTGAAGACGGCGGCCGCGAAACGACAGCCGTCGACGCGGTGCAGCATTAGCGCGTGAGAGGAAACCTCCATCGCGGCATGGGTGATGCCCTCGGCGCGCATGTCCGAGAGAAGGTGCTGGAGGTCGATGGCCTCCGGGGTCGTGTGGAGCGGCCTCATCGTGCGGCCGCCGATGCGGTACTCGAGGGTGCCGATGAGGCCGCTGGGACGGCCGGCCGCCCGGAAGATAGCGTCCATCATGAGCGCGGTCGTGGTCTTGCCATTGGTTCCCGTGACACCGGCGAGCGTGATCTGAGCAGACGGGTCTTCGTAGAAGGCGCGCGCAATCGGCGCCATCGCGGCGCGGGAGTCGGGCACCACCGCGAGGGCGCCGTCTCGGGGCGGGTCGAGTCCGGCCTCGCGGCCGGACTCGACGACGACGACCAGGGCGCCGCGGGCGATGGCCTGAGAGACGAAGCTGTGTCCGTCGGCCTTCTCGCCGCGCACACAGATGAACGCGTCGCCGGCCGCTACCCGGCGTGAGTCATAGGCGAGGCCGGTGACGGGCACCTCCGAGTTGCCGATGATGCGCGCGGGGGTGTCCCTCGTGAGCGACGAAAAAGGCTTTCCCGGCCCCCGCCGGGGTACATGGCTGCTCACCGAAATCCCGGCCCTTTCCCATGGTTGATTATAGCATTCGACGAGAGATTAACGCTCGGCGCGCGCCTGTGCGAGGTCGAATCTGGAGGCAGGTGCGTGCGGCGGGACGCGCAGGTGTGTGAGCGCCTTCTCGCAGACGGCGCGGAAGACCGGCGCGGCGACGACGCCGCCATAGTGGCTGGTCCGCGGCTCGTCGATGACGACGAGCACCGCCAAGCGCGGCTCCTCGGCGGGAGCGAAGCCCATGAAGGAGGCGATGTACTTGCCGGAGCGGAACCCCAGCTCCCGGGTGGCCTTCTGTGCGGTACCGGTCTTCCCGGCGACCCGACGGCCGGGTATGCGCGCCTGCTGCCCGGTGCCCTCTTCCACGACCTTCTCCAGCATGGCGCAGACGCGGTGGGAGGTGGCGGCGGACAGGATTCGCTCCGGCTCCGGCCGGTCGGGACGGGTGGTCTCGCCCGCCGGGTCCGTGATCGCTTTGACGAGGCGCGGGCGTACGAGCCAGCCGCCGTTCGCGATGGCGCAGCAGGCGGACAGGAGCTGGAGGGGCGTGACGCTGATGCCCTGGCCGAAGGCGACGTTCGCGACACGCACCTGCGACCATCTCTTGGGCGGCGGGACGATGCCGCGGGACTCCGACGCCAGCTCGATGCCGGTGCGCTCGCCGAACCCAAAGCGGCGGACCCACTCGTGCATGCGGTCGGCGCCGAGCGCGAGGGCGACGGTTACCATGCCGGTGTTGCAGGAATGGATGAGCATGTCGTCGAGGTCGACATCGCCGTGATCGCGGCGGCCGCCGTGGGGGGCGCAGCTAATGCGGCGATCGGCGACGGAGCGGGTGCCGGCGCAGTGGTAGGTCTCGCCGCGGCACATGACGCCCTCTTCGACGGCGGCGCACGCGGTGATCACCTTGAAGGTGGAGCCGGGCTCGTAGGGCGTCACAACGGCCTGGCTCACCCAGCTCTCCTCCGGGTAGCGCCGGAACTCGTTCGGGTCGAAGCTCGGCTGCGTGGCGAGCGCGAGCAGCTCGCCGCTCGTCGGGTCCATGACGGCCAGTGTGCCTCCGGCTGCGCCGGAGGCGGCCACCGCCTTTGCAAGCTCCTCCTCGGCGATGGCCTGGATGTCGAGGTCGAGCGTGAGCGTGACGCTGCTGCCTGGGGTCATGGGCTTGGCGACGACGGTGCGGTTTGGAATCTGGGAGCGGGAACGCGGCAGCCTGCCGTCGAGGACCACGAGCATCTCGCCGTCGCAGCCGGCAAGATGCTCATCGAGGGCCTTCTCGATGCCGCCCAGGGCGCGCATGTCGCGCCCGATGAAGCCGAGGAGGGGCGCGGCGAGCGTGCGGTGCGGATAGGCGCGTTTCCACTCGGTGCTGACGATGAGGCCGGGACAGCGGAGATCGCCGACGGCCTCGGCGGCGGGCGTGTCCACGGAGTCGCGGAGGCGCACATATCGCACACCCTCGCTCGCGGCGAGCCTGTCGGCGAGCTGACTTCTCGGCATCCTGAGGAGGGGCTCGAGCTGTCCGGCAAGCTGGACGGGATGCTCTATGAGGGCCGGGTCTGCGGCGACCGAGAAGAGCTTGAGATTGAGCGCCAGGGGGTTTCCATTGCGGTCGTAGATGTTGCCCCGGGGCGCGGGGATGGGCCAACAGCGGCCCTGTCTGTCATCGGCCTGCCGGCGATAGCCGTCGTGATCGCGGATCTGGATGCACCAAAGGCGGACTGCCAGCGCGAGGAAGAGCGCGACGGCGATGAGAAGCCAGACGCGCCCGCGGGAAGCGATCTGCCTGCACCCGATGTACCTCATGCGCGCACCTTGTCCGGCCACACAAAAGGCCACCGCCTAGGGGCGGTGGCCCGAGCCCGTGCTCGCCTCTGCTCGACTCCCGGCGGTGACCACCTCCGCCGCGAACTGGGCGATCGCCGCGGTGACACGTGCGCGGCGCCGCTCCGAGCCGTCGGCTGCGACCTGCGTCTCACCCGGCTGGGCGGGGTGGGGGAGGAAGACGTAGTCGACCTCCTCCACGGGGTCGGCGGGACGGAGGCCCAGGTCCCGGGCGGCGGCCTGTACGTTTCCGTTCGACTCGGCGAGGTGGACCTGATAGCGGAGGAGTGTGTTCTGTGCTCGGAGATCCTCTATCTCGCGCCGAAGCGCGATCTCGGCGTACCCGCTGCGGGTGGTGAGGGCAGAGAGAGCGGCGTAGCCGAGCACGAGCGAAAAGGCGAGGGCGGCAAGCGCTACGGCGGCCGATGCTGGTTCGATACCCACCGGGCGTCTCTGCGGTAGGCTGCCTGGCTGTTGCTTGGAGGCTGCGTGCAGCTCCCGCGTCCGGTTCTGCCACATCAATTGCTGCGACTGCATAGCGCTCACCGCCCGTGCTGTAATTGTGTTGTTGGCGCCGCCCACCGACGCTAGAGTCGCTCTGCGGCCCTCAGCGTGGCCGATCGAGCGCTCGGGTTCTCTCGGCACTCGTCGGCCGACGGCTTCACCACTTTCTTCGTGAGGAGCCTGATTCGAGGGACCTCACCGGACGGGAACGGCGGGCACCTGCTGCGGTCTCTGGCCAGGCGGAAAGCCCCCTTAGTTTCACCGCCTTCTAGACTGTGGTACGTGAGGACTACGATTCTGCCACCGACCCTGGTGCGACGGATTGCTGCCGCTAGTGCTTTGCGAAGCGATCCGAGCTCGTCGTTCACGGCAATCCTCAGCGCCATGAAGGACTTCGTGGCTGCGTGAAGGCGTCTCGGACGCGCCCGTGGTGGGATTGCTTCTGTGATCGTTGCCGCCAGTTGTGCTGTGGTTGTGATAGGTTGTTGCTGTCGTGTTGCCGCTATCGCCTTTGCTATCTTTCGTGCCCGCCGTTCTCCTCCGTACTCCCGGAGGATTCTCGCCAGCTCTCCCTCCGGCAGTCTGTTCACAAGCTCGGCCGCGGTGGTCGTCTGTCTCGGGTCCATCCTCATGTCGAGCGGCCCGTCGAGTCGAAAGCTGAAGCCCCGTCTGGCTGTCGTGAGCTGTTCGAGCGAGGCGCCGCAGTCGATGAGGACGCCGTCCACCGCGTCCACGCCTAGTTCGTCGAGAATCACCTCCAGGTCCGCGTAGTCTTCATGTATCAGCGTCACCCGCCCGAGGCGGGCAAGTCGCCTTCTCGCTCGCTCGATGGCCTCCGGGTCCCGGTCGATCCCGATCAGCCATCCCTCCGGTCGGATCCGCTCGAGGATCGCCGCCGCATGTCCGCCCGAGCCGACCGTGAGATCCGCCACCACCTGGCCCGGCCCGCAGGCCAGATACTCCAGAACCTCCTCCACCATCACCGGGCGGTGTCGGCCCGGATCGGTTGACGGCATCCCTGCTCCGCCTCGCGGCGAGATGCTAGATCCCGAGCGCAGCGGCCTTCTCCATGATGCGCTCGGGAGAGAACTCCTCGTCTTGATAGGCTTGCCAGCGGTCTTTCGCCCAGATCTCGATGCGGTTGATGACACCGCGCAGGACGACGTCTCTGTCGATGCCGACGCTCTTGCGCAGCGCCGGCGGCAGGACAATCCTGCCTTGCCGATCGAGAAACAGCTTGCTGCCGCTGGCGAAGAACTGCTTGACGCGGTCGCCGTCGATATCGGTGATTCGGACCTGGGTGAGCCGGTCTTCGATCTTGCGCCACTCTTCCCAAGGGAAGAGGAAGAGGCAACCATACCAGCCCCGGGTGATGAAGCCACCGTGCTCCATGAGGTCGCGGTAGGCGCGAGGGATGGCGACTCTTCCCCGGTCGTCGAGTTGGTGTTCGACCTCGCCCGTCAGCATCGCTGGCTTCCGCCGTTCCCTCGCCGTTTGCTCCCACTTCCCCACTCGGTTCGAGGGAAGTCTTCCCCCTTTTCCCCCGAAGTAGGGTATGTGGTGCATGATTCTACCACAACCTCCCACGCGTCTGTCAACCCCTAAAGCGACTCATTGCGCGGAAATTCTCCGCTTACATGACAAACAGATGAGAGGCAAATGGGTGTTTGGGACGGGAGGGAGCAGAGGAGAAGAGGCAGATGCTCGGCACCTGCCTCTCGGCTGCCGCGGATGTGCGGCCGCTTAGCTCGCGACGAAGGGGAGCCCGCGGCCGCAAGGGTCACATGGTCAGGTCGAAGGCGCGTGCGACGTAGACGGCCATCTGGTCTCTCGTCACGGCCGCGTCTGGGCGGTAGAGGCCGTCATCATATCCCTGCACAACGCAGTTCTGCACACATGCCTGAATGGCCGTTCCCGCCCAATTGCCCGCCGGCACGTCGGGGAACAGCTCCGGCGCGCCGGCCAAGTCATCGTCAAGGGCGACCCAGCCTTGTGCGCGCGCGACGTAGACGGCCATCTGCGCGCGATCTACGACCTCGTCGGGGTGGTAGCGCCCGTCATCGTAGCCGGCCACGATGTCGTTGCCCACCGCGTATTCGACGTAGCAGTACGCCCAGTGGTTGCGGGGAACATCGGGAAACGACGGCCCGGCCTCTGCCTCCGGCACATTGGCGTCGCCGCCGGCGAGGGCCCGCGCGATGTAAACAGCCATCTGCGCGCGGTCCACCGCGAGAGTTGGTCCATAGGTCGCGTGGCCGTAGCCCGCCACGACGTTCGAGTGGAAGCACCGCTCCACCGAGTCCGCCGCCCAGTGGTCGGGCGGCACGTCGTCGAAGGTGCTATCGGTTTCGAAGACAAGGATGCCCCACCCGAAGACGGTTACGTAGACGTGGTTGCCCCGCGCGGCCACTCCGCAGGTTCCGACGGGTGTGGAGTACTCGGCTCCGGCGCCTTCGGGAATCGCAACGCCGCCGGCCTCAACCGGGTTGAGAGGATCCGAGATCCCGATGACCCGCAGGCCGTAGTAGCGGTCAGTGGCATAGAGGTAGCTGCCGAGGATAGCAATATCCTCGATCATGCCAGCCTCCGGTTCGAAGACGGCCACCTCCATGGGTGCGCTGGGCTGCGAGAGGTCGAGTATGCGCAGGGTGCTGCCATCGGCGAGGAAGCAGTGCGTGCCGCTCAGGGCGACCGATGTGGCCCAGTCGGGGGTGTCGCGTGCGGCGAGCTGCGCGGGCCGTCGCGGGTCGGCGACGTCCACGACAACCAGACCGTCACATCCGGCAGCGATGTAGGCGGTGTCGCGGGCAACGGCGATATCCTGAGCCTCGGTTGGCAGCTGGCACGACCCTTTCTTGACAGGGGCGTTGGGGTGGGAGACGTCCCACACGGATAACTT
>Ga0180437_10010477_pt1 | contig 11305 bp, 14 predicted proteins | sample SS_ome_4_FD_132410 | JGI IMG/M metagenome (GOLD analysis project Ga0180437, IMG submission 132410) | Hypersaline lake sediment archaeal communities from the Salton Sea, California, USA - SS_3_D_1 metaG | ecosystem: Environmental > Aquatic > Non-marine Saline and Alkaline > Hypersaline >... | reverse complement strand
CCGGGCGCTGATACTGTTCTACCGCCGGCGCTATGATCACGATGCGATCCGCGCAATCGAGAACGAGATACGCCGGCGAGAGCATAAACCGAAGCGGCGCCGCCGGCGCAAGCCGAAACGCGTAGCGGTACCCCTGGACGCCAGGCCGAATCCGCGCGACTGCGTACACGACTGGATCCCGATGGAGGACACCAGGGCACTGCATCGTCACCAGTGCCGCGTTTGTGGAGCGATCGGCTGGCAGGACGGGCTTTATAACGGCTGCATCCGCGCGTATATCTGCCAGCGCCAGGGCTGCCGGCGGGCGGTGGAGAGGATCAATTCCATCGGCGAGCGCACGTGCCGAGAGCACTACCAGCACAGCCCGCTCAAACCAAGAACGTACGGGAGGTGAACCATGCCGATGATCTGTTACGTCGAGAAGCGTTTCGCGAAAACGAGTCTGGAAATCATCGACCACGCGAACGAATTTATCGAAGACTATCTGGCGCAGGGTCTGACACTGACCTTGCGACAGCTCTACTACCGTTTCGTTGCCGGTGACTTGCTGAGAAACAAGCTCAGCGAGTACAAGAGGCTCGGTTCGATCATCAACGATGCCAGACTCGCGGGCTTGATCGACTGGAATGCGATCGAAGACCGGACACGCAATATCATCGCGCCTTCGCACTGGAATGATCAGGCAGACATAATCAAGACGGCCGCGAACAGCTACGCGCTGGATAAATGGGAGGGCCAGGAAAAGCACGTCGAGGTCTGGGTCGAAAAGGAAGCTTTGATCGGGATCATCGAGCGCGCATGCGAAGAGCTGGACGTTTCTTGTTTTGCATGTCGCGGGTACCCGAGTCAGAGCGAGCTATGGGCAGCGGCGCGGCGTTTTCGGCGAATCAACGAAGACGACCGGCAACCGGTGATTATCCATCTGGGAGATCACGATCCGTCTGGCATCGACATGACCCGCGATCTGAGAGATCGCATGATCATGTTCGGCGCCGACGTCGAGGTCAATCGCATCGCGCTCACCATGGATCAGGTCGAGGAGTACGACCCTCCGCCGAATCCCGCGAAGCAAACCGACTCAAGGTGCACCGGGTATGTCGAGGAATACGGCGATGAATCCTGGGAGCTGGACGCTCTCGATCCCCCGGTACTGCATGAGCTGATCCAGAACACGATCAAGGAAAATCTCGACCAGGAGCTATTCGACGACCGGGTCGAGCTGCAGGAAGAGCAACGGAAAACGCTGGAGGAAGCCGCGAATCGCTGGGAAGAGATCGCGGGTTTCCTCGGTAACGAGAAGGGGAGACGACGATGACCGGAAAGATTATCTACACCTTCGACGACGGCCGCACGCGCGTACAAGAGGTTCCCCGGGTCGCACTTGCGATCATGCTGGCAGTCGCGCGCTACGGTTCGGACAAGGCCGTATGTGCGGCTCTGAAGGTCTCGCGCAACGTCTTGGCGCGCTGGCGTGCTGGCGCTATGCCGCGGAGATCCAATCTCCAGACACTCGCCGAAATTGCCGAGATCCCCGTCGAATGGCTCACTGGCGAATGATTTTTTATTGACGGGATCGCCCGACCGCGATTATCATTTTGATCGTGGTCACGATCTATCGCAAGAAATGGCGCAAATGGTATATGGCGTATTCCATCGACTGTCCTACCTGTCGTTCTGTAATCTCTGTCGATGAGCACAAAGTAAAAGCCGGCCGGGTGGTCATCGACTGCCCGCACTGTCCTTTTCACGATGAGGTTTGCCTGGAGGGCTGGGAAGGGTGAGCGCTCAAGACGCATACTACTCCGCGCGCTTGACCATTGGAGGCGATCTTGTCGTCAACCCGCGAAGAGCCGTTCTCGATGGCAAGTTGACCGTGCGCTTCAAGCCCAATTCCGAAGATCTAAAAATCATGGATTCATGGTTCGCGGCTGCGCGGACTCCGGGCGAGAAATTTAAACGCGAGGTCTTGGTCGAATTCGAAAAACGAAAACGGTTCCGGTTGCACGAGGCCTACCCATCCATCCGCCGAATAGTACGCGACCAGATCGAACGGGAGCGCGTCGAATTCGTTGTACGGTTCACCGGCAAGGAGAAGTTGTCTTGAACGATCGGCTGGCAGATCCGGAACGCATTCGTCTCGCTGTGCGTGGCAATATTATTCAGCGCGTGCTCGACTACATGGAGGAAGGTCGGCCCGACGGCTGGATCATGCAGAAGCTTGGACTTTTCCCCGAAGAATACTTCGACATAAAGCGCAGAGCCGTACGCAGTCAGGTCGATGCTCATCGCAAGCTTTCGACCGAGGAGATCTACGCCGAGTACGTGATCCAGCAAGCCGCTTGTATCCGCGATTTGACTGGTCTCGCGAAGACATCGAAGAAAAAAAACGATCTGCGGGCCCTAGTATCGGCTGTCAAGACGCGCTCGGATATTTACGACAAGATAATCAGGACGGGCCAGGACTTCGGGATCATCGAAAAGAAGGCGGAGCGTCACGAGCTGGGGATGGCGGTTATCCTGGCGAATCTGACGAACGATGAGCTGCAGGAACGCATCGCCGGCGCGCTGACGGGGATCAAAGATCTGATGGTCAAGTTTGCCGACAAAGATCTACTTGAGCTTAAACCCGGCAAGCTTCATCGAAGACTTCCCCCGCTGCCGGCCGGCAAATCGGCACCGAGCCCGGTCAAGCCGGTGGACGGAACGCAATCGAAGACAAACCGTGCTCGCGCGAACAAGGTGCACGCTGGTCGACGGGTAACGAAGAAACCGAAATGAAGAAACCTACCAAATGCCCGAGAAATAATTTTCAACCATGCATCGGCGAGGAGTGCGGATGGTGGGTTTCGTTACGCGGCACCGATGGTCAGGTCTTCGGTAGATGCTCGATTCTTCAGATTGCATATTCTCTGGACACGGCCGCGAATGCGATGAAAAATGATCTCGAATTGATGGCGGATCAGATATCTGCCGAGCTACATTAACTCGGAGGCGATCATGCAGGCGCAGAGACGTTACGAAGCGGATAATCGGGAAGGGTTGTTATCCAGGCGCCGGCGTTTGGAACGCAGGCTCGAAGACTTCGGGCCGGAAAGGCGCCGCGGTGAAAAGTCCGTTGAGCAAAAACGCATCCTCGAAGCCATTAAGAAAATAAACAAGAAGCTGAGGAAAATTAGCGATGGCTGAACGCGCAGAATTACCGAATCTCGATAAAGTCGTGAGCGTGATCCGCGATCATATTCCAGGTTTTGCGATCAGATACAAGAACGAGAGCTGGACAAGTAAGTTCATCGCGGTGATCGTCTGGATTTTCAATCGGCGGTACCTCACCGACTACACGACGACGCGGTATCCCCGGGTGTACTTTCCATCCCGCGAATGGGTTGCAGAGAATCCGCGGGTAGCGGTCAAGGTCTTGCTCCATGAATTTGTGCATCTCTGGGATCGTCAGCAGGAACGGTTCTGGCACGTGATCGGCTACGGCCTGCCTCAGATTCTCTTTTTGCTTTTCTTCCCGATCTTCATCGCGGCGCTGTGCATACCAGGGCCCACCCTGAAATGGTGGGTCACAGGGATCGCCGGCGGTCTTGCACTTTTATCCCTCGCACCGTGGCCGGCCTGGTTCAGGCGCCGGGCGGAGCTGCGAGGATACGCGATGAATATGGCACAAGCGCACTGGCGTTACGGTGGGATTATCCTGGGTCAAAAGGAATGGATCGCGAGGCATTTCACCGGCCCAGAATATTTCTATATGTGGCCTTTTCGAACGCGAATCATGCGCGATCTTGCCCGTGTTGAATGGGATCTGGATCACGGTGGGGCGCTTAAGCCCGAAACCGTCGAAGGCGATGTGACTCCGTACGTGATCGTCCGTCAGCTTCTTTTCCCTCTACCTGACAGCCAGGAGTGATTCAATGTCGGAGTTAAACAACATTCCGGGTATCGCAGAATGGGTGCCGCGTACCGAGATGGTTGCGTGCTGGGAAGGCGCCGTGCTCGCTGATTGGAGAGACTCGACGCTGATCCCTCCGGGCGAAAGCGTACTCGGATATATTGCGAGGGAGAGCGCGCGCGGAACCATTTTTTCTAATCTATCCCCCCGGCGTCGCCGGCGACGACTGAGAATTTAAGTAGACAAGATCAGTTCCAGTATCTTACCATTTCCAGTGTGAGATCGCCTGCGAAAGCAGAAAATGTGTCAAACCGTCCTGGGAGGTTCCGATGTTGAAAGTCATTCTTGCGGTACTGATTTTTCTGGCGGGATCGACGTACAGCCCGTTGCCGGTGGAAACGACGGATCTCGACACCTACTGGCGGCCGCTCTGCGAGGCGCGAATCGGGAAGTACACGAATATCACGTTCCGAGTGAAAAATACCGGATCGACGAATCCGTTTACTGACTGCAGGGTCGTGACCCATATCGGGCCAGAAGACGAAGATACGATGGCGACCGGAACGCTTGAGTACAGCGGGCAGCCCGGGAATAACGAAACGGTCGTGATCGACACGAAGACTTATACATTCCAAACTTCATTGACGGATTCAGATGGCAACGTCCAGATCGGCAGCGATGTGGAAGAATCCTTCGGCAACCTGGTCGCGGCGATCACGCTGGGCGCTGGCGCCGGCACGAAATACGCATCATCGACCACAGCTCACCCATCCGCGACAGCGGTTCATAAAGTCGACACCGACGAAGTCATTGCTACTGCAACTGTCAATGGAAGTCAGGGAAATACAATCGCCACAACCGACACTGTGACTGATGCCGATTGGGCAGCGGGAACAATGGGCGGCGGTATCGATGCGTTTTCTCCCGTGTCGGTCTCCTGGGATGACTGCAAAGCGCTCGCGGCTGGATCCATGACCCAATGGGCCGTAGCCGGATCGGCCTGGGAAAAACTCAGGGTCGAGGTGCAATCGACACTCGGGACCGACGGATACTGTAAAGTCAGCGCGAACGGTCCGTAGGAGGCTGCCATGAAAAAGAAACTACCCGCATTGTTACTGTTCTGCATTCCTTTTTTGCTAGCCGGTCATCCCCCCGCGATTATAGAAGGAGACACCCAGACCTTTCTGGAAGATGTGCGGATTGTCGGAGATCTGCTACTGCGTGGAGACTTGCTGTTCGAGAGTGACGGAAAGATTCCATCGACTCCCTCGACGAAGACGACACAAGACGTAACGCTGTACGTTCGACTCACTGGTGATGATGCCAACGACTGCCTGACAGAGAGTTCAGCCTGCTACTCCATCCAAGAAGCGATAGACCGCGTTCCGAAAGAGATTCATCACGTCGTTACGGTGGACATCGGGGCAGGATCATTTACAGCCGCAAATATCGATGGTTTCAGTGTAGGCGAGTCAGGAAGTTTTTATATCAACGGCGTGCTCAGCTTGGCAACGGGGTTGACCGGACTGAGTGAAGGGTTACCCGAAAATTCAACAAGCTTGAATCATCATTGCACCGTCACGGACGACGAAGGTGGTTGGGCGGTGAACGAACTTGTCGGAAAGATCTTTGTGGCTGCCGGAGAAAAACGGGTGATCATCTCGAACACGAGTACAGTGATTGCTTATGCTGGGGGCTGCATCGGAATCACTTCATACGAAATTCATGACCAGAAAACAGTTATCACCAGTTCGGGCCAGGGAGGTTATGCAGGCATTGAGACTACCAACGTGACCACGCTCTGGCCGGACAAGTTTATAATCAGAAACCTGAAGAAAACAGACGGTACGGCGATGGGATTCCTCATGTACGCCGCATCCGGAACGCTGGAGTACTGCTACGCGGCCGGCCAGTACTGGGGTTACGTAATCGGACAGTCGCCGCGTGTGTCGCGAACACTGAGCTGCTTTGCCGGAGCTTCCGCAATGGGGGGGTTCTTCTTTCAGGCAAGCGGGGGAATTCGGTTAGAAGACGCGGCCGCGGAACTGTGTGTCGCAGTAGGGGGGAACGCCGGGATGGGTTTCCAAATCGAGCAAAGCGTTTATGTACGAGTGGAACAAAGTTTTGCTCGCAATTGGGATAAAGCGTTTGCAGTTTCCTCCGTACTTCATGCACACATCCATGACTCCGAAGGATACGATAGCTTTCATGGTCTTCTAGTTGATCATAAAGTCGGCGGTAACTTTTCCGGATGTAGTAATGTATGGTTGGAGAGCGTTTTTTTCTACGGCAACTCCGTCAGTGGTGTTACAGCGGAGAATCGCTCCAATCTAAATCTGTACGGCATACAAGGTACGAATACGAGCGCAATCGGTTTGCAACTGGGATCAGGAGCAACGCTGACCCACCAGGCCGGTCAAACGCTTACGATCACCGGAGCCAGCGGAGATTTCTCTATGGATTACGGAGCGCAGATTCCACTACCATGGAGCAACCTAGCGAATCCGGGAGACACAGTGATGAACATGATGAATGGTTGTAGAGGGGAAACTCTGTAACGGGAGGCGAAAATGCATATCTCGAAATCCATTCTCTGTGTCGTTTTTGCGCTGATGGTTTCCTTCGCGGCGCATGCTGGTACGCTGATCCTTGACCTGAAAACTGATTTCCCCATCGGCAATCTCGGCGGAGACACGAACAGCTTCAAACTGGTAATCAAGGCCGATGCCGAAGGTACGATCTTGTACGGAGGAATGTACGTACACTACGCCAATGCCGAAGTGCGTCTTGGCGGTCCGGATAATTCCACCGGAGCGTGGACCGACCTGATAGCCTACAACCAGGAGCATCTAATTTTTCTCGACCAGGGCACCGACGTTGATTCTCTTTATCTGGAGCTTCAGGCCGACGACAGCGGTACGACGATGTACGGCGGAATAGCGCTTCCCAACAACGCTGGAACCAACGGGCCCGCGCTGACACTCCAAACACCAAACCAAAGCGATGGCAGTAAAAAAGATTTTCTCTACTTACTATACGATACCAGCGTTGGGACACTGGCGTTCGCCGAGGACGGCGCTATCGATATCGGAACATCAGGATCAAATCGCCCGAAAGATATCTATGCAACTGGGAAGACCACAACCGGATCTTTGGAGCTGAGCACCCCAGTCTGGGATGATCTACGAGTCGATCTTACGCGGGCCACACCACCTCCATCGGGTGCTCCAGGTTTCTCCGCGTTCGTCAATGGAATCTATGCTTACCATTTCGACCCGAACACCGAGGAGTCGATACATGCCACTACTCAGCTACCGCACAGATACAAATTCGGTACCGATATCAAAGTGCACATGCACTGGTCACCGACAACCACGAACACGGGGTCAGCACGCTGGTGCATCGAGTACTCCCTGGCTGAGACCGGCGCCGCTTTTCCGTCCTCTACGACAGCCTGCGCGGTACAGGCCGGTTCTGGAACTGCGAAACAGCACCAGTATATCGATATAGCAACGATTAGCGGCTCTGCGATAGACACAGTGTCTGCGACTATTGTCGCTCGCATCTATCGAGACGCCGACGACGCAACAGATACATACGACGCCGATGCAGTAGGCATTGAAATAGACTACCATTTTCAGGCGGATAAACTCGGGACGGCTACCGAGTGGTAAATAGAACCAATGCTCCCAGCGCCCCAACGGGTGCAGGCCCCGGCATCCAACTCAGTGTCGGGGCTGTCAAGGAGCGAACACCGATAAGGAGGTGTAGGATGGGTTCAGGCGTAAACAGGATCGTGACGGGCTCGTTCTATGGGACGGGCGCAGACAAGAACATCGACACCGTCGGTTTCCGGCCGAAGTTGGTCCGGGTGGTCAATGTCGAGTCGGGCGGTTTGTGTCGTGCCGAGTGGTTTAAAGGCATGGCCGACGACTCGGCCGTCAAGACCGCGGCCGACGGCACGATCAGTGTCATTACCTCGAACGGCATCACTCCGCGGGCCAACGGCTTCGCGTTCGGGGCAGACACCGATCTGAACGTCGACGGAGAACAGTGTTTCTTCGAGGCCCACGAGTAGCGATCCAGAGGTGGAGGCGGCGAGACTCGGGAAGACGTTCTTTCGCTTCTGTCTTCGTGGCGAGATTGAGGCAGCCTTTTTTCTCGCGTCTTAGTGAGCCTCGCCCCTCCATCTCATCTTTTATCTAACCAGGGAGGTCTCAGTCATGGCCGAAGAAACGAAAAGATCGGCGAGTAGCGCTCCCGAATATGCTCTCCATCGATACGTCAAGGATGCAAACGACAGCCTACCGGAAACCGAAAAGAAGCACGGGGTCAACATGCTCGGTTTCCAGAGCGCAAATATCCAAGTCGTGCCCGATCAAAACGATCCGGATCCCTCGATCCGCGTCCAGTTCTGGAGCGAGAAGGCCGGCGCATTTATCGATGAGCATGCTACCCTCGATTTCGCTGGAAAGGGCCCCGGCGCATCATACGAGGTCACAGTCGAGTGCAACGGCAGAGTGATGTTCGTCGCGGTTCCTGCGGGAATGGCAGCGGGTAAAGACTGCCGGATCTATGTTGGCGGCTTTAACATCCGTCGGAAGTAGGCCCCACCGTGGCGAGCCCGGCCGAACCAACGCCGGAAGGCGGATCCTTTGATCTGGCGAACGCCGGGCGCGAGGAGCTGCTCGATACCTATAAGCGTTACCGCTCGATCTATAACGAGCTACTTCGACGCGCAATAATCGAACACGATCGGATCGATCTTTTAGCGACTGAGATCCTCGGATACGAGTTGCAACCCTTCCATCTCGCGATGTTGCTATTTCAGTTTCAGCACTCGCAGAGCTTACAACTCTCGTACCGCGGTTGCGGTAAAACGAAGATGTGCACGATCACCAAGGCGATTCATTATCTTTTGAAAAATCCGAACCTGCGAATTCTGATCGTGAGTAAGACGGCGGGCAACGCAAAAAAATTCCTCGCCGAGATCAAGATGCATTTCGAAAGCAATGAACGGTTGATCGAGGTCTTCGGGCCCTACTATGATCCGACGAAGGTTACCAAATGGGATGAGACCGAGATCAGGGTGTTGCCTCGTACCAGCTCGGAGGCCCAGCCGTCGATCATTGTATCAGGGGCGGTTGATACAGCGGTTGCTTCGCAGCATGTCGACGTAATCTTAAGCGACGACCTGGTCGAGGAAGATGGCGCGCGGACGAAGCACATGCGCGATAAGCTGCGGACCTGGTTTTATCAGACGCTCGATCCCTGTCTCGAAGCTCCCGATCCGAAGGTACCCCATCGCGGCGAACACCATGTAATCGGCACCCGCTATCACTTCGACGATTTGTATGGGCATCTCATCGAGAATGAGCTGGCCGAACACCATCAGATCATCCCGGCCGAAGACGAAAACGGAAACAGCCCCTGGCCGGAACGCCATCCGCCAGAGTGGTTCGAGGCGAAAAAGAAACGCTACGGTGTGATCATCTACCGTGCACAGTATCTTTGCGACACCGAGGCGATGAAGGGGGAAGTTTTCAGTTACGACGATTGTCAGCTAATCGAAGATTCGCAGATCCCAGACGACCTGAAGATTTTCCAGGGCAATGACCTGGCAGTATCCGAGAAGGCCAAGCGAGACAACGCGCAATATGCTAATGTCACCATCGGCGAAGACAAGGCCGGCAATATCTACGTGCTCGATTATCATCTGGCGCACTTGTCTTTTCCAAAGCAAATCAAAATCGGATTGGAGATGTATGATCAGCACGATCCGATCCGAGCCGGCGTAGAGTCGAACGCCTACCAGAAGGCCTTCTATCAACAGGTCAAGCATCTGGACAAGGATCGCAGATTCATTCCGATCCATACCGACAAAGACAAGATGACTCGCGCGTTGAAGTTAACGCCGCTATTCGAGGGGAAGCGGGTCTTTTTCCGGAAAAATATGGAAACCCTCATCGATCAGTTTGTGCTTTTCCCTGGCTATCGGTACCGCGACGGGCTCGATGCGTTTGATCTTGCCAATCGCGCACGAAAGATGCGGCGAAAAAAGCGGAAGGTGAGGGAGACAGAGCCGGGTTTGATCTGATACCATAGATTGGAGGGAGACTCCGATGTCAAACGCGAAGAAAAAAAAAGAAAAAGAGAGGATACGGGAATTCGTGAGTAAGGGCGCAAAGGATCGGGAGATCCGTTTGCGCGCTCTCGTTATTCCGATGGGTAAGGCGAAGGAAAAGAAGGCCGAGAAAAAAGATACTGAGCCCGGGAAGTCAAAAGAGCTGCCGGAAGATTACATCGAGGGGCTGATCAAGGATGGCGCTATCATCGAGCCCCCTTTCGACTTGTTACAACTCGCGATCCTGCCTGAGTACAACACAGAGTTGACACCCTGCGTCTCGGCGATGGAAGTCAATATCGAGGGTTTCGGCCATCGGCTCGTGCCGAGAATCAAGGAAGAGAAGATCGACGACAAGATAAAAAAGGAAATCGAGGCGGAGCGTTTGCGTCTTGAGAATTTCTTCATGTACGCAGCGATGCAGGATTCGTTCGTTAAATTCCGACGCAAGCTGCGGGTCGACCTGGAGACAACAGGCAACGCCGAGTTCGAGGTGATCCGGAACGCGGCCGGCGATATCCAGCAGTTTAATCATCTGCCGAGTTATCAGATGCACCTCGGGAAACTAGATCGGGATGCTATCAAAGTCGAGGTGCCGATCTATAAGCTCCTCGCAAACGGCGCAGTTGAGATCGAAAAGGTCGCGGTCTGGAAAAGATTTCGGAGGTTCGTTCAGACGCGACTCACTACCAGGCGCAATCTTTCGGTCACCGGCTCGCTGGAGACACGCTGGTTCAAGGAATTCGGCGATCCCAGGACGTACGACAACGAAACCGGAGCACTGATCGAGGAAGGCAAGACGATATCAGAGGAGAGAAAAGCGAACGAGATTGTGCATCTGAAATTGTACTCGCCGCGTTCAGCGTACGGTCTCCCGCGCTTCATCGGAAACATGCTGTCGGTCATGGGCGATCGGGCTGCAGAAGAAATAAACTATGTCACATTCCGAAATAACAACGTACCGAGCGTTATGCTGATGGTTTCCAATGGGCAACTAACCGAGGGCACGATCAACCGTTTGACGGAGTTCATGGAATCACAGATCCAGGGGGACAACTACTCGAAGATCATCGTTGTCGAGGCCGAATCAGCGGATATCGAGGAAGGCGAGCAAGGCAGCCCAGGGCAGATCAAGATGGACGCGAAGCCTCTCACGAGCGAGCAACACAGCGATGCGCTTTTCCAAAACTACAGTGAGAAAAACCGAGAGAAGATTCGGCGATCGTTCCGCCTTCCGCCGATCCTGGTCGGAATCAGCGAGGCGTACAACCGGGCCACGGCTGAGGTCT
>Ga0180437_10010475_pt1 | contig 11307 bp, 9 predicted proteins | sample SS_ome_4_FD_132410 | JGI IMG/M metagenome (GOLD analysis project Ga0180437, IMG submission 132410) | Hypersaline lake sediment archaeal communities from the Salton Sea, California, USA - SS_3_D_1 metaG | ecosystem: Environmental > Aquatic > Non-marine Saline and Alkaline > Hypersaline > Sediment... | reverse complement strand
CTGTTTCGCCAGGGGGAAAAAGCCGGTGGTCTTATTAACCGGAGACGGCAGCATACAGATGAATATACAGGAACTGCAGACTGTAGTACATCATAATTTGCCCATTAAGATATTTATTTTAAGCAATAAAGGATATATTTCAATCCGCAATACACAGGATACCTATTTTGAGGGAAGGTATTATGCTTCCAGTGAAAAAAAAGGTATCACTTTTCCCGATTTTTGCCGTGTTGCCAGGGCATACGGCATTGCATCCACAAAAATAGGAACTGAAAAAAATCTGGCAAAAAGGATAAGTGAAGTATTGAAGGCAAAAGGACCTGTGGTATGTGAGGTGTTCATGGATCCAAAGCAAACCCTATTTCCCAAGCTGGCATCCGAGATGAAGCCCGGCGGAAGCCTGGTAGCAAAACCCCTGGAAGATATGTACCCTTTTTTGGACAGGGAAGAATTTAAAAATCATATGATTATAAAAACCCTTGAAGAATAAGGGGAAAAATACAGTCACAGAGGCTTTATCATACGGTCATCGATTATTAGATCAAAGTGGCAACAGAAAAACAACAAAGGCAAGAGGTATTAAAAAAAGTCGCTGAATATTACCGCCTGACAAGAAAGCATCACAAATTCATTCCCGGACAATCCTATATCAATTATGCAGGCCGCGTTTATGACCAAAAAGAGATGATGAGCCTTGTAGATTCCGCACTTGATTTCTGGCTGACAGCAGGAAGATACACAAGGGAGTTTGAGAAACGCCTGGCAGGCTCCCTGGGCGTAAAATATTGTTTATCGGCCAATTCAGGTTCTTCAGCAAACCTGTTAGCAATATCAGCATTGACTTCTCCGCTGCTTAAAGGACGGCAATTAAGACCTGGTGATGAAGTTATAACTACCGCCTGCGGATTTCCTACCACACTGGCTCCCATATTACAGAACAATCTGGTCCCCGTTTTTGTAGATATAGACCTGGGAAGTTATAATATTCAGCCGGAAATGATCGAGAAAGCTGTATCCGAAAAGACCAGGGCGATTTTTGTTGCCCATACCCTTGGTAATCCTGTCGATCTTGGTGAGATCATGAAGCTGGTAGAAAAATACAGGCTGTTTTTTATCGAAGACAACTGTGACAGTTTGGGTTCTAAATACAGGGGAAAGTATACAGGCACCTTCGGCCATATATCTACCTGCAGTTTTTATCCGGCCCATCATATAACCACCGGTGAAGGCGGTGCAGTATTAACTGATGAACCGGTATTTAAGAAAATAATCATGTCCTTGAGGGACTGGGGCAGGGACTGCTGGTGTGAACCGGGTGAGAGCAACACCTGCGGAAAAAGATTTTCTAAGAAATTGGGAGAGCTTCCCTACGGGTATGACCATAAATATATATATTCCCATATTGGTTTTAACCTGAAGATAACAGATATGCAGGCTGCCATTGGCTGTGCACAATTAGATAGACTAAATGATCTTATAGAAGCGAGAAAGAAAAACTGGAAAACATTGAAAAAGGGACTTGCTGCTTTGGAAAATAGATTGATACTTCCTGAAGCTACATATGATTCCGATCCCAGCTGGTTTGGTTTTTTACTCACAGTAAGAGAAAATGCAGGTTTTAACAGGGATGAAATAGTCAGGTATCTGGAATCAAAAAAAATACAGACCAGGATGTTGTTTGCCGGAAACATAATAAAACAACCATGCTTTGACCAAATAAGGCAGGATAGCAAGGCATATAAGGTAATCGGCAGCTTAAAAAATACAGAGACAGTCATGAACAACTCGTTCTGGATAGGAGTCTACAAGGGCATAAACGATGAGATGATCGGGTATATCATTAGCACCATCCATGAATTTCTAGACAGTCATCATACTTGATGACATCAAATAAAAGTATCCCAGTTATAAATGGGTAATGAAATCCACCTTTTACTTTTATAGGTTGCTGTATTTTTTTCATTCCATTATCCTCTGGATTCAGTCTTGAACTTTTAAAACAGTACATATAAGCATATGCTACCGATAATGCTTAACTATAGGTTTAATAAACTGTATAATTTTAGGGACAGCGCAAGACTATGAAAAACAGCATTTATGGATATAGAAGGACTAATAAAAAAAGAACCGGAAGACCTTTCGCCGGAAGAAGCGGGGAAGGCAGCCAGCTATCTCAGGGATGAATTAAACAGGCATAACTATTATTACTATATAAAGGATAACCCGGTTATCCCTGACAGCCAGTATGACAGGCTTTTCAGGATGCTTGAACTCATCGAGCAAAGGTTTCCGGCCCTGGTGACTCCTGACTCGCCCACCCAGCGTATAGGTGCTCCCCTGGAGGGCGGGTTCAGCACTGTAGAGCACGGAGAGAAGATGCTTTCCCTCCAGGACGTGTTCGACTTCGGGGAGCTGGAAGATTTCCTTAAAAGAGTGGAAAAGGACCTGGACCGGCCGGCTGAAGATATTGATTTTACCTGTGAGCTGAAAATAGACGGTTCAGCAGTCTCCCTTATCTATGAAAAAGGCATGTTTGTGCGCGGGGCTACCAGAGGGGACGGGCTTACCGGAGAGGATATAACTTCAAATCTCAGGACTATAAATTCCATCCCCCTCAGGCTCCGGTCCGGAAGCAGGGATATACCTGAAAGGCTTGAGGTAAGGGGGGAAGTGTATCTTCCCAGGGAAGAGTTTTTAAGGATCAATAATGAAAGGGAAGAAGAGGGCCAGCCGGTGTTTGCCAATCCACGGAATGCGGCAGCGGGGTCGTTGAGACAGATAGACCCCCGCATGACTGCCAGGAGGAAGCTCAATATCTTTGTATACGGAGCTGTAGCCGGGCCGGGATGGGGGATAGACAGCCAGTCAGAAATGCTCCAGTATCTAAAGGACCTGGGCCTCAGGGTAAATCCCCATATAACTACTGCCAGGGGCATAAAGGAGATAAAGGGATATATAGAAAGCTGGAGGGATAAAAGGAAAGAGCTCTCCTATGAGACTGACGGCATAGTACTGAAGGTAGATGAATTCGGATTGCAGAGGGAGCTGGGACAGACTTCCAGGAACCCCAGGTGGGCAGCCGCTTATAAATACCCGCCGGAGCAGGGTATAACCAAAGTACTCGATATAAAGGTAAGCGTGGGAAGGACCGGTACACTGACACCGGTAGCTGTCCTCAAGCCGGTCAGGGTAGCCGGTTCGACCATATCACATGCCACCCTGCATAATGAAGATGAGATAAAGAGAAAAGGCGTGATGATAGGCGATACGGTAATCATCCATAAGGCGGGGGACGTCATCCCGGAGATAGTAAGCGTGGTCACCGAGAAAAGGGACGGTACCCAGCGAAAATTCAGGATGCCGGACAGGTGCCCTGTGTGCGGATCGAAAGCAGTCAGGCTGGAGGAAGAAGTGGCACTGCGCTGCACATCCATAGCCTGCCCGGCACAGCAGTTCGAGAGGATAGTCCATTTTGCCTCCAAAAGCGGTATGGACATAGAAGGCCTGGGTCCGGCCATAGTGGAAAGACTCATAGAAAAAGACCTTATAAAAGATGTGTCCGATCTTTATTACCTCAAATACGGCGATATATTTTCCCTGGAAAACTTCAAGGAGAGGTCCACCAATAACCTTCTTGAAGCCATACATAAGAGTAAGAAGAAACCTCTTTCCCGGCTGCTTTTCGCCCTGGGGATAAGGTTTGTAGGCTCCCATACGGCAGACCTCCTGGCTGATGATTTCGGGGACCTGGATACGCTTATGAAGGCGGGTTTTCAACAGATACAATCTATTAAGGAAATAGGGCCCCGGATAGCGGAAAGCGTGGTGGATTTCTTCCGTGAAGAGCAGAACCTGAAAGTAATAGAGAGGCTGAGGGCTGCAGGGCTTAATTTCGGCTCAGGAAAAAAACAGATAGAAAGAAGGGAAGCCTTTTACGGCAAGACTTTTGTACTTACGGGAAAGCTTGCCCATTATTCACGTGAACAAGCGGCAGGAATTATAGAAGGTTTCGGCGGAAGGGTGACCTCCAGTGTGAGCAAAAACACGGATATGGTGCTTGCCGGAGAAGATGCCGGGAGCAAGCTGGAAAAGGCAAGGAGGCTCAACATCAAGGTGATAGGTGAAGATGAGTTTAAAGAGATGATAGAAAGGGCCTAATGGCAGAAAGACATGTACCCAGGCACAGGGAAAAACCAGATAACAGGGCACAGCTTGATATCAAGTGGAATGCCCTGGACGGTATAATCTCGGTAGTTTTTTTGGCAGCGGCACTTACAGGAGTATATTTTGGATCTGCCCGTATCTTTATAGCCTTGAGCAACAGGGAACTCTTAAGCGAAAACATAAGCAATATCAGCTTTATAGTACTGTACGGCATACAGGTCCTTCTCATGATGGGCACGGTATGGTTTTTTGCCCTCTACAGGAGGAAGGCAGGTTTGAGGGACCTGGGGCTCAGGTATTACAGCATCGGCAAGACCATGTGGTATACTTTCATCTCCCTTGTTGCCATCTTTATAATCAGCTTTATCTATGTCTATGTCATGAACGCGGTGCTGGGCATAGAGGCACCGTCCAGCAAGATAGAGATCCTTATAAGGAACAGGAGCATTTCAAATACCATCCTGCTGGTAGTGGTAGCTTTTATAGGACCTGTGGTGGAGGAGGTATTTTTCAGGGGATTTCTCTATTCTGCCTTTAAAAAGAGCTGGGGGGTGCTGCCGGCACTGTTTATATCCTCTGTACTTTTTTCAGTAGTCCACCTTCAGGTGTACAGCTTCCTGCCCCTGTTTATCATCGGATGGCTGCTGGCCTATATTTTTGAGAAGACCAGGTCCCTTTTCCCGGCTATCTTCCTGCATGCCATATACAACCTTATACTGATATTGATCCTCCTGGGGCAGCTGGAGATGATAAATGTGTACTAATTGGAGTGCTTTTTTGTTAAAATATTATATCCTTGTTCACGGACTTCACTGATATCATGTAGGAGTCATACTGTTTGAAATAAATATTTTTTTACCGTAATAGATTTGTTATGAGGATCAGCAGAGAAGATGTAAAACATATAGCCAAACTGGCAGAGCTGGAGTTCAGCGACCGGGAGATAGACAAGATCACCCCCCAGCTGGATAGGATACTGGAGCATGTAGCCAGGATAAGTGCTGTAAATACCGGTGATGTAGAGCCGGCATCCCATGTCCTTGATGTAAATAACGTCTTCCGGCAGGACGTCCCTTCCCAAACCGTGTCCCGGGAAGATGCACTTAAGAATGCACCCCTGGAAGAAGAGGGCGGCTTCAGGGTGCCCAGGATCGACTGACCTTAGGAGAAGCTTTTGAACCTTAATTACTTAACTGCGCATGAGCTGAAAAAGAAGATGGAAGCAAAGGAAGTCTCCTGCCGGGAGATAACCAGCAGCGTCCTTTCCAGGATAGAAGAAGTTGACGGGGATATCAACGCGTATATCAGGGTGGAAAAGGAAAGGGCACTTAAACATGCTGACGGAATAGATGCCAGGATAGCAAAGGGAGAAAAGCTTGAAGATTTTACCGGCATTCCCATCGGTATAAAAGATAATATCTGCACAAAGGGCATAAACACCACCTGCGCATCCAAGATCCTTGATAATTATATCCCCATATATGATGCAGGAGTGATACAGAAGCTGAACAGCCAGGATTATATCCTTACCGGCAAACTTAACATGGATGAATTTGCCATGGGTTCCTCCAATGAGAACTCATTCTTTGGGCCTGTTTCCAATCCCTGGGATACATCGAGGGTCCCCGGGGGTTCCAGTGGCGGTCCGGCAGCAAGCGTGGCTGCCGGGGAAGCGGTATGCAGCCTGGGTTCGGATACCGGAGGTTCTATCAGGCAGCCGGCATCCCTGTGCGGGGTGGTCGGCTTCAAACCAACTTACGGCCTGGTCTCAAGATACGGGCTGGTGGCATTTGCCTCTTCCCTGGACCAGATAGGGCCCTTTACCAGGGATATGGAAGACTGTGCTGCCCTCCTCAATATCATCTGCGGTCATGACAGGCGAGACTCCACATCCCTGGATGTGGAAGTACCGGATTATAAAGGGTTTTTAAGGGATGATATAAAAGGCATGAAAATAGGGGTTCCCTCCCAACTTATGGCAGCCGGCATCGATCCGGAGGTAAAAGGTGCAGTTGATTCTGCCCTTAATTTAGCCCTGGATATGGGGGCAGAAGTGGAGGAGATATCCATACCCAACCTGGAGTATGCCCTCAACGTTTATTATATAGTCGCCCCTTCAGAGGCAAGCTCTAATCTTTCCCGGTTTGACGGGGTAAGATACGGTTACCGGGATAGATCTGCTTCTACTTTGAGGAGCATGTACAGGAAGACGCGGACCCGGGGGTTCGGGGATGAAGTAAAGAGAAGGATAATGATAGGCACATACTGCCTGTCAGCCGGTTATTATGATGCCTATTATGAAAAGGCCCTAAAGGTGAGGACCCTTCTTAGGAGAGATTTCGACAGGGCTTTTTCTACCTATGATGTCCTCATTTCACCCACATCTCCCACCACGGCTTTCAGGAAGGGGGAGAAGATGGATGACCCGCTGACCATGTATATGTGTGATATATGCACCATACCGGTCAATCTTGCCGGGCTTCCAGCTGTATCTATCCCGGCAGGGATTTCTGGTGAAAACCTGCCCATAGGACTGCACATAATAGGGAATGCCCTGAGGGAAGATAATGTAATAAGGATGGCCTATACCCTGGAAAAAGCTATTGGTTTTAAGGATATCCCCGATTTATGATGGATAACAAAAAAATGGCTGGTATGGGAAAATATGAATCTATTATAGGGCTTGAGGCCCACCTGGAACTGGAGACAGCTACTAAGATGTTCTGCGGCTGCCGCCTCTCCTTCGGCGAGGAGAAAAATATAAATACCTGTCCTGTATGCCTGGGACATCCTGGCTCTCTTCCTGTTTTAAACAGGAAGGCATTAGAGTATGCCATTAAAGTGGCCCTGGCCTTAAACTGCAGGATCAATGAGCGGACCATATTCCACCGTAAGAATTACTTCTATCCTGATATGCCCAAGAACTATCAGATATCCCAGTATGATATGCCCCTGGGAGTAGAAGGATATCTTGAGGTCAACATGGGTGATTATGTGAGGCGTGTGGGGATTACCAGGGTCCATATGGAGGAGGATGCCGGTAAGCTTATCCATACAGGGGCCACAGGAAGGATAAGCGAATCAGGTGGCAGCATCGTGGACTTTAACCGTGCCGGTACTCCGCTCATAGAGATAGTCACTGAGCCTGACATAAGGACTGCAGAGGAGGCGAAGGCTTATATGACAGGCTTGAGGAACCTCCTTCTCTACCTGGATGTCAGCAACTGCAGCATGGAAGAGGGAAGCCTAAGATGTGATGCCAATGTATCCATCAGGACCGAAGGGGAAAAGGGCCTGGGTACCAAGACCGAGATTAAGAACCTTAATTCTTTTAAGTTCCTGCAGAAGGGACTTGAATATGAGATAAAAAGGCAGGAGAAACTGCTCGATTCTGGTAAGCAGGTGATCCAGCAGACACGTCATTTTGATAATAACAGCGGGACTACAAAAGCCTTGAGATCCAAGGAAGAAGCCCATGACTACAGGTATTTCCCGGAACCTGACCTGGTACCAATAATAATAGATATTAATATGGTAGAATCTATAAAGGGAAGTATTGGGGAGCTTCCCCAAAGGAAGGCTCACAGGTACGGGGAAGAACTGGGACTGACGCCCTATGATGCCGGTTTTATGGCCGGGGACAGGAGGACTGCTGCTTATTTTGAAAAATGCCTGGAGTGTTTTGATGATGCCAAGGCGGTGGCCAACTGGATAATGGGCGATTTCAGTGCCCTTTCTAATAAAGAGAAGATGCATATAGCGGATAGCAGGGTAACCCCAGAAGCGCTGTGCAGGTTACTCAAAATATTACAAGGAGGAAGCATAAGTATAAAGATCGCCAAGACAGTGTTTGAGGAGATGTTCAGGACCGGCAGGGACCCCGGGGTTATAATAGAAGAAAAGGGCCTTGAGCAGATAAGCGATTCCGGTGAGCTGGAGGCCTTAATAGATAAGGTAATAGAAGGGAATCCGGGTCCTGTAAAGCAGTACAGGGAAGGGAAAAGGAAGGCCATCGGATTCCTGATAGGCAAGGTGATGGCAGCCACAAAGGGAAAGGCTAATCCTAAGATAGTAAATGAGATAATGAAAAAGAAACTGGGGTAACCGGTTTTAGTGCTTTTGCATTTTATAAATTTAATAATTATTTGAATGGAGGTATTGATAAGATGTTAAAAGGTAAGTCTGTGGGAATAATAACAAGTGGCGGAGATTGTGGAGGGCTGAATGCGGTAATAAAGGGTGCTGCCACTATGGCTTTGGCTTACGGTATACGCCCCTATGTCATACTTAACGGTTATGCAGGTCTTTATAACCTTTATGAGAGCGAAAACATCCTTGAGCTTGATATAAACAGGCTTGACAATATATCTTCCCTGAAAGCCGGTTCGCAGGCAGGAAATACCAGGGTAAGGATATCAAATATAGAGGATAAAGATAAATATAAAAAGATATTAGAAGGACTCAAAAAGTTCAATATTGGAGCATTGGTGATATCAGGCGGGGATGACACTGGAAGCGTGGTAGTTGATCTGGATAAGAATGGTATTTCCTGTGTGCATGTCCCGAAGACCATGGACCTCGATCTTCATTCCTATTCAGTAGGTGGGGACTCTGCAGTAAACAGGATAGCCCAGTACGTGGAGGAACTAAAGACAACAGGAAACAGCCATAACAGGATAATGGCTATAGAAGTATTCGGCAGATATGCAGGTCATACTGCTTTCAGGGGAGGCATAGCTGCGGATGCTGACTGTATCCTGATACCTGAGATCCCTATAGATTTTGATGTTATCTACCAGGATCTAAAAAAGACTTTTATGAGGCGTATAAGCTCAAGCGAATATAAGGCAGGTACTTATATAATAGTTGCTGCTGAAGGAATAACAGATGAAACAGGTGAATTCATAACTGACAGCAGTGTAAAGACAGATGCATTCGGACATAAGAAATTGTCAGGTGTGGGAAAGTATATAAGAGAACAGCTGACAGGGCGTATAAAAAATGATGAAAGCTTTAAGCAGTTCATGAGAGAACACGGGCTTTTTATAGAGAAGATGAACGAAGTGCCTGCAGTCCGTGAAATGATATTAAGTTATCTTGTCCGCTCAGGAAGCACCAGTGCATTGGATGCAAACTTTGGAAACGAAACTGGAGCAGGCGCGGTAGTGCTTCTAAACAATAACATCTCCGGAGTCACAGTAACCGGTGTTGAAAAGGGAAAAGTACAGTATATTCCTACTTCAGAAGCGATAAAACAAAGACATGTAAGCAAAGAAGTAGTTTCCTTTCACGAAAAAACAGGTGTGTGTTTTGGTAGAAAACCTGTGGAATATAAACCCGGGTTTGAAAAACTGGAAAAGGCCTCCTGGTGTTATCTATGAAATCATTATTATTTGTCAGCCTTGGTATCTATTGGTATAATACCTGTTACCCCATATAAAAATCTATACGAAAGTTAGACCTGTTGCCTCATTTAAAAAAGTATTCGAAAGACCATTCGTTGCCTCATTAATAAAAGTATCTGAAATAATATGCTGTGGGGTAGTGATATACAGGTAGTAGTAAAGATACACTATCCCTTGATATATCCGTAAACCGGCTCATTTACCATCATTTCCTTTCTTGCTGTCTGCTTGAGTAAATTCAGTTTAAGTAGCTTATCCTGCAGCCTGGTTATCTTTCTTTTAAGCTCTGCAGGATTTAAGCTGTCATATTCTTTCTTTAAGCTCCTCTTAATCTTATCATCAATGTCACTACATTCAAGCACCCTCCTGAAGGGGGTCCTTGCCCTGTCATACCTCTTGGTCACTTTGCTTCCCGTCCTTGTCTTTTCAGATAGCTTGGTAACCGGGATAAAGAAGTTATTGTAGCGTCCCAGATAAAGATACAGCTCATTTAATAGGCAAAGTTCCTCCTCTGTGTCATACCTTAAGTATCCCACAGCTCTCCTTACCACCGAGTAGTTCTTCTGCTCCACATAGCAGGAGTCATTTTTCCTGTACTCCCTGGAGCGGGTAAAGGTGATCCTGTTCTGCTGGCAGTACCTTAGCATTATGTTGTTTATGAATTCAGAGCCGTTATCAGAATCAATCCCGGCAATGGTAAAGGGAAACCTTTTAGATACCACCTTTATGGCTCTAAATACGTGCTTCTGGGCCTTGTTGGCCGCTGCTGCCGTCTCGTCCCAGCAGGTGGCTATATCGGTAAAATTAAGGCTCTGGGCAAAGTCTCCGGAAGGGTTACCCCCGTCATGGCCCACCAGGTCGCATTCGGTAAATCCAGGCCTTGCATCGTCCCACTCGGAAAACATCCTTACCGGTATCTGCTTCTTAAGAAGGGTACCGGGTCTGGTGCCGGACCGGCCCTTACCCAGCCTTTGTTTATCCTTTTCGGGTTTCAGCAGCCTGTCTATGGTAGATGCTGATATCATAAGTAGCTTATCCCTTACATCCGCTGTCAGGTCAATTTCCTTATGCTTCTCAAGCTTTTTTACCGCTTCAGCCATAAAAGGGGCAAGTCTCTTGCCGCAGATAAAGTCAAAGATGGTCCAGATCTTTCTTAATGCCAGAAATACGTCATGGGTATATATTCTGGGCCTGGATCTTCTCTTCTTTTTTCTCTTTCCAATTACATATTTTATCTTCCTGCCGCCAGATCTTGAGTATCCTATTACCTTTCCCGCCATTAGCCTTAAAATCCTGGCTGCATAGGTCCTGTTGTATCCTGTTACCTGGCAGAATTCATCCAGTATCCTGCCCTTTACCTTTTTGGTTGCCTTATTGTATCTATCCTGAATCTCAGCCGTAAGGGCTTTTTTCTCTCTCATGGTAAGCATTGCCTCTTTCCTCCTCTTATCCAAAAGAAGATATTTTCTTCCTTTAGAATAGAGGTTTGTCCCTATTTGATAAAATATTTCGAATACTTTTTTAAATGAGGCAACGATACTGTTTCAGATACTTTTTAAATAAAGCAATTCGATCAGTGATTCAGACATAAGAAAAATTACCTAAAAAATACCACTAAAAATTACCAGTGATATTTTTTTCTTCCCTAAATTTAAAAGAAATATATATTTTTATTGAAATCTGGATAAATAATATATAAAATTTATCCAAATGAAGGATACCGACTTAAAGCCGGACG
>Ga0180437_10010473_pt1 | contig 11308 bp, 22 predicted proteins | sample SS_ome_4_FD_132410 | JGI IMG/M metagenome (GOLD analysis project Ga0180437, IMG submission 132410) | Hypersaline lake sediment archaeal communities from the Salton Sea, California, USA - SS_3_D_1 metaG | ecosystem: Environmental > Aquatic > Non-marine Saline and Alkaline > Hypersaline >... | reverse complement strand
TTTTTATGGACACTGCCAAATGGCCCTGCTGTTCTATACTCGTTGTCGTGCTTCCAAGGCCCGTTTCCAAACCCCGCAGTACAGAGGCGTTCTATTACCTCCTCGTTCGTTACACGCGGTTTCTTTTGTTTAGCCATTAATCATCCCCCACTATTTGAATATTAATCACAGTGCCAAAATCTGGTTCTACCTCACGTGAGTTGGGGAGTGCAGCCCAAAAGACGCTAAAGGACGGTTGAGGTCCTAGTTTTCCCCAGTCCCATAGTTCCATATCCGTCATACAAATAACTACTTGCAGATCAAGATCATCAGCTTGCTCTCTAAAATAATCAAAGGCAGGCTTCATCTGAGTACCTCCACCGCCCTTAACATCGAGTTTAAGCTGTCCATTTTGAATATCCTCGCGAGTAAATACTTGCACATCTTCGGTGTACGCGTCCGTGTCGCAATATAATACATGTAATTTAATATTATAGTCTTCCAGAATATCTCTTAGTTGCGACGCTAAGATTTGCTTTTCACGCGGGCCAACTGATCCTGAAGTGTCCATAATAAAACCAGCGTTGGTGTATTCTTCTCCCCAAAGACTAGGCATGACGACTCCATAGTCCATCATGTGTTGCGAGAATCGTTTGTTAGGATACTGCCACGTATAGTCTTGTTTAGCAATGCTAGTAAAGATCGTGCGAAATACATCTTGCCACGGTGTTTCAGTCTTGTAGAGACTGTCAATTATCTCCTCAACGCCTGCGGGTAGCGTCCCTGCTCGTTTACATGCAGCAGCCGCTGCCTCTACATCCTGATTAAACTCAGACTCTAGGTGCTTTTGCTCGTCTTCAGATAAATCTCCAAAACCAGCGGGTAAAATACCGCCAATACCTAGATCCAAGGAGTTATCTTTAGCATCTGGATCATAATCAGTTTTAATTTTATCGTAAACAGCTTCCGAAGTCATATTTGCAAACTGTTTATCATATAGGAGATCTTTAATTAGTTGGTCGGTAACAGGTATATTGGCCTCTTCCTTACCGTGATGATTAATTACGTAGTCCGTGGCTTTATTCCATTCCTGAAGAATGTGTTTCATACGTCCTGCTTCAGCTTCCAAAAGAACATCTTTCTTACCAGCCTTTTTCAGGTCATTTAATCTCTCAAAGATTACTTTGGCATTGACAGATTTAATTGGACCACGATGACAATGCTTCCAGAATACGTGGGCAATTTCATGAAACAGAATAAATGGAATATCTTTACGCAGCTGTTTCTCAGCAATAAAGATCGGATTGTAAAGCAATACCGTACCATCTGTCGCTGCTGTGTCTATTTCATATGACATATATGTAGGCATACGAAATAGCAACATAGCGAAGAACGGCTCCATACGCATCAGTTTGGTCTTTGCATAACTAATACGATCTTCGGCTTCTGCTTCGACTAGCGGCCTACGCTTGTTAAACTCCACAGCTTTCTCTAGCTGCTCTTTGACGTACTCTTTAATTTTTTCTTGAGGTGTCTTTGGAACTTGATTTCCTGTAGCCACCGGTTGTTGAACCACGGTTCCTTTGGAAACACCCTGTGATGTCTTTGTTGCTGTGCCCATAATTCATCCTCATCTGCTATAATAGGATCAAAGAAAAGTTCCCCAAGTCGGGAGCGATTGTCAAATTCGTAGCTAATACTTTGGTGATTTTTCCATTCATCGGCGAATACATATACATACTTATGCCATTTGTACTCATCGGGTGTGTTTTCACTAAATGTAGTAACAAATACGTAGTGGTCACATCTATTACACCGACAGACATAATCCTGTATCCAGAGGCCCGCTCTTACAGAGGCCGTATCTCTAACGATGTGTTTTATCACACCAAATACGTCTCTGCAAAAGGGGCATCTTGATTCGTCGTCACCAGAATATTGGGTGACTTCGATAAACATTACATCTCCTTAGATAAGATTGTCAAAGTCAACTTCGTCGTCATCATCATCTTCGGTTTCAACTTCAGGCTCTCCGACGATACCGGGAGTAAAGTTAGGATCATTCGCAGGATAAGGGGCTTCCATATCAATATCATCCATGCCATCAATATCGTCCATTACCATCATAGACTCTTCCTGCGCATCCACTTTACTGAGCACATCTTTGAGTTCTTCACGAAGTTCGGTCAGTTTCATTTCCAATTCCGGATTTTCCTCTACGTTGAGAAGCTCCGCAAGCGTAACGAATTTATCAACCGTTTCAGGAGTTTTAGCATTACGGGCACCCTCCAAAGCTACCTCGAACGCCGCCGCATTAGCATCTGTATACTTTTCAGCTACATCTTTCTGCATTTCCAGAAGCTCCTGCCCACCAAGCCCCAATCGAATGTCGTCAATGTTGGGAAACTCACTGGTTTCGATAGACAGGTGGAAAATCTCCTTGAGTTGGTCAGAGGTAGGATAGTCCTTTTTATTAAAGACTTTCGGACCCAAGTTCTTACGGGCTTCTGCCACATACTTATCCCAGTTGGCCTCCAGCTTCTGCAGTTCAACTTCAAACTCATCAACAGCCTGTCCGAACGCTTCGGTAAAGTCATCATAATAGGCCATGGGGAGAACCCGAGGACCGACATTTTCCCACGGTCTAGTGTGATTGATAACCAGCAAGCTGGCATCGTTCATAACATTGCGGATGGCAGACAGATATTCGGGTTTAATGAGGAACTTACGGACTTGGAGCTGTTCTTCATTCGCTCCGATGGACGCAGCTACAGCTTTGGTAGCGGATTGATCGAAAGGCATGTTACTAAACTGGCGTCGTTTCAGATCAACCAGAATAGCACGTTTCTGAATCTGTTCAAAGGAAGCCCTACGGGCGGTTTCAATACTTTCCGGAACTTCAACAACGTTACCTTGTTCATCGTAGGTTTTGCTTGTCATGTTACGCACTCCTTTTATATGGGTAATATAGTACATCAATAACTATTTGTACACGTCCTTAACCTAAGCCTCCTGATTGAAATACTCTTCGAATCCACACATGTTACACTTAAATGACTTTAAAACAAAGCGATTAGGATCTTTGGGATCGTCATCTACAGTGTACATAATGCCGGTTTCTGCGCCACACTCAGGGCACCTAGTTGGTCCTTCCTTATTTAATTCCATGTTTAGCAGCCCATTTCGGATATGCAGCGTTGGTCAATACATCGGGTTTCAGATCTTTAAGCTGGCTAATGAACCATTGCTGAAATTCCGGTTTAAATTTAGATACATAGGTCAGCATGGGAGCCAGAGTCTTTTTCTGTACAGCATCAATCATCGTTTCAATGATGGCATACTGAACACTGACATTATCGTTAGACGGTACAGGACACTTATCAGGGGTCTTGATAATTGCGCTAATTTTAGGTAGATTGGCAGCGATCTTAATAAAAGCCTCGAACTCAGTAGCCCAATCTCCACCAATAGCGCCGCTTACCAATCCATATCTCAGGTCTACATCAGGACGTGCCCACATAATATCACTAACGCTGTGTACCGTACGAGGACAAACACTGTTAGTCATATCGTTGGTAGGAGCGAAGTTAAACATGTGCTTGGCACCACGAGCCTTAACAAACGCCCTGACATACGGATGAATAGGAGTTCCCTTCTTCAGTCCACCGTTCTTAGAAGCCCACTTCAACCATTGTTCATGATCGGGAACCAACTCGATAATACTTTTGAAACGAGACTTTAGAGGCTCAAGAATACCTTGGACACCAGCTTTGTCTTCCTTTCTGTTCGACGCAGAGACGAAAGTAATATTATCACTAACAATTTTATCATCAAGTCTGCGAGCCAAGACCAGCTGCATCCACGCTGCTTGTACCATTGCAGGCGCTTGACCAAGATCGTCAGCGAACGCCACAGTCGGAGTTGTAGCTGTAAGCAGGCTTTTAAGATTGCTAAACGGCACGAACTGAGCCAAAAAGCGAGTATGTTCCCCATGAGTATCAATCTCCTTTCTCTCTTCTTCGGTATACTCTATTTTCATAATAGCAGGCATACCTTTAAAGTCAGTCGGGTCACTAATAACCGGATGGAACATCAGGAGTTTAAAACCAACATCAAATGCTGCCTGCTCAATAATAGCAGTCTTGGCAACACCTGGTGCCCCTACAATTAAGAGGTTAAGTTTGTTCCGGATCATCATCTTAGCTGCACGATACACTTTTTCAGGCGTCATCTGAATTGAACTGTTAGTCTGTTTCTTAGCGGCCATTAAATTTCCTCCATTATTTAATTGTTTTATTAGCGACTTCGACCAAATGTACATGCCCATATGCCTGAAGCTCGTCTTCCAACGTTTCAAAGTCTTCTTCAGGACATGTGAATGTTACGCGATACGTCTTCTCTACCACAATCCGCTCTATCTCCGCTTTATCTGTCCAACGAATATTGTGGAGTTCGTCAATACTGCTCCTAGCTTTGGTAGCCATTACGCCACCTTTACTTGAGAGTTAAACAATGTTACCGCCTTATGGAACTTAAGAACACTAACACCAGAGGCTACGAAAGGAGAGCGGGGAGCTATCACGGTTTCCATAAACTGGCACAGCTTACTAAAATCCTCCACGCAAAGACTGTGAATAAGCGCAAGAGCACGGGGAGTTCTAAATGCCTCGTTATGCGAATTGCGTACGACTTTCGTCAGTGATTTAACCCGTCCAGTTTGATGGGAAAACTCATCAGACTTGCTACACAACGCTAAACCAAAGCAACATCCATCACGTCCGTCGTCACTAATCGTAACTTTCATTCGTGGGCTGTCGTCTCTACCATACAACGTAAATGTGGCTACATCGTGAATCATAGTAATCCTCCTAATAAGGCAGTTAGCGGAGCCATAATTGACTCCAATTGAAAAATAGATGTTACTTTCCTACAGGCACTATAATGCCCGTAAAGGACAATACAGGTAGCTCTATATAAAGCCGCGTAGCTAAAGTGCTCCTTTGCGAGTTGTTCCGCATTATCTTTATAGGTCTCGTACTCAATTTCTGGAAGATTGCCATGTTCATCTCGATAACTTTCCAGTTTAGCTATAAACATCTTGTATTCGTCTAATTGCTCTCCTGTCATCTCAACGTTATAAATATCTTCTTTCTCTTGGCCCCCAAGAAAACCTATTCGACGCTTATTCATATTCCTCTTCCTTCCACAATTGAAAGTTTTCAGGATGATATCCGGAATAGAGTCTACCTGAGCTATATCCAGCTACAACACAGTGGCCTTCCATATTAGGTATTTCTCCAAGATAGATAAACATTTTATCATTTCCAAATCTGTGTTCTAAATCACGCTTTCCTAAAGTTGCTTTCCACCATCCCTGTAGCTCTACTATTGATAAATAATCGAACATTAATCTTTCTCCTTATTCGTAATCTCTGACGGCGATTCCAACAGGGAAAATGGGCACATCATATGTGGACCGTTCTTGGTAACGCACTGTAAGCATTTTTCCAACGTAGCGCCACCCTCTAAGGTACATTTCAGAACGTTCGCTAACTGTACCTTTTGGACGCACGTCGAAATAACCGCTGTTTGGGTCATTGTACTTAATTCCTTTATCTCGTCGTCCGCCAATGTGACATTTAAAGATGATAGTTCCGTCATCCACCCCAGTACCCGCACGATATCCGATAATTGGGAATTCTTCATCAATAAACTCCTTGTATTTAATTAGCTCCTTGCCTCTATGTTTCCACAAATAAACAGCATCTCCATCACGAGCAATAATACCTTCGTAACCGTTTCGTACATACTCGTTATGCTTGATTTTAAAAGCAGCTTCACCAGAAATACCAGTGGCAGGAATAAACTCTAAACGATCATCATGAATGAACTGCATAGCAAATGTAAGCCACATGTTGCGAAGCGAGAATCTTACGGTATCGCCATCAACACTATTATTACGTGGTATATCATATACGTGATATTGAATTTCGTAAGAATCAAGCGACTCTTTCTTTACAGCACGGGTTATACGATTAAAATCCCAGCCGTGTTTATAAAGCTCACCATCCCAAATAGTATTCTTGGACATTTTCCTATTAAGGATACGGGCTAAATCCCATAGTGGGCCGGTTAAATCTTTACCCGTTCTACTCCAAAGAGTTACACAATAGTCATCTTTTACAGCTACGCAACGAATACCATTAAGTTTAGGTTGTACATAGCAACTTTCTGGTAGCGTTCCACTGTAGGTCTTAGCGAGCATTGGTAAATAGGAAGGAGCCTGTACATCGTTAAGAACCTCATCGAGATTAAACGTATACCCCTTACGTTGTTGAAGTTTGACCTTAGATTGCATTTCAGACAGTGCTTGTTGCTCAGGGGTAGTCTCGTTTTTCTTACCTATATTCTTACCCTTGTGAATAGTCTTGCGTTTTTCAGATAGCTTGCCATCGAGATAACCGTGATGGGTTATGATTTCATTTGCGTGAACACTAATCATCCACACCTTTACCTTGCCGTTCTTAGCCTTATCATAGAGCGTTGCTTCATTCATCGTTTTTCTCTCCTAGAATGTGTATCGCGCCTACTCGTACTTCATTCCATTTCCTTATACGATATAAACCGTGTAGTTGTTCGTAAGTGTGATCAAAGAACTTTTTACCATCCTTGAATTTAATTTTATTTCTAAGTAAATCCTCAGCTTCCAGAATGTCTTCTAAACGGCCGAACCTAATTCGTCTATTCATTTGATGCTTAGGAACCATATGGGAGCTATACAAGGTAATAGTATAGTATCCACTATGAGTGAAAGACGATACAATAATTGGCCTAGCATGCCCAACGACTTGCCAACTAAATATTCGTTTATGTCCCTCATCTTTGTTAGTGTAAACTTCCCAATCTAAAGCTCTAACATTCGCGGCTATCGTTTCCTTGTCCATCGCACAAATTCCTCCCCGTCAGGCAGCGGGCAATCCTTAATCCACTCTATATCAGTTTTAATGTCCCAACAATTATTTTCGAATTTCTCCAGTTGTAACTGCGTCAAACGTACGCTGGAAAACACGTTGAGACGCTTATCAATGACACGAGGGTAATGATTCAACATAGCATATGCCTCGAACAAGTAAATGTCTTGTTGGTCGTATAAGGTGATTGTAACGCCATCAAAATTAATAGCTATCCGACGCCACAGGGGATCATTTACCTTAGCCGTGTACAGCACCAATTTCGTATCCGGAAACTTTTTACGTAAGCCGTTAGAAATTGTGAGCAACCGTTCCGGATAGAGCATTGGTTCGCCACCAGTCAGAATAATCGTATCGTACTTTTTAAGATCACGCATATTAACCTGTGGCAGCGCCTTTAGGTCAATACTCTTGTTACAGCAGCCTTCACAGTTTCTGTTACAGTCTTCCCATAACAACACTCTGGCCTTTTTCATGATGCGTTACCTCCTGTTGTAATATTCTGATTTACATTCTGCAAGATATCTTATATCCTCATCCTTTTTATAACGATCTATCCATATTTCAATTATAAGCTTACGAGTAGGACTTACACCATCAAAGTACATACCCCAGTTATCCTCGAAATCAACATCAAACGCTACTTGCTTGTCAGTATATGTATACCAATCACACTGTTCTGCGAACTCTAATGATGGTTCTGCATCATAATATACATCAACACCTTGATCTGGAAATACATCAGCTACACAGTATAAATCGGTTCCTTCTACTGAATAATTAGAGTATCCAACATCTACGGTAAAAGCATATCTACAAGTTGAACATTTTTTCTTTTTCATATTTTCACCATATTTGCAGGGTTAATCGTTAGCGCAAGTCGTGCCCGCTTCTGACACATTAAGGCTCGATAGCCGGCTTACGCTAACTCAAACTCTACAATGCTATTCCATAATTTTTCTGATGTTATCGGCCGTTTTACTGCACTTTGCAGCAGCTATCTGCTCGCACGTCTTCTTATCCTGGATAGTAGCGACCAGTTTGTTGTGACGTTCCTGCTCTTTATAATACTGGTCTTCCAATTTAGCCGCTTCCTGCAAGTGCTTTTTCCGAAGTGATTCAAGGGCGTCTACCATTTTAAGAAAAGACCGCATAATGGTATCATAGCTCGGCTGAAAGAAACCCATAATTATTCCTCCTTCGACATCCTTTTAAGTTTAATCTTCAGCACACAGAAGTTCCACGTGATGTGAATAAGAGCGATAGCCAGAATAATACCCAAGCCTACCAGACTCCACAGAATTCCACCGATAGCCGCCTTTACCGATAATACCATACATGCCCACAGAAATGACAACATACACACCTCCTTTTAGAATATACGAATAGTTGCTCCCTTGAGCAGACCTTCACACACAACGCCAGTAACAGGCACACCTGTTGGCGAAAGAGCCGTAAACTTAGTAGCAAACGTATCACCTTGCCCGCAACCGTACATAATATACCCATGGGTCTGTACTTGCGTAAACCCGTTTAGATCTAATACCCGACGTGCGCTTTGCGGGCGAGAGCACCCAACGGTCATTAATACGGCCCCTACCAACAACACTCCAATGAATAACCTTTTCATACTATCCTCCTAGATAAAGTTAACGTGATGCTTTTCGATGTGCCGTTTGATAACCTTACGTGTGTTGACACCAAACACAATGCTTACCCATACCGTTTTGGGGTTCCACTTAACGACGCGACCACGGCGTCTGTGATCGTTAAGATCAAAGTAGCAAGCATCATGTTGTTTGATGCGATTGTACGCCGTAATAACATTAGCAGGGGCGGCTATAAAGTCATCGTGAAAAACAATTTCTTTCGAGTTATAGGCGTCCATAATAAACTCCTTTACTGTTTATTGGTAAGCGTTATTGTACCGCAATAGGGCGTAAACTTTGTTTCCTCCCAGTAGGTTGTATAATCTCCTACCACATCGTCCCTGCTTTTGTCAATTACTTTTAAAAGAACGCCACTATTAATCGTATTAAATAATACAATAGTACCTTTTTTTGAAATACCCAGATAAGGATAGTCAGGTTTATCGTAAGTATTTCCGTCGCATTCTACGTCAATCGCCATTGTCATTTTCCTCCTGTTGTTTTAGCCACTTGATAAATGCCGCGACACCTCCACAATTAGGACAGTTACTTGTAAAGTTCCACGGCCTAAACAGATCTGTAGTTTGGTCTTTAACGGCAATATCTATAAGTTCGTCCAGTGTGTATGATTTACCCATCACCCTCTTCCCATTTACGTTTGTGTTTACGATGCCGTTTATAGTCCCTCTTACTCGCGTGTTCACCACCAGGCTTAACGACCTTAAAGCGAGCTTTCGGGTTATATTCAAATTTTCGTTTCTTTGCCATTGTCGTCCACCACTGCGATAGGTGTTAGTTTAACCTTTACAATACGATAGGGAGAAACATGCATATATCGTACAGAATGTTTAAGCTTGCTAATACTGGGGAAAACCCTAGCTTCATTTAAAGATGTTGCAGACGCTCGCCAACCAGACCCTGCCATATACCTATCATCTTCAAATCCGTTATTGGGTGGCTGCACTTCAATCACATACCCCTCATCCATAACCTTTGTCTTCTTCATCATTTTGAGTGCCCCCATAAACTCTCTTGTAGTCGGTAATGTATCCATGGATGTGGGAATCCAGTAGTGACCTTCCCACTCCACAGATATCGCCTTAACCTATTAGCGATCATGATTTATTCCACATTTTTATCTTGTAATGTTTAAGAAATCGTTGGCGAGCTAAGAAAAAATTGAAAGCTTTTAATGGATCCCCTTTAAATTTAGGGCGCTTTCTTGATTCTCGCGTGTACAGAAAGTCTGCTGCTAACTCTATATATCGTGCGGCAGTTTCCTTTTGTGCTCTAGTGTACAAGAAAGAATCTTGAACAAGCTTCGCACAACGTCTTTTAATTATTTTATCAACCATGCTTACGCCATCCTCGATGCTTCGTGTGCCAGAATAGCCCGTTCCATCAATTCCACCATAGGCACTCGTCGACAAGCGAACACAGAATTGCGAGCCAGATAACTGGGATTCTCGGTTCCGCGATAGTCAGGATTAGGGTTGAGACCACGACGACCACGTGTTTTTCGAAATGTCTTGTAGTCTTCATCGAAGGTTACTCCTTGTTCACGTTCGACAATCTGGGGCCACTTACGTACGCTATAGCCAGGTTCACCACGCGTATAACTGTGTCCGTATTTCTTGTGCCGATTAGCACGAGTCTTATGATGTGCATCCCGAATCAGTACCCTTTGTTCCCGAATCAGTTTCATACGACGACGTTTCTTGCATCCACCCATTGATTGTTTAGCCATGATTATCCCTCCCCGTTAAGTTTACGAAGCGTTTGCTCTTTGATCCGTAGCACGTGCAAGGGCATGTCGCCCTCGCCATAATACTTCTCCATTCGCTCCAAAGCCTCTTTTCTTCTCTTCATTACTCGATGTGGGAAGTTCTTCCGTTTCACAATAACTCTCCTTTGTTAAGGGTCTATGTTATACTACTATCATATGTACTCATTTACTATTCTATATATATTAGAATACTTCTTATAATCTTTATCAGTATGACTAATATAACTTGCTAAACAATCGCAATGCTTAGTTAATTTCGCATTAAGAGAAGCAATTTCTTCTATCTTTTCTTGCATCCTTTTTCGATCTATCTCGTTAAGTATTACTTCTTCTTGTAGTTCTATATTTGCTTTTACTAATTTGTCTCTTATACTTCTAAGATATGTATAAGTAGTTATTTTCATATCCTCTAGCATTTCTGTAGTTGCTACACAAGTACATGGGTTACCATTAGTTTCATCAGCCTCGCACTTATCGCACTCAAGGCTATCGTCACAACCAATTATGTTCGAGTTAATAAAGTTAGCTAGCCACATGGGACATATTGGTTTCCCACAATCGGGGCAAATGGGCCTATAGTATTTATCTAATACGTAGTGTCGAGTGGTCACGATGGTAGCCTCCGGCTCTATATATATATATATTATATTATATATATACTATATTAATTATATTAACTAAATATATTAAATATATTATAACTATCTAATATACTTAGCTAATATACCCTCCCTTAAAGGAGGGTTATATTATTATTTATACAATATATTATATAATCTAATATATATAATAGATTGTATTACCTTAAATATACAATAACCTATACCTAAACCAAATAGAAAATCAATAATAAAATCCATTAGTATATATCCTATTCTAATATGTATAGTTTAGTACCTTCTAATATAAATAGTTTGTGTTTA
>Ga0180437_10010472_pt1 | contig 11309 bp, 11 predicted proteins | sample SS_ome_4_FD_132410 | JGI IMG/M metagenome (GOLD analysis project Ga0180437, IMG submission 132410) | Hypersaline lake sediment archaeal communities from the Salton Sea, California, USA - SS_3_D_1 metaG | ecosystem: Environmental > Aquatic > Non-marine Saline and Alkaline > Hypersaline >... | reverse complement strand
TCCATGTTTACAACGGTTAAAGTACCGTCTGAATCTATGCTTGCAACTTCAGCGGCTGCGCTGTCTACGAAAGAAACCTTGTTTCCGGCAACAGCATCACCCATTTTGATGGTAATGTCATTAGCGGCGGCTGCGTTAATTGCCAGTCCTGCGGCTGCTGTATAAATTGGCGATGTTACCGATGTTGCGAGTGTGATTGCAGCATCTAAATTAAATGTAATCGTCGAGCCTGCTCCCGCTGTGGTGATGTTCGTGCCGCCTGCGAGTGTAATATTTCCGGCTGCGGGGGAAATCGCTCCGCCTCCGTCGCCTGTCAATGTATCCACGTCGCTTGATCCGGGACCTAACAGCGTCCAAGTTGCAGACCCTGCTGTCACATTAGTCAATTGATAAGAAATATCGGTCGCTTGGTTAATCCAAATCGTACCGATCTTTTGTCTTCTATCCGTTGTTAAAGGTGCACGTTGCGCCTTAATAATCTTCGGTGTTACTTCAGGGTTAATACCCATGTAACCCGTAGTATCTTGCCCATCTCTTCTTACGCCTGTCATGGGATACCTCCTACCATGTTATTTTTTTGTTTTTTTCTTCTTTCTCTTTCTTCTTTTCTGCTCTTGTTTTAAGGCCTTAAGAGCTAGGGCCGTCTCTTCTTCCGTCATATCTTTTAAATATTCTTGCATGAGTTTTTTGATTTCATCGCTGAGAGCCATTATAAAAACTCCTTTCTAAATTCTTTTTGGAGTCTGGAAACTTTTGGCGGGTGCTTTAATTTTGTCGAAAGTTTATCTTCCAAATAAGCCACGACATCTTGTAAAAATTCGTCATCCATATTTTTCAATGAAGGCTCAATATCACGAAGAATTTTGCCTTTTTCCATCTGCCTGCCTTTCTTTCTTTGTGTCTTGAAAGGTTCAAAAATCCCGGATGCTAAGAATGTCCTATTCGCTGTTCTTAGTTGCTCTTCTTTTGGTCTGTATTCAGACTTTTCTAGTTTGCGATAAGGGAACTCTTCCGCTTTCTTTTTAATGTATTGATTAAAGGCAGCTCCCACCGATTTTTTCTTATCTTGGAACCAGATTCCAAATTCATTTTCGCCTTCTGTGACAGGCCTTACATTTCCGCCGGTGACTTTGTTTAGTTCATCAAATGAAATGTTGTCGTATTCGTAGATCTCGCCGTTTCCGAAGACGGTGCGAAGTTTGCCGGTATCCTTATTGAAGAAAGCGCCTAAGACATTGGAAGATTTAAGGGAGTTTTCTAAAGGCTTTATGCTTTTTTGAATCTCTCCGATTTCTTCACCTTTAGGAATGTTTCCTTGAAATATCTCTTTCATCTTAGAGGCTTTTGTCGTCTCCATTGGGCCATAGCCTTTTTCAAACCGCATGCGCTCCTCGTCGAGCATCGACATGCCTTTTCCTTGCGCTATTTGATCGCGTCTTTCTTTAAGCTTTCGAATTCTTTGACTGTCTTCTTTCACGCCTTTTTGCCTTAACGTATCGATCTGCTTTTCAATGGTGCGAATGCGATTCATTTGAGGTTCTGTAAGGCCTTGATATTTTGCAAATATTCCATGGGGTTCCGGTTTCTGCATCGATCCGCTGACTTCATCGAAAGCCATGCCGATTGCTTTTTCGAAAGGCATTTTCAGCTCTCTTTCGACATCTTTAACGTAAGTATTGCCGAATAGCTTTCTAAAGGCTTTTCTTCCTTCTTGAGGCGACATTTTCCCCGCAAACTGCGAGATGATATTATCGACGCCTTTGCCTTTGAAATAATCATAGGCGCTAAAAGGCTTTTCATCTTCGGGTGTTGGAACGCCGAAACCTTCTTTGACGTCGGAAGGTTTTCCTTGTCCTTCTTGCGGCGCTCCTTGTTCTTCAGGAGATTCTCCTTTTGAAAGTTTATTTAGAACATCCATTAGGAATTTTGTGCTAAAGCCGACTGCTGTACCTTTTGATGATGCGATGGCTAAGGATTTAACAAAGTCGGCAAAACTTAAAGCTTTTCCTTCCTCTTTAGATTTTCTGTATCGATCGACTAGCTGTTGATACATATCAGAGCCCGCGGCAGCACCTCCAATGGCTCCGGCAGGACCCCCCATTGCCAATCCTATTCCTGCCCCGATTCCTGCACCTGCCATTTGTCCGATGGTATCTTGAAATCCCGTTCCGGCGTCTCCCTTCATCTGTTCCTGGATTGTATAAGCAGGGTCCAGATCCTCGCTAAAAGCTAAGTTTCTTGTGTATTTTGGATTGATCCCTAAAGCCTTGGCGGTTTTTTCTCCTTTAGGATTTTGAAACATGGTTGCAATGTCTCGCAGTATCACAGCAGGAGTGTAGCCATATTTTAGAGCCTCTTGAATTTTCCCCTTAAATTCGGGGCTAGTCTGCCCTAACATGTCTAAAATGTCTTTGGCTTGATAACCGTAACTTATTGCTTCGTCTATAAAACCCATTATCTTTTTCCTGTAAAAGCGTCCCCGAAAGGTCTTAATCCCTTCCAAATTTCCATGAGGCTAGGCTTTACGTTGTAAGGTAAAAATGTGCTTTCCTCCCAATTCTGATATTCGCTAAATTCTCCGCCTCTTTTTCGTTTAGCCTTTTCTAATGCCTGATTGAAAACGTCCTCGTCATATCCCATTTCATTGGCATATCCTCTAAGAAGCACCAAGCTGTCTTCAGGTTCCAATTGATTGCTTAAAAAATTTTCAATCATTGCACTCCCTTTACTGACTAATTGTTGTCTTCTTGTATCGCTTAAATCACCTCGAAATTTTTTTTCGCGAACATCAGGCAATTGTTTAGCAAAATTTCTAGCTCTTGGAATAGCTTGATTTCCCGGAACTTGGCTTAATGCGATCTCTGTAGCTCTAATAGGACCCCAATCAGGGCCCGGGACCGTCTTTCCATCTTTTTGATGAATGTTCCTTTGAGTGAGAAGCTCAATTGCGGTTCGAACTTCTCCTTTTCTTAAAAGAGGAGCTACCCAGCTGGAGCTTTTCCCTTTTCTATTTTCAAGACCCAGTTCAAATATTGGACGCCCTTGTTGACTTTTAACGTCATTGATGATTGTCTCTAAAGATTTCGCTCTTTCTCTTGCAAGATTAAGAATGCTGTTTTTTTCTAATCTTCCGGCATCTATTTGACTATCGGCCTCATTTTGCATTTGTCTTTGAAACATGTTGAAAAAGGGGGAATTTCCATATATTTTTTTCGCTTCCTTAGCAACATCGTTTTGTATATCTTGAAAAACGCCGGCTTGTGTTTTCAAAAATCTGCTTAAATCTTCGACTCGATTGATAGCAACTTCTCTGGGAACTCTTTGTTGTGTAAGATCTCTAACTAATTTCGTTTGTTGATCCCAGGATAAACCTTGCGGGTTGCCTCTCAATGCCATAGCTCGAAATTCAGGGTAATTTTTTATGGTATCTCTAAGATCCCCGGGCATGTTATTCGGAAGTCCTTTTAAAGAAGGGCCAACCTTGGTTAAAGGTTCAGGATCGACACCTCTTATTTTCTGCTCTGCTCCTTCTGCAACTTCTGAAGGCCTATCAATCGGATCGCCCATTTCTGAGGGCTGGGCTTTTTTAGGGCCTGCCGCATATTCATCTAGTTTATTTGTGGCATGCCAAAGCCTTTTTCCTTCTTCCGACAGCGAAGCGGGAGCCTCTCCCATCCCGGGTTCTATGCTTTCAGGAGAAATATCGGCCATATTTTGCATATAATCTAAGATCTTCGGCATAAGTTCTGAAATCATCATATTGCCGCCCTTAAGACCTACAAACGGCTTTATGAATGTTTTGATTTGCTCAGGGAATGACATTTTTTGAAGATCTTCTTGAGTGATATTATCAAGAGAATCGAGAGCATTAAGCATCATTCCGCGTTCTGTTTTAGTCTTTAAAATATCACTGATTCCTGAGCCGAAAGCCTTGCCGATTTCCCCTCCGGGATCAAATCTTGGTAAAATCTGTACCATAGTTCACCTCCTATAAAAACATACTCATTCCGGCCGCTTGGCCTGCGCCTTGTCCTATTCCTTGCAATGCACCCCCTGCAATTCCATATGATCCGGGATCGTACATATTTTCACGTCCTTGGGCCATTGCAGGATTCATGAAGTTTTGCAGTGCTTGAAGTGCGTTGAACTTTAGGCCTGATCGCATTTGTTGAAGATTCTCGGAAAGCTCCTTCCCTGCTTGTCCCATTGTCTGTTGAAATGCCGATGAGTCGCCTGCCCCCATCGTTCCCATGCCTGCAAATCTTTCTGCAATCCCCGGCACTACTTCTTGCTCAAATTGCCTCATTGCCGGAGCTTCAAAAGCCTTCATCGCTTCTTCATCTCCGCTCAAAAGCTGGCTTATCCAGTCCATGCCTTGCCCTGTCGGGCCTCCTAACATAGAAAGGAGCATTTCTTGAAATTGTTGTTGAGGCTCTGTAAACTTTGATGTTTGTTTCATCTTTGGACTATGGCCTACGAGCCAATCCATAATGTCAAATGCCATAATATCTCCTTTTTTAAGCTGGCCCTACTGCCATCCAGCAACATTGTGTTATTCCAGCAGCCGTATTTCTTACTTGAAAGCTTGCGGCTGCTATAGTCCCAGGTTTTATATAAACAATATCGGTATTAGATGAATCTCTAAGCGGTGTTACAACGACGGAATAAGCAGTCCCTGAAAAAGCAGTTGGGAAATTAATCGTCGTACTTCCTGATGGATTGATAGTACTTGTGTTCCATTGTAAAAGCATTCCACCGGGTAAAAATGTATAACCATTAGTTGCCGCTGATGGGGAAATTCCCGACATCTGTATCTCCGTGCCATCGTTTTCTTGCCTCAAATATAACGCGGGTCTTGTGCCGTCGTCCTTAGAATAAAGGGCAATCTCTCCGGGATCTGTGCCTATTGCAGCACCTTCAGGCAGTGTCACGCTCTTATGTTTTCCGTTATTGGCGGCAGCATCAAATGTATAGTGATCTTCATCGAATGTCGTATTAATTTGCGTGAAGTTATTTAAGATGTCATTTTGCGATATGCTAACAAAGTCTGTTGGCTGTGGAATGTTCGGGTTATAAGACATATCTACTCCTTAATTTTGTATGTACTCCAACACGACATAGCAAGACGTGTATGAGCTGTAATTGATCGCTGTTTTTATGTTTACATTAGTGGTGTCGACCCATACGGCAATACCGTTATTCAATGCTGCAGGATCAACGTAAGGGATCGGTATTGATTGTGTGCTTGGGTTGGTCGCTACTCCGTAAATGCGTGTAAATCGTGTATTTGCAGTCCAGGAAATCCCATGTGCCTCTGTTTTTGCGGCACTATTTGGAAGAGCGCCAAAGTCAATGACTTTCCTGTATACCGATTGAAAATCTTGAGGGTCGCCGGCTGTGAAGAACTTCTGTCCCGTAATGAGTTCTTCTGTGCTGTATTGAGCGATTTCCTTATCATTCAAAGCATCGACGACATTCCTAAAATAGTCGGTTAAGATAAGGTTTGCTTCACCGAAATCGGATGGGATGATTAGATCATTTGGAACGAAGCTATTAAGTGTGTCAGGCGGTGAATACGTCATCTTACAAGGCGAGCCCCCACTTCATGCCATATGATGATGGCGTTTAAGTTAAACACGCTTTCTTGTATCTCTTTTGATATAAGCTGAGGTTCATCAAGTGTCAGCTCATATTGAAAAAATGAGGCTTCAACATTGCAATAGAATCTATGCCATTCGTTCGATTGATTCTGCGTTGAAAATTGCTGTATTGTCGTAGGGATGGCGCTATTGAAATGAGTGTCTCCATCTCTTGGATTAATGGGCTGAGAGTCGTTATAATCGATATAGACGGGGATGCTAATTTCTCCCGTGCTTGTCGTTTCTGTCAGAATATCCAAATATCCGAGTTGCGACTTTCTTCCTTTATCGAGCATGTTGAATTTCTTAGATTTTATAGAGAAATTAGAGACGCGTGTGATTTCTCCTCCTCCCAGATAAGTAATGCCGGCGGCTAAAGCTACATTCTGAAAAGGAGAATTGCAATTTTCTACATAACCGCCGGACGTATAAGCTGTCATATATGAGATATCTAGATCTATTGTGAATGTATTGCCGATAGAGGCAACTTTTGCAGTTCTTCCGTTAAGTTCTGTAGTTCCCGATATTTCACTAAATTGGATTATATCGTTGATCGCTAAGTTATTGCCTGTTGCCGTGATTTCACCTGTCGATGTATTGATTGCCGAGATGGTATATCTAGGCTTTCTTTGGATTTGGAAGGTGTCGGCAGCGGCATTGATAACTTTATATCGATACCCATTCAATGTGCTGGAAGTGCCGATGATTCCGCTAATCTCGACGACGTCCCCGTCCTCTAAATTATGGTTCGGTGATGTGATAGTCGGAGGTGTTCCGAATGCTATATTTGTAATGTGTAAAGACTCGTCATTTCCGACTTTTGAATTGAATATTTGCACATATCCTTGAGCGTTTCCGGCTACAATAGAAGGAAATTGACTTTGCAATCTTCCTGCTATCCAGCTTTGTTCGTATTCTGCCCATGTCACATCTGTAAGATCAGACCAGCGCACATCACTCGATTGTTGAAATGTTCCTAATGCTGTGAATGAATCTCTAAAGAATGCCCATGTGTTATTGTCGTAGTTGTAAAGCAGCACCCTGTTTGGGAATGTCGGGTTTGTATCGGCAGATGGAAATATCCAATATACAACTTGCTCAAAGAAGTTCCTAATTCCGTGTACTCTTTTAACGCCGTCATTGCCATTATGAATCTTAAATACTTCGTCTCTGATGGGCTGATCGATCCTTTCGACAAAATTCCCGTCGCATGTCGTGATCGCCTTGTCTCCGACGGTTAAAATGCCTTTATCGAACCTTACAATACTGAATGTCGATTCTGCCCCAAGCTCTATATTTATCCTTTCCCATACGAAAGGTAGGATTTCATTTCCTGTATAACGCAGTTTCCACGTGGAACGCTCGAAGTATACGATGAGAGTATCTCTTATGAATCCTGCTGTAATGATCTGTTCGCTGACGGGAGCATTGAGAAAACCGCCGAATCCTTGAGTATCGCTCTTCCATCCGTCGACTTGGTCGGTAGGATCTCCATTTTGCGACCATCTGACTCGATTAGGATAATTTACAGCGCCCGCAAGGGTTGCTCCTTCCCAAGTATTGAGTGCTATAAGCCTCCCTCGATATGGGATAAGCATTAGTGCTTGATGCAAGAAAGTCGTTCCAGCGGCATCTGTTGCCGGTAAAAAATCTGTCCATGTGGTGCCGTCTGTATAACGCATTGGATCGCCTGAAGCGCCGCTATTGAAATTCGTGACCCAAAAGAGTCTATTGCTTCCGGAATTCCAATAATTTATGGCCCAAAAGAAATTTGTATCGTCCCCTTGCCATGCCGTTCCGGTTATGAATTCGGAAAATGTGGAAGCTACTCTTAAGTAGCAATATTTCGTATCGAAAAAGAGAGTGTCTTCACTGTTAATATTGTTAAGTTCCCTTTGAATGATTCCCATAACCGGCAAAGAAGGGAAATAGCTAAAGTCTACTTCTACAGCAATTCCTGCTCCTATTGGAACTGCAAAGCTCACAGATATGAGACCTGTAATGTAATTGATAGTCCCGCCTGTAGCATTCAGATTATTAGTAGCGGTAATGGCAAGCGTTCCATCTCCTGAATCCGTTAGAATAGTTTCATTGACGCCCCCTGTATCAAAGGTGATAGTTAAGCTTCCGGATTCAATTTCTGCATTAGGTTCTGTGGCTCTCAATGATAATGTCGTTAAGATATCCGCTCCGCCATTATCATAGGTGGCAGAGGCAACACTTGCAGTTAAGCTTTGTGATGTGAGTGATCGTTCAAGCCTTCCTAAGGTTTCATATCCTAATCTACGCTTGACGATTCCACGCCAGATATAGGCATTTTCAAGGACAGTATAGGCATCGTTAGGGGTAGCGAATGCTTTCCTATCTTGGATAAGTCCGCTTTCTTCATATGCTATGGCTGTCGGTCTATACCTTGGCATTAAAACCATCCTCCCGGTCTTTCACCAAAGAAATTGCCTGTCTGCTCCGAATATATGGTCGGAGTGCGCATAGGTGTATCTTGTACGATTGTTCTGTGGAGCACCAATTGCTTTTGCTCATCGAATCTCGGTATGAGCAGTTCTAAGGTTTCAGTATCTTGCCTATCTTCCAAAACTTTAAGGGCGGCTCCAAAGGCAATAAATTGCCACCATTGATGCAAATCAGGGCTGTCGCTATCTGAATCGAGCACTTGGGCAGGTGTTCGATATACTTCAACAGAAATTTTATAAGCCTTATCCGGAACGGGCCTTAAGTAAAAATAGTTGTCGAAGAACAATATCCCAAGGGGCCTAGATGCAACATAAGGGACATATTCGGCAATGATTTGGCTTGTAGAGGGGATGGTATTGCCCCAATCTGTAATGGAAATAGCCCCCGTGGCGTAGTTTATAGATCCTCTTACTGTCGTATCATTCGGCACTGTTAAATTCCCTAATCCGTCATCGATTAAAGAAATGCTATTTCCCGAGCTGTCAACTGCCGAGACTGTAAATTCACGTTTCAATACCGGGATATTTGAGAGTGTGAAAGTATATGTCCCTGCTGTGCCGTCGCCATTTCCTAATACGGATTCGGCATTTGTGAATGGATATATTCTATAAAATTGCTCTCTATTCAAAGAAAAGTAGCTTTGATAACCGGCAACATAAGCCGGTGGTTTTACATTCGTGTAAGTGTTAACAGGGAGTTGATATCTATCTTCGTTGGGTTCAGTATAAAAATCGTAGGTAGTGTTAAGGCTGAATAACTTTAAATGCGCCGGGAAATCTTGTGTGTAAAAGTCATTGATGTATTCATCAATGTCGTCATTAGATAATTGGAGGGTTGAAGGTGTTGCGGTTAATCTTCTTACTTTTTTTCGAATCCTTGCTAGTGTTGTCATATGGTCTCCTTATCTGGTTGCACTATTTTGAGTAGTTCCCGTAATCGGGACTACATGACTAGGAGTGAAACCGTCTCCATCAACATAAACAGGTGTGGAGTATGCTTCTAATAAAGAGGAGTCAAAATCTGTTGTAAATGTCGTGCTTGTCGGTATTGTTAGTATTGTTGCTTCTACTCCGTTAATTTGCATGCCGTGCCTGTCATCGACATGTAATCTTACTTTTTGACCTATAGAATACTCGTGGTCCTCTGTCGTTGTGATTTCAGCATTAGAAGAATTAGAAACGTCGGAAATCTCACGACGTTTAGGTATAAAATCAGCTTCGCTCTCCTTATAAAAAGATGGAGCGTAGATTGTCACTCGTAAAACTCCATACTCTCGAATGTCATTCGAGAAACTGGCTTGCCCTGTCTATTTACAAGAGGCTTTCCATCAGCCCCTAAAATGTGCATATGCTCATAATAGGTGCAATTTTTAGTGAGATGTTTTGCAAGTCCTTTAGGAATTTCATATTGCTCTCCATCAACTAGAGTATAACGTCTAATTGGATCGCCTTTATATTCTCTCCATACCAAAGTAACAGACCCGCCTTTAGGCTCATGACAACGGAAAATGCCTTTTACAAGCTTATTGTCATCCTTTCTCATCTTCTCGATTTCTTCGGCAGATGAGCGCTTTCTTGCGGTCTTCACTCCGGCAGAAGATATAACTTCTCCTATCATATCTTTCTCCTTTTCAATCTCTGTGCTTTCTTCTAGCACCTCTTTTTTTAATATAGGGGGAGTTTCCCCCCCCTTAGGCTTAGCCTTACTCATTGTTTACAAATCCGGCTTTCCAAGCTCTCCAATAGATCACGTCGCTTGAAGATCCGGCAGGCCCATCGGCTCCGGCTCCGAGTTTCATAACGATTTGATCTTGATTGACGAGTGCTTGATCGACTCCATTTGCAACAGTGCCGAAAGGAACGATATGAGCAGGTGTCACTCCGCCCGCTGCCACTGCCGATATCGGGAATGCAAAAGCATCGAATGCCGAAGAATCAATATCCAAGGTAATGGTATTGTTCGTGGTGTCGACTGCTGTCACTTCTCCGACAAGACCGTCGGCTTGTGTCATTCCATAATTAGAATCGACATGAAGACGTACTTTGTCTCCTACTGCCAAGTTATGAGTAAGGGAAAGAGTTACGACCATTGAAGAGGCTTGTGTTGCCTTCGTGATGTAATTCTTTTCAGGTACATAGCTTGGGTTGTTAGGAATGCGTCTTACAGTACCGGCAGTCGCTGCGGCTGCAAATCCCGAAGCATCCAAATAGGGAAGCTGGAATGAGTTAGCATCAACTCGTGTGATGGTGAACTCATATCCTGCAATTTGGAGCATGGAAGTCGTTCCGTAAATACGGATGCGATCGCCTGTGCTATAACCGTGAGCTGTCACAGTTACAACCGCAGGATCTGCATTCGTTACATCGGTGCCCGATGTAGACTTTGCAGCTTCCGGAGTTTTCACGGATTTATCAACTCGTGTAAACGCTCCCGATGTTACAACTTCATAAGTTACAGTATCGGCGGCGTCTTCTTTCGAGACCATGAATCCATAGCCGTCAGCAAGTCCACGATTCCAGGTGAACTTAACACCGCGTCCCGGTGTTTGAGTTGTTGCCATCTGGGTGTAGTTTGTAGTTTCGAAGAAATCGAAATCACTTCGTAGCGGTATTTCTTTAGCTGTTCCATCGGATGTGAAGGAACCAGAAGCTACTATTTGTCCGTAGTTCATATCATTCCTCCTTATACCGATAGTGTCACGCGGTAATTTAATACCCACGCGTCATTTGTTATTCTTGGTACTTCTGCAAATTTGTAACCGACGCTAGCATTGAGGGCTAAAGGGCCGTCATAGATAGGTGGTCTGTAAATAAATTGTGCAGAATATCCGTCTTGCTCGATGCAAGCGAATGCTTCAAGACCGCAACAGAATAGGTTATATACATCGGCTCCATTGAGAGATGCATTTTCTTCTACGCTTCCAATGCTTGATAGCAAGAAACGAAGGTTGGAAACAGAACCATATTCAGGACGTAGAGTTCTATCTTGGTTAGGATATTGAACTTTAGCGATGAATCCGGTTACTTTATCCAGATCACCGATCAAATTCGTATTTCCTAGCGCAAAATAAGCATCTCTTACGGGAGCAGTACCGAATCTATCTTCCCCCTCAATGCCATCACTAATGCTATAAGCATTGTTGGACATCAAAGCGCGGACGATATCATCGATATCCTCACGAGCAATCTCGGTTGGATT
>Ga0180437_10010470_pt1 | contig 11310 bp, 11 predicted proteins | sample SS_ome_4_FD_132410 | JGI IMG/M metagenome (GOLD analysis project Ga0180437, IMG submission 132410) | Hypersaline lake sediment archaeal communities from the Salton Sea, California, USA - SS_3_D_1 metaG | ecosystem: Environmental > Aquatic > Non-marine Saline and Alkaline > Hypersaline >... | reverse complement strand
TCGGTCTGCAGGGTGAGAACCTCCCGATTGTGATTCTTTACCTCTACGGCCGTGTCTTCCAGTTCGTTCCGGTGACGGGAGACGATGGCCAGGTGGGCCCCCGCTTCGGCCAGGGCGGCAGCGAAAGCCTTCCCCAATCCCCTGCTTGCGCCGGTGACCAGGGCTACTCTGTCCTGGAGCGATAACAGTTCGACAAGACCCATCAGGACACCTCAGTATCGCACAATGACGGGAACGCCCGAGGCGGCTGATTCCATGATAGCCAGTATCACCTTGGTGACTTTCAGCCCGTCCTCCAGGTTTGCCTGGACTTCTTTACCGAGAAACAGGCAATCCACGAAATCCCTGATGCTCTCGTAAGCAAAACCAACGTGCTTGTCCCGAACCTGGGGCTTGACCAGGCAATCGGGATGATCGCTGCCATCCGCCAGGTAGCGTTCGATCATTTGATTGTTGGTGAGGTCCATATTGATCATCCCCAGGCTGCCCAGGATGTTCACCTTGATGTCGTTGACCGAAGGGTGGGTGTTCGGGATGATCCAGTTGTTTTCGATGGTGGCCACGATCCCGGAGCGGAACTCCAGGATGCTCTGGTAGAGGTCCGGGACATCGATGCCCCGCTTTTTGAGAACAGAGGATCGGGAAACAGAGTACACGCGCTCGACTTCATCGGCGAACAGATAACGCAGAGAATCCACCGTATGGCTTCCCAAAAACCACAGAATCGAGCTCTCTTGAGCCCAGGAGAGCATTTCAGTGGGGACCGAAATTGTGTCATTCAGCCGGAAGTAGGCCGATACGATGCTGCCCAGTTTTCCTTCGGCGATATTTTGTCTGGCGATCGCTAAGGGCGGATTCCAGCGAGCATGAAAATCCACCATGAAGGTGATCCCCGCACTCCTGACCGCTGCGGCGATGGACTGCGCATCTTCCAGGGTGGTGGCCAGAGGCTTTTCCGTGATGATGTGTTTGCCTGCCTCCGCAGCCGCCAAGATGGGATCCCTGTGGGCGAAGTCGGGAGTAACCACCGCCACCGCATCTATGCCCGGATCCGCAGCCAGATCTCGAAAGTCCGTGTAGACCCGCTCGGCGCCGTAGCGATCCGCCACCTGCTTGGCCCGTTTCGAATTGCGATCACAAACCGCGCTCAGAACGGCGTAGGGGTGGTTGGAGTAGATCTCTGCATGCACCTCTCCCCAAAGTCCCACGCCGATCACGCCAAAACGAATAGGCTCCTTCACCTTAGTTCCTCTTCCTCGAACACGATTCGAGCCGGAGCGCCGGATGTGCCGGATACAAATAGGGGAAGGCAGTACAGCATGCCTTGGTCCCTCTTTATCTGGTCCAGGTTTACCAAGGGAGCCACGAGGAGCGCCCCTCGCTTGAACATCATACCGAGCAGCCCTCCCTTCTCCTCGACGACATCCTCGGACCAGGAGCTCTCCAGACAGGGAACGTCGAATGCGCAGATAGACGGCTCATGTTCCAGGATCCACTCCACGGCGCTCTGACTGAAGTTGGGGCACTGCAGAACGTACCCCGGCTTGTTCCAGTTGACCCCCCAGCCGGTATCTACTATCAACGCTTCGCCCTTGGAGATTTTTGGGGCGTGAGAGGCCAGCATGGATTCGTTCACAACTGTTTTTTCCGGTTGCCGGGGAAGACGAATGATGGTGGCTGGTTTGATGAAATCGTTGATCCGGTACTCATCGAGAGTTTTACCCCCTTTGAGTATGTGGGAGCCGGCCTCGACGTAGGTGCCGGAGATCGTCGAGAGGGTGATCTTCGAGGCAAAGAAATCATCCTTTTCCACCGTAGCGATCGTCTCGATTTGCACCTCCGGGATGATCTGCTCCAATCCAGGAAGAGCCTGGTATGACCAAAGTCCGTTTTCAAGTTTCCCGCTCAGATCATGGTATCGTTTCACAGTCGCCTCCTTGAGGGTTTATCCTGTTGTCAGGCAGTGGTTGTCATTTTGCCGTGTATCCGCCGTCCACCGGTAGGGTAGCACCCGTGATAAACGAGGCTTCCTCGGAAGCCAGAAAAAGCACGGCCTGGGCGATCTCTTCCGGTTGAGCGAAACGTCCAAGCGGATGCCGGTCGGCGATGAGCTTTTTTGCGCTTGCCGGATCCTCTTCCAGCTCGAAAAGCCTCTCGATCAGGGGGGTCAGGGTCGTACCGGGACAGATGCAGTTCACCCTGATGCCGTACCGAGCGTAGTCTACCGCCATCTGGCGGGTGAGCTGAATCACTCCGCCTTTGGAGGTGCTGTAGGCGGCATAGGCGGGCCAGCCAAGCACCCCGGATATGGAAGATGTGTTTACGATCGCGCCGCCTTCCTGATCCATCATGCTCGGAAGAACGGCTTTGGAAACTAAAAACATCCCCTTCAAATTGACGGCCAACACCCGGTCCCACTCCTGTTCCGTTGTCTGGTGAAGCGGACGGGACAGCTCGATACCGGCATTGTTGAACAGGACGTCGATTCTGCCGTACTCGTCTGTAATTTCTTCGATTGCCCGGGAGATATCCGCAGCGGAGGTTACATCCGCTGGAAGAAGGGTTGACTGGCCGCCCTGATTGCCGATCAGCTCGAGAGTCTGCCGGATTCCGGCAGGATCGATGTCTATGAGTCCCACCGAAGCTCCTTCGGCGGCAAACAGCCTTGCCGCAGCCCTGCCGATTCCCGACCCGGCGCCGGTGACAAGAGCAACTTTACCGCTGAAGGGTCTCATAAAATATCCCTCATGCCGTAAGCGGTGTAGCCGCCGTCCACCGGCAGAGCCACTCCGGTGACGAAGGAGGAGGCATCGGAGGCGAAGAACACAGCAGCTGCGGCGATCTCTTCGGGTCGGCCTATGCGGTCGAGGGGAGCCATTGCGGCGAAGCTCGTGCGGGCAGCCTGCGGATCCTCCTGCTTGTTGATGTATCCTTCCAGCATCTCCGTCAGCACGAACCCCGGGCAGATCGCGTTGACCCGGATACCCTGACGAGCATAATCCAAGGCCATCTGCCTGCTGAGAAGCACTACCCCTCCTTTCGAAGCGCAGTAGGAGGCCAGAGAGGGGTTGCCCAACAGACCCCGGATCGATGAGATGTTGATTATCGATCCTTGAGCCTGCCGTATCATCCGAGGCAGAGCGTGTTTGCTGGTAAGCATCACTGCTTTGAGGTTCACCGCCAGGACCTGATCCCAGTCTTCCGCTAGGATCTCGGCAACCCGATCCGGGGATTTGGAGGTGCCGATACCGCTGTTGTTGACCAGAATATCAATTCTACCGAAGTGGTTCACCAGATGTTCGACCATCGTCGCCACCTCGGCCTCTCGGGCCACGTCGGCTCTAAGCAGCAGCCCATCAGAACCTGCAGCCTCGACGCGGCGCAGGGTCTCCGCGGCTCCTTCCAGATTGTGACAGTAATTTATGCCGACTCGTGCCCCTTCCCGGGCGAAACGTTCGGCGATGGCTCTTCCGATTCCGGATCCCGCCCCGGTAATCAGGGCGATTCTTCCTTGCAGCCTCGTTTCTTGTTCGCCGGAAGTCTTCGTGCTGGCTGTTTTGCGATTCCTCATCCCTGTATCCGCTACTCGTGCTGACTTTACTTAGGTGCTCCGGGCCGACCTGGCGGCTTTCCGTCTTGCGAAGAAAGCCCGAAAGGAGACGGATATACTTTCCTGCCCGACGACGTAGATCAATATGATGCCGAGAATAATCACTTCCCAGAACGGGTTCAGCCCGAGGAGGTTGAAGCCGTTGAGAAGCAGAAACATAGCCAGGATCCCCAAAAGGGATCCCAAAACCGATCCCTTGCCGCCGGTGATCAAGGTGCCTCCTATGAGAACCGCGGTTATCACCTCCAGAGGTGCATTGATCCCCGCATCCGGTATTATGGCCCGGATCCGCGCGGTGAACAGTAGTCCCCCCAGGGCGCATATCAGTCCGGCCAGACAGTACACGAGGAACTTGATCCGTTTGACGTAGATTCCGGAGACGAAAGCTGTGCGCTCATTGGCGCCGATGGCAAAGATGCGGCGGCCCACAATCGTGCGGCGAAGCAGGATGATTACCAGAACAGCCGTTGCTACCACGATCAGAAAGATCACGGGTATCTTCAAAATGTAGACGTACCCGAGGTTGAGAAACCCTTCGGGGAATTCGGTGAGTACGTTACCTTTCAGTAGGGCATAGACGATGCTGCGTACCATAGTCATGGTTGCCACGGTTACGATGAAAGGCTGAAGCCGCAAGGCGACGACCAAAAAGGCGTTGAGGGCTCCGACGCCTGCCCCCGAGGCCAGGGCAAGGGCAAAAGCCACAGGGAAGGGCACGCCGGCCACATACAGCGTACCGGCCACTGCTCCGGAGAGAGCCATGGTCGCTCCGACGGAAAGGTCAAAGCCGCCGCTGATGATGACGATGGTCTCGGCGATAGCCAGCATAGCCAGTTCGCTCATACGCATCATTACGGCGGTGATGTTTCCGTAGGTCAGGAACGTCCTTGAAAGAAAGCTTAGAGCTACCATGATTACCGCGTTGACGATGAAGAGGATCAGCAGCGTCTTTGCCTGGCCGATTCCTCTCAATTTAGCTATGCGATCGTTCACCAGTACCACCTATCGACGCAGAACCCGCAGCGAGTCCACGGCTATCGCCAGGATAATCAGAACCCCGGTAATCAGCCCTATCCAGTAGGGATTGACCGCCAGCATGGTCAATCCGGCCAGGATCAGTCCCATAAGCACTGAGCCGAGGAATGTTCCCAGTACGCTTCCGGAACCCCCGAAAATGCTCGTGCCCCCGATTACCACCGCAGCAATGGCGTTCAGCTCGTATCCGGTGCCGGCCTGGGGTTGGATGAAGCCGCTCTTTCCGATGAGGATCAAACCGGCCAGAGCGCTCAAGAAACCGGAGATCACGTACACGATCATCTTATAGCGTCGAACCGGAACCCCTGAATACAGGGCGGACTGCTCGGCCCCCCCGATCGAAAAAAGATTGCGGCCGAAGCGTGTGCGCAGGGTAATGAAGATGAACAGAGCCAGAATGACTGCGAAAATAATAAAAGGAATAAATCCGCGACCCAGAGCGTTGTACGCGGAGGGAATAGGGGTAATGTAGCGACCCTTGGTAATCACCATCAGTATCCCCCGATAAATGTTCATGGTTCCCAATGTGATGATCAGAGCCGGAACGGCGATTCGGGTGACTAAGAAACCGTTGATGAATCCTAAAGCAAGTCCAAGCAGAAGCATAAAGGGATAAACCACCCACATAGGCCACCCTTGCACGATACCCTGTCCCCCGATGTTGATGGCGAAGGAGAGCATCGCGCCTACCGAAAGGTCGATCCCGCCGGTCAGGATGATGAGGGTCATGCCGACGGAGACGATCCCGATGGTCGTGATCTGACGGGAGATATTCTCGAAATTCTTCACCGCCAGGAACCCGTTTATGGATATTGAGAAGACGATCATCATGATGATGATGTACAGCAGGATCGGCAGTTCTCTCACCTGAAAGAAACGCTGAAGCCAACCCCGGGGAACGTACCGAACCGGGCCTTTGGCCGATTGCTGATGATTGTTGATCTCCCTCATGCCGCTGTCCCCCCTAGAAGCACCCGCATCACCGTCTCCGGATTGGCTTCCTCACGAGAAAATTCTTTGAGAATACGACCTTCCCTCATGCAGAAAATTCGGTCGGCTACGCCAAGGACTTCCGGCAGCTCGGAGGATATGAAGATGATACCTTTGCCCTCGGAGGTCAGGTCGTTCATGATCTTGTAGATCTCGTATTTTGCACCAACATCGATTCCCCGGGTTGGTTCATCGAAGATAAACACTCTGGCCTCGGTAAGCAGGAGTTTGGAGATGATGATCTTCTGCTGGTTTCCGCCTGATAGGGATTCGACCAGCTGGTCCATGCTGGTCAGCTTTACTTTGAATTTGGAGATGAAGGAATCTACCAGTTCACGCTCTTTGGAACTCTGAATGAAGAGGGAGCGGGAGATCTTCTGCAGAATCGACAGGGACATGTTCTCCCTTATTGAAAGCTGAAGCATCAGTCCCTCTCCTTTACGGTCCTCTGAGAGGTAGACCAGGCCCCGGGAGATGGCCTGCTGGGGATGTCGGAAAGATCTTTGCCGACGATCGTACAGTGTCAATTCTCCGCCTTCGAGCCTGGTGGCCCCGAATATAGCCCGAGCAACCTCGGTTCTGCCGGCCCCGATGAGACCGGCAAAACCGAGGATTTCTCCGCCATAGAGGTCGAAGTTGATGTCCTGAAACTCACCGCTTCTACTCAGACCGCGAACAGAAAGCAGGAGCTCCCCTTTAGAGGAGGTTCGGGATGGGAACATCGTGCTCAGAGAACGACCGACCATCATCCGGATTACCTCGTCCGCGGTGGTCTTGTCTTTCGCTATAGTGCCGATGTGTTTGCCATCCCGAAATACCGTCACTGAGTCGCAGATTTCGAATATCTCCTCGATTTTGTGGGAAACATACAGAATCGTTATTCCCCTTTCCCTGAGACGACGGATCAGCAAGAACAACTGCCTGACTTCGTGTTCGGTGAGGGAGGAGGTGGGCTCATCCATGATAATTATCCGGGAGTCGAGCACCAAGGCCTTGCAGATCTCGACGATTTGTTGATTGGCCACCGAAAGTCTGCCGACGAGCGTTCGGGGGTCCAGGGGGGCATCGAGGAATTCAAGTACTTCGCTGCTGCGCCGCCGCATAGCCCCCCAATCCAGGATTCCCCCGAAGCGCACCGGCTCCCTGCCCAGAAAAATATTTTCCGCCACTGAGAGTTCCTGGATGACGGTCAGCTCCTGAAAGATCGTAGCCATTCCATGACTTTGAGCGTCGTGAACCGAGGTGAAGCGCGAGAGTTGTTCGTCGATCCGGATGCTTCCCTGGTAATCGGGGTAGATCCCGGAGAGGATCTTGATCAACGTGCTCTTCCCGGCGCCATTTTCGCCGACCAGGCCGTGGACCTCCCCGTCTGCAATCGAAAAACTCACATCGTCCAGGGCCTGCACTCCCGGAAACGACTTGGATACGTGCTCGATGCTTATCATTCAAGACTCCGCAGACTGAAAAAATTTGGGAAGGGGTTTCCCCCTTCCCAGAATCGCGATTTGCTGGTTCTTCGGGGTTTTAGAAGTCGAAATCGTCGATGTTATCCGGTGTTAGAAGCACGTCCGGAGCATAGGAAAACTTTTTCTCCACTAGGGTGACCGGCTTACCTGCCCACCCGTAGCTGTCCCCTGGCTTGGGCAACTTTTTGTTCTTTGTCAAATAGTCGTGTGCGATCATTACACCGAGATAGGTCATCTTTGCAGGATCGAGGATCAGGGCTCCCTTCATCCATCCTTTTTTGACGTACTCCGCGTTCTGTTTGCCCAGAGCCACACTCCAGATCGCCACCTCGCCGCCGAGATCGGCATTCTCGATTGCCTTGGCCGCCGCCGGAGCGCCGGTGGTTACGGTGCTGGCAAATCCTGCCAGGTCCGGATTGGCCTGGAGGACCGATTCGCAGATGCTCAGCGCTTTCTCGTAGTCGTCTTCGGTCGGGAACACTCCGATGACCTCGATATCCGGATACTTGGCCAGCGTGTCCTCTATGGATTTCTGCCGTTCAGCGAGGAACGGCGATCCGAGGCTCCCGGTAAGAATGGCTACTTTACCCTTTTTATCGATCTCTTTGGCCATACCCTCACCGATGTTGATTCCGCTCTGCACCTGCTCCCACCCTGAAGCGGTCCAGAGGGGCAGATCACCGGCGCCGATGTCGAAACCGAACACCGGGACTCCTTTGTCCATGGCATCGGCGATGGGCTTTTCCCAGGCTTTCACATCAGATACGGCCAGGATGATGGCGTCGACCCCTCTGTTTACCTGGTCGTTGAACAGGTCCAGCTGCTTGGCTGCATCGGCCTTCTCCGGGCCGATAAAGACGTAATTGATTCCGAGCTCTTCGGCGGCTCGTTTCGCCCCCAGTTCACAGCGTACGAACCAGGGATGACCCACGAACATGGGGATGATCGCGAATTCCATTTTGGCTTCGGCTTCTTTACCCGCGCCTGAGAAACCGAGACCTGCTGCGAATAGTGCCAGCACAAGAACCAGGAGTGCCTTTTTCATGTGCTTCACCTCCTTGATTATGAATTTTTCCGTCCCTACGGACAGAACTACGCAGAACCCACCCACACTTGGAGGATTCCAAGTCGGGGCGTTCCGCCAGGTTTATTAAACCACAATCTCCGATTTCTTGCACTGAAATTCCGAAAGAAACTTCTGAAAAAATCTACGATAGGGTCGTGTTGAACGATTTTATCCCCGTTCTGCTTTTTGCAGGCCAAGGGAGGGTTGCTTTCGTTGTTCGGTCCTGAATCGAGCAGGCGTGACGCCTTCCAAGTTCGTGAACGTTCGGTTGAAGTAGTTATAATCCTTGAAACCGGTTCGAAACACGATCTCCTTGATCGGCAGATTCGTTGTCGTCAGCAACATTCTGGCAGCCTCTATCCGCTTCCTGACCAGGTAGCTGCGAAAGGTGTTTCCAGATACCCGTTTGAACAAGGAACTGAAGTAGTTTGGAGATAGATATACCGCCCGTGCGACATCCTCCAAACGAATGTCCGTTTTGTAGTTTGTCCGGATAAACAGCTGTGCTTTGGAGACGATGTAGTTACTCCCGTCTTTGTCTTGTCCTCCGTTAGGGGAGGGGCGTCGTGATTTCTCACTCTCCAGTATAGAGATGCTCAATTCCTTCAAGGTCTTTTCCAGACGGATCTTCTCGATTTCCTTTTTGTGGAGTTCCCGGTTTTTGAGCACTACCATGCGCTCGAGATAGAGCTCGTTTTCCATGAGGAGAATGTAATTGGCTATAAGGTGTAGAAGCTTGGCGTAGAAAAGCAGGTGATCTCTGCTCACAATTTTGATTTTAGCGTAAGCTTCGGCCAGCCGTTCGTAGGATACATTCAAAGCCGGAAAGCTTCGATAGACGGAATGGAGTTTTTTTGGGCTTTGAGGCTCCAGGAGAACCTGACCGGTGTAGATGGAGCCAATCTCCGTACCCTTGTACATCAGTGGTATGGCCACATCCACGAGTCCGGCATGGCAGCGGTATATGTGATAGCTGGCCTTGCGACGGGCGGTCTCCAAACCTTCCCGATCGCATTTCAGACAGCGGCTCTTTCCTTCCGGGGTCGACTGGATGAGTCGGCAGTACTCGCTTTTCTCCTCCTGGGGGTAGAAGCGAATCCTCCCATTCTTTCCAGGGTGGTGAAAGGAGATCACCATACCCGTGCTTTTGTAGTAAATCTCACTCAATTGATTGAGAATCTTGAGGTTTTGAAGGTGGTCGAGAGAGGATTTTGCCATAAGATCTCTAGATTCCTGCGGTTCTAAGGCCCTTTACCTTGATCTTGTAGTACATATAGTTTTCGAAGGAGATATCCGCGGAGGCATAGTGTTGCAGCATCGGCTTTACCTTTTGTTCCACCTCTTCGTCAATTCCGCTCTGTCCCCGAGCCAGCGCCCGTTTGTCGGCTCCCCCGAAGATGATCAGATCCGATCCGTCATGAACTTGTTCCGCTATTATAATCCGATGCCCGTGGGGTTGTAAGTCTGCTGCGACGGCTGGAGAGCGATTCAACGATCGCCAGTAGAGGTGATGTACATCAGAGGATTCAGAAGATACATTTATTTTTTCAGAATTTTCTTAGTTTATTGCAGTGAGGATCCTCCCCTCCTATGCTATAAATAGATAAATCAAGACTCTCGATTTCGAAACAAGTGAATCGCCTGAGCATGGAGGTAAAACATGGGAAAAGCAAACGCGAGTTTCAATCCTGACATCGATTTGATCGATTTCCAGCCGGCAAAATTCCTGGCCTTCAGGGATATGGAGGTCTGCAAACGGGTAGCGAAGATCACGAAGGAGGATCTCTGCAAGCTTCCCAAGGGCACGCATTCCGACTTCAAAGCACATATACGACCCGTCAAGGATTTCCACTTTCAACTGGCTTTGGACATGCTGGTTCGCATCAAGAAAGCCCTGGAGGAGGGAAAACAGTTTGTAGGCGTGTTTCCAACCGGTCCTATTTTTCAGTATCAGCTGCTGGCTGACATGGTGAACGCCCTCGGTATCCCGCTGCACCACGTGCACTTCTTTTCCATGGATGAGTATGCGGACGAGGATGGACGGGACATCAATCCGGAATGGCCCGGCTCGTTTCACTACACGATCAATATGCATTTCATCTCCCGACTCGATCCGAAGCTGCGCATCCCGGCTAATCAGATCCATTTCCCGTCGAGCAAAAATATCGACAGGTACGACGATATGATTCTCGAAGCAAGAAAGGATCCTTCGGCGAAAGGGGCGCATATCGTGTACGGCGGTACCGGCCTGTCCGGACATTATTCATTCTGGGATCCCCATCTGGCCAAAACATACGGAATGGATACGGAAGCCTGGATGAAGGCGACCCCCCGTCTGGTGGACTTCCATCCGATATCCACGATCCAGATGGCGGTGACTGATATGCAGGGAGCCTGGCCGTTCGTGCCTCCCAAATCCTACACTACCTCCGGATCCACGATGCTCAACGCGGATTACAGAGCGTGGTGGAATGACGGAGCCGGGCTGACCGCGGATGGTCAGTACGCTGGAGGCATCGTTTGGCAGAAGTTCATCACCCGCCTTTCCCTTCACGGCCCGATCGTGCCGGAGATACCCTGTTCGCTTCTGAGAACAGCTCCGGGGGAGGTAAATATCATCGAACCGGTCGCAGAGGATCTAAAAATCGAGCTTACGGCCTGATTTCACATGAGTCATTTAGAGGATGTCAACAACTGGGTCGAGAGAAACAGGGACACGATCCTAGGTACGATTTCGGATCTCGTTCAAATTCGAACGGAAAATCTCCCTCCCAACGGAAATGAAAAACCCGGACAGGAGTACCTTTACGATAAGGTTGCGGAGTTTGTTCCCGGTTGTGAGCGGGACCTGTTTGAAATCGACGATGTTCCGGGAATTCGCGATCATCCCCTGTTTTTCCCCACCATAGACGGGCGGCAGCGGGTATACAAGGATAGGCCTGTGCTGGTTGCCAGAGTCGAGGGCAGGGGAGGAGGACGATCGCTGTGTTTTTCCGGTCACATCGACACCATGCCCAGTGACAGGGATGAGTGGGAGGTGTTCAAAGATCCTTTTAGCGGCAAGGTGAAGGATGGCAAGATGTACGGCCGGGGTACGATAGATATGAAGGCGGGCACGGCTTCAGGATTTCTAGCTCTCAAGT
>Ga0180437_10010469_pt1 | contig 11311 bp, 9 predicted proteins | sample SS_ome_4_FD_132410 | JGI IMG/M metagenome (GOLD analysis project Ga0180437, IMG submission 132410) | Hypersaline lake sediment archaeal communities from the Salton Sea, California, USA - SS_3_D_1 metaG | ecosystem: Environmental > Aquatic > Non-marine Saline and Alkaline > Hypersaline > Sediment... | reverse complement strand
GCGCGAAAGGTATCGCCAGCCGCCAGGAGCACCTTCTCCCCGCGCTGCTGGTGGTATCGCGCCAGCTTGGCGATGCTGGTGGTCTTCCCTGAGCCGTTTACGCCTACCACCAACACCACTGTCAAGGGGTACTGGCCCCTTTGCACATAGTGACGGCCGTTCGTGTCCAGGGCCGACTCTAGCAGCTCCTTCAGTGCGGCATTGAGTCGGTCGGCACGCTGGATGCGCTCTTCCTCCGCGCGACGACGCAGCGTGTCCACCAGCTCGATCGTGGTATCAACGCCCACGTCGGCCTGAATCATCAGCGCCTCGAGCTCCTCCCACGTCTCCTCTGTTAGGTCACCACCGGAGAATAGGCTGACAATGCGCCCGAAGAAAGACTGCCGGGTGCGCGTCAGGCTGTTCTGCAGCTTGTGAGGTCGCTTAAGAATCATGGCCCATCATTATACCCCACCCCCAGGATAGGGCCAAGACAAGTGCCGCGGCTCGGGGCAACACACAGGCACGCCGACCACGGTATGGTGAGGCGAGCGGTGCTGTCGGGCTGGCGCGGTAACACTCTCATCGTGCAGGCCACGCCGAGTCTCAAGTGCCCGCGACCGGACGCTTCGCTCAGGGCATCGAGGGAGCGGCAGATGGCTGCGGCGTGGCGCCCGAGTGCCTGAGCGGACCGCAAAGACAAAGCCACGCCGGACGTTCCATGCCCAACGTGGCTCAAGGCGCAACTGGACGCGATCAACCGCTCAGGCGGACCTCTGCCCCCTCCTCATCCACAGCGTGGCCAGCAGCAAGGCGCTGGTAGCCACAGCCAGAATCACTTCTAGCGTCGGCAGCACGGAACGCACGGTCTGCAAAAGATCCTGTCGCCGTACCGCAGGAACCGGCTGCGCGGTTGGTGCTACCGCGGTCGCAGCCATCACCACACCCCTGGTGGGGGAAGCGACCGCCGCTGTCGGCTCAGGCACCGGCGTAGCAGGAACCGCGGTCGTGGTCGGCAGCGGAGTGGCTGTCACCAACAGCAGCTCTGGGCTGGCAGTCGGAGGCGCAACAGCGGACTCCGCCGTTGGCACAGAGGGTGGGGCTGCGGGCACCGCCGATGGACGTGAGGGCTTGGCCTTGGTTTGCAGCGCCGGCGGCCTCTGTGGGCTTGCAGGCGTCGATTCTACCTCCTGTTCACCCGCAGCCATCGGCTGGATCTCCGCATCGGGCGTCAACTCTGCCTCCGAGCCCAGTGTCCGGTCGCCTGACTCACTCTGCGCCGCCGCAGGGGGCGGCGCTGCCAACGTGTCCGCGGCCGTCTCATCGGCCGCTGCGGGCTGCTCAAGCGCCAGCATCGTTGGCTCGCTCGCTGGCCAAATGACCGCTGTTCCCGGGCTGGGAAGCGCGTAGCGCAGCAGCGCGTCACCAGAGACCACCAGAACCAGCAGCACTGTGGCTACGGCCGTAGCCAACCTGAGCGTGGCATAGCCAAAGCCTTGGCGCTGTACTGGCCGCTGACGCGCGGTCTCAGCTGCAGGCAAAAGGAAGGAACGCGGCAATCTGACGGTTGGCACCATCCGCAGCAGGGCCACTGTGTGGCGCAGCGATTCCAGATCAGCTCGGCACTGCGCACATGTCTTGAGATGCTTCTCAACCACGGCCCTCTGGCGAGGCTTCAGTTCTCCATCCAAGTAGGCGGAAAGGTCCTCTTGGCACAGCTCGTGTTCGTTTTTGGTCCAGCGCTTGAATGAATCGAACATCTCCGACCCCGTTCTCACTTGCCTCAAGGACGATAGCGCCGGGGCAAAAGTTCCTGGTTGTCCTGCAGATAGTCGCGCAGCCTCGAACGGCCACGGCTGAGCCGCGACTTGACCGTGCCCAAAGAAACGCCGGTCACCTCAGCGATCTCCTCGTAGCTGAGGCCCTGGACGTCAGACAGGATCAACGTCACCCGCTGGTGGTCGGGCAGCACATCCAATCCGGACTGGATGGCGCGGCCGAGGTCCTGGCGCATCACCCGCTCCTCAGGGGATTCGCCCCCATCCATCAGCGTGGGGCTGTGATCCGGATCGACCGCCATGTCGTCTAGCGACGAGGATGGGCGTCGTTTGCGGCGACGGATGTCGTCATAGCATGCGTTGGTCACGATGCGCAGCAGCCACGCCTTGAAGGAGCCACCACGAAAGCTCGGCAGCGCGCGAAAGGCCGAGATAAAGGCCTTCTGTGTCGCATCTGCAGCATCATCCGGGTCATGCAGCGTGCGGTAGGCCACATTGTAGGCCAGCGTCTGGTAGGCCAGTATCAGTTGGTTGAAAGCCTGTGCATCGCCCCTTCGAGCCGCGGCGATCAGGGCCTCCTCATCCATCGATGCTCCACCCACTCCCAGTAGCACATACGGCGGCATTATAGCGTTGCCTCTTCCTTACTGTCAATCACCTTCGGGGGGAGAGGGTGATGCCTGAAACAGCACGGCTTGGCTTGACGAAATCTGGCGATTAATCTATACTCACACGCGAGCCGAAGTGGCGGAACGGTATACGCGGCGGTCTCAAAAACCGCTGGGGGTAAACCCTGTGTGGGTTCGAATCCCACCTTCGGCATCGCACCGGACATCGGTGCTATGGCCATGGGGGCTATTCCGATAGCCCCTTCTTTTGTGCGTACTGGAGGAGAGCTATGACACTCGTCACCAGCAAGCAGATGCTGCTGGCTGCCCTGGAGAACCACTATGCGGTGGGCGCCTTCAATGCCAACAACATGGAGCAGATACAGGCCATTGTCGAGGCCGCCCAGGAGGAATGGGCCCCCGTCATCCTGCAGGTGAGTCAGGGCGCCATCAGCTACGCCGGCCTGGAGTTCGCTGCCAGCATGGTCCAGACCGCCGCCAGTCTGGTGGAGGTCCCGGTTGTTCTGCACCTCGATCATGGCTACGATTTCGAGCAGAACGTGCGTTGCCTGCGTGCCGGCTTTACCTCGCTCATGTACGACGGTTCCAAACAGCCTTTCGAAGAAAACGTCGCCGTCACCAGCAAGATCACAGAGATCGCCCATATCGCTGGTATCCCGGTTGAGGCTGAGCTGGGACGCGTTGCCCAGTCTGACGACTGCCTGTCCTATGAAGAGGTCTGCGCCTTGATGACCGATCCCGCGCAGGCCAAGCAGTTTGTTGAGCGGACTGGCGTCGACACCCTCGCCATCGCCTGTGGCTCGGTGCACGCCATGCGCACCCAGGCCGCGGACCTCGATATCGAACGCGTGCAGGCTGTGCGCAAGGAGATCCCACACATTCCACTGGTGCTGCACGGCTCCTCTGGCGTCAAGCCCGACAGCCTGGTCGAGGGCATCCAGCACGGCATCTGCAAGATCAATGTCGCCACCTACTTGAATCAGGCCTTTGCGCGCGGGCTGAAAGAGGGCCTGGAGAAGTACGCCGACTCTGTCGATCCACGCAAACCTCTGTCCCTGAGCCGCGAATATGTGAAAGAAGCCGTGCGGGAGAAGATACAGCTGTTTGGCAGTGCGGGGGTCATTGACAGCGCAGGCGGCTTCCGCAGCCCGCCCAAGCAGTTCCGCAGCGCCGAGCTTGGGGCTGCGGAGTAGCATCTGCCATCATCAGTCTCGTCCAGGGGAGGAGAGAGCGATATGCGAATTGGAATACTGACGGGCGGCGGCGACGTACCTGGTCTGAATGCCGCGATTCGCGCTGTGGGCCGGCGCGCCTTTGACTATGGTTGGGAGGTCTATGGCATCTACGATGGTTGGAAAGGCCTGCGCGACGGCTTGATCGGACGGCTGACCCGCAAAGATGTCTCGGGCATTTTGCACCGCGGTGGCACCATCCTCGGTTCGTCGCGCACCAACATCACCAAGAATCCGGAAGACATGGCACAGTCGCTAGCCCATGTCAAGGAGTTTGGCCTGGATGCCATCGTCGCCATCGGCGGCGATGACACATTGGGCGTGTGCGCCGAGCTGGTCAAGCGCGGTGTACCTGCGGTTGGCCTGCCCAAGACCATGGACAACGACGTGTACGGGACCGACTATTGCATCGGCTTTAACACCGCCGTGACCACCGTGGCCGATGCGCTCGACAAGCTGCACACCACCGCCGAATCGCACCATCGGGTCATTGTCGTCGAAGTCATGGGCCGCTACACCGGTTGGGTGGCCGTGATGGGTGGCCTGGCCGGCGGCGCGGACTATATCATCATCCCAGAAAAGCCCACCAGCCTGGCCGAAGTGTGTGAGCATATCAAAAAGCGCTGGGAACGTGGGAAGAAGTTCAGCATCTTGGTTGTCGCCGAGGCCGCCAAGATCAACGAGATCAACGTCGAGGAAGAAGAAGCCTCCAGGCACACCGACGAATTCGGTCACATCCGCCTGGATCTGCGTGGGCTCGGTTCCACCGTCGCCACAGCCATTGAGCAACGCACGGGCTTCCAGACGCGCTTCGTCGTGCTGGGCCACGTCCAGCGCGGCGGTTCACCGACCGTGTTTGATCGCGTTCTGGCCACGCGGCTCGGCGTGCGCGCCGTTGAACTCGTCAAGGAAGGCAAGTTCGGCTACATGGCTGCCCTGCAGGGCAGCAAGGTCGTCGACGTGCCCCTCGAAGAGGTCGCGAACCGCAAGCGCGAAGTCAGCGACGAACTATGCGCCTTGGCGCAGATGTTCTATTAGGATTGGCATCCTCGGCATAGTGCCGGGCTGCGCTACCCCCTGCACAAGTCGGCCAGCGTTGGCTCCACCAGCCGCTCAAAGTCGCGGTACGCAACGCGCATGATCTCGCGATGCGTGCCAGCAGGAAATGCTATTTGGTTCTGCGTCGACATCGAGCGGTCGACGTAGACCTCGATATCGTACAGATTGCCAAAGGGGGGCATAGCTCCCACCTCGCAATCGGGGAAGCACTCCCCAAAGTCCTGCTCAGGCGCCAGCTCGACCTTGTCGGCCCTCAGCGCCTTCTTTGCTTTCGCCAGGTCCACCCGCTCCGGTGCCGGCACCACGAGCATGGCCAGCGTGTCGTCCGCCTTGACCATCACCACCTTGGCCAGCTGTTGCCCGGGGATGTGCAGCAGGCCAGCTACCCGCTGCGCACTGTACTCTTCCTCGTGTTTCGCCACGCTGAAGCGCACGTTTTGGTCACGAAACAGTCTCTCCAGTCGCTTTCTGCACGCCATGATATCCCCTCCTTCGTACAGCAGCAGTTGCACGACCTCATTGAGCTGTGTTCGCTGCTCCATCGGTCCGATCGCCCCTGTCTGGATACCCCCTTTCTAGTTCGCCCAAGCTGGAGACTCGTCGGTGGCAGGGTGCGTGGACACGTTGGCCAGTCCCCAGCCGCTGTTCTGCATGATGTAGATCTCAGCGTTTCCATCGCGCCAAGTGGTAAAAGCCAGCCACAGTCCATCAAGCGACCAACTGGCATAGCGATTGGCAGCTTCGGCCGAGCCCGAGTGGGTGAGGCGAGTGATACGCTGCGGCACGCTGGTTGGATCGAGCGTGTAGAGGTCCAGCTTACCATCCCGCGCCGAGGTGAAGGCGATCTGGGTGCCATCTGGCGACCATGCGGGAAAAGCGTCTGAAGCGGGGTGGTCGGTGAGCCGCACCTCCGTGCGGGTGACAAGATCGTACTGGTACAGCTCATAGTTGCCATCTCGTTCGGAGGTGTACACGAGCTTGCGACTGTCTGGGCTCCACGCCGGATAGCTGTCCCAGGCGTCGTTCTGCGTGAGCTGGACCGCGCCGCCGCCACTGGCACTCATCAACCAGATCTCCCAGTCGCCGTCATCGTTGGAAACGTAGGCGATAAAGGCCCCGTTCGGTGACCACGCCGGGTGAATCTGCTCTGATCCAGCGAAGGTGAGCTGAGTGACCTCCGAGCCATCGGCTTTTGTGACAAAGAGGTCATTGTCTCCGGAACGGTCCGAAGCAAACACCAGCCGGTCGCGCAGCGGCGACCAACTGGGATCGCCGTCCTGCGCGGGATGGCGGGTCAGATTCTGCAGGCCTGTGCCATCCGCATGCATTACGTAGACTTCGCGGTTGCCATCGCGCTCGCTGGTAAAGGCAATACGGCCGGCGGGTGTTGGTGCAGGCAGCGGCGTTGCGCTCGGCGAGGGCGTCTGCGTGGCAGCCAGCGGCGCAAGGTAGCTGCCCTCGCACCAGCCGGAAAGCGCCATGTCTCCCAGCTCCACCCGGTACCACGGCTTCCCATCGACCCAGCGGGGCCACTCCAGCACCGTGAGCACCGTGCCGCTGCTTAGACTCCTCGCCACCGCATAGTCGTTCCCCGGGCCGGTGTGAAGCGGGGCCACACCAAACACAACCACCGCCAGTTGGTCGGGCGCCAGAGGCGTATAGGGCGTCGGACTGGGCGGCAGCGTGGCATGGGGCGTGAAGGTGGGCAGCGCCGTCATCGTGGTCACGGGCGGCAGCGTGGAAGTGGCTGATGGGGAGGGCGAGGGGCTGGCCGTGACCGAAGCGGTCAAGGTCGCCGTGGGGCTGGGAGTGGGCCACAGCAGAGGCCCGCGCAGCCAGCGCCACAGGCCGTCGGCCTTGACCGCATGGCCGATCCAGGCCTGCTGCCTCAGCGCTCCTTGCTCGCGCACAGTGGCTTGGACAGGCACCTGCTGCACATTGGTGTACACACGGCCCATCATGTTGCCGGAAGCGATCAGCTTGGCTTCGCCGACGGTGAGTTCAACGATCTCGTAGCGGCGTTGCTGCTCCATGTAGCGGATGTACTCGTCGCGACTGAACAGCGCCTGAACATCCGCATGCAGCAAGTCATACTGCCGACCATACTCGTGTTGCTGCTCATACTCAAAGACAATGGCAAAGGTGGTGCGCACGTCGGGGACCAGATCGACGACCAGAGGGAAGCCAGGGCGGGGCTGAATCTCGGCGGCTTCATAGCCGTTCGCCGTCAGCGTGATCACTTCGCCGCTCAGAGAGGGAACAGAGAAAGCGCCCTCGACATCGCTGAGCGCGGTCACCGTGCCGGCGCGCAGCCGCACCCCTGACACCGGTTCTCCCGTGATCGCATTTCGCACCTGTCCCTGCGTCACAGTCACCACCGGCGTGGGAGGGCGTGGATTCAGCCACACCTCGACCTGTTGCCACAGCGCACAGCCGGTGCCCAGCGCGGCCACAATGCCAAGCGACACGATGAACCGCCATCTGCGCATTGTAACTTCCCCCCACTGCCTGTGGCCACGTTTGCGGCGTGGCTTTCCACCAGCAGGCAGGCGCTGCATAGGAAGCGAACTAGGGCACGACCGGCACCAGCCAGTCCTCCGCCACCCAGCCCTGCTGCCCTTCCTCAGTCTTGACCCGCCACCATGTGTAGCCGTCCAATGCTTCCGGTCCGTCGACAACGATGAGGCGAGTGCCATCCTCAAACGTGGCGATAGTCTCTTCGGTCACGCCCGGCGCGACCCTCACGCGCAGCTCGTCAGTCCCGGTCCCGACAACCTCCACCGACGTACCAACCATCACCACCGGCACCGCCGTCTCAGTCGCTGTGGGGGTAGCCTCCGCTGTCGCGGTTGGCGCAGAGGTCGGCGCTCTGGTTGCCGAAGGCATAGCCGTGGGCGTTGAGGTCGGCATAGGAAGCGGACGCAGGCGTGCTGCCAGACCGCTGATCTGGCATAGCCCGATGACCGAAACGAGAACGAGCGCAGCGGCCAGGGCCAACTGGGCCCTGGATGACGCTTTGAGCTTCTCCAGAAGGTCCGAGAGCACCTTCCCCGGCGGGTCGTGCGGTCGGCGGGCGTCTGATGACATGAGCGTATACCTCCCCGCAGTGAGACGCGGCTGCCTCAGGATACGGAGCCGGCCTCCTTCAGTGCCAGCCGCTTGACCACCTTGCTCAGCGGCCAGGTGTTGACAATGTGTTTCGCTTCTGCCCACCCACGACGGGCAGTGGCCACACCGAACTCCATGAACTCGAGCCCCTCGGTGCTGTGTGCATCACTGTTGATGCTCAGCAGCACGCCCAGCCCGATAGCTCGCCGGATGTGCGCATCATCAAGGTCCAACCGGTGCGGACTGGCGTTTACCTCCAACAGGGTGCCTGTTTCTGCCGCCACCTCAATGACCTGGTCCAGATCAACCTGGGTCGCTTCCCGCTCACCGAGCAAGCGCCCCGAAGGATGCCCGATGATGTCCACGTGCGGATTGCGCATGGCCCGGACCACCCGTCCAGTGATGGTATCCCTATCTTGGCGCATACCCGAGTGCACGGAGGCAACCACCACGTCGAGCTGCTGCAGCACGTCATCCGGGAAATCGAGCGCTCCATCACCTCTGATCTCCACCTCAGCGCCCTGCAGGAGCCGGAATCCAGAGAACTCTGCATTCAGCTCCTCAATGAGCGCCCGCTGCTCCCGCAGCCTACCGGCGTCAAGGCCGTTGGCCACGCCCAACCCGTGCGTATGGTCGGAGATAACCAGATACTCGTAGCCAAGCGCCTGAGCCGACGCGGCCATCTCCTCAATAGTGGCTACTGCATCGCTCCAGTTCGAATGCGCGTGCAGGTCGCCCCGGATGTCTGAGAGTTGCACCAGCTGCGGCAGCTGGTTCCTCTGCGCCGCTTGGATCTCCCCGCGGTCCTCCCGCAGTTCCGGCGGAATCCACGGCAGGTCGAGAGCCTGATAGACATCGTCCTCCTGGGGACACAGGATCTCCGTCTCCCCTCGCTTGAAGCCATATTCGCTCAGGCTCAGGCCTTGCTTCTGTGCCAGGGTCCGGATTGCTACGTTGTGCTCCTTGCTCCCCGTGAAGTACTGCAGCAAGGAACCATAGCGCTCCCGCTCAAGGGCACGCAGATCCACCTGTAGCCCGTTGTGCAGAATCACTGTCGCCCGCGTCGGACCGTGCATCACCGTCTCTGCCACCTGTGGCAAGCGTGTGAACGCAGACGTGACCAGCCCGGGATCGCTGTGCGCGGCCAGCAGATCAATGTCGCCGACGGTATCCTTCATACGTCGCAAGCTTCCGACCGGTTCCACCGTCTCGATATCCAGCTCTTGTCGCAGTGCAGCCACCAGTTCACGGGCCACAGGCCAGGCTACGCCAAGAGGGATGCGTGTCGTCCGGCGGTACAGCGACTGAATGCCCTCTAGAATGCGCTGTTCTGAACGCTCGCCCATACCCGGAAGCTCCCGCAGCTTTCCCTGGCGCGCCGCCCTCTCGAGGTCTGAAACGCTCTGCACGCCCAAGCTTTCCCACAGCAGCTTCACGGTCTTTGGACCGACATCGGAGATGCGCAGCAGGCTCACCACGCCCACCGGAACCTGCTCCTGCAGATCCTCCAAGTAGCCCAGCTTCCCTGTGCTCAGGAGTTCGTCCAGCTTCTGCTCGAGAGCCTTGCCCACCCCGGGGATATCTCTCAGGCCGTCCCGGCGCCAGACTTCATTGATGTCGATACCCAGCGCCTCGATGTTGTCCGCCGCCTTGCGGTAGGCAAGAGACTTGTAGATGATCTCGCCCTTGATCTCCAGCATGTCAGCGATCAAACGTAACAGATCGGCGACTTCACGGTTTGTCAAGAGTAGCCTCCAACCCCATTATACTCCAAGGTCCATAACTTGACAATGATCACCGCGATCCTGCCCAGATCGCCAGGGGCACCCACGCGCTGTCCGTCAGGCAGGCTTGCGAGTCGGGCTCCTCTGAGGCCAGGTGCCCGAGTGCTTCACTGTCAGCCCATTCGTGGTTGACATGGTTCCTGCTTTTGGCTAGAATGGCCCGCGTTGTGCCTGCGGACCAAGATCAATGGTCATGGAGGTACCGGCCCGGCAGGGAGGAAGATGAAGCTATCGGTTCTGATTCCAGTCTACAATGAAGAGAGCAGCGTGAGCGAGCTCTTGCGTCGTGTGCTGGAAGTGCCCTGTGAAAAGGAACTTGTGGTGGTTGACGACTGCTCGACCGACCGCACTTGGGACGTCCTAGAGGCGGTGGACGACCCCCGGGTGCGCGTGCTTCGCCATGATGTCAATCAGGGCAAGGGCTCGGCCATACGCACGGCCGTCGGTCATGCCACCGGGGACTGGGTGATCATCCAGGACGCCGACCTGGAGTACGACCCCAACGACTACCCACGGCTGCTGGCACCTGTTGAGCGCGGTGAGGCACAGGTAGTGTACGGGGTTCGGGACCTCGACAGCCAAAAGTTCCTCTTCCGGCTGGGCAACAAGTTCCTCACCTTTGCCACGAACGCCCTCTACGGGTCGCATCTCTCGGATATGGAGACCTGCTACAAGCTCATGCCGCGCCAAGTGATGCTCGATCTGGGCCTTGAGGCCACTCGCTTCCAGATCGAGCCCGAGATCACTGCCAAGCTGTTGCGCCGTGGCATCCGTATTGTGGAGATTCCGATCTGGTACCAGCCTCGTGACGCGGAGAAAAAGCTCAGTGCTTGGAAAGACGGCCTTCCGGCCCTGTGGACCCTGCTGAAGTACCGCTGCGGACCCGCATAGCCGCCAGCTGCGCCTGGGCTGCCTGGCCGGCTGCTATCAGGGAGCCCCCTCCGCGAAGCACCGCGTAGCTCCTGCTGCTTCGCTTCCGCTGCCCGATCGCCAGGCCGACGTCACCCTGCGCCGCCCGCTAGCTGCTGCCAGCACACGCGCACGCAGATGCCGCACACCTCGTCATCCAGCTCCAGCTTTGCCAAGCGGCGCCGGCACGCTTCGCGGTATTCTGTTGGCCCGCGCAGGATTGGGCAGACTTCGAGGCAGGCGTGGCAGTCCCCGCAGCCTGCCAGTTGACGTGTACTCGCCTTGACGTAGTGCCCCGGGACAAACAGCGTCGCGAAACGCAGCGCGGGCCCGGCCTCGGGCGTCACAAGCAGCCCATGGCGGCCGCGCCACCCCACGCCCGCGGCCTCAGCAAAGGCCCGGTGGGACACGCAGTGGCCAAAGTACTCCTCCACATGACCTACCCTTCCCGCCCAGCCCTCCATGGTCGCTGGCTCACCCAGCCCGCCAAACTCACTCGCCAGCGCCTGGACGCAGTGGTTCAGCAGCCGGTTCAGCTCGCCATAAGCCCGAGCGTAGCGATTCCAGGGGTCGTTGGGCTTGACCTGGGCTTGCCACGAGGCCGGGATGCACCGCACCTCCTCCTCATGGTACAGCAGGCCGATCGAAACCGCCGTCACGGCCTCAGCCAGCGGAAACACTTCCAGACGGCGGCGAAGATAGGTGGCCTGTTCCGGCAAGAGACGCACCGCATCCAGTGGCGCAAAGCCCATCACGCCGCACCGCCCCGCCTCAGCGCACAATCTCGAGAAAGCGTCCTCGATAGCCCTGGTCCAATCCTCACTCATCCCAGT
>Ga0180437_10010467_pt1 | contig 11313 bp, 6 predicted proteins | sample SS_ome_4_FD_132410 | JGI IMG/M metagenome (GOLD analysis project Ga0180437, IMG submission 132410) | Hypersaline lake sediment archaeal communities from the Salton Sea, California, USA - SS_3_D_1 metaG | ecosystem: Environmental > Aquatic > Non-marine Saline and Alkaline > Hypersaline > Sediment... | reverse complement strand
TATGCCTCTACCGGTATGTTCGACCGAGCCAGCTTGCCACGGGGCTGCTCTGTGTGGCCGTCGTTGTCTTGTCCTTATGGACGGCACAAAGGAACGAGGTGTGGCAAGACCCGGTCTCTCTGTGGTCGGATGCAGTGAAGAAGTCCCCGAACAAGGCCCGACCCTACAGCAACCTCGGGGAGGCTCTCGCCGGCCAGGGAAGCCTGGAAGGGGCCGTGGCCCATTATCGTAAGGCCTTGCAGTTGCAGCCTGACTATCCTGCTGCCCACAACAACCTGGGCCAGGCCCTTGTCAGACAGGGGGCGACTGAACAGGCAATCGCCCATTATCGTCAGGCCCTGCGAATCAAACCAAGGTTCGCGACAGCGAACTATAACCTGGGCAATGCTCTTCTTAGGCGCGGAGACATTGACGAGGCGATCGTCTTTTATCGTCAGGCCTTGAAGGTGCAGCCTGAATATCCCACGGCACACAACAACCTCGGCAATGCCCTTTTCAGGCAGGGAAACCTGGAAGAGGCGATCGCCCATTATCGAGAGGCCCTCCGGATGCAGCCTGACTTGGTCGATGCACACAACAACCTCGGAGTGGCCCTTGCCAACACGGGAAACCCAAGGGAAGCGATCGTTCATTATCACGAGGCCCTGAGGATGCACCCTGACTTTGCCAATGCACACTTCAACCTGGGCAATGCCCTTTACAGGCAGGGAAACTTGGAAGAGGCGATCACCCATTATCGGGAGACCCTGCGCATCAAGCCTGACTTTGCCAACGCACACGACAATCTGGGCGTTGCCCTTGCCCGGCAGGGAAACCGCGAGGAAGCGGAGGCCCATCGTCACGAGGCCAGGAGAATTCGGTCCCGTTCATCCAAACTCAATGCGGCGCCTTGATAGGCGGGAGAGACCTGAGAAGATGAGAGTCGCCGTTCAAGCCCTGATCGTAGTGTCCTTCCTACTCCTAGGTCTTATCATCTATTCGAATACCTTCCACTCCTCCTTCCAGTTTGATGATGAGACTCACATCGAAGAGAACGCGCACATCCGCTTGACCCAGCTGAGCTGGGAAAAACTCGCTGATGTGTTTAAGGGCCCCTCCAAGGCTCGTCCGGTGCCGATGTTCAGCCTTGCCCTTAACTACTATTTTGGCCGGTACGACGTCGTGGGCTATCATTTGGTCAATATCCTGATTCATGTGGTCAATGCGACCCTGCTCTATCTGTTGCTTAGAGCCACGTTGAGACTTTCGCCAGCCCCATTGTCCAACGCCTCTTGGGTGGCCTTCTTTTCCGCTCTTCTCTGGTTCGTCCATCCCGTCCAGACCCAATCGGTCACCTACATCGTACAGAGAATCAACAGCATGGCTGCCCTCTTCTATGTCTTGTCGCTTCTCCTTTATGTGAGGGGCCGAACCCTTCAGCGGCAAAAGGCAAAGAGCCAGCAACGCCAAAAAGCTGCAGGAAGGTTCCAAGAACTCTGCCCGCCCCCTTACCTCTGCTTTGCATCCTCCGTGCTTTCCGGGCTATTGGCCATGGCCTCCAAGGAAATATCGTTCACCCTGCCATTCTTTGTCTTGCTGTACGAATGGTACTTCTTCCAGGATCTCAGCTGGCCGTGGCTGCGAAGATCTCTCCCCTGGATGCTTTTCGCATGTATCCCGGTGGCCGTCTTGCTGGTCGTACACTTCGGGGGTCATCCGCTGCAACCATTCACCGTCTGGTACGGGGACTGGTTTTTCACCATGTCCCAGAGGGTAATGACCGAGCTTCGTGTCGTCCTCCACTATGTCAGCCTCCTTTTCTATCCTCATCCATCCAGGCTGAACCTGGACTATGATTTTCCCCTCTCCTATTCCCTGTTCGAGCCTCCCACTACGCTGCTTTCCTTGTGCGTCATTGCCGGGCTCACGGGCCTGGCCTGCTGGCTGGCCAAAAGGGAGCGTCTACTGTCGTTTTGCATCCTTTGGTTCTTCGGAAACCTGGTCATCGAGTCATCGATCATTCCGTTGGATCTCGTATACGAGCACCGGCTCTATCTTCCATCGATGTTCGTATCCCTGGCCTTTGTGGCAGGCCTCTACCGGTATGTTCGACCGAAGCGACTTGCTACAGGGTTGCTCCTCGTGGCAGCCGTTGTGTTGTCACTCTGGACGGTTCAGAGGAATGAGGTATGGAGGGACCCGGTATCGTTATGGACGGATGTAGTGAAGAAGTCCCCGAACTGCGCCCGTCCCCACAACAACCTGGGAGAGGCCCTCGTCAAGGAAGACAAGCTCGATCAGGCCATTCCCCATTTTCATCGGGCATTTCAAATAGACCCAGACTATGCGTTCGCGTATAACAACCTGGGGTCTGTCTTTGCCAAACAGGGAAACGTGGAAGGGGCGATCGTTCATTATCGTCGCGCAATAAGGGTCGCGCCTGACTATGGAGACGCCCACAACAACCTCGGGATTGCCCTTGCCGAGCAGGGAAGACGGGAAGAGGCGATCGTGCACTATCGTGAAGCTTTGCGCATCACGCCCAATTTCGAAGAGGCCCACAACAACCTCGGAATCGCCCTTGCGGAGCAGGGACACCTTCAAGAGGCGATCACGCAGTACCGTGAGGCCATACGGATAGAGCCTGACTATGCGAGTCCCCACTATAACCTGGGCCTTACCCTCGAGTTGCTGGGAGAAAGGGACCAGGCCATCGTCCATTATCAGGAGGCAATACGGATAGACCCGGACTATGCCGATGCGCACAACAACCTGGGCAATGCAATGGCTCGCGAGGGGAATTTCGAAAAGGCGATCATCCACTATCAGGAGGCCCTGCGGATTCAGCCAGAGTTTGCAACCGCACACAACAATCTGGCCAATATCTTTTTCAGGCAAGGAAGGATCGAAGAGGCGATTACGCATTTCCGTAAGGCCTTGCGGATACAGCCCGATTTTGTGGATGCCCAAAGCAACCTGGGGATAGCCCTTGCCCGGCAGGGAGAGGTGAAAGAGGCGATCGTATTGTTTCGCGAGGCCCTGCGGATACGGCCTGACTTTGCCAATGCACACTTCAACCTCGGCAATGCCCTCTTCAGCCAGGAGAAACTCGAAGAGGCGATCGTACACTATCGTGAGGCCTTGCGGATAGACCCGGCCTTTGCCGGTGCGCACTACAACCTGGGCAAGGCCCTTGCAAGGCAGGGGAATCTGGAAGAGGCCAAAGTCCATTACGAGGAGGCCATGCGCATCCGGTCTCGTTTCACAAACCCTGGCTCGAAACCTTAACCATTAACACACAAAGAAAGTCCGGAAGTGAGAACCTTCGTTCATGTCCTGATTCTCCTGCCCTTCCTGCTCTTGGGTTTTCTCACCTATTCGAATACCTTCGACTCTCCTTTCCATTTTGATGATCAGACCAATATCGAAGACAACGTGCACATCCGAATGACGGAGTTGAACTGGCACGGGATCCTGGGCATTTTCAAGGGCAAGTCCTGGGCTCGTCCTGTACCCATGCTGAGCTTTGCCCTCAACTATTATTTTGGCCGGTATGACATCGCGGGGTACCATCTGGTCAATGTCCTGATTCACGTGACCAGCGCAATTCTGCTCTACTTCTTCCTCACGACCACCTTGGGGCTTTTACCGACCCCGTTACCCCATGCTTCCTGGGTGGCCTTCTTTTCTGCCCTTCTCTGGCTCGTTCATCCCGTACAGACCCAATCGGTCACCTACATCGTCCAAAGAACCAACAGCATGGCTGCCCTGTTCTACGTCTTGTCCCTGCTATTGTATGTGAGGGGCCGGATCGCTCAGCGACAAGGGGCGGCCAGCGAGCAGGGCCGAGGCGACCGAAACACGCTGAAGACACCCTTCCCAGCCCCCTTCCTGTGGTTTGCCGGCTCTGCCCTAGCAGGCCTACTGGCTGTGGGCTCCAAGGAGACATCGGTCACCCTGCCATTCTTCGTCTTCCTGTACGAATGGTATTTCTTGCAGGATCTCAGCCGGGCATGGCTGCGACGGTATCTCCCATGGATTCTGTGCGCGTGTGTTCCGATGCTCGTCCTCGTAACAATACATCTAGCCATTCATCACGGCATCTTGACCAACTACCGCAAATTCGATTTCACCATGTCCCAGCGGGTGCTGACCGAACTTCGTGTCGTCCTCTACTATCTGAGCCTTCTCTTCTATCCTCATCCGTCCAGACTGAACCTTGACCATGATTTTCCCCTTTCCCATTCCCTGATCGATCCCCCAACCACGCTGCTTTCCTTGGGTGTCATTGGCGGGTTCGTGGGCCTGGCCTGTTGGCTGGCCAAGAAGGAGCGTCTGCTATCCTTCTCTATCCTGTGGTTCTTCGGGAACCTGGTCATTGAGTCCTCCTTCATTCCCCTGGACCTCCTGTTCGAGCACCGCCTCTATCTTCCCTCCATGCTCCTAACCCTGATCGTCGTGGCTGGCCTCTACCGCCATGTTCGACCCAAGCCGTTAACAACAGGGCTTCTGTGCGCGGTGACCGTTGTGCTCTGCCTCTGGACTTACCAAAGGAATGTCGTATGGAGGGATGGGTTATCGCTGTGGGCGGATACGGTGAAGAAGTCCCCGAACAAGGCCCGGCCCCACAACAACCTGGGAGAGGCCTTCTCGGACCTGGGAAGACTGGAGGAGGCCATCGCCCATTATCGGGAGGCCCTCCGGATCAAACCAGACTATGGCCTTGCGCACAACAACCTGGGCGTCGCCCTGGCCAAGCAGGGGAAGACAGAAGAGGCGATGGCCCATCTTGTCTATCACCGAGCCCCTTATGAAGAGGTATCCGGGTCAGAGCCCAAGACGGCAGCAACATACAACGACCTCGGCAATGAACTCTTCAAACAGGGAGAGCTTGACGAGGCGATCGTCCATTATCAGGAGGCCTTGCGGATTCAACCCGACTACCCCACTGCGCACAACAACCTCGGGATTGCCCTGTCGAGGCAGGGCAACCCGAAAGAGGCCATCGTCCATTATCAGGAGGCCTTGCGGATCGAGCCGGGCTACACGAAGGCACACTACAACCTTGCCAATGTCCTTCTGAGCGTGGGAAGACTCGAAGAGGCCATCGACCATTATCAGGAGGCACTACGGATTCAGCCGGATTACGCAAAAGCCCATCATAACCTGGCAAAAGCCCTGCTCCGGCAGGGCAACCCGGAAGAGGCGAAAGCCCATTATGAAGAGGCCGTGCGCATCCTTCGATCCCGCTCCACAAACCCTGACACGAATCGTTAGTACCCTTCGTTTTCAATGCAACTGTGGAAAGAATGAAAGTTATCAGTCCTGTCCTGGTCTCGCTGTTCTTCCTCCTCTTGGGTGTTCTCGCCTATTCGAATACCTTCCACGCCCCTTTCACCTTTGATGACCGAACCTGGATCGAAGAAAACGTGCACATCCGTATGACCGACTTGAGCGCTGAAGAGATCACGGATGTGTTCAAGGGCAGGTCCAGGGCTCGTCCCGTACCGATGCTGAGCTTTGCCTTGAACTACCATTTCGGCCGGTACGATGTCCTGGGTTATCACCTGGTCAACATCCTGGTTCATGCAATCAATGCGATCCTGCTCTACCTCTTCCTGAGAATCACCCTGGGACTTTCGCCGACCCCACTGCCCCATGCCTCCTGGGTGGCATTCTTTTCTGCCCTTCTCTGGCTCGTTCATCCCGTGCAGACCCAATCGGTCACCTACATCGTTCAGCGAATGAACAGCATGGCCGCCCTGTTCTATGTCTTGTCCTTGCTCCTCTATGGTAAGGGCAGGATCGTTCAACGCCAAGGGGCGGGCACCCTGCAGCACCCAAAAGGCAATACGAGGCGGCCAAGGGCGATTCCTGCCCATTTCTTTTGGTTTGCAGGCTCAGGCCTTGCGGGCCTGTTGGCTGTGGGATCCAAGGAAATATCTCTCACCCTGCCCTTCTTCATCTTCCTCTACGAATGGTATTTCTTCCAAGAGCTCAGCTGGACCCGGCTACGTAGATGGTTCCCATGGATCCTCTGCGCATGTGTTCCGGTGGCGGGCCTGGCGATTGTGCACTTCGGCCCTGATCCGCTCGAGGATTTCCTCCGTCGCTACGACTTCTGGGATTTCACCCTGTTCCAGAGGGTGCTGACCGAGCCCCGGGTCGTGCTCTACTACGTGGGCCTTCTCTTCTATCCTCACCCCTCCAGGCTGAACCTGGACTATGATTTCCCTCTCTCCCGTTCCCTGTTTGACCCACCAACCACGTTCATTGCGATTTCTCTCATCGCCGGGTTCATGGGCTTGGCCTTGTGGCTGGCCAAACGGGAGCGACTCCTATCGTTTTGCATCCTGTGGTTCTTCGGGAACCTGGTCATCGAGTCCTCGTTCATTCCGTTGGATCTCGTATTCGAGCACCGACTCTATCTTCCGTCCATGCTCGTATCCCTGGCCCTTGTGGGGGGTGCCTACCGGTCCATTCGACCGAGGGGGTTTGCCACAGGTCTGTTGTGCGTGGCCGCTGTTGTGTTGTCTGTCTGGACGGTTCAGAGGAACGAGGTATGGAGGGATGCGGTATCGTTGTGGGCGGATACGGTGAAGAAGTCCGGCAACAAGGCCCGGCCCCACAACAACCTGGGAGAGGCCCTGGCCACGGAGGGGAAACTCGAAGAAGCCATCTCCCATTACCAACTGGCCCTGCAAATCGAGTCAGACTACTGGACTGCCCACCGAAACCTGGGAGGCGCCCTTCTGCAACAGGGAAGGATTCAAGAGGCGATCCCCCATCTGTTCTATCGCCCGGAGCACGATAAACTGCGGTTATTTTCAGAAGCCCGTTTTGCAGCTTCACACAACGACCTGGGGAACGCCCTCCTCAAGGAAGGAAGGATCGAGGAGGCGATGGACCACTATCGTCAGGCCCTGCGGATCAAGCCGGACTTTGCAAAAGCACACTACAACCTCGGAAACGCCCTGGCCCGGGAGGGAAAGATCGAGGAAGCACTCGGCCATTATCATCAGGCCCTGCGAATCAAGCCAGCCTATGCGGACGCGCACAACAACCTGGGGGTTGCCCTTGCCGGCCAAGGGAGACTCGAAGAGGCGATCGTGCACTACCGTCAAGCCCTCAGGATCAACCCGGACCTCACAGACGCACACAACAACCTCGGCAATGCCCTGCTCAGGCAGGGCAGGTCAGGGGAAGCGATTGCCCACTACGAAGAAGCCTTACGAATCGATCCGGACTATGCCAATGCCCACAACAACCTCGGCAATGCCTTCGCCCGTCAAGGGAAGTTCGAACCGGCCATCTCCCATTATCGCGAGGCCCTCAGAATCGAGCCGGACTTCACGACGGCCCACAATAACCTGGGCAACGCCCTGCTCAGGCAGGGCAGGTCTGAGGAGGCAATGTTTCATCTTCACATGGGCTCGAAGGGGGGAGGTCCTAGGGCAACAGGGAGAAGTACGCCTCGAGAAACTCGTCCCAGTCACGGTCCATGAACGCTGATGGGCTGCCGCTGTCATAGGTCGGATCCCACTCATACCAAAACCTGGTCTTCGGGAAGTACACGCTCAACCCACTTGCATCCGGGTGACCCTCTCGCTGGAAGCTCTCGATGATTGCCGCGTCAACCGCTGATTCAAGGGCTTGTGCGTCCAGGCCCATCTGGATCCGCAGTTCCATCGCAAGGTCACGGAGGTCCACGTAACGCTCCCATGAGTTCGTGAAGGTCTCGGAGTCCTCCCTGACCAGACTCAAGGAGTCGAAGAAGTCTTGGTCTTGAATCCCGTCCGTCAACGTTCCTGCCAGGTCATCCACAGCATTTGCAATCGAGTCGACCCCTGACATCCGCAACGCAGACAGGCACACGAGCCTCAGATTCGGCTTTCCAGTGTAGTACTCTCCATAGAGGGTGACGATTGTCTGCGCCAGCTCCTGAGGGGAGAGGTCAGGGGCATTGACCAAATCCCACAGGATGTCGTCGTAGGGATATCCGTCTATGTGGACCTCGTCCTGCGAGGAAACCATGATGTCCGCACGGCCCCTGAGCTCATAGGCCACCTCGAGGCTGCCCATGACACAGGCATCGAAGGCAAGGATATCAGGACGGATGCCCGCCCCTTCCAGGGCCTGCCTCAACAGGTAGTTGGGCATGAAGGCGTCCGGGTCTCCGCTCCAGTCGTTGAAGATCGAAGCGGGTTGCACCTCCTGCAACCACGCCTCCCCGTGGCCCCACAAAACGACAAGGTAGCGGTCCGCAGGATATTCATTCACACCCCAACGGAGAAACCTCCTTAGGGTCAAAGGCTGAGACATGTCGCACTCGCCCAGATCCTTACGGACCGGTGAGTTGACCGTCATCGGATCCGGATCGCTCTCGATACGGTATCGCCTGCAGCTCGTCCAGTCTTGCCCTTCGGGCAGGTCGATCTGGACGATTACGTCCACAGACTCCGTCGAGCCAACCTTTTCCATTTCATTCATGTCGCTCAGTGCTGCGGACAATTCACCTGGTTCGGATAAACCAAGCTCGTTGTCTGCAGCCATGTAGACCAGGACAGTCCAATCGCTCTTCTCTTTGGGGTCTTGCGGATCCCCATCCTCTCCGTTTCCTCCGCCACACCCACTGAGGAGACCAACCAGCAGGAGCCAAGCTGCCATGCGGTACGTGCTCTGTAGGAGTCCCTTCATCACTCTCGGTTTCCTATTTGAATGCATACACGTGATGATCGTAGGAGCAAAAATACAGCCTGCCGTCCTTTAGGACCGGAGAGGCCTTGATCGACCTTCCTGTATCATACTCCCAGACCTTTTCCCCATCCCTCAGCCGAAGGGCAACGAGCTGTCCTCTCTCCCCCCCTGTGTAGACCAGGTCGTTATAGATGAAGGGGGAGCAGAGGATCGGTCCAAGACCGGGAAACTTCCACTTGATCTCCCCCGTGTCCCTGTCGAGACAGTACAGATGCCGGTCCACAGAGCCAACAACCACCACCCCCTTGTCCAGGGCCGGGGAGGAATCCACCCAGAGGTTGGTCTGGTATTTCCACTTCAGATCCCCCGTCTCTGCCCCGACACAATAGAGGTAGCCGTCTGTAGCCCCGAAGTACGCCTTGCCATCCTCCAGGGCTGCCGAGGAGCCTATCTTCGCGTCCTCGATCTTACCAAACCTCCAGGCCTCTTTTCCAGTCTCGGCATCGAGGGCATAGAAGCATCCGTCCCAGGATCCAATGTAGACCCTTCCCCTGTAAAGGGCAGGGGAAGCGGCGATCAAGTTCCCGGTCTCGAATTTCCACACCTCTGTCCCCTCTTTCAGGGAAAGGGCGTAGAGGGAATGATCATGGGAACCGACATAGACTCTATCTTTATCACAGACCGGCGAGGAGGTGACATTGTTCCCGGTTTCGAACCTCCAGTTGAGTTCGCCCGTCTTCCTGTTCAGGGAATAGAAGAAGTGATCCACGGATCCGAACATGACCTGCTCGCCCGTCACGAGGGGGGAACTGAGGACCGCACCCTCCGTCGGATAGGACCAAACCCTGTCGCCCGAGTCGACATCCAGGGCGTAGAAGGTCTTGCCGATCGAATCTCCCGCGTACACCAGGCCGCCGGCGACCGCTGGTGTCGTAACGATCCACCCGTTCAGCCGGTGTCTCCACAGGAGCTCTCCCTGGATCGCCGGCCCCCGGTCCCTGCCCGTATGGGCCGGCGTGACCCGGAACATGGCCTCCGGGCCCTCGTGGCGCTTACATGCGCCCGACAAGAGAGACAGGGCCGCCAGGAGGAGTAACAGGAATCCTGTTGCCCTTCTCGTCTGCCTCACGCCCCTCCTCACCCTGACAGCACCTTCCCGATTGCTACCCCTTCGTCTAGCCCCTTTCATCGATCTACCTTGCCTCCCCTGTCGATTGACTCTCTATGCCTTCCAGGATTTCCCTCACCCTCGCAGAATCTTCTCCCTGGGGCGCGAGGCTCAGGTATTCCCGGAAGTTCCCTACCGCCTTCGCCGTCTCACCCGCCTCGAGGTAACAGAGGCCGAGATTATACCTCACCTGAGGATCATAGGGCGCACTCAGGGGCACCACCCGGAGGGTCCTCTCCAGCAGCGAAGCCGCTTCCCTGTATTTCCCTTCACTGAAGAGGATCGATGCCAGGTTCACGTAGGCCTCCACCACAGGCGGATGGAGTCGGATCGCCTCCTTGTAGAGACCTTTAGCCCTTTCCCTGTCCCCTCGCTTCAGGTAGAGATTGGCGAGGAAGTAGACGGCCCTGTGGTCATCCGGGTCTTCCCCCATGAGCTCTTCCAGGATCTTCCGTGCCTCCTCGTCCCTCCCGCAGGCCATGAGGGCCCTGGCCTCGAACTCCACGTACGAACGCTCGGGTTCGATCTTGTTGGCTTTGTGGAAGGATTTCAGGGCTCCCTGGCAATCCCCGGTCTCCAACTGTGCACGCCCGAGAAGACGCCATGCATGGAGATCCCCTGGCCTCAGTTCCACATACCTCGAAAGCCGCAGGGCGGCGTCTCCGTACTGCTTGTCGAAGAAGCTCATCCTGCCGAGAGCATACAGGGCCTCGGCACGGTCGGGCCGCTCCGAGAGGATCTCCTGGTAGATCCGGTACGCCTCTTCTTTGTCTCCCCTGTTCACCAGCTCCTTGGCCCACGAGAGCCTTTCCTCAAGGGTCTTCTTGGGTTTACCGGTACAGGAGATGCAGCAGCACGAAAGGATGGCAACGAACAGGAGGGTTTTATGAAGCTTCATGGAGATCAGACCGTACCCAAAAAGGCCCCTCGCTGGTACCACCAGCAGGGGCCTTTGTTGAATAGTTTGTGTTTGCTGAAAGAAGAGGTCTGGCTAGGGGGAGACCCCCTAGCCAGACCCGAAAGACTACTGGAGAAGGTAGCCGTTGCCCGTGGTGTCGAGAACGACCTGATCGAAACTGGTGTTTAGAGCATTTCCAGTCACATCTGCTGCCCCGGTGATCAGGAGTGCGTCACCCGGAACAACCGTATAATGCTGTAACCGCCAGAACCTGAAGTCGATACTACTAGTGTTGCTCACACCCGAAATCGGCGTACTCGGCGGCACGGCATAGGTGGATCCTGGGGTTACGGTATGTGCGATCCCCAGGGCCGTAGCGTCGACCTCATCCAAAGTTCCATCCGGGGGCTCAGCCGGAGTAGCACCGGCAACGTCCCACACCACCGGCTCGCTGAAATTCACACGTACAGTTACAATCTGATCGACGGTATGGTCGACATCGTCAACCTCCCAGGCAGACCCTCCACTATTTACAACATTAGAGCCAGTGTCCGTCACACCACTATCCGCT
>Ga0180437_10010465_pt1 | contig 11314 bp, 12 predicted proteins | sample SS_ome_4_FD_132410 | JGI IMG/M metagenome (GOLD analysis project Ga0180437, IMG submission 132410) | Hypersaline lake sediment archaeal communities from the Salton Sea, California, USA - SS_3_D_1 metaG | ecosystem: Environmental > Aquatic > Non-marine Saline and Alkaline > Hypersaline >... | reverse complement strand
TTACGCGTCATTCCCGCGAAAGCGGGAATCTGGTACCGAATAGTCTGAAGCGTTTTCAATGAGTTAGGAGATTCCCGCTTTCGAGGGAATGACGAACATTCTTTTTCTGTAATTTGATGTCCATTGGCCGGTTCGGATCGGACAATCGCATGAATACCAGCGCCAGGTGCATTTGTCTTGTTCTTAGGTGGGACAGCACTGGGTCGAACCCGGGTTGAAGGTCAATTGGCGGACGATGGCGGCCGCTCAGGAATTGTTTAAATTGGCCGTATCAATAAAATAGTGCCTGGTAGAAGCGGCTCGTACTTGAATTGAGTAATGCAAAACATTGGGCACATCGTCAGAGTCAAAAATAAAAGCCATGTTGATATTGTGGCTAAACTCGCACGAGAAATCTGGGAGCAACATTTTACTCCGATAATCGGTGCTGCCCAGGTTGAGTACATGCTTGAAAAGTTCCAAAGCAGCAGGGCGATTTCATCCCAGTTGGATGAGGGATGGGAATACTATATTTCAATTCGGGAGAACGATTACGTCGGGTACATTGCTCTGGTTCCAGGTATTTCGGACGGCAAAATTCAACTTAGCAAGTTTTATGTAAACAAGCCTGACCGGGGAAGTGGTGCAGGTAGCCAACTGTTGCATTTCACTGAAGAGACAAGTAGGGAAAGGGGCTTTAAAACAGTATGGCTTACCGTTAATCGTTTTAATACCAATGCGATAGAGTGGTACTTGAGGCGCGGATTTTTAGTTACTGACGAGGTCAAGAAAGATATTGGCGGTGGATTCTACATGGACGATTTCATCATGGAGAAGAAGATGTGGTAAAGACGGGGAGCTGGATTAAACCTGAATCAGCATCGGGCGGGAAAGCTGGCTGAAATTATTAGTTCGGGCGTCTGCCAGTGACCGTTGCCAGCGGTGCGAGTCACCCCGCCAGGAAGGTCGTCTTCCGGCTTGATAGCCCGGGTCCAGCCGGGCCCGTATCTGTTTGAAATGGATTTTTGTTGCCGGGCGCGCGGGTGTTCTGTGACTGGAATAACCGGTTGATGCATGGGTCACAGGGGGCTCAATCAACCGGGTGCTCAGCCGCCCTGGTTATGAAGCGGGCGCCACAATGTATTGCCGGAAGGGTTTTCTAGTACTGTGGAAAGTTATGACATGATAAAACAGTGCCTGTTTCGCCTGGCCATGGCTACTCATTCGTGTACAAGCCGAATACCAGTCTTGCCTCTCCGCCGGTTGTTTCGACCGAGCTTACACTGGTCTCAACGAAAAGCTTGTCGCCGGTATTGAATGCCAGCCCAAGATCAACAAAAAACCGCCCTTTGAACCTGTATGTAAAGCCGCCACCAATATAGAGCGATGTTGACGAAGCCGAGTCAGATTCGCCCAGTTCAGGCGTTTCGAGCGCGAGCGTCCACTGATACAATCCGGCTAATGCATAAAAGGAGCCGGGGCGTTCCGGCGTGAAGAAATAGCAGGCAAAAGGACCGATGTAGGTGCTGGAGTCCGTTGATTCATATGCATAGCTGTACTGCTCGCCGCTCGATTCGTCATAGGCGAGCCTGAGGCCAAATGCAAAATGCTTCGCCTCCGGACGGTATGAAAATAGTATATCCGGCTGACCGTATAGCCAGCCCGTGCCCGCGCCGATTCGACTCTCCGCTTCAGACCCTGCTGTCGTCATTATATAGAGCGCGATAACCGCGGCAAACAGACGCATCAGCCTGCCGATGGCATATTTGATAACAGTTCCATTTTCCATGACAGTCCCAGCCCTGTTATTTGCTGATCCAATTGTCATCCCGTCATGACCGATTTCACAGCTCGCGGCCCGATCATGAAACAGGCAGCTTGTGTTACGCCTGGCCGCTCCAGGTAGTGCTGACAAGTATCTCTTTCTCGTCTTTGATTATATGGCGACACAAGAGGTCTGCTAAAGCGGTAAAGTCGATGTATTATGCTGCGGGACCGATGGAATCGGCAGGCGATACTCTCCGGCATCCCGTTATTAATGTGCCGTACACTTTGATCCATTGCTGTGTCAGTCAAGTGTAATATGCACGTCAGTTTGTCTTGTTCCGGGTTAACGGCCGCTTTTTGGCTGGTAGCGGAAGGTCGATCGGGCCTCTACGATTCACTGGTTGCGCAGACAACGGAGCGTTTTCAGGCGACCAATCAGGGTGGCCGGGAAAAGGGTGAATAAGCTTTCCACCCGGGGGCGATTCCTGTTGGAAAATCAAATCTCCGCCCGTTCTCTGCGTTTTTTTGGTATTGTTGTTTCCTGGTGCTGAAAGTGTCGGCTTCAGCGTCAGTGAGCATCCGCGTATTTTATAAACCTGCTATTTCTATACTTTCGCTTCAGGCCGGGAGGAAACGATGATGAGGGCTGTGTTTGTACTACTTGCGACTATGTACGTTTCGAGTCCTTTTGCTGAAGAGGATATCTACCTGTATACGAGCTACAACAGCGATGACGGCGACAGGGTTATGCACAAGATGAAGTGCGAGGGCGCCAGGTGCCTGATAGAAGGCGGCAAGGCAGAGAGGGCCATCACTTTGACCGGGGAGCAAAGGAATCAGATTCTGGATGCGTTCCAGCTTGAGGTGGACCGGTTCGATATAAAGAAAGCGCCCGAGCCTGGTGATCGCTCGGTAAAGATAAAGTTCAGATATTCAGCGAACGGGACGAGGCTGGACCTCAGTCGACGCATGCCATTGGCCGGGCTCTCTGGCCTTTCCCCGGAGTTCATCGCTGTCATGAAAGCTCATTTCTCCGGGCTGGAGCTCTTCGTTCCGGAACAGCCTGAACCGGCCGTGAAAGCCGAGAAGTCTGCTGTGCCCGGTAAGCCGCACTGAGAACAGGCCCGGTGAGGTCGCTACCGGTTCCGGCTTTTTGCGGCGGCTATTCGGCGGGTCAGGAGAAAAACGTGTGCAGTTTGCTCGTGAGCCAGCCTTTCTTCTTGTCTGAATTGATGCCGGGGATGCTGTTCAGTACGGCCGGCGCGTAGCTGGCATCGTCACTGGCGATATGCTCGATCAGCCAGACGTTCAGCAGTTTCGACAGCTCCTCGGTCACGTCCTCACCGCCCTTGTGGCGCTCGGCGTACGACTTGATCTTTTCCTTGAACGAGTCGTGTGTCTTTGCGTGAATCTCGGCGCCCACGTAGCCGGCGTCTTCCATCAGCGATTCCTCGAACGCAAAATGCGACAGGGTGTAGTCTGTCAGATGAATCAGCACTTCGTAGACCAGTTCCGGCTCGTTAAGCGAGCGTGCGTCTTCCAGCTGATTGATGTAGTGAATAATACGCTTGTGCTGCGAGTCGATTACAGCTATGCCTGTGGAAAGATCATCGCTCCACTGTAAATAGGACATGAGTGTGCTCCGATTGTGTATTGTCGCCGTGTCGGCCTGAATATATAACGGTCTCGTTGCTGAATGAGAATCGGGGCTAGCCAAAGAATTTCTTCACAGACTTCGACAGCCAGCCGTCCCCTTTCTTTTCGTGCATGTCGCCCAGGTTCTTTCTGACAATCTCGGCATAGTCGTTGTCATCGCTTTTGATATGGTTGATCAGCCAGGCTTTTAGCACGGTCAGCAGCTCTTCGGTAATGTCTTCGCCGAGCTTGAATCGCTGCAGAAAACCGCTGACGCGTTTGACGAACAGCTGGTGAACACGCTTGTGGCCGTTGATGAAGCCGTAGCCGGCGTCTTCCATCAGGCTTTCCTCGAACGCGAAATGCGACAGGGTGTAGTCCACGAGTTCGTTCAGAACCTGCTCCTCGACCGCCCGGTTGTTCTGCCCTTTAACGTCTTCAAGGCTGTTTATATAGTTGACGATGCGCTTGTGCTGTTTGTCGATCACTTCGATGTCTGTGTTGAGATCATCGGTCCACTGTATGTGTGCCATTGCAGTTCCTCGGTGTATAAGCGTTCGATTCTGCGGTTGTCGGGGCCGGGCGCTGATTTGATAATGCCGGTAATCAGTCGCCTGGCGGCTGTTTGAAACGTTTTGTTTTTAATTCTGATCCTAGTCAATAATCATGGATTTTTCCGTCCGGGGGCGGCTTTTTACGTAAAACTATGTACGGGCGGTTTGGCCGAAACGGCAGGCGTTTTCAGTGGCTTGCGACGATTATGGCGCGGTGCGGGTGGGTGTGGACCAGGTTTTGCTTAAACATGCTGTATGTCCGCGAATAACGCCAAAAACGCAAAAGCTATTGTGTTCTTCGCGTTTTTTGCGTTATTCGCGGACCACTGCATTGTCGCTTGCCCTGAAACGGCATTCGCGGCTAAAGCCGCTCCTACAGGGTCGGTGCGGCGTTAGAGGCCGAGCTTTTTCTCGAGATAGTGGATATTGGTTCCACCGGCCTGGAATGCGGAGTCAGCCATGATTTCACGGTGCAGGTCGATGTTGGTCTTTATGCCGGTAATATCGATCTCGTCCAGTGCACCCTGCATGCGTGCGATTGCGACCTGGCGGTTGCAGCCGTAAGCGATCAGCTTGCCGATCATCGAGTCGTAATGCGGTGGTACGGTGTACCCGCCATAGATATGTGTGTCGATGCGAATACCGGGGCCGCCGGGCGGATGGTAACGCTCGATCTTTCCGGGTGACGGCATAAAGGTTTTGGCGTCCTCGGCATTGATGCGGCATTCGATCGCGTGGCCGGTTATTTCTATGTCGCTTTGCTTGAGCCGCAGCTTTTCACCCGAGGCGATGTACAGTTGTTCCTTGATAATGTCGACACCCGTGATCATTTCGGTGACAGGGTGCTCCACCTGGACGCGGGTGTTCATTTCGATGAAATAGAACTCGCCGTCCTGGAACAGAAACTCGAATGTTCCGGCGCCACGGTAATTCATCTTGTTGCAGGCATCGACGCAGCGCTGGCCGATTTTCTTGCGCATTCTCGGGGTGATGCCGGGAGCGGGGGCCTCTTCCACGACTTTCTGGTGACGGCGCTGCATCGAGCAGTCGCGCTCGCCGAGGTGGACCGCATTGCCCTGGCCGTCCGACAGTACCTGTATCTCGACATGGCGGGGTGTCTCGAGGTATTTCTCCATGTACACCGTGTCGTTGCCGAAGTTCGCCGCGGCTTCCTGTTTGGTCAGCGCGATTGAATTCAGCAGCGTTGCTTCTGAATGAACCACCCGCATGCCCCTGCCGCCACCACCGCCGGCCGCCTTGATGATGATCGGGTAGCCGATGTCATTGGCCAGCCTCATGTTCGTGCCGGCATCGTCTCCCAGTGGGCCGCCGGAGCCTGGCACGCAGGGTACACCGGCTTCCACCATGGCCCGGATCGCTGCGACTTTGTCGCCCATGGTGCGGATAGAGTCCGGCGAAGGACCGATAAAGATGAAACCGCTGTCTTCGACGCGTTCCGCGAAATCGGCGTTTTCCGACAGGAAGCCGTACCCAGGGTGAATCGCAACGGCGTCGGTCAGTTCGGCGGCACTGATGATTGCGGGAACGTTCAGGTAGCTCTGATCGGACGGCGCCGGTCCGATGCACACTGATTCGTCGGCGAGGCGCACGTGCTTCAGATCACGGTCGGCTTCAGAGTGCACGGCGACCGTCTTGATGCCAAGTTCACGGCAGGCGCGTAATATGCGCAGCGCTATTTCGCCGCGATTAGCTATAACAACTTTGTCTAACATGGCGTTCTTATTCGATGACCATCAACGGCTGGCCGTATTCAACTGGCTGTGCGTTGTCGACCAGAATCGCCTTGACGGTGCCCGAGGCATCTGCTTCGATCTGGTTGAGAATTTTCATGGCTTCCACGATGCAGACCGTTTCGCCTTCAGCGACGGTGTCGCCTACGTTGACGAACGGTTTGGCGCCGGGCGACGGCGCGCTGTAGAAGGTGCCGACCATCGGTGAGGTCACGATGTGGCCGCTGGGCAGCTTTTCTTCGTCTGCGTCTGCCGCGGCAGGTGCTTCAGCCGGTGCCGGTGCCGGGGCTGGCGCTGCCGGTGCAGCCGGCACTGCGGCATAGCTGACCTGGGCCGGTACCGGAGCGGAGCTGTAACGCGATATCCGAACCGATTCCTCGCCTTCGTTTATCTCCAGTTCTGAAATGCCGGATTCCTCCAGCAGTTCGATCAGTTTCTTTACCTTGCGTATATCCATGCGGATTAACCTTTGTTTAGATGTTGTAACGCAGCCTGTAATGCAAGCTCGTAGCCCAGCGCGCCCAACCCGGATATCACGCCGACCGCGATATCCGAAAAGTAGGAATGTTCCCGGAAGGCTTCGCGCGCATGCACATTCGACAGGTGGATCTCGATAAAAGGGATGTCCACTCCACTCAGTGCATCGCGCAGCGCTACGCTGGTATGTGTGAACGCGGCCGGGTTGATCAGTATGAACCGTACGCCCTGTTTTCCCGCGCGGTGGATGTGTTCGATCAGCTCGACTTCAGCATTGCTCTGGATGCATTCGATGCTGAAACCATCGGCGCTAGCCATTTGCTCCAGTCGCTGGTTGATGCTGTCCAGCGTGTCGGAACCGTAATGCTCGGGCTCACGGGTACCCAGTAAATTCAGGTTGGGTCCATTGATAACGAGCAGGTCAGGCATTTCTTGATTATTTTTAGTTGCCGTGTGAGTTGGTAATCGCGATTGTGCATAAAATCGCCGTACATGTCCAGTATTTGGCAGAAATTGCAGCGAACTTGCAGAGAAACTGCGAGTTTGTGGCTTAGGTGGTGATTAAACGGGCAAACCGAGCTGTTTTAGAATTGAAATAAGGCGCTTTTTGCTTAGTTCTCCGGTGATCGTGTGGGTAATTTTGCCGTTTTTGTCGATAATTGCGCTGAACGGCAGGCCGCCGATGCTGTTGCCGTATTTCTGTGACAGCTCGATTGCCTCGTATTCGCCGACCATAACCGTGTAGTTCATGCCCATGTCATCGACAAACTGCCTGACATCTTCCTCGTTGTCGACCGCGATCCCGATGATTTGAAGTCCCCTGTCCTGCATTTGCTCCTGGACTTCGATGAAATCGGGAATTTCCTCGAGGCACGGGGGGCACCAGGTAGCCCAGAAATTCAGCAGTACGACCTGTCCATCCCAGTCCCTGATGTTGCGGAGCTCGCCGTCGAGATCGAGCATCGCGAACTCGGGCCTTTGCTGGCCGACCATGGGATTGCTCGCATCCATGCTTTTGAAGCGGTCGCCGGGATCGCCGGCATGCCCGGTATCGTTGGCGAGGTAGCGTTGCAGCGCGAAACCGGCGGATCCGGCAACTGCAACAGCCACGATAAAAATCAGGGTGTTTTTCATCGGTTCAGGCGAATACGGTTGATCAGGGCGCTATTCTAATCGAATGCACGATTCACGTGTGCGGCGAACTCGTCGGCAGGCACAAAACCGACCACGCGATAGTTCCTGCGTTCATTGCCGTCCTTGTCGAAGAACATGATGGACGGCGGGCCGATGATTCCGAAATGTTTGTACAGCGCGACGTCCTGTTCGTCGTTGGGTGTCACGTCTGCCTGCAGCAGCACGCTGCCGGCCAGCGCCTGCTGCACGCCCGGGTCGGTAAAGGTAAACGCTTCCATCTCCTTGCAGGAGATGCACCAGTCCGCGTAGAAGTCCAGCATGACGGTCTTGCCCTGCGCTTTGGCTTCCGCGAGGGCCGTATTCAGGCCGTCGATACCCTTGATCTGCCTGAACGGCAGATGGGATGTCTGTTCTGCGCCGCCGGAGGAGAATCCGATGCCCTTGAGCGGGTTGAACACATCACGCCCTCCGGACGCCAGGCCGATGATCAGTACAATGCCATAAACCAGCAACAGCAGCCCGGTCCCTTTCCAAAGCTTGCGCCAGCCCGAGGCGCCTGCCGGCAGCGCATCGATCGCGCCCATGTAGACGGCCGAAACGATCAGCAGGGCGGCCCACAGCGCCATGGTCGCCGCAGCGGGTGCGACACGCTCGAGCATCCAGATTCCGAGCGCGAGCAACAGGACACCGAAGACAGCCTTGACTGCATCCATCCAGGGCCCGGCCTTGGGCAGGACTTTCCCGGCGGAAGCGCCGATGGCCAGCAGGGGCGCGCCCATGCCCATGCTGAGCGAGAACAGGGCCAGGCCGCCGAGCACGGCATCGCCGGTTTCAGCGATATAGATCAGTGCGCCGACCAGTGGAGCGGTCACGCAGGGTCCGACAATCAGCGCAGACAGGAAACCCATGATTGCGACGCCGGTCAGCGTTCCGCCCTGCTGGCTGTTGCTGATCTGGGTGAGCTTGCTCTGTATCGAAGCGGGCATCTGCAGTTCATAAAAGCCGAACATCGAGAACGACAGGGCCACGAATATTGCGACGAATGCGCCGATGATCCACGGGTTCTGGAACCAGGCCTGTATGTTTTCACCCGACAGCCCTACCAGGATGCCGACCACGGTATAGGTCATCGCCATCGCGAGTACGTACACAACTGAAAGCAGGAAGCTGCTGCGTACGGTCTGGTTTTCGCCCTGGCCGACGATGATGCCCATCAGGATCGGTATCATAGGGAACACGCAGGGCGTCAGTGCCAGCAGCAGGCCGGCGCCGAAGAACGCGATGATGGTCAGCCAGGTATTGCCCTGCTTCAGGGTGTTGGCGATCCGGTCCTGTTCGGAGACGACATCCGCGCTCGCGGCGGCAGCGGTCCCCGCGGAGGCGGCCGCGGCGCCGACAATCTCCGGCAGGCGCACGCTGATTTCGCGGGTTTGCGGCGGATAGCAGATGCCGGATATTTCGGAGCAGCCCTGGTACTTGACCTTGAATACGGCTTCTTTGGCCCCATTAGTACTGGCAATGGGCAGCGAGACTTCGGCCGAGTCGTGGTAAACGTACATCAGCTTGTTGAATATCGGGTCCTGTTTCTCTTCGCCGGGGGACAACTGCAGGGGATGTGTCTCGATGTTTGCATCAGAGGGAATGATCCCCATCTTGTCCTGGTACAGATAGTGACCTTTGGCGATCTCCCAGCGAGCAACAAAACTGTTGTCCCTGATTTCCGTGCTGAGCTGGAACGCGTCATCGACTTCGAGAATGTCATCCTGGCCGCCGAGCCCGAGGTCGTCGAACAGGTTGTCGATGGCTGCGGCGGGGGTAGCGAGGAAAAAGCCCAGCAGGGTAAAGAGCAGGGCTCTGCCAGTGATTGATAGCTGCTTCATAGGTACCTGGTTCTTTGGTTTTGTTTGGAGTTTAGACACATTTTGTCTCTGCGGTTCAACCCGGGCCGGGAATCAGAGGGCAGAATAATAACAGAGTAAAATCATTATGTTACGAATTTGGCCGCTTCTTTTCATCGTCGTGCCTCTGGTCGAGTTATACCTGATTATAGAAGTAGGCGGTTTGATCGGTGCGCTGTGGACCGTATTACTTGTTGTTTTGACTGCGTTTATCGGCGTATCGCTGCTAAGGATCCAGGGCTTCAGTACACTCGAGCGCGCGCGAAGGAACATGGAGAGCGGCACGCTGCCGGCGATGGAGATGATGGAGGGCATGATGCTGGCGGTCGGCGGCGCCCTGCTGATCACGCCGGGGTTCATAACCGATACGCTGGGCTTCCTGTGCCTGATACCGCCTACCCGGAGAGCGATGATCGCCTGGCTGGTGCGCCGTTCGACGATACATGCAGAGGGGTTCGTTACCCGGGGCGGTCAGCATCACCCGCGCGGCCATGGGGAGCAAAGTCACCGCCGGGGCAGGACGATCGAAGGCGAATTCCAGCGTAAGGACTGAATTTTCAGGTATTTTCCTGCCGGGCCCTTGTATCTGCCGCAGTCGTCCCCACTATTGGAAGCACTCACGAGTGCGGCCTCGAGCGTGATGCGCCCGGGGCCTTGACTCTGATGCTTTCGTCATTATTATTAGCACTCACTTCGATAGAGTGCTAATTTTTCAAGAGGATATAAATATATGAATATACGTCCATTACACGACCGCGTTGTGGTCAAACGTATGGAAGAAGAGCGCACCAGCGCCGGTGGAATCGTGATTCCGGATTCGGCGGCTGAGAAACCGCAGAGGGGAGAGGTCGTGGCAGTCGGCAACGGCAAGGTTACTGAAAGCGGCGATGTGCGCGCACTGGATGTCAAGGTCGGCGACCAGGTCCTGTTCGGTAAATATTCCGGTACAGAAATCAAGCTCGACGGTGAAGATGTCCTGATCATGAAAGAAGAAGACATCCTGGGCGTTCTTGCAGCGTAATCAAACAGAGAGAGTTAGAGGAAATATATATGGCAGCTAAAGACGTAAGATTCAGTGATGACGCGCGTGGTCGCATGATCCAGGGCGTTAACACACTGGCCAATGCAGTGAAAGTCACACTGGGCCCCAAGGGCCGTAACGTAGTACTGGAAAAAGCTTTCGGTGCGCCCACTGTTACCAAAGACGGTGTTTCAGTGGCAAAGGAAATCGAACTCGAAGACAAGTTCGAAAACATGGGCGCGCAGATGGTGAAGGAAGTTTCTTCGCAGACATCCGATGTCGCCGGCGACGGCACCACCACGGCGACTGTTCTGGCGCAGGGTATCGTGCGTGAGGGTATGAAGTCGGTTTCCGCCGGTATGAATCCGATGGATCTGAAGCGTGGTATCGACAAGGCAGTACATGCTGCAGTTGAATCACTGCAGAGCCAGTCCAAGCCGTGCGACAGCAGCGAAGCCATTGCCCAGGTTGGTACGATTTCGGCAAACTCCGACAGTACGGTCGGCAACATCATTGCCGAAGCAATGGACAAGGTCGGCAAGGAAGGCGTGATCACCGTTGAAGAAGGCACTTCGCTGGAAGACGAGCTGGACATCGTTGAAGGTATGCAGTTCGATCGCGGTTACCTTTCGCCGTACTTCGTCAACAACCAGGACAACATGAGTGCCGAACTCGAAGATCCGTTCATCCTGCTGTTCGACAAGAAGATCTCCAATATCCGTGACCTGCTTCCGGTACTGGAAAATGTTGCCAAGTCCGGCAAGCCGTTGCTGATCATCGCCGAGGATGTGGAAGGTGAAGCGCTGGCTACGCTGGTAGTCAACAGCATGCGCGGTATAGTCAAGGTTGCTGCGGTGAAGGCGCCGGGCTTCGGTGATCGCCGCAAGGCCATGCTGGAAGATATCGCCGTACTGACCGGTGGCACCGTGATCTCTGAAGAGGTCGGACTGTCGCTGGAAAAGGCTACGCTGGAAGACCTTGGTAATGCCAAGCGTATCACTGTGAGCAAGGAAAATACGACCATCGTTGACGGCGCCGGTCAGGCATCTGACATCGAGGGTCGCGTAACACAGATCCGCGTCCAGATTGAAGAAGCCA
>Ga0180437_10010463_pt1 | contig 11315 bp, 8 predicted proteins | sample SS_ome_4_FD_132410 | JGI IMG/M metagenome (GOLD analysis project Ga0180437, IMG submission 132410) | Hypersaline lake sediment archaeal communities from the Salton Sea, California, USA - SS_3_D_1 metaG | ecosystem: Environmental > Aquatic > Non-marine Saline and Alkaline > Hypersaline > Sediment... | reverse complement strand
CTGGACCATGCGGGCGGGCTGCTACCCCAGACAAGCGTGAGGAGTTCCAGTACGCCGCGTGCGCCCGGGAGAGACAGTGCCCCAGGAGCGGCCCATTCCATTGACAATATAAAACGCCTAAGCAGTTTGCGGGTTCCGGAGCACGTCCCATTGCGTAGCACTGCTTTTGCTTTCGTGCTACTGAACCTTCCTGGCCTTCTCAGAAATCGCCGCGTAGCGGCAACGGCGCTGGAAGCGCCGCAAGTCCTCCCGCGGCTCCGCCGCAGCGGTCAAGGTGATTGGGTCGCTTTCAGACTCCTTCGAGGATTATCTGGAGTGGTTTTTCGGCGTTTCCCCCTTCCCCTTTGGTGTAGCACGTTTTCTCCCCCCCGTGCTACTCATCTAAAGCGGCTTTGAGGGGATGTGGAGGAAGGGCAAGGCTCGAAGTGCCTTGCGAGGCCGTGCCAATGGCACGACGCCCCCCTTTGCTATGTAATCAAGGGTCTTCTTACCCCGCTATGGGGGTAGGGGGGGGAAGTCTAAGAAGGGAAGCGAGAATCCGCGGCGAAAGGAACCGAAAGATAACCGAATGGCGTTCCCGAATTCTGAATGGGAACGCGTATAGATTTAGCCTTCCCTTCCTTTCTCCCCCCTTAGAGGGGGGAAGAAAGGGAAGGAGGGAATTGATTCTGAATTGAATTCTGGAAAGGTACAAAGACACCCTTCTTTAAGGAGGAGGTACGCGTATGCGAGCGCGTCATCGTTCCTTTGGGGGAACGCCCCGGTCAGGCCACCCGTTGACTCGGGGTTTTGGGGCTGGGGGTTAGGCCAGCCCTTTGGTCTTTGCGCTGCTTGAGCATCTGGAGCGTGGCGGTCGCCTTATGTAGGCCCCTGTGGTTCCCTCCAGCCTGCTCCAGCGACTGGAGGACGGCAAGCGCGGCGACATTCTTTTACGGGCGGAACCCCGCCGTGAACCCTTGCCTTCGTCTCTCAATATGGCTGTACGCACAGCCAAGCCCTTCCCGAATGAAGGGATGCTTTGTATCTACATCCATTATACAACATTTCCTGAGTTTGTCAAGTAAAATTCTTTTCGAGGAAGTTGATTCTGACGTAACGAACGCGATTGACAGCCACCGGGCCGCTCAGATACACGGGACCAGAGGTAGTCGGGAGGGCGACTACGGGGAGTTGTTCATTGTTTGACGATAGAGCAACGCGGATATTCAGGGAGCCATCGTTCTGCCAGCCGTCGTGCGGGGACAAGTAATAATCAATGTCGCGATGCTCGACTTCACAGCCAAGTTTCTTCAGGGTACCGGCGATGTTTTTACATACCCCGCACGTCTCTCGTCCGTACACAATGGCTTTCATGCAATCAACCTCCTTCGCCTCTCTATAGATATTATACCATATCTTTGGCGTTTTTCGGCAATTATTCTGAAAAAAAATAAAAAAAGTCAATGTGATACTACATATGGGGTTACAGGATGAGAATTCCCTAAATATGGGACGGGTTACTTGACAAGACACGATAAGATATTATAATATATATGGAATACAGGCGGGATAGCAGGATACCGAGCGTAACGACTTGAAAGGTGGCGATGGGCAAGAGGGGCAAGCCGTTTCAGATGTCTCCCAAGGCAACGCCCGAGCAACGCGAGGCAGGACAGGAGTACGGCTGGTATTTACCTGGGGCGGACAAAGTCAAGAAGGAACCGCGGCGACGGAAGCGACCGCGGAGGATAAGTGCGAGCAGGGGCGCTCACAAGATACGGACACAAGACTGGGTGAAAATCATTGACGCGTTAGCTTGGGGCGCCCCGCTCAAAGAAGCGCTGGTAATAAACGACGGGAAGCAGGAACGCAAATATACCATGTACGACATAGCCTGTGCTATTGGGCGGTCGCAGATGCGTACCGGCGAGTTTCTGGATACGCTGCGGCTGCGTGCGGCTGCCGGGAAGATAAAGGGACTGGTGGGGAGCAAGAAGTCGGAAGGGGATGTCGGCGAGATTATGTGGCTCATGCAGGCAGTAAACAAGGAGCCTGTGATGACGGACAGCGGAGAAATCGCGAACAATGCGGAGGAGAGCTACGATATTGATGGTATCGTGGTGAGTGGGGAACAGGGTGGAGCCAAACTACCGGAAGAATCCTCGGACGAAGCCGCCGGCGAAGAACAGCTCACAGAGTAATTCGCTGGTGGGCGAGGCCAAGACAGGTGCGCTGCTACTCGCGCGCAGTGTCTACAACGAGAAGTCTCGCAACATCGTTCTCCGTCCGGACCAGATGGAGATGTTCCGCAATAAAGAGCATCTTATCAAGGTGGCATGCTGTGGCAGGCGTTATGGGAAGACCACATATTGCCTGGCCGAGGCGCTTGAGGGAGCCGGACGACCCGGTAGCCTGGTATGGTGGACAGCGCCGACTTATGGGCAGCTTGACCGTCCCCGTATCGTCATGGAATACATTTGTAGGCAGCTTGGGATACTGGATGAACCCACGAGGTTCTTTTTGAAGCTGAAAAACGGCTCACAGATTAGTTTCCGCTCGGTGTATGACAGCGGCAACCTCTTGGGCGCAGGGGTGAACCGGCTGATAATGGACGAAGCGAAGCTGTTTCGGGAGCGCGACTTCGGCCAGGTATTGATGCCGATGCTTATGGATACGCACGGCGATTGCATCATGGTAAGTACCCCGGCGGGGCCGCGCGGATTCTTCTACAACATGTTTCAGGCGGGACAGCCGGGACCGAAGCGGCATCCGGACGTCATCAGTTTCACTCGCCCGTCACAGATGAACCCGCTCAACGACGAGCGATGGCTGCACCTCCAGAAGGAACTACTTGGCAAGTACTATGCTCAGGAGATACTCGCCAAGTTCGTTGATGTCGAGGAATTCGATTTTGTGTTTGACGGTGGCACAATGAAGCAGTTCTTCGACTATAAGGCGATACAGGATAGCCAGGAAGCCCTGGCAGGACCGGCGATATTGGCGATAGACGGCAGTGGCGTCGGGAAGGTGGGGTGGGTTGCAGGAAATGGCAGCCGGATACACGCATCCGGGGCCGAAACGATGCCGCGCCCGGATTACCTGTACGACTTTACTGAACAGAAAATTATACAGCATCATCCCCGGTATTGTGCGGTGGATTCGACTGCCGGTAATACCGGCCTGTATCCGTATATTGGGAAGTGGTGCCGCGAGCGCAGAGAAGCCGGGCATTATGCGCCGGAAGTAATCGGTTGTAATTTCTCATGGCTGCCGAAAGAGCCACAGAGGTATGATAACTGGCGCACCGAAAACCTGTTCCTGACGCGTGACATTATTTTGCGCGGGCAACTGGTCTGCAAAGAAGCCGACAGCAAAGACCTGTTGCGGCAGATGGAGATGGTGCGTTCAAGATTGACGGACAAGGGGCGTTTCCGCGCCATGCCCAAGAAGCATAAGGGGGAGGAACACAGTGAAGATACTGTGGACGCATTGATAATGTACGTCTGGACTCTGGTAAAATACGGTATGCATTCACTTGAAGAAGAACCGGAGGAGTTTGATATCAATGAATTGTACCGTCGTACCGCCCGAAAACCATCGAGGGGGCGCATCGGGAAAGTCTTGATAGCGTAAGGAGGCAGTGGTGGCGAAAAGAAAACCGAAAACGGCGGTAGACTGGCTCAAAGCCGACCCGAACGGCTTTGCACTGGCTCTGGAAGCCTATGAGCGCGATATAATTTCGCGTTATGGTCACAGCCGAACGCGTGGAGAATTGCTGTACGAAGGCGACCACTGGACAAACGACGAAAAGACCTGGGCCGATGAAGTATATTTCGATGGCATATCCGATAACCTGCCGGTTCGCAATCGTTACCGCCGGAAGGTGGACCATATAGCCGCCATGTTATCGCCTGGTGCTCCGAGTGTTCAGTTTATGGTGAATGTGCCATCCGATAATACACAGGAGGATTTTGAGGCGCGCAGGGAGATATCCACAATATACGACAGCGAATGGTTGGAGATGATACGCCGCAGTGAGTACCAGACGGAAATCAGCCGGGTTATCAAAGACGCCGAAAACCAGCATGTAGGATGGGTTGGCATACTGCCTCTCGGCGCTGAGCAGCGTCTGGAATTGATTCATGTACCGAACAAGAGGGTCATATATGATATTGGCGTGACGCGTTTACGCCATCTGAAATGGATTGCATGGGTGGACATTATCAGCGAGGAACAGGCCAAGGCCATATTCGGGGAAGAAAAGCTCGATGGCGTCAAGCCCCTGAAAACACAATTGGATATTATCAAGACGCGTCTCAAGAAATGGAATACCGCCCCACAGGGCATGTTGACACTGATACATTTCTACGCTCTCAAGGGAGGGATAATCAATACACAGAAGGACAGGTCCGGGGCACTGCGCTTTGATAAAGCTGTTCATCTGGTGCAGGTCGGCGATAGGCTGGTTCATGAAAGCACCAAAGTACCACAGGACCGCTTGCCGATTGCTCACTGCATACTTGAGAGCGACATGAACGATATCCTTGGCAAGGGGTTAAGTGAAACGGCTGATTATCTGCAGGCGCATCTCAACAGGGTTGTCTTGCATCAGGCTATTCAGTTTATGAAGAATGATATTGAAAAACGTGTCGTGTATGGGCTGGATACTGAGCAACGCATGGCATTGCGTGACCCGAAGCAGGGCGACATTGCCACCGACGACCCCAACTTCAAGATAGAACACGCATCCAAGCCGATTATCGATAATTATACGCTTGAAGCGTTGAACGAAGCCAAGCAATCGTTCGACGAAAACACTGGTATGTTTGCGGTTGGGGAAGGCGAGCGTGCACCGAATATCCCATCGGCTTCCGGCCAGATGTTCCTTGCGAACGTCGCCAGAACGCCCATCAACGCCAAGGCGCGGTACCTGGCTGAGACCATCCGTACATGTGGTGAAATATTCATGGGTTGGCAGCGGGTATGGAAGCCCCAGGGGGATATATCGAAGTATATTGACGTGCGGGTGGACGTGGACAGCCTGCTTGAGCTTACCAGGACCGACAAGTACGAGATATTGATGCAACTGGCGGAAGTGGAGGCTGTGGACACTGAGACATTGATACAGCATTCGCCATTACCGGAGGTATTACGAAACGAACTGGTAGCGAAGTACCGTGCATTACAGCAACAGCAGCAGCAGTTACTGGCACAGGAAATACAGGGCGCAGCGCCGGGTGGTGAACTTCCTCCCGGCATGACCCCCGAATTGCCCGCGGGAGTATCTGTAGAATGAGACCGTATCCGTCATACACGTTTACGGCATCGTGTATGGCGATGTATCAATGCCGTGCGTTCGCGCCGGTTTGGTTCGGGCCGTTTACGGCGCGTCCTATGAGACAACGGTCTAAGGGAGGGTAAGTCATGGATAAGAAAGATGCCACGACGAACGCCGGGGGAGAATCACAGCCGCAGCCAGACCCCCAGGCTGCAGCCGGGTCGTCACACGCTACGTTGACGGCGGAGGATGTTGCGCGGATAGTTGCCGAACAAGTAGAAGCCGTGGGCCAGAAAACGGCGGAACAAGCCGCCAAGGCGGCGGAACAAGCCGCCAAGAAGGCAGTACGGCCCATCAGGGCGGAACTCGGCAAACTCCGTAAGGCTGCGCCGAAGCAAAGCCGTGCCGGTAACGATGACGATGACGATGACGATGGTGACGACATCGACTTCGGCACACTACCACAAGGAGGAAACGCGGGGATGAGTCCGACCGCCGTGCTTGCGGCGGCCAAAAAGGTGGAGCGTGCAGTTGTTCGGAATGGATTTGGGCCGGTATTATCGGCCAATCCAGAGCTTGAGGATAGTGTTACCGATGCTATTTTCGAGCGTATCGAACGTGGGGATACCGTTGAGGAAGCAACGGCCTTCGCCATCGGCACACTTCATGGTCCGGCGATAAAGTATTTCTCCAAGAACCCACCGCAGAGCAAGGACGACAAGCCTGACACAACCGACAAAACAACCACCGGTAAACCGGATGACAGTCCCGAGGATGTCGTCGATACTGGTGGCGCTGCTGCCGGTGGAGCCAGTGAGCCGAATGGCGTAGATGCCGTTCCTGCTGCTGCGCGTAAGGCCGCGGATTCTATGCGGGAATCGCTCGGACTTCCACCGGATTGACATATCCTCGTTATCCTCAGATTGAGAGGGTAACATGGCTTTTCTATCTGTCAGCAATACGGATTCAGGCAACGAGAGCCTGAATCCGACTGACTTGAACTTTAACGATGAGGATTGGCAGACCATAGTCCGCAAGAGGTGGTCCAACCTGACGCCTCTGTTGCGTATTGCTTCGGTGGTTTCCAATCCCCTGAAAAACATCAAGCGGTCCTGGTCGATTGGGTTGACGCTGGAAAGGTACACTTACCTTTCATCCAGCGCTTCTGGCACGTCGCTCAGTGTGAACAGCGCCAATGGCATCGTAGCCGGTGATACTATCCTGGTGGGAGGAGTAGGCGGTACATTTACTGTTGTTACCGCCGTCAGCGGGACTACTCTGACCGTTGAGGACAGCGTAACGGCGAGCGCCGGGGAAACCGTGGTGAACATCGGCGCTGCACAGATACCGGGTGCCACGCCGGATAACTGGAGCGTCGAAGAAGTCACCGAGGCGTACAACTACATGCAGGAATACAACCGGCTCCTGAACGTTGCCGAAGCCACCATGCCGAAGATGCAGTATTACGGCATGAACAACGAGCAGGCAATTGTTATGGGTATGCTCCAGACTGCCGCCGTGGACATGGACAGAACGTTGATGCTCGGTGAGCGGCAGGCGGCCGCTAACGCCAGTACAATACCGATGGCCGGAGGTATTCGATACCTGTTGAACACCTACGCCTCGGGGAACGTTGCCACGGGCGCTGGTGCCACCAAGTGGTCTGATATCAGCGGTGATATCGAGTTGATACAGTCGCAGGGTGGCTTCCCGAACAAACGGGGCATCCTTGTGTGCAACACCAAGGGCAACGAGGGTATTCACAAGCTGCTGGTCCTCAACAACGCGTCGGCCGATGTCTGGCAGGCGGGTTCGCCCGAAGTCCCCTTGAGGGTCAATATCAATGGCGTGCTGTTTGATGTCATAGTTGACCCGCATCTCGACGCCGCCGGGCGTAGTGGTACCGCCCGCACGCGTACTGCGTTCTTCTATTACCTGTCGCCGACGGATGCCGGGGGCAACCCCAATATCCGCCTGATATTCGACGGGGTTTCACCGCAGGACTATGTACGCATTCAGCGTTACGACAACCACGCTTCGGCCGATGACCTGGAAATCTACACCAGGTTCACGCTGGAGCTTGGGGAACCGCAGATGCACGGTGCCCGCGAAGGCATTACGAGTTTCGCCGCGGAATCCTAATCGTTGGTTGCGTGGTTCGGGAGGGGTGGCAACACCCCTCCTCACCATACAACCATCTGGAGGGTGAGACATGGGACGAATGTTATCGACGATACGAAGCGCCGTCCGGACGAACATTGAGGAACCCACGGCGAACTACTGGACTGACGCCAATTTGAACAAATACATCAACGAGGGGATACGCGCCCTAAATCGCAGGACAAGCCTGCTGGTATCGGAGACGCCGGCAACGTTATCCTTTGTAGCGGACCAGGTATCATATAGTCTGGACAGTGATTGTGCCGGTCCGTGGCGCATAATCAGAATGCAGACGGACGACGGTGAGGAAATTCTGCCGACAGACATACGGCAGATGCGTAGCACGGCGGCTGCTGTGGACCCGAAGGATGATACGCATGACAGTTCCACCAATCCCATGCGTTACTATGCCCTTGGGCGGAAAGTCGGCTTTTACAAGAAGCCGGATTATGATGAAACCGACGCCATCGAGTACTGGTTTATCGAAACGCCCACAGCGCTATCAAGCGATAGCGACACGTCACCTTTCAGCGATGAAGAAGATGACCTGGTGGAGTTTTACGCTACGGGAAGGGCGTTTCTGGTAGCGCAAGACCTCCAAAAAGCGCAACTTTGGTTCAGCTTATACAATGCTGGTGCTCAAGGCTTTACGGCGGATGTTTCCTCTCCGGCGGGAGGCGAGACCGTACCGCCGACGGCCAGGGCGCAAGAGGCAATTCACTTCAATAAGCGGAGATGATAATGGATGGTGAGTTTGTCATAACCGCATGGCCGCCCAACCGCGGCGTATACGCAGGGGTGCCTCTGGAGTATATTCCAGATGGCGGTTTCAGCGATATGGACGGCATGACGACGTGTATTACCGGGATGCCGGAGCGTCTCAAGGCGGATACTGCCATACTGGCAACGCATGATAGCGGCCTCACCGACTTGATATACTATAAAGACAGCAGTGATAATACCTATCTGGTAACGCATCGAGCATCACCTGCGGGGCTTTACTATTACGATAGCGGATGGACGAAGATACGCGGGGGGAGCCTGGTAACGAACCCGGACCATTGCGTGTTCGCTCAAATGAACGACAAACTATTCATAGCCGGTTTCAATGACGGCGATGGAAGTTTGGGGTCGGAATTACAGATGTGGGACGGCACGAATTACCGTGTGCCGCGGATAAGCACTCCTAACGGAATCGGGTACTCTGGTTACTGTGCCGGTGATATGGAAGATAACAAATACTATGGTGTTACATACACCTATGTCGATTCGGACGGCAACGAAGGGCCATCGGCTACGAGGTCGGTAATATTGTTGACAACCGCCAATGGTGGCGTAGACCTTGTGGGCATCACTACAGGTCCATCAGTGGAAGGAATATCCAAGCGCAAAATCTATCGTACTCTCGCGCAAGACACTGGCGCGGCTGCTGGTGATGCTACACGATATTACCTTACTGAAATCGACGATAATACCACTACCACATACACCATGACGGAGCATGACGACGAACTGGACTTGAACCTTGCAGCGCCGGAGTATGCGTCCGGGTGGCCTTCGGGAGTTACACCGAAAGGCGTGATGGCTTATGGCGGTCGCATTTACGCATGGACGACTGACACGGTTTACGTCAGCGGCAGGCCGCCTGCCCTGAACAGCGACGATGTTCTTGCCCGGGCCAGCGACAAATACGGCCTCTATGAGCATCTATACTTTCAGGAGGACTATGCACGGCATCCGGGGTATGACGGCGACCAGATTGTAAGGTGCGTCGGATGGCGCGGTAACGTCTACGCCTTTAAGCGGAACAGTATCTGGCTGTATGACCAGAGGAGCCTGTCGCCGGAAGCATGGAAGTTTACCAAGGTCGCCGATATCGGGGCGTCAACGGCCAGTTGTATTGCGCCGACGTATGACGGCATATATTTCCTGCGCGCCGTAGGCGTCAAGGAAGGCACGCTGTGGCGTATAGACGCTTCGCATTCCCCGGAGCTACTCAGCGGCAACGTGCTGTTTGATGCGTTACCGGTGTCATTCGGAAGTCCCGTAACCGGAGACCCTGCCGGTGCCATTTATGAGTTTGAGGGTGTAATATGGGTCAACGGCACGGGGGGCACCGTGTGGGGGTATAATCCTTCCACGCGGCAATGGTCGAAGCATGACGACAAAAATCACCTGTACGCCGCTGAATCCATGTGGGACGACACTCCAGAAGTATATTACATCGCCTATGACAGCACGAATAACTACCAGTTGAGAAAGCGGTCGGAGACGATACGCCATGCGGAAACGGCATGCCTGGGTGACGGGTATTGCACTACGGGCAACATGGTGGCGAAAATACCGGACCGGCCCAAGCGTTTCAACAAGCTGAGCTTCCAGGTATCCACAGACGGCGACATTACCGTGACGGTTACGGGGTATACCGACGTGGCGTCAGGGGGCACGCAGATTTATTCAGGGGTTATCAACAATACGGGCGGTGAGCTTGTGGACGTATTGATACCGCAGGCGATTGTCCGGGGGCGTTGGTTGAAGCTGAAGTTTGCTTTTTCGGGCACGGGATGGGCGCGGCTCGACGGCTTTACGGTTTACGGGCGTTACGACCCGCCGAGGAATAACTGATGGCGATAAACAATCTAAACTTGCGCTTTTCGGCAGACGTGGAGGAGGCTGTTGCTTCCGGCGATATCGAAGCTGTGCCCGTGCTGCTGGACGACTGGCGGAAGCGCATTGGACAGGCGCTGAACGGTCTTTCCGACAGTATCGGCGATGCCTCGCTTATCATTACGGACCGTGGCAAGACTCTCAATAGTGCTTTGGATGACGTTGTTAACCTGAAGTATCCTGAAAGTTACCCTGCAGTGCCGGTTACTCTCCGTGGCGATTTCACGGATGATTTTGATACGGATGATGGTCTCACTGGCCCGCATCAAATTGCCTATTATCATACCATCACAGGCGATTTACATGTATGTGATGGGTATCTTTATCAGTATGTCGCCAGCATGAGAAACGGCTCCGCCATTGCAACCTGTCTGGAGAAGAATCCCTTTCTTGATTATACTGAGGACTTCGCACTGGAAACGTGTATTGTAGACCTGAAGCCTGATTATGACACCACATACAGAACACATTGCATGCTTGGGGCTACCGACGGAGATGCAACTACTTATCAGGGTTGGCCGATGATTACAGGTTTAGGTTCTGGAAACTCTGTAGACTTCCGCGTCGTTCGTGCTACTTCCGGCACGGAATTAACCCTTATCGGTGAGACCGATGGAAACGTGGAGGATCAGGTAAGTGACACGGTAACGGCAACTCTATCCAGAAGCGACCCTTTATATCTACGGATTGAGTTCGAGTCTGATACTGACGTTCTGACCTTTAAATATAAGGGTGCCGGTACAGGAAGTTCATGGATTACTTTGGGCACGATAGACGCCACCGGGCATTTTACGGGCGATCTCTCCGTGGCGGTATTGATTATGGGGGGTAGCACAACCAAGACAACTCATTGGGCTATGTATGATTATCTCACGGTTGAATACACTCCTGAAAACACCGGCGACACTTATGCGTTCATCACCGCGGCGGCTTTCGGCTCGTACAAGAAGAATCATATATACGTTCGTAAAACGGACGGGACTTTTTTCGATATCAACCCTGCGGATATCGGCAACGGCAAGACGGCGGACTGGCTTACCGTCGCCGCAATGGGCAAGCTCTGGCGATGGGACAACGATAACAGTCAATGGGTGGTATTCCGGCAGCCCCCCACGCCTCACGCTTCCCGTCATTACGACGGCGCGGATGATGAACTTGCCGTTGATGAATTGCCGGAGGCGCGCAGTCCGGGCAACGACGTATCCAATGTGCTGAAACCCGACGGCTCCGG
>Ga0180437_10010462_pt1 | contig 11317 bp, 5 predicted proteins | sample SS_ome_4_FD_132410 | JGI IMG/M metagenome (GOLD analysis project Ga0180437, IMG submission 132410) | Hypersaline lake sediment archaeal communities from the Salton Sea, California, USA - SS_3_D_1 metaG | ecosystem: Environmental > Aquatic > Non-marine Saline and Alkaline > Hypersaline > Sediment... | reverse complement strand
TGCCCGTCTCCCCTTGTACTCAGCCCCGTGGGCCTGGGCCGCGTCTTCGATGACCTTCAGCCCATGCTTGTCCGCAATCTCCAGGATGAGATCCATCTCGGCTGGTTGGCCGTAGAGGTGAACGGGCATGACAGCCTTGGTCCGCTCGGTGATAGCTGCCTCGATCTTGGCCGGGTCCATATTGTAGGTCCGGGGGTCAATGTCCACAAAGACCGGTCTGGCTCCCACGCGGCCCAACATCCCAATGGTAGCAATAAAGGTGTGCGGGGTGGTGATGACCTCGTCGCCCAGCCCAATGTCACAGGTCAAGAAGGCCAAGTGCAAGGCCGCTGTACCCGAATCAACCCCCACGGCATATCGGACGCCGCAGAACCTAGCGAACTCGTCCTCGAAAGCCCTCACGTCAGGCCCCATGATAAAGCTAGTGCTATCTACAACCCGCTGGATGGCGCCGTCAATCTCGTCTTGGATGGAAAGGTATTGAGCTTTGAGGTCTACCAGGGGGATGGTCACAGTTTTCTCCTTATGTTTATGTTATGAATCAACTCTTTGTACATCAATTCGCAAAAGTTGTCAAACTGGGCTGGCTCACCGCTGATAACCGTCGAAGGGCGCACCTGCATGGCTCGCCAGATAAAGCTATCCACCGTGGGTTCCTCCGGGTGGACGTACCAGATGGCCCCACCATCCTTGCGGATGCAGCGGTTGATGTCGTCATCGCGCATTTCGTGGCCGATGATGACCACGTCGCCGTTGAGGTACTTGACCAGAACGTTTTCCACCTTCTGGCCGAACTCGAATATCTCCTTGGGGGTGAAAGCCATGTTGCGGGCCTTCAGGTCGCCGTGCAGCTTCAACAGTTTGACGCGGGGCGTGCGACGCTCCAGGGCTTTGAGGATATAGTCCTCCGACTCCCGGCCGTTGATCAGCACCTCGACGTCCTCTGCCTTCAGCCCAACCTCAGTGAAAGCGTTCTCCAGCAGGAAGTCAAAGTTGGAGCTGAGGATGACGTCAAAGTAGCCGACTTTGGCCAGTTCAGCCAGGCGGCGGTAGCCAGAGGAAGGGTATGGCTCCTGAAAGAATGCTTGCAATCGGGTGTAGCGCTCCGTCTCGCTCAGGTTGTCCATGATCTCGAAGAACTGCTTCAGGTCATAGTGGCCCACCACCGCCTGCACCACGGCCGACATGGCCCGGCAGCCCGACGAGAGCGTCGCCCCTGCACCCAGCACAAGGACGTAGGATGGCTCGCCAGCAGCCTTGCGCTGCCGCATCAGGTTGGCCAATCGTTTGATCTTGTCCATCTCTTCTCTCTCTACGATCTTTAGCATAGCCTGGTCAGTGACCGGGCCTGGTTGACGCCGCTTCAATGCGTCCCACCCGTCCTCTATCCAACGGGCCAGGAAACCATTGCCCACAGCTAACCCTCCTGCTACACGCCGGAGATAACCCAACTCGGCCAAGGCAGTGGACAGGGCCTGGACTTGACCGATCGGCAATGGAAGCTGGTCGCTCAGTTCCGGATCTGACACTTTTCCGTGCTCCGAGGCGAGCAGAAGAATCTGCCTCTCGCTTTCAGACAGATGCTCAAAGTCAATGTCAAAAAAACGAGCCAGACTCCCACCCACCACCAAGTCGCCGTCCTCGATGGGCCTTAAGCTCCCGTCTTCCTGCCAGAGCCTGTGACAAAGCAATTGGATCAGATTGGGATGGTTGCCCGTCACCTGTTTGATTTCACTGATCAACTCAGGAGAAGCCTGCACCAATGTGCCCTGCTCAGCCTGGCGGATGAGATTCTCTGCCGCTGTGTCTGTCAGGCCGCCCAGATAGCGCACTGCAAAACCATGAAGTAGGGGAGACGTGACCCAATCCCGACAGAGCTCATCCAACGGGCTGAGCCGCTTGCTGGAGGTCAGCACGAAGCGGATGTTGGCATCAGTGTGGATAGCCCTTCGTAACCGCTGAAGGGCACGGGGCTCGGCTTCCTCCACGTTTATGAGCGCCTCCCCTTCATCACAAAGCAACAAAAGCCTGCGGCTCGATTTGGCCGTTTCACGACTCAGAATATGCAGGGCATCGGTGACCTCTTGACCCGCCAGCGAGAGAGCGCCAAATCCTTCCCCCGTGGCCTCGAGGGCGTCCACAAGGGCCTCACCCAGGTCTCCCATTGAGTGACAGCCCTCTATGTCCCAATAGAGACTGAGGTATATTTCCAGACCCGAAGGTTTTTTGGAAACCCTTGAGGTCTTGAGGGCCGAATTCTGAGTTAGATGCTCCAATTGTTTCAGCAGCGATGTCTTGCCGATGCGGCGGTTGCCGATGACCCAGAAACAATTCTCGAATCCATGCAGCAGTTCGTCAATGAGCCGCTCCCGACCATAGAGGAGATCGCCGCTGACCCACCGCCCAACCACATAGGGGTTCCTCATCCGTCACCCCTCCGGACATCGGTGTCCTCCTCTGCTTCGTATACTGGCCCTTCCTCGGCCACGCGCTTGGCCAAAGGACGTGCCCTTTCGCGCTCCTCCCCCTCTTCTTGCACCCTCTCCCACGCCGCAATCTCTCGGTACACGCTCTCTACGTCGGCCTTTGTCACCCGGCTCCGTTTCTCCTGCAACAGCCGGTTGACCGCCTCCAGGCACAGTTGCTGCACCAGTTGCGGGTGGCCCTGGCTGTATTCCCAAATAGCTTCCACGGCCTCATCTTCATAGCTGTAGACGCCCTCGACCGGCTCCTTGATTAGCCGGGCAGTCTCTTCGTGGCTGAGGGGGGGCAGCTCCATCTCCAGGAACAGGTTGTACCAGGGGCTTTCCAGCCGCTCCCACTCTTTGCTGATGTGCACCCCAGTCACCACCGCCCCCAGATTGCGGGCGAAGGTCTTCATGAAGATACGCCGCAGTTGCTGCTGGACCAACTGGTCGTAGCGATTCATCACATCCACCTCGTCCAACAACAAGATAAGGCGTACCTCTTTACCACTGCTCCTCTGTAGGGCTTTGATCACTTGCTGTAGATCGCGTGCAAAGCTATAGTCACTATACCACCTGCGGCTTGCACGGCGCATTATATTCCTCACTTTCAGCCGGAGCTCTTGTACATCGAAAGGTTTGGTCATATAATCAGCGACCCCCAGCTCCAAACCAGCTATCTTATCCCCTCTATCTCTCCTTTCAGTCAAAAAAAGGACGGGGATTTGATTGGTGCGCAGGTTATCACCTAGGTGTCTGCAAACCTCATAGCCATCAATGTCGGGCAGGTTGATATCTTGGATGACCAAGTCCGGTAGCGTTTTCTGGCAAATCTCCAGAGCATGGCTTCCATAGCATGTAGTGAGGACCTCGTATCCTTGGGCCTCAAAATAGAGACGCAACATATCAGACGTGTCGAGATCATCCTCGACAACCAGAATTGTTTTCTTCTCAGCGCGCGTCCCTTGCCAAATCTTACTTTGGGAAAGTTCCAAACCTAACTCACCTGGGAGAACATTCGAGAGGTCCTGGACTATTTCCTCCATTAAGGTTTGAAAGAACTCGTTCTCCTGAGTGCCCTCCAGATCAACATAAACAGGGACGAATTGATACTCCGGATCCGACGTACTCCGCAGCCGGTTTGCCAATTGATAGAGAAGTGAGGTCTTGCCAATACGCCGAGGGCCGTGTATCATGATGCTGTTGTTGTGCAGGGTATTGATAATCCTTTTGAGTAGCTCTTCCCGTCCAAAGAACATATCCGGCTCGCGGACGGGACCGCCGGAGATGTAGGGGTTAAATCCGCGCTCGATGGCCTGGCGGGTGCGGGCAGCTCGCAGATCCCTTAGCACTTTTTCTGTCCTTCTCAATACCCCTTCTGTCCTTTTTTGAATCACTACCTTGGCACCGCTGCCGAGGACCGCCGCGAGGAGGAGGGCCATAAGGGTCACTCCCGGGGAGTAGAGATTGCCAGTTTGGCCAGTCCCAGGCCATTCGAGGAAATAGAAGATCCCACCGATCAGCACCAGAATTGCCGCTATGGACAGACTGGCAATTACATCATATAGAGAGCCAAGAATAAGAACGGAGAAGATGACCAACAAAATAAGGGGGCCAGTTCCTCCACCAGATGCATAAAGAAGGGCTATCAAAAATAGGGCATCAGCCAGCAGGTTCAAGTACAAGAGAATATGAGAGAAAAGCTTGAAATACAAAAGGAGCATGAGGATCACATTATACGCTGCGGCTCCTCCCAACAGCCAAAAGGCTAAGGTGAGATTTTCCTTTGTCAGGTTAAGGGAAGTGGAAAGCGAGCTGAAAGTCAAGAGGAAAATTAAGAGACAGGCCAACCATAGCCATCGTGCGACCAAGACCTCCCAATTTATCCCCAAGGAATTTCTTTGTATCCTCTCTAACATCACCCAATCCCTCCTCGATCCTCAATGAACCGCCGTCTGCGACTTGCCGGCCATGCGCATTGTACTCTCTTCCCCAAAACCAAGCCGCTCATCTCCCAAAACCTTCCGATCCTCTGCCCCTTTTCCCTTGTCCCCTATCCCCCCATCCCCTCATACGGTCTCTCCACCAACCCATACGGACATTCCAACTCGTCTATCGTTTTCACAACCCTGGCCGGATTGCCCACCACCACCGCTCTCGGCGGGACGTCATCGGCCACGACGGAGCCAGCCCCCACCAGGGCCATCTCGCCGATGGTGATGTCGGGCAGGAGGGTGGAATTGGCCCCGATTTTGGCCCCACGTTTAAGGGTGGGACCCTTCATACACTCCTTGGCCTTGGGACAACGGGGATGGAGGGCGTTGGTAATGGCCACGTGAGGGCCTATCCAGCAGCCATCTTCAATAACGGTGTACTCGCCGATGAGATCGTGTCCCCGGAAGCGCACGTCGTTGCCGATCTTGCAGTCGTTGTCGATGGTTACACCGGTGCCGACGCTGACGTCATCGCCGATCTGGTTCCCCTCGCGGATGGTGGCGCGGTGCCCCGTCTGAAAGTTGTGACCGATGACGGTGCCAGCATAGATAACGGTATGAGAGCGGATGACGGCGTTGTCGCCGATGACCACGGGCAACTCGCCAGGCTTCTTGCCCCTGGGCGGATGACCGATGATGACATAATCGCCGATCTGAGCATTCTCCCCCAGTTGGACGTTGGGATAAATACGATAGGTGGCCTGGTCAGCTTCTATGAAGTCTTTCTCAACTGGGCCTTCCGTTATCAAGTGCCTTGTTTGAGCGCGGACCTTTTCCAGATTGACCCCCATACTCGTGAGGACGTCGACTGCTACCCCTTCACCTTCACGCACCAGACCCAGCAGGAGATGTTCGGTACCGATGTAGTGATGGCCCATGCGTCGCGCCTCGTCTACAGCCAACTCGATCACGTGTTTGGTACGCGGGGTTAGGGTGAGTTTGGAGTCGGACACGGTCCGCTGGCCTTGTCCTACCGTTCTCTCCACCATGTCCTTCACCTGCTGCGGTTCCACTCCCAGTTCCCGGAGCACCCTAACTGCTACGCCGTTCTCCTCCCGTATCAGACCGAGCACAAGGTGCTCGGTACCGATGTAATCGTGATTGAGACGCCGAGCTTCGTCCTGAGCTAAGGTCAGGACTCGTCGGGCTCTCCTGGTAAATCTGTCAAATTTGTCTGCCATGGTCTATATCCTCAAACCTGTTAGTATCCCTCTGAATTATGAGTGTTCCGTTTCGATGGGAGGGACCGTGGTGAGACAAGATGGCATCTTGTCCTACCTGCTCGCTAGAGTTCTACCGACACCCCATCGCTATCCAGCGAAGCCTGAGCTGCTTCCAGCACCTTAACGACCCGCAAGCCGTTCTCACCATCGGTGCGGGGCCGCGCCCCCGTGCGCACACACTCGATAAAGTGGGCACACTCATTGCGCAAAGGCTCCGTCATTTCGATCTTGGGGATGTAGATGTCGCCCGAATGAACTCTGTACTGGAATTCGCCATAGATGTCCTCTTTCCCCTTGCGGTAGACCCCTTTGTCGTAAATCTTGATTTTGCCCTCGTCGGCTATGTCGTCGTAGATGATCATCTTGTCGCTGCCGACGATGGTCATCTGTCGGACCTTACTGGGGTCCAGCCAACTGGCCTGCACATGGCCCAGCACACCAGCGGGGAAAGTCATCGTCACAAAGACCACGTCTTCGACCTCGCTGTTCAGATAGGTCGCTCCAAGCGCACTGACAAAGAGGGGCATGGCACCCAGGAGGTAAATAAGGATGGAAATGTCATGGGGAGCGATGCTCCACAGAGCGTTGATGTCGCTCTGCACTCGGCCCAGGTTGACCCGGTTGGAGTAGATGTAATAGACCTGGCCGATTTGCCCCCCATCAACGAGTTCCTTGATCTTCAGCACCGCAGGATTGTACTCGAACACGTGGCCGACCATCAGCGTCCGGTTTCGCTCCCGGGCCAAGGCGATCAACTCTTCGGCCTCCTCGCTGCTCATGGCCAGGGGCTTTTCCACGAAAACGTGCTTGTCGGCCAGCAACGCATCTCTGGCCAGCTCGTAGTGAGCGCGGGCGGGGGTAGCTAGGGCCACTGCCTCGATCTCTCCATCGGCCAAAACGTCGGCATAACTCACCGTCGTTCTCACGGTGGGGTAAAGAGCTTTGACCTTATCCAATTTCTGCGGATCTGTGTCACAACAGGAAGCCAAATCGGCGGTAGGCAATTGGTGAAAATTGCGCACCAGATTGGGCCCCCAATAGCCACAGCCTACCACTGCTACTCTAACCTGCTCACTCATTCTCTGCCTCCCGATTTAGTCTATCACACATCACTCAATTTGACAACCTGGCTACTGCCTGTCTGCCCGTGCCGCAACCCACTACCGATACTTTTCATGACGGGAGCCATTCGGCAACGTAAGACGGATTGCCAACCCGTCCTACTTCGTCAGGGGTTTGACACCTGCACGGTGCCCAACAAAAGACGACCATCACCCGCCCCCAGGCCACCTGCATCTACAGCCAACCGCTCACCCGTCGCCAGCCGATACAGCCCTGTAACGATCTGGTATTCGCCCGGCGGCGTGTCATGGTTAAGGACGATTTCATGTTCGTCTACTATCACCTCACCCTCGTCCCAAAAAGAGGTTGGATACAAGCCTCCCTCAGGCTGACCGTCGTGCTGCTCCCACAGTTGGCCGTCCTCGCCCAACAGGTGTACGAAAACAGTATAATCCTCGCCGACCAACTCCCTGGCCTGCCAATACAACCTCAGGTGAAGGGCCTGTCCTGAGCAAAGCTTGTCCTGAGCAAAGTCGAAGGGTCGAAGGATCCCACCCGGTCCAGTCACTGCCGAATCCAGGTCATATCCCAATAGAGAGATACTATGACCGAAGGTGGCCGCCAGGGAGTGCTGAGGGGAAAAGCCTTCTCCACCACCCCTGTCCTGAGCAGAGTCGAAGGGAACGACCTTCAGGTAATCGAGAACCAATGTGCTGCCCCGAGCGCGGCCTTCCTCATCCAGCACGGGCAGGCGCTCTAGAGTGGAGGGATCATACCAACCGACTTCCAGACGATAGCGGCCTGGAGGAGCATCGGTGGGGACTGCGATCTCGCGCCCGTCCCACACCTCAACCCCTGTCGGCCACTGACTGGTGGGGAAGAGGCCGTTTACAGGCTGTCCTTCCTCCTGCCATGTGAAAGCATCCCCCCTGTCCGCCATGCGCACAAAGATACTGAAATGCTCTACCAGAGGCTGCCGGGCCTGCCAGAATAGAGAAAGGGACACTACTTCTCCAGGGTGCAACTCAACCTTATCGAGTTGATAGCCCAGGAACTCGAGCTTGTCGGCAAAATTCGCTTGCCGCGATCTGTAGATAGGAGAGGAGACAAAGTCCTGTACGAGGAAAGCGATGACTCCCTGCCTCTCGTAGACTGTTTCCATCGTCTGGCGCACAAAGTGAATGAAATCCGGGTAATACTGCTGGTGGAACCTTCCCTCGTCAACGACCAGCCACACCCGACGGTTCTCGGCCAGAACCTGCATCATTTGTCCAACCGAATGGACCAGCGTGGAGCCCGTCCAGTTATCGACCGGGACTCCATCTACCATCATCAGGTGCTCTCCATAGGTTACCTGGTTGGCATAGTAGTCGCAGTCGCCCAGATAGACGCAGCCAACAGCGGGGAGGATCATCACTAGGATGTCCCCCTCCTGCCAGTGTTCCCTTACATAGCTGAAAGCCTGATCATAAGCTGGCTCGGGCTGAGTCGCCGCCGCCAGGGCCACGGGCAAGATGTAGCCTCCTGCGATGACCGCTATCAGAAGCCACGCCGCCAGCCCCGCCTCCCCTCGCTTTTCCCATGCCTTCCCCCAGCGCAGGTGCCGAGCCAGCCCAGCCAGACCCCGAGCCAAGGTGCCCACCGCCAGTAGAAAGTAGATGGGCAGCAGCAGGAAGAGATAGCGGGGTCGGCGCCATGTCTCGCCGACCAATAGGAAAACCTCGGCCATAACTCCGGAGAAGGTCACGTAGCAAAAGATCAAAGCTGCGTTCTGGCCCTGAAGATCGGCCACCCGCCTCAAAAGTTGCGTGCTGCGCAATGGCAAAAGTGGCCGGAGAAGATAGACGAAGCCAAGGAGGAAGAGCAGGGTCAGGGGCAGATAAGGCAGGAGCCAGAAAAACTCTTTGAAGAAGAAGCTGGATTTCAGCTCCCAGCCCAGGGAGAGCTCAAGGAAAGGCCGTTCGCCGCTGCGAGTCAGTGGCCCAGCCACTAGACCAAGCGCGAAGGTCACCAGCGCCCCCACCCCACTCAGGAAGAGGGCCCCCAGGACACCCGGCTTAAAGAACCACCGCCACCCTCGCCTGACCAGGATGGCCAGAAGGAGCGGGAGGAACAGCAAAACCGTCGTCGTCTGGCTGAAGAGGGCGGCGATGAAAAAAAGAGCAAAAAGGTAACGGGGTCGGTCATCGTCGCCGCCGATGAATCCTTCGTAGAAGCAACAGAGAGCCAGAATGACAGTGAACTGCTGCAGAGCGTACATCCGGGCCCGCCCACTCCAGATAATGGCCTCGGGGCTGAAAGTGAGGAGAGCAGCCGCTAGCAAACCCACGCCTCTGGAAAACATCCTCTTGCCCAGGAGATAGATAAAGGGAATGGACGAAAGACCAATAAGAAGGCTAGGCAGTCTGGCTACCTGTTCGCTAGAGCCAAACAGGTAGATGAAAAAGGCATCGAGATAAGAGAAGAGAACTCCCGGCAGATAGATGAAACCCGAAGGCAACAAGGGATACCCATGCTCGATGATCTTTTGGGCCGCCCATACGGTCAGATACTCATCAACGTGGGGACTGACCGTCGTCAGATAGGTCAGTCGAAAATAGGCCCCGACGCCCATGAGGACTACGATAGCGACAGCAATACCCTTTTCCTCACCCGTTATGTCCTCGATTCTACCGATCATCAACCCGAATCCTTGTCGGCTGCCAGCAACTCCATCCGCTGAAAGAGCACACTCAGACAGCGCCTATCGTTGGAACCAGCCTCGACTTCGGCCGGCACCTCACAACCCCCAGCCACTTGAAAGGCGATGTCATTCTGGCCTTTCGTCAAAGCGAAGGGCGGCGTGACCCACTCTTGCCAATTCGCGACCTCGAAATCGGCCACTGTTTGCCCATTGACGGCTACCTGCAGGTGATGAGGCCCCCGAAAGGGGTAGGCGGCGAAACGCAGGCGATAGCGGCCTTCGGTCAGGCGGTGGACGTACAGAGTGCCTTCGTCTTTCAGCCAGCGAGCCGGGTGGCCGTCTGCCTCCTCGACCTGGTACCAGCCATAACTCAAAGCAAATAGGCCCTCTTCATCCCCCCCAACCTCAACCTCAGGGACGAGGAAAGCTGCCAGCCCTTGGGCATCGTAGAAGGGTTCGCCCAGCAGGCGGCGAAGAGCAGCCAGCGCCTCCTCGTCTTCTTCAGGGGACCATAACCCCTTGTGCAAGACCACGTACCGGATGTGGTAGCGGTTCAAGGCTTGCAGGGCTTCCTCTGGCGAGGGGCGCTGAATCATATCCTCCGTCACCAGTGACAGGACCAACTCTTGCAGGACCTTCATGCCACCTTCCAGGCCCTCTGGCAAGCGCCAGACGTATCCCCCCACAATTTTGTGTTGGTGCACGGTCTGATAGTGCATAGCTCGGTTGGAGGCCTCCCGCAGCCAAATGGGCCACTGAGGCAGGTCCAGCACAGCAAAGTCTCTGGGCTCCTGAGCCATGCGCTGATAAAAGTCGGGCACGCGCGCATCCATCACCGGGAAAGGCCAGGCAACCGCATAGTCAAAGAGGATGAGCACGGAGAGGATTGTTACCAGTGCGCTTCTGGCCCTCTGACCTGCCAGCCCTTTTAACAAAGATGTGATACCAAAACTGGTCAGGATGGCGAGGGGCAGCGCGATGGTCTCGTTGGCACGTCCTGGGATACGCCCCCATTTGTAGAAAGGCAAGTGCTGCAATAAGGCGTAGGGCAGCGGTAAGCTGGTCTGTAAGCCACCTATCTTGAGAACGGGCCCCAGAGATAGCACCAAGGCCACCAGACCCAGGATGAACCAGAAGCGGGCATCATTCCAGCGCCGCCTGATTCCCCAACCAGCGAGAAACAAAGCCATCACTCCTAAATAGACCGTGTTCTCCAGCGTGTTGCCTCGTCCGATGACTGCTGTTGCCCAGGCCCGGAAGGAGGGCCATCGTCCCCACACGGGGTGCGAGAGCGAAGGAGTGACAAAGCCTAAAAGATCGGCCGAGTAATCCACCGTACCGGCCATGCGCAGGTAGCTCAGTTGCCCGCTAAGAGAGCGCCAGGCAAAAGGCAAGAGAAAGGGAGCAGTGAGCAGCGCTGCAAGCGCAAAGGCCACAACAATGTATAAAAAACTGCGGGGGAGCCTTACCCTCTGGCCAGGAAGGCGGACCTTTCCCACGGCGATGTGGTAGAGGATGAGTAGAGCAGTGAAAGGTATGATGAAATAAGCAACGTGAACAATGTTGACCAGCATGGAGAGCGCCAGGAGAATGCCGCATTTCCAGGCGTTGTGCCAACCCGGTTGGCCCTCACCCTCCCCCCAGCCACCATTGTGACGGCAAAAGAGCCTGATAAGATAGAGAGCGTAGAGGGGGAAGAAATAGGTCACCACCTGGGCCAAGTGAGCCGTGGCGTGACTGAGGCGGTTGGGAAAGAAGGCGAAGACGAGGCCGCCAATGAAAGACGCTGACCTGTTCCTCGTCAGGTAGTAGCACAGGAGATAGGTCGTCAGCCCCGTCAAGACGAAGGAAAGGAGAACATGTAAATTATAGGCCACCACTTGGCCGAAG
>Ga0180437_10010461_pt1 | contig 11319 bp, 12 predicted proteins | sample SS_ome_4_FD_132410 | JGI IMG/M metagenome (GOLD analysis project Ga0180437, IMG submission 132410) | Hypersaline lake sediment archaeal communities from the Salton Sea, California, USA - SS_3_D_1 metaG | ecosystem: Environmental > Aquatic > Non-marine Saline and Alkaline > Hypersaline >... | reverse complement strand
GAATTTTAGAGAGATTTGACACTAAATCATCAAAAAACGCTGGTTCAATAACGGGGAAGCTTTTAAATATACCTTTCAGAGAAAGTAATCGAATTTTTGTTAATTTATCTTTGTTAAGCTTATCCCAGGGTGTATAAGTGTAAATTGAAAAGAATTCATCCATAATTCTTTTAAAATGGGAATAATATTTATACTATTTTAAATAAAAATTTTTAAAAGTTCCTAGTTTCAAGATATGAAAATGGAGATCAAAGTTTCTAATTTTCAAAATATAAAATAAAAATTTAATTAGTATTTTTGAACAATCTTTATCATGGCAAAATATAAAATAGTTGTAAAAAAAAGTTGTTTTTTTTGTGAAAAATTAATTGATTGGTTAGAGGATAAAGACGTTGATTATAAGGTTTTAGACTATCAAGATCCAAAAGACTTTGACGACCCTTTAATGAAAAATCCTACCTTTAATAGCCTATACTGTGATATGAGTGCTTGTGTGGAGAGCCTACCTCTAATTGTTAAAGATGATAGCAATTTTTATTATGGTGAAGTGTGGGATTTAGTAAATAATGAAATAAATGAAGAGAAGGCAAAAGAAATTTTTGGACTCTAATTCATCAAATTTTTTTCTAAATTTTTATATTTTATTTTTACTTTTATATTTTAAGCTCTTTTCTGGGAAGGTAGTCTAGCTTGGTATGATTCTTGGTTCGGAACACCATCAAAAGTTTTGATAGTGCGAAACACCAAGAGGCCAGGGGTTCAAGTCCCCTCTTTCCCATTTAATTTAATTTTTTATATATACTAATAGGTGAGAAAAAAATGAATAGAAAAAAAAAATGCAAACAACTAGAGATCGAAAAAGCCCGTTATGAGCTGGAGATAGAATTCTGGTTAAAGAACCCTTCTGATGATGGTGAAATTTACAAAAAAGTTTTCGGATTGGCTGATGTCATTGTTCAATTAGAATATCTTAATGAAAGAAAAGGGCTCTTTCGTCATTCTCTTAGATATAGGGAAGATTTTAAAAAAGCGACAAAGAAGAAGATTTCGGAACTCCGTAGAAAATATGATATTCCTAAAATTTTTGAAGGATTAAGTTATAAAAAAGAAATAGAGAAACAATTACAGATTAAAGAACAACATGAAGAAAACCTTGAACAATTATTAAATGAGAAACCAAAATCTAATCCACTTAATTTAATTAAATATGAACGTGAAAAAGATCAAATTATAGAGAAGATTCAAGATACGGTTCAAAAGTTGGCTTTTACTATTTCTATCATTGATGGCTATAAATTATTATCTGAAAACAAAAGAACTGATTTTTTGTACAAAGTTAAATCACCAAATCATGACAATGAAATAAGAAACCTCAAAAAAGAAATATATGAAAAATATCATATAAATGAAGCATTAAGTCGATTATATCATCCTGAGAGATATGAATAGTAGATTCATATGAAAAATAACCCCAAATTTTTTTATTCTTTTTTTTAATATCACTCTTTCTTTAAAAGCTTCAATTTTTATATTTAAATCTTTTTTTTATTACTCTTTCACTTTTTTCTTATTTTAAACAATTCTGTCCTATTCAAAACTTATTTATAAATATTTCTGTTAGACCTTTCCCAATTTGATTTAAAAGGATTTTTTACGATCTCCTATACAACGATTTTTTCTTAAAAAATCTAAAATAAAAAAAATAAACTGATAAAATTATGAAATTACAAATTACACATGAAACAAGAAAAAAAGCGAAATATACAGCATTAGTACTAATACTTACTTACTCTTTTATCTTCTCAGGAGTAAACCATCTTTTAGATTATCATGTGAGTCCAGAAGAACCCGAAACATATTTTAATCCAAGATTAGCCGATTATCTATATAAAGATGAGTTTGATAGCGAAACTTTAGAGTTCAATGCGTATAATGAATCCTATATAGTATGTAAAGTAAAAGATACGGCATTTGCGAATTTCACCTTTGAGGGAACTACGTATAATGTATCATTACACGATCATAATTTCTTCTATGAAGAAATCAAATATGATTATTCAGAGGATGTATAAATATCCTCAAATCTATCTCTTGTAATCCGATGTAATAACCAAAATCCAACCGCAGCTATGAAAGAAAGCATACCAGCAAAATACCAAATCCATTCTCCCCCAAGAATATCCCCTATGATCCCCGCAAGCAGGATTCCAAATAGATTTGGTATTGCCCAGTGAAATCCAAAAACAGCCATATATCTTCCTCTTTTATCTTCCGGAGCAAAAATTCCTGCTATTGACTGACCTAAAGGCATCGCAATCATCTCTCCTATTGTTATAATTATCATAGCTATGAAGAATAAATAAACATCAGATACAAAACCATACATTCCAAACCCAATCATATATAACATAGTTCCAACTGCTATTACCTTCATTGGAGCAAACTTAGACATTTTTCTTGTAATCCAAAACTGAAATACAACCACCATTAGAGCATTCATGCTTAGCAGTGCACCAAAGCTTAGTCCTGAAAAACCATATGAATTGAATAAGAATACGGATAAAGTGCTGTTCATCTGCATATAGACTAGAACTGTTAAAGCAGATATTGTTAGAAATAGTATATACTGCCAATCTTTTAGTACTTCACCATACCCTTTTATGGTTTTTATAAAAGAATCATGCGTTTTACCCTCTTCTAATTCCGGTTTGGTTTCAGGAATAACCAAAAAAACTATTATCGCTGTTATAATGCTACTAATCGCATCTGAGAAAAATAAAAACAAATACGACTGAGTTATTATAATCCCACCTATTATAGGTCCAATTGTAGCGGAAAGATTAACAGCGACTCGGAGGATACCAAATCCTTCAGCCTGTTTTTCTTTTCCTAATAGGTCTGTAACCATTGCTTGGCGAGCAGGGCCTCCAAAATCACCTAATATTCCCAAAAAAGCTGCAATAGTATAAAATAAAAAAAGGTTATCTATAAATCCTAGAATTATGCTTCCCGTTCCACTAGCAATTAGTCCAAATAAAAGCATCGATCTACGCCCATATTTGTCTGCTAATGCTCCCCCGATTGTGCTTCCGATTATACTTCCCGCAGAGAACATAGTGAAAAGAAATCCAACCTCGGTCATCCCTACGCTAAATCTTTGAGTGATATACAATGCAAAAAATGGGAAAAGGAGAAAACTACCCAACCTATCAATAAATGTGGCAAGAACTAAGATTTTAAAGGATCTTGGATAATCGAATTGCCATAGTTTTTTAAAATAAAAGATAGTATTTCTGAGCATTTCTGAGCATCCTAATTGCTTTTTAGCGATTTATAATATAAAGATTATTCCTTAATATAGATTCTTATGTGAAGTTTATCTGAAGTAGCTAAATCATCTACTAGCTTTACTTCAATATATTTTGAATTCTAATTATTATTTTTATTTAAGCTATGATTATATTTATATAGATTAAATAACATAAATGGAAGCAAAAATGTTTGACTATATAATCTCTGATGATGCAAAAAAGATAAAGGAAGAAGTAAGAAATTTTGTTCGAGATGAAGTCCCACATTCATTATTAAAAAAAATGGATAAAGAAGAGATAAATTATCCAATAGAGTTTTTACAGAAACTTGGAAAACATAATCTTATCGCCATGAGAACACCAAAAAAATATGGTGGTCGAGGATTAAATTGGGAATGTGAAGTAGTCGCTCTTGAAGAGATTGGCGTATTAGGAAGTTCTCTTCCTTGTTTATTTTCCTTGCCAATAATATGTGGAGAGGCATTAAATTTTTTTGGCACAGAAGAACAAAAGTTAAAATATCTTAAACCGATGTGTGAAGGAAAAAAATATACCGCAGAGGCTCTTACAGAACCAAGAGGAGGGTCTGATTTTTTTGGAGCGACTTGTACTGCCACTAAAGAGGGAGATTATTATATTTTAAACGGAGAGAAGCGTTTTGTAGTTGGAGCAGAAGGAGCAGACTTTTTTTTAGTATATGCACGGACCAATACTGACCCAAAAGCAGATCCACATACTGCATTAAGCCTTTTTATCGTTGATCGTACAGATGGAGTAAGTACTGAATATATTTATGGATTACTTGGAACAAGAGGTGGAGGAGCAGGACGACTAAAATTTACGGATGTAATGGTCCCCAAAGAAAACATCATTCTTGGTGAAGGTGCGGGGGGTAAAATATTCTATCAAATGATGGTCCCTGAACGTTTAACTACGGCAGCTGGATCGCTGGGATCGGCGAGAGCTTGTTTAAGAATTGCCACAAAATATAGCACTAAACGAAAAGCATTTGGACAAACCATTAAAAACTTCCAAGCAGTGAGTTTTAATATTGCAGATAGTATCACTTTATTAGATGCGGCACGATCAATTGTATTGAATACGGCTAGAACAATTGATGCTGGAGCCCCAGCAGCACTCCAAAGAAGATTAGTTTCTGAATCGAAAAAATATTCGACGAAAGCATGCTGGAAGGTTATTAACAATGCAATGCAAGTTATGGGAGGAATTGGTTATACAACAGTTTATCCCTTAGAAAGAATACTTAGAGACAGTAGAATAGGCGAGATTTGGACCGGAACTACAGAAATCATGAATCTTATAATTCAACATGAGTATTATAAAGAATTATTAAGTGAGAAATGGCTTGCGAGAGACGTAGAAAAAGATGCTATAGATAGTGATGCTGAAGAAGAAAAACACTTTGGTTGATTCAATTTTAAGAGTAATCTCAACTTTTTTTATTTCTTTATATTAATAGAAGAACTATGTAATATTATCACAATTTATTTATTTTCCAAATTCAATAACCAATCTAAACGTTAATATCTATATGATTTTATTATGATCTCCAAAAATAAGATTATTGAAAAAGCAATAGAATTAGGTTTTGAGGATATAGGATTTACAACAGCAGACCCATTTACATCCCAAATAGACATATTAAATTCAAGAAGGGAAGAATATGCTTGGGCATTTAAAGAACTCAATCTCATGGAAGGAATTGATCCCAAACAGATAATGCCAAGTGCAAAATCTATTATTGTGCTTATTGCTTCCTATTTCAAAAAATCCTTTCCTAAATCTTTGGAATCTCATTTTGGGCGCTGTTATCTTGATGATGATAGAATTACAAAAGATGGTCTATCCCGATATGTAAAAAAGTTCCGTGTTTTTTTAAGAGATAATGGTATTGATTCAAAATTTCCAGCTCATATGCCTCATCGATTAGCAGCTGCTCGAGCTGGTTTGGGTACTTTTGGAAAGAATTGTTTATTTTATTCAAAAAAAGCAGTTCGTCAAGGATCATGGATTCTCCCTATTCCCTTGATAATTGACCAAGAGTTCGAACCAGATGAAGACACTTCCTCAGTTGGATGTCCTGATTGGTGTAAAAATGCTTGTATAATAGCTTGTCCTACTGGAGCTTTAAAGGGTCCAAGAAAAATAGATCCTAGAAAATGTATTTCTTATCTCACATATTTTGGGGACGGTCTCACCCCTAGGGCGCTTCGAGAACCGATGGGTTTATGGGTTTATGGATGTGATCGCTGCCAAAATGTTTGCCCACGTAACAATCCATGGTTAGTTGAAGAATTACCACTAAATGAAAGAGTAGTTGCTATGGAGGGAGATTTTGAATTATCCAAAATACTTCACATGGATAGAAACTATTATAGAAAAAAAATCTGGCCCTATATGTTTTATATGGGTCTCGGAGATATATGGCGCTGGAAAATGAATGTGGCAAGAGTTATGGGAAATACTCTCAATCCTAAATATGTCCCTGATCTAATTACAGAATTTAATGAAAATGATGATTTACGAGTAAAGTGCATGATTGCTTGGTCTTTAGGGCATATTGGTGGACTGCAAGCTAAAAAGGCATTGGAAACATTTCTAGAAAACAGTGAAGGTCAATTAAGACAAGAAATTCTTGAAGCTTTGGAATTAATATCTTAAAAAAGAGTATGGGAAAATTTGAGGATCATTTCTGTTTAGATAAGTATCTAATCTTAACTAATAAATCCCTTAATTCCATTTTATCATTTTCTGGGGTAATATACTTCTTTTTAACTCCATCAGAAAGACTAAAGGTTTTTATTTGATTCCCTTGAAGAGAAACCATTTTTCCAAATTTACCATCTAGAACCAATTTCATTGCAGCTAAACCGAAACGTAATCCAAGTATTCTATCGAACGAATTTGGGGTTCCAGCTCGCATTGTGTGTCCTAAAACCACACTCCTACATTCAAATTCAACACCATTTTTCAGAAATTCCTGTTTTAAATCATTTCTAAGGTTTAATTCATCAACAATAATTTGAGAAATGTTTAATTTCGCTAATAATGGATTACCAAAGGTATCCTTTGGTAATTTGTCAATAGTCTCCTTTGATATAGTTTTAAAATCTCGCTTTAATGATTCATTACTAGGATAAGCCCCTTCTGATGTGGCAATAATATGATATTTATATCCTGAATTTACTCTATTCTTTAATACTTGAACAATATCCTCTTCAAAATCAAACGGAGTTTCGGGAATTAATATAATATCAGCACCCGCAGAAATTCCACTGTACATAGTAAGAAATCCTGCATCTCTACCCATAACTTCTACTACAAATACTCGTTGATGGGATCTTGCGGTTGTTGTAAGATTATCAAGAGTATTTGATGCTAATTGGACAGCACTCCAAAATCCAAATGTATAATGTGTTCCGGCTAAATCGTTATCAATTGTTTTTGGACAGCCAACAACTTTCATATGAGCGTATTTATATAATGCATCAGCAACACTCAATGTATCATCTCCACCGATGGCAATAAGAGCATCGATGTCCAATTCCTGAAATTGTTTTGCGATTTCTTTGGCTTTTTCTTCTATAGAAGCGACGCCTTTAAATGGATTCGTTCGACTTGTATAAAGAATTGTACCTCCAACAGTATGTAAATCATCATGTTCAGCTATATCTAAGGGAATTGTAAGATTTTCGACAAAACCTTTCCATCCTTTCAGAATTCCTTTGCATGTAACTCCAGCTTCATAAGCTTTTAACATAATTCCATATATTACTGAATTTAAACCGGGACAATCTCCGCCACCAGTTAAAATTCCTACTTTTTTTATTTCCATCTACCATCAACTTAGTTAGTGACTGATTTAATTATAACTCCCTTTATTATTAAAAAATTTTGATAAAAAATTTAATATAATTCATTTAAATTTCTTGATTATTAATTGCTTTAAAAGAATAATTTGATTTATTTTGTGGAATAATATAACTTCCTCCTCCTTTATCTGATATTTTCAAAGTAAATTCAAATTTTCCTTCTATAGCTTTTTGAATATTCTCTAAAAGCGCTTCAATTTCATCAATTTGGGGATCATCATTATCTAAATTGTTTTTGTAGATCGAAACTGCGTTTTCAAATCTAAGTAAAATGCCTTCTACATTCGTATAATAAAAATTAGCGCTTGGTCCAGGCTCGACTGCAAGCTCTAACTCAGGTATTTCTAATTTACCTACGGGAGACCGATAAACTTTGGATTTAAGGTCTATTTCATCTTTCACTTTTAAAGAAATAACACCTGGTTTGAAATTCGTCGTTAATGGTATGATATCATTGTTAGAATAATTACACGTATTACATTCAAATTTGATAATTAGCATTTTATCCTTATCGGGAAGATCATAAACTGTCTTTTGTATCGTAATTATTCCTTTTTTACATACAGGACATTGAAAAGAAAATTCTTTTTCACTCTTTTTAGCTTTTTCTGACATGGTCTTATTTGATTTTAATACAACTTTGAAAGCTTCTTTGTGAAAAATAATGTTTATTACTTATTAAAACGCTTGTTTATAAAAATTTCTAAAAACTTCATAATCTCGGAATGTCTGCACTACTTTTAAAGAATTAAGCTTTATTCAATATGCAATGAATTTAATATAAATAGCGCATTATTGCTTTTATCATAAGTAGTTTTGAATTTAACCAAAAACTAATTAAAAAATAGATGTGTTAATTTGACTGAAAGTGAAATAATTGAAGTGACCATGCATGGAAGAGGAGGTCAAACTGCTATCACAGCCAGCCAATTGTTGGCTGAATTAGCTTATGAAAAGGGTTTTAAAGATGCAATAGCGATTCCTATTATTGGGGCTGAGAGAAGAGGTGCACCCATTCAAGCCTTTACTAAGCTTTCTAAGAGTAAGCCTATAAAAACTTATGATAGTGTAGTTAATCCCCACTATATAATAGTTTTTGACAGATCTCTTTTAGAGATTCCTCGAATTAAAGAGACGATTCACGATGGAGTGACTATACTCGCAAATAGTAAAGAAGCTTTTAATACTGAAAAATTTGGAAAAAATATTAAATTATTTATCGTGGATGCGACTGGCATTTGTATAGAAAATCAGTTGATGCATTCCAGTGGTCCAATTTTAAATATTCCTATTTTAGGAGCTTTCGGAAAAATTACAGGTTATTATGATCTTAAAATTATGGAAAAGGTTATTAGAAAAGAATTTGGAGAAGGGAGGCTAGAAAAAAATATGAACGTTGCCAAAAGTGCTTATGAATTAGTTAAGGAGGCATGAGATTGACGGAATCTGAATCAGATAAATGGAAAAAAATTAATAAATCTAAAGAAGAACGCCCAAAAGTCCAAGATTATAAAAATTGGGAAGAGTTATCTCCAATTCCAATATCTTTACCTATTAAAGGCAGTATGGGTGAGACTGGAGATTGGAGAACATTTCGACCTGTTATAAAAGAGGGTTGTACTAAATGCGGAATTTGTTGGATGTATTGTCCTGAAGGAGTTATAGAAAGAAAAGAGGATGGTTCTTTTGAGATTGATTTAAATTATTGTAAAGGATGTGGTATATGTGCAAAGGAATGTCCTACAAATAATATTGAAATGATAAGAGAAAGTGATATAGAAGATGGTTGAAACTACTAAAGATTTTATACAAAATGAAGAAAATATTATAATTAAAGGAAATGTTGCTGCAGCTTATGCTGCTAAATCAGCTAGAGTACAAGTTATAAGCGCTTATCCAATCACCCCCCAAACAACAGTTGTTGAGAAACTCTCAGAGTTTGCTGATAATGGTTTAATGCCCGGAACTCAATACATTAAAGTTGAATCAGAACATAGTGTTTTGGCTTCGATCATTGGGGCAAGCCAAGCGGGAACACGTACTTTTACCGCAACTTCTGGTCAAGGCCTTTTTTATATGCATGAAATGGTCCACTGGGCAGCGGGTACACGATTACCTATAGTAATGGCTATAGCATCAAGAGGTCCAGCTCCACCTTGGAATATCTGGGCCGATTTTACCGATGTAATAAGCCAAAGGGATACTGGATGGATGACGGCGTTTGCTTCCTCACACCAAGAGATATATGATGAAATTCTTATGTCATACAAAGTTTGTGAGGATTCAGATATTCTCTTACCTAAATTTGTCGCCTATGGAGGATTTATATTATCTCATACCTCAAAACCAGTTATTGTAGAGGATCAAAATAAAGTGGATAGTTACTTACCTCCATTACCTGATGAAAAAGGATGGCCTCACATTTGGGCGGATCCAAAAAGACCTATGATGTTTGGAAATCTTATTATGCCCTCAGGATTTTATCAAGAATTTCGATTAAAAATTCATGACGCTCATATGAAAGCCAAAGCGAAGATTATTCAAGCAGCTACAGAATTTTCAAAAAAATTTGGTAGAAACTATGGAAATGGTTTGATTCAGGAATATAAAATGAATGATGCTAACGTTGGAGTAATAATATATGGTGATTTAGCGCTTCAGATGGAAGATGCGGTTGATCAAGTTAGAGATGAAGGATATAAAGTAGGAATGGTTAAGTTAAGACATTTTCGACCTTTTCCAAGTGAAGATATTATAAAGATAGCAAAGAAAACCAGTCTTTTAGGTGTCGTGGACCGAGCAACGGCTTTTGGTTCATTAACAGGAGGACCAGTTAGTTGTGAAGTTAAATCAGTGCTTCATGATATCGATGATACAGCATCTATCTTGCCCATAATTAATGGTTTAGGAGGGAGAGAAGTGACATTAGAACAGCAAAAAGAACAACTAAAAACATTGGTCAAATTAAATGAAACTGGGGAGGTCCCAAAAAATGTTATTCATGGAACCTACTGGGATGGATTGTTAGAGGTGAAATGAAATGACCAAATTAAAAGAAGCTTTAGAAAGTTGTCAAGAAGAATATTTTCTTCCTGGAAATTCATGTTGTGCGGGTTGTGGATTAGAAATTGCCCTTAGATGGGCAATGAAGGCTTTAGGCCCGAACACTGCTTTAGTCACCCCTGCTTCATGTCTAAATGTTGTAGTAGGTTTATGGCCAAAAACAGCACCTAATTTTCCTTTCACTAATATGGCTTTTGCTGCGGGAGCTGCGGCAGCTACTGGTATGTCAGCAGCTTTTAAGGCAAAGGCATATAAATTTCCTGGAAAAGGATGGGATAAAATGACGGCTATCACATTTGCTGGAGATGGAGGTACAGCAGATATTGGAATTCAGGGATTAAGTGGTGCTGCAGAAAGAAATTCTGATCAAATTTATGTGTGCTATGATAATGAAGCTTATATGAATACAGGTATTCAAAGGTCCTCAAGCACTCCCCATGGAGCATGGACAAGTACTACTACGAAAGGTAAAGATAGATTTAAGAAAAATTTACCTGCGATAATGGCGGCTCATGATATCCCATATGTCGCAACTTGTTCTATCAGTGAACCTCTTGATTTATATGACAAATTCAAAAAAGCAAAATCAATTGAAGGATGTAAATATATTCATATTTTAGCACCTTGTGCTCCTGGATGGGGATTCGGTTCAGATGAAACCATTGACGTTGCTCGATTAGCAGTAAAATCAGGTTCATGGATTCTATATGAAATAGAAAAAGGTATTATGACTTTATCACGAGCCAGTAAGCCTCTCTTGGATCCATCGAAGAGGGTTCCTCTCATTGAATATCTTTCTAAGCAAAAAAGATTTGCAAATATTTCGGAAAAAGATCTAATTGAACTCCAAGAATATTTGGATCATACTTGGAATCGAATCGAAGTCGATTTAAGCTGCCAAGATAATTATCCAAAATGATCTTTTTATATAATAGACTAATAGCATAAAAATGGGACTATTAATTAAGATAAAAGGAAAATCTATCGAGGAAATTAGATATTACTTAGAATTTGCAGCTGAAAATATAATTGAAAGGAAACTTATTAGTTTT
>Ga0180437_10010458_pt1 | contig 11322 bp, 13 predicted proteins | sample SS_ome_4_FD_132410 | JGI IMG/M metagenome (GOLD analysis project Ga0180437, IMG submission 132410) | Hypersaline lake sediment archaeal communities from the Salton Sea, California, USA - SS_3_D_1 metaG | ecosystem: Environmental > Aquatic > Non-marine Saline and Alkaline > Hypersaline >... | reverse complement strand
ATTGACCGTTCCTCGTTTGGTTCCACTATCAAGCATTTCCGCGTATTGGATACTAAATATTTAATTGAGGATGATTATGTGAGAAAGTAAACTTTTCGGAAAAATTCGTCACTCATCGGTTAAACTGGCCTATATTTTCGCCTTAGCCAAGGCGATTGCCTATATGCTCAATAATTGGAAGCGACGAATTCGCTACACTGACGGTGGCCGTCTGGAGATTGACAACAATTGGATTGAAAACCAGATTCGTCCGGTGGCGCTGGGAAGCAAAAACTATCTGTTTGCTGGCTCACGCAACGATGACTGCTTTTTTGCTGGTGGTAACGGCCAAACTGCACCAAGTCGAACCGGTTGCATACGCCGGTTGTTACCTCAGGTAAAATATTGTTTTTCACCTTTCGAAAAGGACCCACAGCCCGCCCACAATTATGAATTGAATGACAAAGAGCCAGTATTTGGTTGGAGATTTTATCTTCGATGGTTCTTCGATTAGACACCTTGAAGTATCTGAAATCTCCCTGATCTGAAAGACAAACCTCGAGGGTGAGAAACTTTTGTCAGAGTAAAACAGATCATCTATTTTTGTTAAATAATGATGAAAATTCAACGATCTGATAACTTCCTAATATCTATTTGAAACCCCCACCCTGCAACATGTAACCATTTATTATTACTTTTCATTTTTTTGTTGACATTTACGTTAAAATTATTTAATTTATTTCCGGCCAACTTACAATCCCAACAAAACGACGAGCCCTTCTCCGTTGTCACTTTGAGTAAGTGAGTATAATTTTTAGCCATCCTTTATCTATCTTCATTTCTTGTTGGAGAAATAGTGGATGAAAAGTTGTCATTAAAGAACCAGAAAGAACCAGGCCGAAACATTTTAAATAGCTATTTGCTTATCCGAATTGGCTTGCAGCTCTTTTTATACTCTGACCAAAGTGGTTTTGTGATTCAACCTTTAAGTCCTCTCTTTTTTAAGAGAGGATTTAGGTGAGTTTTTAAAATTAGAGAATCTCAAAACCACTTTCACCTTAGTATAATGATGATTAACGCAATACACGCAAAAGAAATCATATAAATGTAGCGGGCATAACCTGGCGCTACATTGGACTTTTACTCCGCTACGCTCCCTAAAAATCGATGCGTTTAACCGTAAGATGGTTAACCAGAAAAGGCAATCTAGAAATTGAAAAAATTATTAGTTAAGGAGGTTTTTTTATGAATTCATTAGCGAATAATAAATTGTGGAAAACGCGTTTAAAAGAAATTAACTCAAACATACAAGAAATTCGCATTCCTAAATTGAGTCCAAAACAAAATAATATTTCTCAAGATAAAGAATGGTTTGAAGTACGTATTAACGGATATTTAAAACGGATTCGGTTCCATGATTATGGAAAACTTTACGAAATTCCCGGACTATACGAAAAATTGTTTTACGAAAAGTTAAAATGTTGTTCCCCAAGTTTTGTTGTTAATTTATTAGAAGAGGTGGCTTCTGATTTTGGTGAAGCTACCGATGAATTCAGAGTTTTAGACGTGGGTGCGGGCAATGGAATGGTTGGTGATGAGTTATATCATATTGGGGTTGATTCTGTGATGGGCATTGATATATTGTCAGAAGCAAAAAAGGCAACTTTTCGGGATAGGCCTGAGATTTATGACGACTACATTGTTACAAATCTTGCAAATATACCCAAGAAACACGAAATCAAATTACAAGAAGAAGATTTTAACTGTTTAACGACAGTCGCCGCTTTAGGATTTGGCGATATTCCACCCATTGCTTTCCTGCGGGCGTTAGATTTTATTGAAACACCCGGGTGGCTTGCCTTTAACATCAAAGAAGATTTTTTACATGAGGATGACACCAGCGGATTTTGTCAATTAATTCGACAAATGAACTGTGAAAAACTTATCCAAATTCAGTGTTACCGTCGTTATCAACACCGTATTTCTATCACTGGAGAGCCTCTATATTATGTGGCAATGATTGCCAAAAAATTAAAAGCGATTCCAAAGACGTTGCTGAACAAATGGAATCATTAAAATTATCGATCCCCCAAAAAATATATTTGTATTATAACTTAAAATTTAAAATGTGTGGAATCCTTAGTGTCTTTGGAGACTTGCAAGAAAAAAAGTCACTACCTGAAACGATGTTACACTTTTTAAAACATCGCGGCCCAGATGACACAGGCTTGATAAAAGGAAAAATCGGGAACAATGATTTTTTCCTTGGTCATCAACGACTTTCGATAATTGACGTCGAAAATGGGCATCAACCCCTTCGATCTCAAGATGGTACGACTTATTTGATTTGCAATGGAGAAATTTATAACTATAAAGAATTAAAACAACAATTAAGCCCAGAATATAGTTTCAGTACTGAAAGTGACAATGAAACCATTCTTCCCCTTTATCAAAAAAATGGTACATTCTTTATTAAACAGCTTGATGGGATGTTTAGTTTTATAATGACGGATCCTAAAAATATTTTTATTGCTCGTGATCCGATCGGTATTAAACCACTGTATTATGGCTTTGACGAAAAACGGATATATTTTGCTTCCGAAATAAAAGCCTTGGTAAATCATGCTCACCACATTTACGAATTTCCCAATGGTTATTATTTTCATTCTACGAAAGGGATCAAATCTTATTATCATTTACCAAAAAATGGAAATTTTATCACTCAAGTAGAAGATGCAATCGCAGCAATAAAAACATCTTTGAAAAAATCTGTTAAAAAAAGATTACGGGCTGATGTCCCCATTGGTGTCTTTTTGAGTGGTGGCCTTGATTCTAGCGTTATTGCGGCGTTGATGAATAAAGCGATTCCTGAACTTCACTCATTTTCAGTCGGATTAAACGGATCAGCGGATTTGAAAGCGGCTCGAATTATGGCAGACTATCTTGGAACAATTCATCATGAATACATCTATACTGAAAATGAGATGCTAGAAATTCTTCCTGAAGTGATTTATTATTTGGAATCATTTGATCCGGCACTGGTTCGAAGTGCTGTTCCCTGTTTTTTTGTTTCTCGTTTGGCAAGTAAATCCGTAAAAGTTATACTCACGGGTGAAGGTGCTGACGAGCTTTTTGCTGGTTACAGCTACTTCAATCATTATAATAATCCGCATGATTTACATAAAGAATCAATACGCATTATCAACAATTTGCATAACATAAACTTACAAAGAGTTGATCGGATGACAATGGCACATGGTTTGGAAGGTAGAGTTCCCTTTCTGGATACTGAATTTATAGAAACGGCATTAAAAATCGATCCTTGTTTAAAACTACATCATACGTTCGGATTCGAAAAATGGCTTTTACGGAAAGCTTATGAAGATTTACTACCCGATGAAATAACCTGGAGAAACAAAATGGAATTTGCTCAGGGCTGCGGCTCATCCACCATTATAGAACAAATAGCAGATAATATCCCCGCGGGGGAATTGGAACGAGCTCAGAAACAAGGATGCCCGGTATCTTCAAAGGAAGAATTGTTTTATTACAATATATTCAAACGTCATTTTGATCATCCAGATGTCACAAAATTAGTAGGGCGGTGGCAAGGCCAGCTTCTTTGAGTTAACACATTGATTTGACGACAAAATGAATGTAAATGTTTGAGCCTGAATATGATCGAAGTATTAAACCTCACTAAAAAATTTAATGAATTTACAGCGGTCGATAACATCTCTTTTTCAGTCGCAAAAGGTGAGACCTTAATCCTCCTGGGTACAAGTGGCTGCGGTAAAACAACCACTTTAAAAATGATTAACAGGCTCATCGAAGCAACTTCTGGTACAATATTTATTGAAGGAAAAAACATCCAGGATCAGAAACCAGAAGAATTAAGAAAACAAATCGGATATGTCATTCAAAATATTGGGCTTTTTCCCCACTATACCGTCGAACAGAATGTTGCCATTGTGCCCAATCTTTTAAAATGGGACAAAAAACGAATTGCTTCCCGAACAAGGGAGCTTTTAGAACTGGTTGGCTTGCCGCCGGATGATTTCCTGAAACGCAAACCCGCTGAACTCAGTGGCGGTCAACAACAACGGGTTGGATTGGCGCGTGCATTAACCGCAGATCCGACCCTTGTCCTTTTAGATGAGCCGTTTGGTGCATTGGACCCGATTACTCGAAGGCAAATACAAAAAGAATTTATAAATATGGAAAGCTTGCTTCACAAAACAATGATTTTAGTTACACATGATGTTTTTGAAGCCTTTGAACTGGGAGATAAGATTTGCTTAATGCACGAAGGAAAAATTGAACAAATTGGCACCGCCAAAGAATTGATTTTTTCTCCGCAAAATGATTTCATTATAAATTTCTTTCAAGCGAATCGTTTCCAGCTTGAATTAATGGTGTTAGCATTAAAGGATCTTATGGAAGATATTCCCCAAAAGGAATACCCAGGAGAAGCCGTTAAAGAATTTCATGAAAAGACAAGAGTATTGGATGTTCTCGAAGTAATGGGTAATATAACTCAAAAAGAACCCATCCTTAGCATTAAAAGCGCGGATAATCAAAGCATATCAAAAACCACATCTGAAGGAATAATGACCGCATTCTATAAAAAAAGAGCAAAATTATTACAATGAATTTCATAGAATTTATTTTTACATATCAGGAAGAAATTATTGAACAGACTGGTGAACACATCGGATTAACAGTTGTTGCTTTAGCAATAGCTGTTTTTTTGGGTCTGCCGCTTGGTATTCTGTTGACACGCTATAAAAAGATTTCTTCACCTGTATTGGGCGTTATCGGGATAATTCAAACCATTCCCAGTGTTGCTTTATTGGGATTTCTTTTGCCCTTATTTGGGATTGGGGTGACACCCGCGATTGTGGCCTTATTCCTTTATGGCCTTCTTCCAATTGTCAGAAATACATATACCGGTATTGAAGAAGTCGATCCGGCTGTTCGGGAAGCTGCCAGGGGGATGGGCATGTCTGATTCGCAAATATTAGTTAAAGTAGAACTCCCGTTGGCCGTTCCTGTTATTTTTGCCGGTATCAGAACAGCGACAGTCATCAATGTGGGAGTTGCCACCCTTTGCGCGCTCATTGGAGCGGGTGGACTTGGTGACTTTATCTTTCGTGGAATCGCGCTTAATAATGTTTATATGATTTTTGCCGGCGCTGTTCCAGCCGCAATTTTAGCATTACTTTTTGATACGATTTTGGGCTTTTTACAAAAATACATTCAACAGTTGATTAAGCCAATCCTCATTCTTTCTTCTTTGGTCATTTTTGTTATTATCCCTTTTATAATCGTCCCTTCATTTTTTGTGCAACCTTTCACCGCTGGTTTCACAGCAGAATTTATGGAACGATCCGATGGGTATCCGGGGCTAAAAAAGCATTACAACTTTTCAATGAATACGGTGGAACTTGATCCAGGATTAATGTATCAGGCTTTAAAGGAAAAAAAAGTTGATGTCATTTGTGGTTTTTCAACAGACGGTCGAATTCGGGCTTTTCAATTGAAAGTGCTTAAAGATGATAAACATTATTTCCCACCTTACCAGGCAGCCCCCCTTATGAGAGGAGAAACATTAAGAAAGTATCCGATTCTTCGTGAACTATTTTCAAAACTTGCTGGTCAAATAACAGATAAAAAAATGACCGAACTAAATTTTCAAGCTGACTATCAGAAGGAATCCCCTTCAAAGATTGCTGAAGATTTTTTAACTCAAATCGGCTTCGAAGTAAAAAAAAATAAAAAAAGAGAAACTGATATCATTATTGGGTCAAAAAATTTTACGGAACAATATATTTTGGCCAATATATTCAAGCAGTTAATCGAAAGTCAGAGTCATTTGAGTGTCGAGTTAAAAACCGGACTCGCCGGAACGAAAATCTGTTTTGATGCTTTAATCAATAAAGAAATAGACCTTTACCCGGAGTACACGGGCACCGGTTTACATGTTATCTTAAAGGCAGATAAAGAAATTTCCAATATAATGTTAAGAGATGCTGAGAAAGTTTATAATTTTGTTAAAAAAGAATCAAAAAAAAGATATGATCTCGAATGGCTCCCGCCACTGGGTTTTAACAATACTTATGCATTAATGATGAGAGAAAAGCATTCAAATAAATTAGACCTAGAAACAATCTCGGAATTAAAATATTTTGTGGGAAATTAAAATTATTTAAATATGTAATATTGAACCATATTATTAGCAATTTGTAAACCCATGGACAAAATTATGGCAAAGTCAACAAACTACCTTATATTTAAAAATCGAGACCAATGGAGAGAGTGGTTGGAAAAGAATCACACCACCGAAACCGAAGCGTGGTTGATCTTATTCAAGAAGAAGTATCAAAGTGAACGGCTGACGCTTGACGAAGCAGTAGAGGAGGTTTTGTGTTTTGGGTGGATTGACGGGAAACTCAAAAGTCTGGATGAGAGACGATATGCCCTCAGGTATTCCCCCAGAACATCAAATAGCACGTGGTCGGTGAGTAATATTCAGAGAGCAGAAAAGCTGATTGCCGCAGGAAAAATGACAAAGGTCGGTCAACTAAAAATCGCCCAGGCAAAAAAGACGGGGGAATGGGAAACCGCCGTTCGACGCGAGCATGTGAATAACATTCCTGAAGAATTAGAGAGTGCATTACCAAAACACAACGGCGCATTATCCGCATACCAGGCACTGCCTGATTCCCGTAAGAAACAATATATTTACTGGTTACAGTAAGCGAAACGAGAAGAAACGAAACATAAAAGAGGAAAATACAGAAATGAGCGAGTAGGCGTTTTTGGTAGAGAAACTTGGCTCAAGGAATCCATTCAATAAATTATGGTGAACTTTTTTTATTCGTTCTGCTGTTTCGAGATGATCGATTGAATTCACTCTCGGTAAGTTCTTGCTGAGACAGATCATTTGCAATTCTCGCTATTTTAAATTTCATATTTATTTGATTTTTCATAATAGCAATGTAATACATGTTTAACTAAATATCAATTATAAGTTATATAATGTTATATATATTTTGCATTCGCTTAAATCGTACATTCTAAATAAAATTAAGTTTCATTTTTAATTCATCATTCTTTTAAGAGGGACAATATCTAAAAAGGAGCTATTTTAGGAATGTAAAGATAGGGTTGGCGGAGCGGATACTTTAAAAGATAAAAACAAAAAAATCGAAACCGAATTAAAACAAAAAATGGAAAAAGAGTTAACGCCCATGGTGAGAGTTCACAAGCTAATGCAGCTATCAATACGAGCACGTTTTATAAAAAATAGGGCCGAAGGAAAAACCGCACAGACCTTGCAGTCCTTTCAACCATAATCTTATCAATTCTACCTATCGAAAGTGTATTCTTCAAACACCACATATTTAATTGAACTTTCACCAAATATTTCTTTCATTAATGGCTTAATTTCATTTCGCCAGGATAGCTTTCCTAAACCTGCTCCAATTTTCGGCAAGTAGATTGTATCAGGTCTATTAACGATTGCCCAGGCGTCCATTTTTTTAAATGCCTTTCTTACATAAGGGAATTTGGCATGATACATATCAGGTTGAGTAGCCAGATATATGAAGCCTGGATTTTTATTGTCTGGTGGGTATGTCCAAATAGATCCACCTTTGATTTTCGTAGAACGGCAATGCTTTTTAAAAGCACTCTGAACATGTGGCCACTTTGTAGATATCTTCAATGCTAAACCTGTTCCGAGACCCTCTTGATTTCCCTCAGCAACGCCTTGACCGATATAGCCTGATGTTACTTTAAGTATGTCTCCAGACTTGAATTCAATCATATTAATTCAATTGATAATGTTTTTCATCACCCGCCGCAGCCCACGCCTCACACTGGTGGCATGCGCTAGTGCAGCTGATGCAAGCAGTTGTTCTGCTTTCTTACTTCGTGTCGTCATAATCCACAAGTATAAGGGTGTCCGAATTCTCCCGACAATCCAAGACTCCCAATAATCTGAGGTGGTGCGAAACTAAACGCACTGGCAGCAGAGAACTCAGAGGCACGCCAAGTTCTGCCGCGATTTCCTCCGCACCGGACCCGTGTTTATCCAGAAAGTGATCAAACAACTTCTTCATCATTTGGTTCTTTGGCCGGTAGTTCCGCGTGAGAAGAAAGATTCCGTCGGCTCCACCGCTGCTCTTCGCACGTGAATCATCGAAGCCATATTGTGCGTTCTTGAGAGCAGTCAAGAATGCCTTGCTTTTCCAAACACGTCCTCGTTTGCAAGACTGTCGCAACCTATCCGTGAGCCCCACGCGGATCTGTCGGCCATTTCGATCGAAAGTGCTTACGATAACAAACGTTTCATTTTCGAGTCTGGTTTCGATCCCTGTCACCAATTCCTTGATTTCAGCCAAAGTCATATTTCACGCAGAACCTAAGATTCGCTTACAATTTATACTTAACAAAAATTATCCATTATTAGGTGTTATATTATTATACACCTTAACATCGGAGGAATTATGGGTACTGGAAATGGAAAACGTTACCGTCCAATTCAAAAAGTCGAAATTTTGAGGGAACATCTGGAGTTGAGCACCCAAAATATTTCTTATATAGACGAATAAATTTAACAAATTAGTCCCACCACAATGACAATCACATAAGCAAAACCTGTCTATATAATTAAAGACAAAAAATATTACATATTTTCCCCTTACCCTTAAAAGTTATTGCGAACAAACAAAGCTCTCCAAGAGAATTTAGAGAGCTTTATGTCAATTTAATCCCTCAAAATTACCCCCTCATAAGCCCGTAGGACGAATTTTTTTGATTTTAGGTATTCGATCCAAAAAAGCCGCTTAGAGAGGGTTTGAGAGGGTTAATTTCAAATAAAAACAATCACAAACAGTTTAATGGTGGCTAAACCATATTGTAGAGAATCACACCATCAATGCTATACACATCCACACTCCATGTCCCACCTCTAGGAGTCGGCGGATTTGACAGTTTCTGTCCCCAAAAGTCAATAAGATTGCCAGTTGATAAAGCAGTTTCCAACAAGCTTTGTAGTCTTGGCTCAGATGTTAAGACGGCCACAATCTTGCCTGGCGTATCCCGTAGGGCAACTAATGCGTGGCAGCCCAAATATGATGGAAGATCATAACCTTCAACTAACGTTACGTGACCAAACAGTTCTACCGTCGATACCGGTACAAGCTTGGTAGCATCAATTTTGATTCCTCTTTCCATCTTCTCTGCGATTTCTTTTTCCATAATATTCCTCCTTTTCTTTTTCAGGATTTAGAAAACATGACTCAAATTCTTCAACCAACAATAGGTAACAATATAGCATAACCTTTTACCTATATAGACAAAAGTTGAACAGATTAATCCCACCACAAACAAAAAAAGCTCCCTAAAATTCTTTAGAAGAGCCTTGTACCAATTTAATCACTGGAAAAAACCAAATCCAGATTATTTCAATCCTTTTCAAAGTAATTTCTTCTTAACTTACAAAAACAGTCAAAGATATTTTTTGCTGATATTATGCAATACTTGTTGAATTGATTATTTTCGTCAGTAAAACCATTTTCTTTAAGATAACCAAGCATATAGGCGAAAACGTTTTGTTCTGGATAATTCAACGTACTCATTTTCATATATATTGCCCTATCTTTCGGTTCATGCTTTTCAAAATCTTTTAGCATTGTAATGGTATCTTCATCGATCGATAGCAACTCATCCTCACTTAGAACAGGAAATTTTATACTTTCTCCATCTGAAAAACAGAGATAAAACACAAGTAACAGATGAAGCACGTGACCGATCATTTCATAAGGAACGTTCACATGCGAGAGAACGACAACATGCCCAAATATATGGGGCTGATTAAGAAAAATACGATCGTAAATTTTCAGCATCTCATCAAACGAGAGACTATTCACGAATCTGATAGTTTTTGCAACTTGTTTTAATTCTATATCTTTCATTAAGGTTTGTAATGAATTTCTTTTTCCGAATATCTTTGAACGATTGGGCGGAAGGTTTAAATTTTCCTTTTTTTAAATTCTTATTACTCATGGCTAATATTTTGAGTAAAGCCAGACTTTCTTGAATCTGCTCATATACCTTAATATCCTGTAAAACGACTTTTGCTTCTCCATTTTGAGTGATAATCATCGTTTTTTTATTATTTGAGATATCGCGTACTAATTCAGATGCGTGAGCTTTTAAGTAACTGATGGGTTTGATGGCTTCGCTTAGTTTCATATTTTTCCTCAAATATAGTATTTTACTAAATCACTACTTGACCTGAATATAGTCATTATTTTGGTTGTTTTCAAGAAATTTTATGCAGTTTTTAAAAATTCTTTTGCATTCTGCATTGTCTCTTCATCACTCAGCAGCACTTCTCTATAAATCCCACGTTCGGCCATAATATTTTTTAGCTCCTCAGCACATAAACCAGCCAGTTCTGCCGCCCGTGAAAAAGAAATCTGTTTTTTTAAATACAAGTGAATCGCGCTTTCGATTCTCAAGTTTGGTTTTGCTCGTAACAACGCTCTGAAGGCATCATAAATTAATTCTTCCTTATTAGGATAAACCTTTGATTCTACAAGCGCATCCATTTCGGCTTCGAAAAGTTTTTCCATAAATCATATCTCCTGAATTCTGAGTGTCGTGTTTTTATTATTACCTTATAAATTAACAAATTCCTATAAAAAATCAAGCTGATTTTTAGAGGTAGCAAAAATGAGTTTTCGTTTGAGCAGCGATACGCGTTAAGGCAGGAGTACGCCTCTCCAGTTTTGGCAGAAATGAAGCCTCGACTCGATAAAAACCTGCCGCTGGTTCCGCCCAACAGCGCGATTGGCGAGACAATTGCCCATATACGTAGTAATTGGAAATGTCTGATTCGTTAAACCGAAGATGGTCATCCGGAGATTGACAACAATTGGATTGAAAACCAGATTCGTCCGGTGGCGCTGGGACGCAAAAACTATTTGTTTGCTGTCTCGCACAACGGTGCCCGTTGGGCCGCGACCATCTATTCGCTGGTGGGAACGGTCAGGCTGCACCAGGTCGTAGCGAGATTATCGTTACGGCCTTTTTATTTTAAGAAAGCAATTTAAATTAGATTCTAAAAATATAACCACGATAAATCTTTACTGATAACTAGTTCAAACTTCTTTAACATATGAGTCGTTTGCATTAAAATATCTTCTTTTTGAAAGTCATATTTTTGAGCAAGCTTTTCTATTTCATCCGTTTTATCATACGTCATCAGAAACGAACCGCGAGTGAAATCACACAATGAGAATAATTTTTCATGGTCAATTGAAAAGTGAT
>Ga0180437_10010457_pt1 | contig 11323 bp, 14 predicted proteins | sample SS_ome_4_FD_132410 | JGI IMG/M metagenome (GOLD analysis project Ga0180437, IMG submission 132410) | Hypersaline lake sediment archaeal communities from the Salton Sea, California, USA - SS_3_D_1 metaG | ecosystem: Environmental > Aquatic > Non-marine Saline and Alkaline > Hypersaline >... | reverse complement strand
TTCTTATAAAGCACTAACGATCACCTTTCACCCAGAAAAACGTTGGATGTGCTTCGCGTGTGATGAACCATTCGTGTATTTGATGGGCCCTCGTATACGCATCTACAGCTTCAACCACTCCAGCATGATTAAAGCGATAGTAATCATCACCAGAAATAATCCCGCCAACCCGTACCTTCTTTCCCCATTCAATCAAATCCCTCATGAAGAAATCGAAGCAGTGATTAGCATCGATATATGCGAAGTCGAGAGAATTATCTGAGAAAGAGTTAACACAATCCATACTGTATGTACGAAGGATCTGTACATTTGGGAATGGCGCGAGACGTTCCTGTGTTTGGCGAAAACTATTTTCTTGTACATCTGTATGTTGCGCACGGGGATTGCCTGGGTATCTTTCCCAAGGATCAATGCACCACAGCTTTAGGTCCGGGATCGCTCGACACATCAACTCCGCAAACTTGCCCTCACCGGTCCCAATTTCCGCACCGGTTTTAAAACCAAAGCTTGGGAAGAGCCTGATCAAATCTACCCGCGTAAACCTTTTAAGGCTAACCGGCGGAATCTGAAGCCTTTTAGGATTAAATCTGCTATGTAAATGTTGTGCGACATCAACAATCATACTAAACTACCCACATCCAGGATGGTGCGCTACGGCCCGGACGAATAACAAACCAAGGCTCAATTCTGTATGCTCTTGTATAGCCTTGCACCACATCCACAACATGCTGGAAGGCCTGGTTTTTCGTCCTCCTATAATCGTGACCTGATAATATACCACCGCGCCGGACTTTTTTATACCAAAGATGGATATCAATAGTCGTATTGTAAAAACAATGATTCCCATCGACATAGACGAAATCGAGCGATCGATCTCCGAAGCGATGTACAGCGTTTTCACTAAAATCTTTTATCAACTCACAGTTATAGCCGTTGATCCTCTTCAAAGTGCTGGCGTAGAAATCATCAAGCTTAGTTTGCGAAACATGATCTCGATAACCTCTATATGCGGTCCACGGGTCGATCGCATAAATTTTTGCTTGCGGATTTTCTCTGCACAGAACCTCTGTATACTCTCCGCGCTCAACCCCAATCTCCACACCCACCTTGAAATTAAGCTCATGAAAAAGACGAGCAAGATCATTCCTCCCCACACCTTCAATTTCGACTGGAGATTTCCCCACTCTCTCCGCCAGCCCATACTTGTTGATGATGTAAGAAAGGGTGTCCACTAGATGTTTCCTGCTATAACTATGTAAAGAGGAATTCCCGGTAGATCAAGAATATCTTTAATGCGCTGATCCCTAAATGCACCAATAACAACTGCGCCCATTCCCAATGCTGTCGCTTGAAGGAGGATGTTCTGTGCACAATGGCCGGCCTCCATCCACACATACCTAATTCCGCGCTCCCCATATTTCTCTTGCATTGGCCCAAAATCGCCATTCAAGATGATGTCAAGCGGACCAACAACCTGATCTTGCACCTTGTATTCTCCTAACTCTTCTTCATGCAACCCATGTGCCAGAACCGAATAACTGTAAAGGCCCTGTGGAAGATCACGCACATTACGAGCGATCACGTAATGTGTTATGGGATAAATGCCTCCAGCTGAGGGTGCGGTTCGCTTGTGGATGTTGTGTCCGGTGGCGGCCCATAATAGCTGACCTACGTTAAAAAGTGGAACCGCCTCGGATGTGAATGATCTTATAGACCTTCGCATATGGAGTGCCTTCTCAAGCGAGATCGTTCCTGTTAATCGAGGGGCCGGTAAGATCATACGGCACAACCACACTCACGAATGTCGCTAGATCCACACTCGCTGCAGAAAAATTCTCCATCTTCCGTCAAGCTAAGACCCTCCGCGCCACACGCATTACAAATCAACGTACCACAAGTACCCAACTTGTCTTTATCTTCATCTGTTAAATAAAATTTTGAGTCTACCATTATGCATTATTCCACTTCTCAATATCCCTGGCAACCTGCTCCTCATCCAAGCTCCCATCCTCCTTCGTAGGCCATCCAGGAACAGGCCAAAATTTCTTCACCAACCACAATATATCATGCTTCCTCTTCTCCCACTGATCATTCATCCAATAATGCATAGAATAGTGCGTACCATCTATCATCTCCCGCTTATCGATGAAGTATCCCCTACCATATTTCCTTCCTTTATGAAGATGTGCGTACCAGGTTTTCTTATTAACAACCACTCTTCCGTCATCAAGCCACGTTTTCAGTCCAATCTCCTGAAATTCCTGCACAAAAGTACCATAACCATTTTCTGAAAGACCACCCAGACGCCTAAAATGACGGCTCCGCATGAACCAACACGATCCCTGAGACGACATTTCATCATCAACAAGCACATCTCTTCTTTCCTTACCGCGCTCGAGCCATATATTTCCATGTAATCCTAACTCCTCTGGCTTGAGATACGGATAGCAAAGATAGTGGGCATCGATCGCTGGCTTCTCTTTTTTGATGCACCAGTTTTCCGCGTCAAGACTATATCGACGAGGAATCACGACCATGCGATCTTCGCAGACGGCCCGGAGCTTCTCATCAAACCCCTCATCAAACGCACAATGCGCATCACATTTCATCAGATACCGACCGCGAGCGATCGCAGCAGCATGGTTAATACTCGCTCTCATTCCTTGCTTCGCGCCATGATGCACAATCACCAAGTTTTTGCGATCTTCCAAAGGCGGCTCGGGCCAATATCCATCCAACACCGCAATAACCTCTATATCACCAACTGCATTCTTGTAAATGTCCTCGATGGTATGAGGAAGGAATTGTTCGTTACGCGCTGGTATCATTATGGTTGTTTTAGGCATTATTGCACACAATATGGAGTAAAGGTTATTGATGGTTTTTTTGCAGTAAAAACGGCTGATGGTTGCGTAGTACTAAAAAGAACCGATGGCTGTTTCGCTGTGATCGAAGCAAGAACGCACTCTGGTATCGGAACTGAGGGCGAGGCTGATGCTGATGGGGAAACTGATGCACTAGGTGAAATTGAAAGGCTTTCGCTAAACGATGGCGATATAGAAGGACTCGCTGATGCCGATGGGCTTGCTGAAGCTGACGGAGAAACCGAAGGAGACTCTGAAGCAGAGGGAGAAACTGATGCTGAGGGAGAGATCGAGGGTGAAGCTGATGCGCTAGGTGATATGGAAGGAGATTCAGATGCAGAAGGACTGATGCTTGGGGATACGGATGCGCTCGGGCTTATTGATGGGCTCACGGAAACTGAAGGACTGATGGATGCTGATGGACTAACTGATGGACTCTCTGAGGCTGAGGGCGAGATCGATGGACTAGCTGAAGCTGAAGGTGAAATTGAGGGGCTGGCTGATGCTGAGGGTGAAATTGAAGCAGACGGTGAAACGCTTGGCGACTCAGAAGCTGAAGGTGAAACTGAAGCTGAGGGGCTTATAGAGGGGGATACTGATGCAGAAGGGCTGATCGATGCACTAGGCGAAATTGATGGAGATTCTGAGGCTGATGGAGATACGCTCGCGCTCGGACTTATAGATGGGCTTTCCGATGCCGATGGGCTTACTGAAGCAGAAGGAGAAATCGATGGAGATCCAGGCTCAGGCGACGGACTTTCGGAAGCGCTGGGCGAAACTGAAGCTGAGGGAGAAATGCTTGCTGAGGGTGAGATCGAAGGGCTCGCACTCGCACTCGGACTTATCGAGGGGCTGGCTGATGCTGAGGGTGATATACTTGGACTCTCCGATGCAGATGGACTAATTGAAGCCGAGGGAGAAATCGATGGTGACGCTGAAGCAGAGGGAGATATTGATGCTGACGGAGAAATGCTCGGACTCTCGCTTGCGCTAGGAGATACTGACGCAGAGGGAGATATCGACGGAGAAACGGATGCTGAAGGAGAGACTGATGCGCTTGGACTGATCGATGGGCTTTCACTCGCTGAAGGAGAAACCGAAGCTGACGGGCTGATGCTTGGTGATACTGATGCTGAGGGAGAGACTGATGCACTCGGACTTACTGATGGGCTCGCGCTCGCGGATGGAGAAACGGATGCAGAAGGTGAAACGCTCGGACTCTCGCTTGCGCTCGGTGAGACTGATGCTGATGGACTTATCGACGGAGATTCAGAGGCTGAGGGAGAAACTGATGCAGAAGGTGAAACTGATGCGCTTGGTGATATGCTCGGACTTTCTGATGCTGAGGGTGAGATCGAAGGACTTTCTGAGGCTGATGGGCTTACTGATGGACTTTCGCTTGCGCTTGGAGAAATACTTGCTGACGGAGAAATTGAAGGTGAAACTGACGCACTAGGCGATATTGACGCGGATGGAGAAATTGAAGGACTTTCGCTCGCAGATGGTGAAGCTGACGCCGACGGACTTATCGAGGGACTCTCTGAAGCTGAGGGAGAAATGCTTGCTGAAGGAGAGACTGAGGGGCTTTCCGATGCGCTCGGGGAGATCGAAGCTGAGGGTGAGATTGAAGGGCTCTCGCTTGCGCTAGGACTGACTGAAGCCGACGGAGAGATCGAAGGACTTTCTGACGCTGAGGGAGATGCGGAAGCTGACGGTGAGACGGAGCCAGCAACCACAAGCTCGCTCGCCCCGATGTACCAAGTAGAACGAGTCGTGCCGATCACATCGTCGGTGAAAGTTCCGCTGAGGTCTTCACCGTCATCCAGCGTCGATAGTTCGTCACCGCCGCTTTGCAGTAGATAATTGTCGTTTGCGTAATCAGTGAAACATGAGTTCCCGTCATGGCAATTCAAGCTACGATAACTTGCATCGGGCGAATTGGCATCTTCGCTGACATTCGTTCCCGTGGTCCCCCAATCACCACCATCACTCGCAAAACTAGCACTTGTACTGCCCTGTACTAGATTGCTTTTAATAACGCCAGTGAACCCACTATTCGCATTGTCTTGGTTGAGGCCAGTGGCGCACTTTGCGATGGTATTATTTAATATCTTGTAGGCAGATTCACCGTATTGGCTGTCAATATCTACACCCACTTGCACGTTGTAGATAATATTGTTGGCGATGAGCCATGTTTTCATGTTATTATTGACGGCCTCGTTTATTGCACTACACGATGACGTTGTTCCATTGCCGTTTACAATATTACGCTGGAACTTGTGGGATACTTGGTTGGCTGCGCCACATGCTTGTGTTCGCACGGCACCTGTACCGTTGCCATCCGCAACATTAAACGATAAATCTTGGATTGCCGATCTTTTTAGATTAAGCCCATTATACGAAAAGTAATCATAATTTGTAGTAAACCCGACCTTGTGACCGCCATATGTTCCGCTGTGCTTAACGCCGCTGGAGGATTGCAGCGTTAAAGTGTAGGAGTCGGTATCGCAAGACAATGTAATAGACACGCTTTCGTTGATGAGTTCGCTTAATTCTCCTTCGATTGTGAGATTACCCGTCAAGGTGGCCGCAATATCTGCACAAGCGCCAGACCAAGTGGTGTATTTGGGTGCGCCACCACCAGAGTTTACATAGTATGTACCACTGCTGATTGACCCGACTGGAACAACTGTTCCCGGCTTGGGGTCGCGTCTTATCTCGGTCTGCTCGCTCAGTAGGTAAAGACTGAAGTCACGATCAATGTAAATATCGTTGTGAATGCGGCTGTGGTCGTAAATGCTGTCATAGTCCTGCGTCTTTATCCACTTGTCGTCCAGCAGCCGCTTCCAGTCGATAAACCACTCCCGCATTCTGCTTGGCTTTGTAAAATCAAGTTCCTTGTCCTCGATGAACTGCCATTTGCCGTTGATGTCCGCCTGTTGAAAATACCTTTTGAACTGGTAGAATGCAGGACGATCTTTGAGGTCATGGTATCCAGTAGCTCCAAACAGTCCGAAGAAATCATGCTGAGTTTGGATAACGCAGTGGTGCATTCGCTCCATACAATTCGCGGGAAACGTGCCGTCCGGGTAAGCCCCAATCAAATGCCCGTCTCTGAAATCGTTGTTGAAGGCAGAGTCGGTCTCGTACCTCTTATTGCCTACTTTAACGAGGAGTTCCATAGTTCCTCAAACTTCACACCAAGAGCCCTGGCGAACTTAACCGCATTCTTCTCATTTGCCGGTCCGCCATGTTTCCACCTATAGATGCTTCTCTCCGAGACTCCGGTCTCGATGCTGGCATCAATGACGGACATGCCGTTCAGTCCTGGAGGACGCAACCTGTAGGACCTCATGCGCCGGACCGTTCCGTTCCTGTATCCCACATAACACAAGAGGCAGCACTTCTGGATGCCACCATTCTTCTTTCTGTAATGGCGAATATACCTGTCTGGATGTCCTCGCCAGCACATTTCATTCTCTGTGGCCGCCACCAAGTTAAACATCAACGAAAAACCTGAGACGCCGACTCCCCCCGGAATCAGGAATTAGATGTCCCGTCGAAGCATGCTGAAAAGGCAGCGGCCACATTCTCCTACCTAATCGTCGGGACTCCGGCCTCAAGCCTCAAGGCCGTGGCCTGAGACGCCACCACCTCGACATCCAACGTCCCGGTGATCTCCACCAGCTTGCCCTCGTCCGCCCAGGCTTGGGCATTCACAACGCACGTGCCGAGAGGTCCCTTCGTCACGATCTCGCAGTCAAAGTTGCCCTGCGGGACAATATCCAGCAACTCGGGGTTGCTTGTGGACCAAGCGACCGGCCCATATATCGTCGGAACCTTGTTCCCGACAGCGTTGACGCCCACTGCTGTGATCGGAGCTTTTTGTGTGTCTTTCAACTGAAGTGCCATGATCAGATCCTTTTTCCCATGTTTATAAACAAAACCAAGCTTGACCGGGATCTTCCAGTCCTTGTTACCACGTCTTGAAAGTCCCAGAAGCTCGCACAATTTTCCCATCGGTCAACTCGCACGCAACTTCATACCGATAAACCGTCCCCGGCGTGAGATCCGTGAGACGAATGTAGTGATCCGTGACTGCGACGGTGCTTACGGGCTGAGAGCGGTGGACGCCCATATCATATGTGTATTCGATTCGACTGGTAGCGGGATCTTTGCTCTTCCAAGCGATCCTCACCGTCGTGCCCGTCATGTCGAAGGCGATAGGTTCAACAATGTAAAGGCCGGTGGGAGGAGCAGGACCAACCGATACCGTGGTCCAGACCTCGTTAGAATATCCGCTTTCCAATCCCGCCGTATTGTATGCTGTGACGGCAAAGTACCACGTGCCGTTTGCCAAGCCCGTAACCGTATAGGATGGACTGTTTGGATTGGTGAGGCTTGTCAGCAAAACCTCGACAGGTGTGCCGTAAGTGCGGGACGCGACGCCCCAGTACACCTTGTAGCCCATGAGGTCCGGCTCAACGTTGGCGTCCCACGCGAGTGTGACTGAATCGCCCTCTTGTGATGCCGCGAGTCCTATGGGCATCAACCCTACCGGATCTGCTGGGGCCGGGCTACTCGCCGCCAGTGAGATCGGGATTGTGAGGGTCAGCGCAAGAACCGCCGCCCAATATTTCAATGAAATCATTTTTCTTCTCCCTCTGTTCTCTCTTTTAAGGGTCAAAATCTCCTCAATCTTATCCTTCGTCATCTTCTTTTCATAAAACTTGATCCGATCAAGCTGATTCTTAAACATCAGCGTGCTCATCATCTCCTCCTTTTCCTCTCTTCCCTCCACCCTCTCCTCCATCCTCACTCCGATCCTTCCCATTAATTTTCTGTGCTGGTGGAAGTTGCTGTCGCGATGGCGGAAGCGGTGCGATCACCAACTTATTATCTTTCTCCTCAGCGTCGATCTCCCCTACTCTATCCACATCCCTTCCAGAAAGACCTGAAATATCTTCTAGACGATCAAGAATGTGCTGTTTGGGAAGAATAAATCCAGCATCAGCGAGCCTGCTAACATAATTCGAAAGATCATTAAGATTAGGATCAACGATTTCACCAGGAACGAGTTGTGGAAGCTTACTTCCTAAAGCTGCGAACTTTGGATTCATCTCGAAAAGGCGCGGAATGGCAACGCGGTTGATCTGGGCCGCAATTTTACTCAGAAAAGACTGAACCGCAACAAGAAAGAGGTCATTCTGTTCTTTACTGAGCGCAAAAGAACCGACCCTATCCATCCCCAACATGATGAATTGTGCGAGCGCGGTGGCAGCTATTCTCTTATCATAGCGGTTTATTATTCTGTCTGTGTCGAATTGGCGGCGAGATCCGCCAATAGACAGCAGCTCTACCGAGAAGCCCTTTGGAAGAAGGATGCCTTCTTGTTCATCCCTCCTCATGTTGGCGATCATCTTCTGGATCATCGTTCTAACTGCTTCATTTTCATCCGCATCAATATCAAAACCATCCGGCGGGGTGAAAACAGGTAAGCCTACAAGATCTCTCTCAACACCAATCGCCTCGATCTCTTCTAAATTCTTCTTAAAATACCAAGGACGATACGCATTCCTTAAAACCGATCTACCTTCTGGATTGCCGCTTGCTCTTTTTGTAACAAAATGGAGAGATTTCCATAGAGGGATGGTTTTTATATCGTAGTCTGGGGGAGCCATCTGTTGCATAGCAATAAGCTCACCCCTTTCTTCGTTATAGACCCACTCATAGAAGGATGCTTGATGTCTGCGGGCGATTTTTCTCCAACCAACCAAGCCATCATTCTCGCGGGAAGAAGTCTCAGGTCTCGTTGTTTGGCCTTTTCTTAACTTATAGACCAGTTCAAACCAAGCCCACCCATACGTAAGCATGGAAAGAACTTCTGAGATGAAGTCTTGCCATGTATGCTCCATATCATGCATACAGGAGCGGAGGAATTGAGCAGCTTCTTTGCCGAGTGCTGACTCATCAGTGGGCCGGATGATCCACTCAGCCCTCTCAATGACCTGCTCTATCGCAAACATGGTCGCGCCAATAATTGGATCATTATCGCGCATCTCGCGATAGACTTGGATTCCTCTCCTGCCACGAAGATTGGTGAGGAATTCTTCATAGATCTGACCACCGAAACGACGAAAACCGGCGCGACCGATCTCAGCAAGATCAATCCTTCTTTGCGGGCGATGCGGCGGCATCGTAGCCATTTTCCTCACCTCCTTCCTCTTTCTCTTCTCGCTCTTCCTTCTCTTCTCTCTCTTTCACAAGAGTTAGCTTAGAAATCTTCTGTGGTGGCCCAAACTTCTCGAGGAGATCATCAATAACAGCTAATGCACCACAGGTTGCATTTAGCTCAGCGAGAAGCTGCTCGCGATGAGCTAAAAGATCAGCCTGTTCTTTAAGCAACTCTTTGATGATTATCTCTGCCACCGATGATCTCCCGATGCCTCAACCTTAGTCTAACGAAGCGTAGATTAGGTTTAGGTTGAAGGTGACGCTGAAGCAGAGGGAGATACTGATGCACTCGGAGATACTGACGGGCTCGCCGAGGATGAGGGTGAAGGTGAAGACGACGGCGAAATCGAAGCTGAGCCAGAAGCTGAAGGTGATATCGAGGCTGAGCCAGAAGCTGAAGGCGAGACTGATGCAGAGCCAGAAGCTGAAGGTGATATAGAAGCACTTGCACTCGGACTCTCAGAAGCCGAGGGTGAAACTGATGCCGAAGGAGAAACCGACTGCACTCCTCCCGAGATCCAGTCTGTCGCAGCCAACAAATACATCTCCACATCATCGACCAGAATCTTGATCTTCTTGGTTGTTGCGCTTGCGACCGCACCTGCAGGAGTTTCGATCACACTTGTACCAACCTGGTTAATGCGGAGCGCGTATGTGGATGTACGAACGCGCGGGACGCCCGTTACATATAGGTCTCCTACAACGACGAAAGAACCACGAAGTTTAGAGATTACACTCATTTTACTTCTTCTCCTTTATCCCCATGTGGGGAAATGAAGAGCACCGATGAGGGTGCGCCTGTTGATTTAGGCGGCCATTACATGGCCTGGGTTTACGCCCGGCGTAAAACGACATCTTCATCAATTAATTAGCTAACTAAGTCCACCTGCTTCCACTGCTCCATCCTCCGGTTGAGGATGAAGAGCGAAATTGAGCGTATCGCTGTGCACCCACAAGAACCCCTCCTCCCAATCTCTGTTCAAGAACCTCATCTCTATTCTCATAACCAGCGGATGAAGGTCGAAGACCGATCTTTCCATATGTTGTTGAAATATGTAAAGGAGAGTGGATGATCTCGTTATAGAAAAGAAGAGCGAACGCATCAGCGTCGTTGGGACTCCGCTTCAGCACAGATTTTAAAGACTCTTTCTTCTCTATCTGGATTTTCTTTTCAGCCTGATATTTGAGGGCGACGAGTTCTTCATCGAGGGCCGGGGTTTCGAATGGGAGGCTCACCGTATTAAGTCGGGTGCGAAGGTGCCAGAACATTTCCGCTCTCTTATTAGCAAACTGCACCTCATCTTCTGCCTTCTCCGCAACATTAACTTCGATCACCAAACAACTGAGCTTTCTTTTTCTTATTTCTTCCCGCACCCTATCAACAACACCAGATCCGATCCCAATCACGTCTATGAGGATTATCTTTGCTCTGTGGGTGAGGATGTTGTCTACGCAGAGGAGTGCGACCTGTTGCGTATCCATGCTCTTTACTGACGTGCGGTCGAGAAGGCGAGAACCTTTTCTGGCAAAGAGGACAGTATAATCATCTCCAAAACGGGCCGGATCACATGAGATAACAACGATATCATCTTCATCGGGCTTGATATCTCTATCGTGCATCCCTCCCACCTGAGCCTCAGATATGAGAGCTGCGAAATCAACGAGTGGAGGCAGTCCGAGTACCTTGATCCTATAATAATCTGATTCTTTTCCATAGAGACGGGTGATGCGTTCGATAGACTCTTTGGTGACGTGAGCTGCATCCTGCGCGTTGACGAAACGAATTGCATAGTCTGAACGCTCGATGTCAGAGATTTGTCTGTAGAAGTAACCGGATCGGCGGGTAGGATTGGAGGCTATAATTCCGTAAGCGTTGGGTGTGGTGAAAGCACCGTCCATCGCATTGTAGATGGCGTCTGGAACGGCTGATCCTTCATCTACCACAAAAAGGATGTTGCCTGAGTGAAAACCTTGAAGGCCCTCTGCGGATTGCTCACCTGGTTTTGGGCGGGAGGTTCTTGCGACTGCATACCACTCTTCTTCATGTCCTCTGAGGGCGATCTTCGTCTGAGTCCACTTAAACATCTTCGAGAGGAACTCGGACCTTCTCAACCACTTAGCGTGTTCTGCCCAAAGGATGTCATAGAGTTGATGCTGGGTGGGAGCTGTGGATGGTACGCGCGGGAAAGGCCGGGTAGAAAGGAACCAGAGGGTGGCTATCGAGA
>Ga0180437_10010456_pt1 | contig 11323 bp, 6 predicted proteins | sample SS_ome_4_FD_132410 | JGI IMG/M metagenome (GOLD analysis project Ga0180437, IMG submission 132410) | Hypersaline lake sediment archaeal communities from the Salton Sea, California, USA - SS_3_D_1 metaG | ecosystem: Environmental > Aquatic > Non-marine Saline and Alkaline > Hypersaline > Sediment... | reverse complement strand
GGACGGCCCCCCGGCCCATCCCGAAAGCGCGCCGGCGTGGCTGGTGAGCAAGTGGACTTTTCCCGCACGAGGCGACCGGCGACCCGTGGAACTGACGTGGTACGACGGCAACAAGCGACCGGAATTGCCGAGAGGAGTGGCCCCGCCCGACTCGAGATACCCCTGGTACGTGCTGTTGGTGGGCGCCGAAGGGATGCTGATCGCCGCAATGGACACGTACAGACTCTACCCAGAAGAGAAGTACGCCGGTCTCCAGCGGCCACGGTTGCCCCATGCGCCGTCCCACGCCGACGAGTGGTTGGCCGCGTGCAAGGCGGGCACACCAACGGGCACCCACTTCGGCTACTCCGGGCCTCTGACCGAGACCGTGCTGCTGGGGACCGTCGCCTATCGCACCGGCCAGAAGCTCCAGTGGGATGCGGAGAACCTGAAAGTAACAAACTGTCCGGAAGCGGAACGTCTTCTCCGGCGCGCTACCCGCCAAAGGTGGACGTTGTAGCTGCCGTCGCCAGACGGTGGGACGCGATGTTCCCCATGCTTTGGCGAGCGTAGCTACTACGGGAATCACTTGAGTGACACGAAAACACGACGAACAAGAGACCATCATGCGAACGACAAGTCTTCCGTCGATTCGGTTCGGGTTTCTGGCGGCCGCAGTGCTGCTGTTGCTCGGCCAAGCCGTAGTCGCCGCCGCCGCGGAGCCGCCCAGAGAATTGAATGTGCCACCGGAAGGATTCACCGCGCTGTTCAACGGCAAGGACTTCACCGGCTGGCGAGTGGATCCGAAGATCAAAGCAGCATGGTCCGTTGAGGACGGGGTGCTCAAGGCGCTCGATCCTGTGGATGAGTGGATCCCTGATTTAGAGACGTTAGGAACATACCGGGACTTTGTTCTTCTGGTTGATTTCTGCCTGCCGTCGGCTTCCAACAGCGGGGTCTACATCCGTGGGTTAATCCCAGCGCACGTATTGGGAGGCCGGGAGAAGATCGATATCAATCCCGGACGGATGGGGCACCCGTTGAGTTTTCATCACCTCACGCCGGACATCAAACTGGCAAGTACACAGTTTCCCCGCGTCAAGAGCATCCGTCCCAAGATCGGGGTCTGGCATACCATGAAGATTACTCTGGTCGCTCAGACGCTGTCGATCGAAGTTAACGGCGAGATAATCCTCCACGAGTTCAAGTATCCGGAGGGGATACTGAGTATGAAGCCCAGCCCGATCGGGCTCCAGAAACACAAGCAAGAGATCCAGGATGGCAAGCTATGCGATATGCCCGTTGAGTTCCGCAATATCTTCATCAAGGAACTCAATGAGAATGAAGCGGCCGAAGCACGCAGGCTAAACGTGCCGCCGGAGGGCTTCACTGCGCTGTTCAACGGCAAAGACTTCACCGGCTGGCGGCTGTCGCCCGCGGTACAGGACGCCTGGATCATTGAGGACGGGATCCTCAAGTCATACAAGACGATCAGGGATTGGGGTGCAGACTTGCGCACCGTGAAGAAGTACCGGGACTACATCCTGCTGGTCGATTACCGCATTCCGAGGATTTCCGACAGTGGGATCTACATTCGGGGGTTGATGCCGGGGATCGGTATCTTCGACCGGGACCGATGGGAACAGTTCAACCTCAGATCCCGCGGCGGCACCGGATCTCTGGAGAGTTTTCGTTTTCAACCGTCCGACAGGCGAGTGGAACCTCCACGGGTCAAGTACATCGATCCTGAGGTCGGAGTCTGGCATACGGTCAAGTTGACGCTGATCGGCAAGACCCTGTCCGCCGAATACGATGGCGAGACGATCATTGATAACTACGAGTATGCGGACGGCATCTTGAGCATGGAGCCCAGCGTGATCCGGCTCCAGAAGCATCCCCCTTGTGAAATCGCGGGCGACATGAGTGACTGCCCGATCGAGTTCCGCAACATCTTCATCAAGGAGATCAAACCTCCCGGTTTCCCCAAGGAGATCCAGCCCCCCGAGCTGAACGTACCACCGCGAGGCTTCACCGCGCTGTTCAACGGAAAGGACTTCACCGGGTGGCAGGTGACACCAGAGGTAAAGGAAGCCTGGACCATTGAGGATGGCGTACTGAAGGCCCACCGCGAGATCAAGGATTGGGGCGCCGACCTGACGACCGAAAGGAGGTTCCGGGACTTTGTCTTACTGGTGGATTTCAAGTTCCCAACCACCTCTGACAGCGGAATCTGGTTCCGGGGGATACCGGGAATCATGGGCGGCATGGAGCAGTTCAATCTGATGTCCGTTTACGGGACGGGAAATCTGGACAGTTTGGATCATCTTCCGAAGGATGTTCAGCTCTCGTTCCGGGATGCGGTCTTTGCGCCGTTCTTCTATTGCCAACCAGAGTACTATCGCCTGGAAGATCCGCCGGTCCGGTACACGGATCCGGAAGTCGGAGTGTGGCATACAGTCAAGCTCACGCTGATCGGCAGGACCCTGTCTGCCGAATTTAATGGACACGTCCTTCACGATCGTTTTGAGTACCCAGCAGGCACGATCACCTTGGAGCCGGCGCCGATCAGGCTGCAGAAGCACGTGCCCCAAACCATAGCGGGCAAGTTGTACAAGGAATGTCCGATCGAATTCCGCAATATCTTCATCAAGGAAATCGGGCGATCCGAATCGTCTGAGTCGGGCGAGCCGCGTGAATCGAATGTTCCACTTGCGAGGCTGCTGGCCCGGATCGATGCCAGCGGTCTGCCTGAAGGGTATGAGCCTGCCAGGCACCAGGAGTACGTCGACCGTCGTTGGCCGGAGTTGAGCCCCGAATAATCGGCCAGGGTCAACCAACTCTGGAAAGAAAAGCAAGCCATCGATCCGGACATGCCCAATCGAGGCTTTTCCTTCGTGAAGATCCTAGCGTATGTGGCCGACAAGGAAGGACGAGCCGAGCAGCCTGCTCCCGCGGCCAATCCGGGACCCCAGCCGTCCGCCCTACCGATTCCGCATCCCGTCAATCAGTGGAAGTGGTCGGCCGGAGCAGACGCGGAAGGCGCAACGCGCAAAGCGATCCCGGTTAAGATATCCGATGAACGAACCATCTATGTGGCGCCAATCACCGTCTCCGGCGATGACAAGCCGCCGGTCGTGCTGCTGCCCGAGTCCCGTCTCTCAGTGAGCGGCCGCCTTGCGACGAAGTGCCCCGTCTATTTCGGCATTGCGATCAACCATCCCAACGGTGATTTCGCAGGTCGCTATCAGACGGTGCGCCCTGCTGACGAGTTCCGCGGCGGAGAAGACTTCGAAGTCACGCTCGAACTTCAAGACTTTCAGCTTGATCCTTCGCTTGCCGACAAGAAGGACAAGCTGCCGAGCCAGCCGTTTCACTTCGTCGTCAAAACCATTTGGCTTCACACGCTGGAGAAACAGGCGGGGTTGGAAGTCATCGAAGTCGAGTTGGTCCCACCCTCCGAAGACAAGTCGGAGTAGCGATGAATCTACGAACATCAAAGAACGCCATCGGGGTCATTGCGCTGGCATGGCTCTTGATACCTTGCGTCAGCCTGTCGGCTGCCAAACGTCCCAACGTCGTCGTGCTGTTGGCCGATGACCTTGGCTGGAAAGACATCGGCTGTTACGGTGGGCCGGCGAAGACTCCGACGCTCGATCGTCTCGCTGCGGGCGGCGTGCGTTTTACCGATTTCTACGCTGGGGCCGCCGTCTGCGGGCCTTCCCGCGCGGTGTTGTTGACGGGGCGCCATCATGCACGCACGGGCATTTACAGCAATGTGATTTTCGAATCCTCCCAGAAACCGCACCTGCTCGAGCGAGAGATCACGCTGCCTGAAGTGCTCAAAATGCACGGGTACGCGACAGCGCATTTCGGGAAATGGCATTTGGGAATGCCTACCCGTGGCGTGGAAAAGCCGACGCCAGCAGAGCATGGCTTTGACTACTGGTTTGGAATGAACAGCGGGGCCAGCCCGAGCCACAAGGATCCCGTGAACTTCCTTCGCAATGGTAAACCGGTGGGGAAGATCGTAGGATATTCCTGTCAGATAGTCGTCGACGAGGCGATCTCGTGGCTGGATGAGAAACGTGATCCCGACGCGCCGTTCTTGCTGAACCTGTGGTTTCATGAACCGCACGACCCCATAGCGGCGCCGGAATCGATCGTTTCTCAATATGGCGATTTGAATGATAAGGCCGCTATCTACTCCGGCACAATCGACAACACAGACCGCGCTATCTCTCGCCTGCTTGACAAACTGAAGGAAGTCGATTCGCTTGAGAACACCCTGGTCTTCTACACATCGGACAACGGTAGCTATCGGGACGATCGCAACGGCAACCTTCGTGGCAGAAAGGCATCCAATTTCGAAGGTGGAATTCGAGTCCCCGAGATCTTCTATTGGCCGGGGACAGTCAAAGGCGGACATGTCGAGCACGAACCGGCTGGAGCCGTCGATTTGCTGCCGACGATCTGTGGTCTGCTTGGCATCGACAAACCTGAAGGCGTCCATCTCGACGGTTCGGATATCTCCCCGTTGCTGACCAGCCGTGGCAACGAGTTCGTTCGGCACCAACCCCTCTACTGGCATCTGCCTTCGGCAAACCCCTCCCTCGCAATCCGAGACGGCAACTACTCGATGGTTGCGTATCGCAACTACGAGTTTCCGAGGGACAGGGCAGCCATCGCCAAAGTGGAGAAGGATATCGAGGAAGTTCTGAGGAAAGCCAACAGTCCCGAGCTAGTCTCTTGGGTTGAGCGAACCGACTATTTCTACAAGGTATTCAAGAACAAAGACGCCGAGCGACTCCGCATCGAGTTCATGCGGTTGAACGTGTTTCAGGAATCGTGGATCCCCATCCTCAAGTCGGGCAGCTACAAACGCTTCCAGTTGTTTGATCTGGCGGCGGATCCGTCACAGAAGGTGGATGTGTCGAAGCAGCATCCCGAGGTCTTCTCGCGTCTTAAGCGTCAGTTACTTGAAATCAACGCAAGCGTAATGGCCGAGGCTCCTGACTGGGGCTCGGCTGACGAAGCACCGACGCCTTTCAGTCCCAACCGTGGTACATCGAAGAGACCGAATCGCCCAAACGTCATTGTGCTGCTGGCCGATGACTTGGGCTGGAAGGACATCGGCTGTTACGGCGGGCCGGTGAAGACGCCCACCCTTGATTCGCTGGCGGCTCGTGGTGTTCGGTTCACCGACTTTCATGCCGGTGCAGCAATCTGTTCGCCGTCGCGAGCAACCCTGCTGACCGGAAGGCAGCACCTGCGAACGGGCATTTACGGTGTCCTGCAGGATCACCTCCACAACGCGCATTTGCTCAAACGCGAAGTCACCATCGCCGAGGTACTGCAGCATGCCGGCTACAGCACGGCTCATTTCGGGAAGTGGCACCTTGGCATGACCTCCGGCAAACGAAGGAAGCCTACACTCAAGGAGCACGGTTTTGACTACTGGTTCGGCCTCTCGAACGGGGCCAGCCCAAGTCACAAAAATCCAGTCAATTTTCAACGCAATGGCCAACCCGTCGGCCCGCTGAAAGGATATTCATGCCAACTGGTCGTAGACGATGCGATACGTTGGTTGGACGAAAGAAACCAACCGGACCAACCATTCTTTCTGAACATCTGGTTCAACGAGCCTCACGCCAAGCTGGCGGCGCCGGATGAGATCGTGTCGGTCTACGGAGACCCCAAGGATGAATCGGCGATCTATTCCGCCACGATCGACAACACCGATCGCGCAATCGGGCGCCTTGTCGCCAAGCTCAAGGAGACGGGCCGGCTCGATAACACGCTGATCGTCTATTCGTCCGACAACGGGAGCTACCGAGCCGATCGCAATGGCGGTCTAAACGGTAACAAGGGATCAGACTTTGAAGGCGGCCTGCGTTCGCCCGGCATCTTCTTCTGGCCTGACGGTTTTCGAGGCGGCCGGACTGAAAGCGCTCCCGCAGGCTCTGCCGATTTGCTGCCGACCATCTGCGGCTTGATCGGCATTGATAAGCCCGCGGAAGTGCATCTTGACGGCGCGGATCTGTCGCCGTTGTTAGTGGAGAAGGGAACCTTCACGCGCGCTCAGCCCCTGTTCTGGCTTGCGCCGTCATCCGGTCATCTGGCTACCCTGCGCGATGGATCCTACACACTGATGGGATACCGCGGATATCAATTGACATCTGATCGCGACAAGTACAACGCGATCCTGCGAAGAATGGCCGAGCTGGCGGGAATCGATCCGTCGCTCCGAAACCTGCGAAGCCGGATAAGCAACACTACATTCACCAGTCCCGAATTCAATCGTCTGCGCAGCGAGAAGGTGCGATTGGAGACATTCCAGGAGGCGTGGATTCCGACGATCAAGGCAGGCGGATTCAGTCGGTTTGCGCTGTACGACTTAAGCACTGACCTGCCGCAGCGAAACGATATTTCAAAGCAGCACCCGGAAGTCACCGAGCGTCTGAAGAAGAAGTTGCTGGTGCTCTACAAAGATGTCATGGCCGATGCACCAGACTGGTCCTCACCACAGGGCAGTAGGCCGAATTGAACGCAGCGCAACTCCGGCAACAGTACATCACGCTGGACTCATTTACGAAGAAACCCGAAAGCACCAAGGTAATAGAGAAATGAACAACAAATCAAGACTTACAAGACGTGATTTCGTGGGCACTGCAGCGGCAGCAACTGCGTTTACGATTGTTCCACGGCGTGTTCTTGGCCAATCAGCCCCAAGTAACCTGGTCAATGTCGCTGTTGTAGGTTCCGGAGGACACGGGGCCTTTGTCGTGACCCAAATGCTCAAGACTGGCGGGATCAATGTGGTTGCCCTGTGTGACGTGGATGCGGAATTCGCCAGCCATATTGAAACAATGGAGTATGGTAATAGGCATATCACGGGCCTCTACAGGCAGTTCCCGAACGTCCCAAAATACAAAGACTTTCGGGTGATGCTCGATCAAGAGCAGAACAAGATCGATGCGGTTGTGATCACCACACCCGAACATACACACGTGTCGGCCAGCGCGATGGCCATGAAGATGGGGAAGCACGTCTACAGCTCCAAGCTGCTTGGCCATAACGTGTATGAGATACGCCTGGCAACCCAACTGGCCGAGCAACACGGGGTGATTACCCAGATGGGAATCGGAAACCACACCACCGAGATATTCCATCAGGCTGTCGAGATCATCCAGGCCGGTGATATTGGGGAAGTCAGAGATGCCTACGTCTGGTGCGACAATGAATGGGATCTTTCCCAGGGGCCTGCGGCTTGGCCGCCGAGAGCCGTTCGAGACGACTACTACAACACCGACTGGGCGGATAGGCAGTTGCCCGAGAGATTGCCCATCCCGGCTCACTTGGATTGGGATCTGTGGCTGGGGCCGGCGAAATACCATCCCTATCCAGGTTTCGGACGCGGTCTCTACCATCCCTCGAATTGGCGCAGTTGGTGGGATTTTGGCAACGGAAGGATCGGCGACATCGGTAGCCACGCCGTCGATCTGGTGTTCTGGGCACTGGATCTCAAATACCCGTTGACCGCCGAAGGGGAAGGGCCCGACCGTGCCGGGCTCGAACGTGTGCCTCCCTGGCAGAAGGCCACGTGGACGTTTCCGGCGCGAGGCAGCAAGCCGCCGGTCACGCTACACTGGTGCCACGGCAATACGCGTTTCGACGAACTAAGAGACTTGGATCTGTCCCACGAGTGGCCCATTGCCATCCACTTTGTTGGGAGTGAAGGAAGGCTGACCATGCAGATCGAACGTGGCCCTGCCGGTCCCATGGAGTTGTACCCGAAAGCCAAGTTCGCCAATTACACGCCACCCCCTCGTACGCTTCCCCGATCTCCCGGCACTGAGTATCTGCAATGGATACGCGCGATCCGGGACAACAATCCCGCGAGTGTTGAAATGCCCTTCAGCTACTCGGGCCCCTTGTCTGAGACCTTGGCGCTCGGCAATGTCGCCTATCGCGTTGGCAAGAAGCTCGAGTGGGATCCAGTGCACCTGCAGGCCACCAATGCCCCTGAGGCGGACAAGTTCATTCAAGGCAGTTACCGGCTAGGGTGGGCGCTTGACAAACCACGGATACCAACAGCGGCCTCAGAGGAAGAAACAGGGTAGAGCGTCGAGTATCCGAATGAGCGAGTCTTCGAGTTGCCCATCGACGGCGATTTCGAGGACACTCGTTAGGTCGCCTGCGTCGGCGACGCACGCCATGGCAGCATAGCGGCCGAGGCTCTCCAGTGGGAATCGGCCCGGCCGCAGGAACGCTCGTCGACAGAACCGAACCCACAGGTAACGCCATGAACCGAATCTCGTTCCTCCTCGGCTCCCTTGCGCTGACCATCTTGCCGGCCGTGCCGTTGTACGCGGTCGACCTGCCGCCGGAGTTGCCGCTTTGGGAGAACGACCCGCCGGTGGCGACGGCCGGCCACGACGTCGAGGAGCAGGTGCGATCCGCCGAAGTGGACCCCAACTCGCCGTCGGGATCGAACCGCGCATTCAGCCAAGTCTCGAAGGCCACCTACAGCCTCCACCGGCCCGAGCGGCCTAACGGCGTGGGCCTGGTGATCTGCCCCGGCGGCGGTTTCCGCGACGTCTGGATCGATCGCGAGGGCCACGATCTGGCCCTCTGGCTGAAGGAGCACAACGTGACCTCCCTGGTCTTGAAGTATCGCACCCGCCCAGCCGAAATTGGCTCACGAGAAGCGTGGCAGAATTACCAAGGCGCTGTTCAGGCCGATGGTAGACAGGCTATTCGCATTCTCCGCAAGAACGCGCGTGACCTTGGCCTGGACCCGAACAAGATTGGCATCTGCGGCTTCTCGGCTGGCGGCCACTTGGCGATAAGCTGTGCGCTGATCGGCGAACCGAAGTCGCCGGAAGCCAAAATCAGCGCCACGCCAGACTTTGCCGGCCTGTTCTACCCGGGCATTCCTGATGGCACTGGTGAAATGATCGAGAACCGCTCTGCGCCCGCGTCGGCCACCCGTCCCATCTGCCCGATGTTCATCGTCAACGCTCGCGTGGACAAGCTGACTCCGGCCGACAAATGCGTCGATTTTTACGCAGTGCTACTGAAGGCCGGAGTTAACGCAGAACTGCACGTCTTCAGCAAGGGCGGGCACGGCTTTAGCTTGGGCCAGCGGCGTGGACAATCAACCGCACTCTGGCCGACCAGCTTCGTTGCCTGGCTCCATGACTGCGGAATCGTCGAACACTAGCTTTGCAAGGTACGAGCGATAACATGCGAACTACAACTCTGTCGTCTGTCATCTTGACACTTGTGGCCCATGTTGCGATGGCCGAATGGTCACAGTTTCGCGGTCCCAATTCTGCGGGCGTGGCAACCGGGCCACCGCCGCCGGTTCAGTTCGGTCCCGGCAAGAGTGAATTGTGGCGAGTGCCCATGGCGTCCGGTCACAGCTCTCCCTGCGTTTTCGGCGATTCGATCTTCCTGACGACTTATGACCAGAGGCAGAAGAAGCTAGCCGTCGTCAGCATTGAACGCGCCAGCGGTCGACTCCGGTGGCAGAGGGACGTACCGACGGATCAGATTGAGAAGGGACATCCGTCATTCAATCCGGCCAGCAGTACACCGGCCTGCGACGGCGAGCGCGTGGTTGCCTATTTCGGCTCGTTCGGCCTGATCTGCTTCGAAATGAGCGGCCGGCCGCTGTGGGAAGTGAAGATGCCGCTGGCCAAATCGTTCGCCGGGAACGCGACGTCGCCCGCGATTGTCGGCGACCGAGTGATCCTGTACCGCGGCACCTATGTCGATCACTTCCTGCTGGCCGTTGATAAGCGGTCCGGAAAGGAACTTTGGCGGGTGCCACAGGCCGAGCAATTCACCGGCGAAATGGCCTGTACTGCCTGCCCGATCGTCGCTGATGACAGACTGATCGTGCACACGGCGAGATCGCTTCAGGCTTTCGACATGTCGACCGGAAAGCGAGTGTGGGTCGCAAAGTGCGCCACCACTGCGACCAGCACCCCCGTGCTGGCTGGCGATGAGGTGATCGTGGCGGCCTGGAACAAGATGGGAGAACCTTCCCTCAGGCCCCCATTCCCGACCTTCGAAAGGATGGCTGCGGAACACGACAAGGACGACGACAACCGAATCAGCCGCAACGAATTGCCGACACTCTGGATCTTCCATCGTCCCGACGGCGCGGAGGCCCCCATGAACGGTGGTACGGTCCAGTTTCACCACGCCGACACGAACAGAGACGGTGGGATCACTGCGGACGAGTGGACCGTAACGGTAAGCGAGCTGGAGAGGTTTCGAGCAGGTTATGACACGCACGGCATGTTGGCGATTCGCATCGACGGTGAAGGCCTGGTCGGCGCGGACAAAATCCGCACGCTAGAAACAACGGGGATTCCGGAAGTGCCGTCCCCGCTGTATGACGGTAAGTACGTCTATTTCGTGAAGAACGGCGGCATTCTAACCTGCCTGGAGGTCAAGACCGGGCGGCGCGTGTATCGCATGCGAACGGGCGGTCGCGGAACTCACTATGCCTCACCGCTGATCGCGGACGGAAAGATCTACACCATCGCCGGCGACGGACGCATTAGCGTTCTCACACTGGTTGCCAATCCGGAACTACTGGCTACCAACGACATGCAGGAAGGCGTTTATGCCACTCCAGCCATTGTCGACGGCACCATCTATGTGCGAACGCACTCCGCGCTGTTTGCGTTTCGAGAGCCCTGAGTCTACTATGTGTATCTAAGACAAAGCTGCTTCTTTGACAAGAGCTTTGTGCCAACACCGCCAAGAAGACCGTGCTATGTAAACAGGAAGAGACGATGATTTCAAGATGGTTGTCCACTGTGAGTCTGACCGTGGTTCTGACCGGCTTGGCTTCGGCCGTCGCCGGCGAGGTACCCCCGCCTGCCAATGCGGCGGCGAAGTTCCGTTGGGACACCGGCCACGGCAATACTGGAGTGGAACATGAAGTTCGCGAGGTACGAGCAGCGTGCGGTCTAACCGGTTTCTGTGTTAACCTCCGATGGAGATCACATCCATGAGGAATCTGCAATCGACGCGCCGAAGTTTTCTGGGAACCATGGCCGGGGCGTCTGCGAGCATCGCCGTGCCGGTCTTCCTGCCTTCCCCTGCGTGGAGCGAGGACGACAGAGACGGTTGGGACCTGGGGCCCTTTGTGAAACGCAAGGAGTCGGTCCTGCGGCCGACGCCGGATTCTGTCTTCCGGTGTCCCGTTCGAGGCAAGGAAGTCCGGTGGGAAGAGCAGAACGTGTACAACCCGGCCGCCGTGGTGCACCGCGGCAAAGTCTATCTGCTCTATCGGGCCGATGACATCAGCCGAGATCTCGGATGG
>Ga0180437_10010455_pt1 | contig 11324 bp, 8 predicted proteins | sample SS_ome_4_FD_132410 | JGI IMG/M metagenome (GOLD analysis project Ga0180437, IMG submission 132410) | Hypersaline lake sediment archaeal communities from the Salton Sea, California, USA - SS_3_D_1 metaG | ecosystem: Environmental > Aquatic > Non-marine Saline and Alkaline > Hypersaline > Sediment... | reverse complement strand
TTTTTTTTTTTTTTACAAAATTTAATTTTTTGATGAAAAAAATAAAAAAAGAAAAAGGATGGAAAAACTGGCTCAAAAAAAATAAAAAAAACACTTCAAAAATCTTAAGACAAGCATTTTTAGGAATAAATCAATCAGAATTCGGCCTGCTTTCTTTTCGCCTTCCTGGCACAAACAAATTCGAAACAGTCTCCCTAAAACTTGATACTAAAATTATCTCCGATAAGACTCTCGAAAAAATAAAAAAAATGGGAAAAAGTAAAATAAATATAAAAAATACAGTAAAAAAAATAGCTCTCGAAACTAATATCGTTGACCTGCCAATACAAACAAGCCCATTGCCTATTTTTATTCCAATGATCTTTGGCCCGTCCCACTATTTTCTAGAAAAAATAATAATAGATGGCACTTCCGGCAAAAACAACTTTGAGCGAATTCTTGGCATGTTCACAAATGAAGCACCCTTTCCAAAACTCTTTTTCATAAAAAATCTTGTGATAGAAAATCATGACCAAGTCTTAACCAACAAAAAATTATTGAACAAACTTTCTCTTCCCTTCAGCTCAACCACAGGAAGAACAATCACACTTAAAAATGTTGCTATTTTTATAGACAGTAATATCTGGAGAAAGCCACAGAATTTAGACATAAATTTTCAACATCTTAACCAGTACTACTATCTTCATAAGCACACAGATCCCATAATATTTATAAAGGGAGAATTCAACTCGTTTCAAGCAGAACTAGAAAACTGGATAGAATTGACAACTCCCTTTGATATTGCTCTGGAAAAAGTAACAACAAAAAATTCAGAAAAACAATTTAGGCAAAAGGTCAAAAAAAGCATAGAACAACCTCTTTCTTTGGAAAAAAAATACTTAGAGTTTTATCAGCCGTTATATCAGCCTTTAGATGCCATTTCTTTATTAATTTCGACAGAAAAACTAATGGCAAAAATGTACTTTAAAAAAATGGGATTCATTCCTAAAAAATGGGATGAAAAAAATAAAAAATATTATCCAGAAACTCTTCGAAAAGATGAATACGGCGATCCCCTAAAAACTTTTGAGAACTGCTTGGAAAAAATAAAAAAAATACAGGAAACCTTAAAAAACGGAACTGAACAAGAAAAAATACTTGCGGATTTTTCTGAGAAACTATTATATGCTCTCTATCAAATTTTTAACTTGACAATCTATTTAACTATTGAGCCAATATCAAAAACCTTTGCAAGCTTTAAAGAAAATCAAAAAAACATAGAAAAAAACATAAAAAACCTTTTTAAAATACTTCAAAAAAGAAAGTCCTTATATTTCTTAGAGGAAATTGTTCAAAAAACAAAAAATTTGACCGACCTCATCTTGCAATAAAGACCAAATAAAACTTACATAAAATGGTATACTGCCCCCAAACTAAAAAATTTTAAAATAAGACGCTGGTCCTGCTTCGCACAAGGCTACGGAGAAAAGGATGAAAAAAAAAATTATGAAAAAAAAATTGGGGCATATAATTTCTGGTTCACTTACTGAAGGATTTGAGCTTAGGGTCAGCCCGGAAACAGATTTAGAAACTATAAAAACCGGAAAATTTGTTTCTATCATTGGTAAACAACATAAATTTTTTTCACTCATCACAGATTTAACACTACAGGTTACGCATCCAGACATTTTACTCTTTCCCCCTTGCCCCAAAGAAACATTACTCAGCGAAGTTTTAAAACAAAAAGACATGTACGCAACAGCTCAACTAAGGCCACTACTAATGCTTGAACCGAAAGGTACGCCAAGCCCAGTCAAAACAATTCCATCACACTTTTGCCCAGTGTATGAAGCTGACAAGAAAGACGTTGCACTTATCTTTGGTGATGAAGAAGATGAAAGTAAAAAGTTTTTTAACATCGGCACCCCGCTAGACATGACCACACCAGTTTGTTTGAACCTAGAAAAACTAACAGAACGCAGCAATGGCATCTTTGGAAAAACCGGAACAGGAAAAACTTTTTTGACTCGTTTGGTACTTGCCGGACTAATTAAAAATGAAAAAGCGGTCAATATTATTTTTGACATGCATAGTGAATACGGCCTACAAGCACGCACAGAAAAAAAAGGTGAATCTTTTGTTAAAGGACTCAAAACACTTTTCCCTGACCGTGTTTCTATTTTTTCTTTAGACCCGGAATCAACCAGACGCCGTGGCGGATCACCTGATGTTACCATCACCATCCCATACCAATCTATCCATGTGGAAGATATTCTTTCTTTGCAAAGCGAACTAAATCTCCATTCAACTGCAATGGAAGTTGCATACTTAATTGCCGCACGATACAAACAAAACTGGCTTCAGGCTCTACTGAGCAGCGGAGAAAAATTAAAAGAGTTTGCAGAAGAACTTGGTGCACATCCAGAATCCATCGCCGCACTGTACAGAAAATTAAAACGTGTTGAACGGCTACCGTTTTTAAAACCATCAAACGCTGGAGCGTATAAAGCAATGTCAGTCATAGACCAAATGATTGAATACTTGGACAAAGGAATAAATGTTATTGTTGAATTTGGTAATTTCACCTCAACATTTTGTTATTTATTGATCGCAAATATTATCACCAGAAAAATTCATACCAGATACATACAAAAAACAGAAAAGTTTTTAGGTTCACAAAAAAAAGAAGATGAACCGAAAAAATTGATGATCACCATAGAAGAAGCACATAAATTTCTAAACCAGCATGCAGCAAAACAAACAATTTTTGGTACCATCGCACGGGAAATGCGCAAGTATTACGTTTCTCTTTTAGTGGTAGACCAACGTCCTTCTGGCATAGACCAAGAAATTCTTTCGCAAATCGGCACAAAAATTGTTGCCCAGCTAAGCGATGAAAAAGATATTCAGGCCGTACTGATTGGCGTAAGCAACGCAACACATCTACGGTCAATTTTGGCATCACTTGACAGCAAAAAACAAGCCCTTCTACTCGGCCATGCGCTTACCATGCCAGTGGTGATTCATACCAGAGAGTATGGACCAGATTTTTACCAAGCAATGGGCAAACAAGTAACAACCAAACAAATAAACTCTTTTATTGAAGAAATTTTTTAGGCACAAAAAAGCCGCCGGTTTTACCCAACGGCTAATTTTTTAACAAACTAAAAAAACATGTTTGTTTTAAAAATTTGCTTAAGATTAATTTCCGCTCTCGTCTTTCATTCGAAATTTAGCAACCTGAAACGGTAAGTGTTTTTCTTTTGGTATTTTATTATGATCCACAGGGCCTTTTTTAAGTATTTTCTTACATTCCTCAATTTCTTCAGTCGGTACATACATGGTACCCAAACGTTCTTTCCGACACTCATCACTCTCAGCTTCTTCCATTTCTCTTTTCGAGTCAGGAAGCTCAACCTCGCCATCTTGCTCCATTTCTTTTTTAGGTGTCTTCGGTGCAGGCCGTTTTGGAAACGGACAAAGTTCATATAAATCTTTTTTGGACATATAGCGTCTCGAATACTCGGATAATCCTGTTGGTAGAAATTTCGAACTAATATATCCAAAAGGGACCTGATCACCAATAGCTTTTCGTAATTTTGCCTCCTGAAAAGAAAAAATAGTTCCTACTTTAACAGGCCTTCCTTCTTCCTTTCTTTCTTGCAAAAACTTTTCGACGTCTATTGGTGTTACCCCAAAGCTACGCCTCATCGCCAAAACAGAACCGCAACTAAGTGCTGCTAAAGAAAGTAAAAATAATTGTTTTTTCATGATATCCCCTATAAAAAATTAACCGTTAAAAAACCCTAAACATCTCAATCTCAACTTTATTGCTTCCAAAATAAAGACAGCATCATGTCATCAACAGAAATATCGTGAAGACCTAAATCGCACTTTTCTTTTGTTACCCATGCGCTCGAAGGATTTTCATTTAACGGACGATCTAAGTCAACCTTTTTTAAAAGGCCAGAAAGTTTACCCTGGTGAATGGATCTTTCAGCACATGCTGCAATAACATATCTATCTTCCTTTTTAGGCTCATGTTGGTCTTTAAACTTTGGCACTTCTGGATATTCGACTTTACTGGCATCATCATCTACACTTTTTACAACATAATCTGGCATATGTGCTTCTGGTTTTCTGCAGAATTGAGTAAGGTGGTCAATAGGCTGCGTTGTTACAGAACTAGCTCCTCCATCGATGTAGTACTCTTTTTGAATTTCAGAAGAGCCAACAGAAAACAGCTTAGAAGTAGGAACCGGCTTAGAAGAACGTGGTGGAGTCAATTCAATAATTTTTACCTTCTCTTGAGATTTTTTCATACTTTTTTCGATCTCCTCGAACCTTCTCTTAAACTTAGCTAGTTCATCTTTATCCCTAAGAGGCAATTCTAACTCTTCTTGACCATTTGAAACCTCCGAATATTCAGGAGCTGAAGGCTCAACCGTGTCACCTTCCTTCTTTTCTTTTCCGGGCAAAGGTACACTCCGTTTTGGAATCGGACAAAGTTGATAAAGATATTCTTTAGGTATATACTTCACTTCATACCCACCATTCGTTGGAGTAATCTCAGAAACACAAACAAAACCTTGGTTCGGTTCCCTTTCTGCCCTTTCCCTAGAGGGAAAATATAGAACTTGAACTTTATCTTTCAATCCCTTTTCTATGATTTTTGCTAATAGATCTTTCCTACTCATCGCCAAAACAGAACCGCAACTAAGTGCTGCTAAAGAAAGTAAAAATAATTGTTTTTTCATGATATCCCCTATAAAAAATTAACCGTTAAAAACCCCTAAACGTCATTCATTTATATTTTCATCTACTACGTCCGACAAACTTCCACCACACAAAGCCAAAGCCTGCCAAACAACCTGCAATCAAAACGCATGCAACATTTTTAACTGGAAGCAAACTTTTATTTGCTTTATCTTTGTTTGCATTTGGATCCAACTCAGTCGACTCTGGAGGTGTCAGCTCTGGACATAAAAATCTTTCATATGAACCATCTTCGCCACCGGAATCAAATTTCATATATTTTCCGTATTCATTCGTTTGTTTTTCATTCTTTTTTTGATTTTCAAAATCCATAAATCTAACGTACGGATTATCACCGCCAGCCCATGCAAAACCTGCTTGCAAAGCGACGATTGCGCACAAGGTTAATAGAAGTCTGTTTTTTTTCATAATAATTCCTCCAAAAGGCCTATAAAAAAGGGGTTTTCTGAGGTCCCCCACCTAATAAAAGGATAACTAAAAGGGGGTTTGTGCGCAACAGGCCTCCCAATAACCCTTGCCAGAGAGACTTTCACCTAAAACAGGGTTACTGATCCTCTATCCAGCAGGATTTTTGACAGCTCACACACGCCAGCTTTTCCTTTAATTTTTCGTATCGGTCCTTGACCTTTACGACAGCATCTGAAATTGTGTCCTTAAGAGACCTTCTAGGAGAAGCATATGGTGTAGCAACTTGAGGACTGCTCGAAGCTTGCTCATGACCAAAAAGCAATTCTTTGTCTTGTTCTTTCTCTTTCTTTTTCTCTTGGCCTGGAGTTTTTTTATAACCTGAATCATTTAAATCAATAAACTCCTCCACTTTTCTTTTTTCTACTGATTTTTTCTTTTTTTCTAGAAAGGCAGATAGGTCTTTTTTATGATAATCTTTCAGATACAAATATGTAAGAAGCGAATGTTTACACTCTTTTTTATTCAGAAAATCTTCGACCTCCAAAATAACCTTATTGACAGACTCAATGAAGAATTTTGTACCAACATTCTTAGATCCCCATTGAATAATACTGTTTACATGCGGAAAAAAATAAGCATCCAGATATTGATGAGTAAGAAATAAGTATCCATCCAATTTGTCATCCAGTTTGTGATCCAAAGATTTTTCTACTTCTAAAGCAGCGATCAAAAAATTTTTTACGTTTAAAGCAACGCTTTTTGCAACTCCACCAACACCCTTTTGACCATATTCTTCCTCTCCTTGGGATACAATATCATCTACGCCTTGGCATACAATATCATCTACATGCGAAAGAATTTGTTTTTCCAAAATATACCTTGCCGTCTTAATACTTTCCCATTTGCTACCAAAAGCACGTCTCAAGCATTTAGGAACTTCATGTTCATCTTGTCCTTGCAGCCGCTCAAAAGAAGTATCGAAAAATTTATCACAAGAATCTGAAACCTCTTCTATCTTTTTTTTTAAAATATTTTTATGCGAAAAAAAATTCTTTTCTTGACCATACTCATCCGCTAAAGCACTAGAAAGCAACGATGACCGAAACCTCTCAAGGCTTTTACCAGAACCCTTTATTGGAACTTGCTCAAACTCCATCCCGAGCGAAAAAAAAGAAACAGTAGATAAAAAAATAAAAAAGAAACAAACAGAAAAACATCTCACTTTAAACACCCCCCTTTACAAACAAAAAACTCATAAATGTCTTTAAAATAAAAGCTTTTTTTAAAAGCTTCAACATATTTTCTTAAACATGCAATAGTTTTTTTGATCTATCAGAAAGTAGTCCTTTTAGCACTTTCATATTTTTTGCATAGGTTTGCAATGTTGCTTTTGGTGTTTCTAAAATTTTTGGCACAGAAAAAAAACGCTTATCATTCATAAGCAAAGCAAATCCTTCCAGGCCTATTTTTCCCTTGCCTATATCTTCGTGCCGATCAACACGAGAACCACGCTCCCGTTTTGAATCATTCAAATGCAAAACTTTTAGTTTTTTTAAGCCAATCACCCGATCAAATTTTTTCCAAAATGCTTCGTAGCTTTTTTTATCACAAAAATCGTAACCTGCAGCAAAAGCATGGCACGTGTCAAAACAAACACCAACTCGTTTTTTTTGTTTTACGTTTTTTAAAATATAACCAAGCTGCTCTAACTGATACCCAACATTTGTTCCTTGTCCTGCCATATTTTCTAACAAAATCATTGTCTTACTATCAACCGATTTTAAAACAGAGTCGATCCCTTTTACAATTCTATCTAAACAGTCTTGTTGTGACCCATCCAAATGCGAACCAGGATGTAGCACTAAAAATGGAATTTCCAAGGTGTCACACCTCTTTAACTCTTGTTTTAAAATAGCCAGGGACGCATGTCTTGTTTTTAAATTCGGAGAACCAATGTTAAGCAAATACGGAAGGTGTGCAATAACCTTTTGAATCATTGAACTTTTTAATACTTCCTTAAATTTTTTTACTGCATCTTGTTCAAGCGGTTTTGCTTTCCACTGTCTGTTGCTTCTAGTAAAAATTTGAATCGCAGTACATCCTATGGACTGACCAGCCTGTACAGCCTTATAAAAACCTCCGGCAATTGACATGTGTCCACCAAGTAAAAGCTTTGTTTTCTTTTCCATTTTTTTTCCTAAACGTTTGACAAAGACTATGTAAAGTTTACTCTAGTTGCATCCTTAATGCATGCGTCATGCGTGCATTTCTTTTTAATCCCAAAAAAAGTTTGTAGCCAATAAGCACTGCTGCATTGCAGCAAAAAAATTACATAACTGATTCACATTTTTATTTTTTCTATGAAAGGGTAGCATGAGTGTACTACAAAGAAGCAATATTTTAACACTTTCTCTAGTGCTTGCAGCAAGCGTATCAACAATCGCAAAAACAAAACAAACCTGCCCAGAAATTCCACAGCCTAAAACTTGTTTTTGTCAGCCTGTAGACGTTTCCGTTTCTGAACCGAACTGTTTTTCTTATAAATTTTACGGAACACTTAAAGGTGGTGATACCTTTTACGGAAAAAACTTTAGCTTACTAAACAGCAATAATTGTGATGACGAAGTTTTTAAAGTTGTTAACAAATTTGATTTAGGTGTTGATTTTGACTGTAAAGAATGGCTCAAAGGTGCTGCATCTGCGCGAACAAAGGCAATATGGGGAACCAACCTAGCTTCACCAACAACTACCGCTAGCACAAAAATTTTAAACTCCGTTGGACAACGCCATAAACACTCAATTCCTCGTCACTTTATGTGGCTGCGTGAAGGCTGGATAGAAGTTTCTCTTAACCAAATGTTTGGCATTCACTCACTTGAGCGACAACATCATTTAACCGTTGGGTCATTCTCATTTAAACTTGGACGCGGTATTGCTCTTGGTGATGCATACGCAGTTTCCCCTGATTATCTTGGTTTTTATTCTGACAACGCAGTAGATCAATATGCGTTTGCGATAAAACTTTCCGGTGAATTTATACCAAAAAAATTAACTTATGATTTGTATGTTGCACTGTTAGATAACCTCAGTGACAACCTTGGCAAAACAGCACAAAATGTATTTGGACAAGAGTATGGCAGACTCGATAGGCCCCAAAGAGGTTTTGGTCATATCAATCGTCTTATTGCAGGACGTCTTGTTTGGACGCCGCTCGACAGAACCGATGCAAAAGCAACCGTTGAGCCATATTTTTTGATCAACACGGACCCAGAACAAAATGTAGAGTTTTTGGCTGATGCAAAAGGTAAACTTGGCACATTAGGCTTTGCAGGTGAATTTGCAAACAAACGATTTGAGTTCGGTTTTGACACCGCATTCAACCTTGGTCGTCAAACAGTAAGAGGCTGGGACCGCAACACCGTTACCTTACAAAACCGCAACGGACAAGCACAAGAAGTTAACAGTCACGTGTACGTAAATGCAAATCCAACAAAAGATACAAATGTCACCAACTGGTCTGCCTACCAAGCGCCATATGTGACAAACGGAATTGATGCTACAACCGGAACGGTCAGCACTGCAGGCTCTGACGCCCAAAAGTTAATTGACAACGCAACACGAGACCAAGCAAACAACGGAAAAAGCCTCGGTGTAGCAGCTGATTACAATAAAGTTTCTTTAATTCCTGAAGTTCAACCTAACGCTCAAGCAAATGAACTGTTTAACGCAACAGACCGTTTCAGAGATAGATACTGCAATAAATATTGTGGCTGGATGATGGTTGCTGATGCAGCATACTTTATAAAAAATGGTGATGTTCGTTTAGCTGCAACAGCAGGTTACGCCTCTGGCGACTTAGACCCAAACGTTGATTTAAAAGATTGCGACTACCAAGGATTTATTGGTTTGCAAGAATTATACGCAGGAAAACGAGTAAAAAGCGCGTTCTTCTTGGGAGGCGCAGGAAACTTGCGACGCCCTCTTGATGTCCCAACAACAACAGAACAACCAAATCGTTTTGGCTCATTAACTTCTGGCTTTACCAACCTAGCGTTTCTTGGCATGGGCGCTCAATGGAAACCACAAACATGGGACAAAAAGTTTGAATTAAATCCAAACGTCCTTGGATACTGGCAAACATTCCCAACAAGAAGCTTTGATTTAGAAACATTCCAAACAATAGACAAGCCTGCCCATTCTTATTTGGGAACAGAAGTAAACGTATACTTAAAAAAAGAAATCTTTTGTAATTTAGATTTATTCGGCATTACATCGGTGTTTATTCCAGGCAGACATTACGATGATGTAAAAGGCAAACCTCTCAATAGGGCACAACAAAAAATACTTGATCGGATAGATAAAACAGGATTTAACGAAGAGCAGGTACCAGGACTAGGAAATGACATCTCGTTTACAATCAACATAGGTTTTGAGTACAAGTTTTAAAAAACACTGCTTTTTAAAAAAAGAAGCGACCTGACGGTTAATACCACCAGGCCGCTTCTTTTTTTTACTTCACTTTAACAATATCATCTGGTCGCCAGGTTTGGTCAAAAAACGGCTCCAATGGTCCATAAAAACGAAGTAATGTAAACCAACCTTTTCCTGGAACTGTTTTGATCCAATTTTTCTCTTTTCCTTTTGGTGCTTTTGGTCCAAACCAAATATCTATAGAACCATCAGCATTTACGTCTGGTTTGTCGTACACACTCACGCTTGGTTTTTCTTGCCCGTTTTGCAAGAGAGAGCGTGTATCTGGGTCGTACACCGTCACGGACCAGAAATTTTTTGCAGGAATATCTTTTGGCAGGCGAAGTTTATAAGTTTTGTCGCCTCGCAAGAAATCTTTATCTTTGTCTCGACTTGCCATTAAATACTTCGAGCCTTTACCTATAAGTTTTCTTGTCATTGCCGGACTAACGACAATTGCTAAATAATGAAATAACGTTTGCGCATCCAATAAAAGAGTATCGTCAACTATAAAATCGTGTCGTCCACTAATAAACGGTGTTTCATAAGCACGGTCAGAATAAACCTGGGCACCTTCCAACTTACTCGCATAAGAAACTGTTCTGGCAATCGCATGGCCAATTTTTACCCCTTCAGACAAAAGTTTTTTCATGCGGGCATCAGGAGAAAACGGCTTACCTTTTTGTAGTCCAATACTTTTTAATAAACCAAGCTCATAGGGAGTAAACGCTTTTTTTGGCTCATATTGAACAATTCTGTCCAACAAATCAAAATAAGTAATATCATTTGGGAAAATAGTTTTTATTTTTTTAAAAGATAAGCTTTTGTATTGAGCATCTGCCCGAGGGCCAGACTTAAGCGGATAAATCTTTAAATATTTTTTGTAGAAATCAAGAGCTTTATCTCCTGTTCCAGTATCTTTAGGATATGCACGTACCATAACCCAATTGCGGTAGGTTGGAGACTCAAAAACAAAATATCCTTTTGGCTTTTTTCCCTGGTATCCAGGAGGAAGCAACAGATATTTTCCGCCTTTTCCTGCATCTGGCCCCGGCTTACCAAGATCAGTTATCCAATGCTGACGAGCATCATTAATAACGCCTAAAACATTTGGAGGTGTCTCTATAACCGTTGGACCATCCTTTTTTAAATCAACATTTGAAAAGGCATAAATACTTTCCGTATTATACGTCAATCCTATTGTTTCGGTTTTTCCAACACCGGGCTCTGTATATACGCCAACATCACCCTCAAGCTTCAAACCATAGTCTCGCGCTGGAGATGCTAAAACCGCTTGCATAGAAACAGCAGGCATAAAATCTAAATACGCTTGTGTTGCCCGCTGAATATATAATTGATCGTATACCTTTTTGATTGTTTTTTCTGTTGGATACCCACCCTCAAAAATCAATTTGCCAATCGAACTTGAAACAGTCTCTTTTTTACCATCGCCTCTACAACCAGTCAGCCCCACAAGAGCTAAAACTGCAACGCCCAGCAAAAGCACTACGGAAAAAAACATTTTCTTCATGAAAAATCTCCTTTTTGAAAAAAACAAAACTCTTTTGAGAAAAATAAAAAAACGACTCAGTAAAATTCAAGAGTTATATTAAATCTCTTGCAACCGCCACACCAACTTTGCTAAAAATAAACAGTCAGACCATCAGAAACTCTTTTTAAAAAGGAAAAAA
>Ga0180437_10010454_pt1 | contig 11324 bp, 10 predicted proteins | sample SS_ome_4_FD_132410 | JGI IMG/M metagenome (GOLD analysis project Ga0180437, IMG submission 132410) | Hypersaline lake sediment archaeal communities from the Salton Sea, California, USA - SS_3_D_1 metaG | ecosystem: Environmental > Aquatic > Non-marine Saline and Alkaline > Hypersaline >... | reverse complement strand
CTATCGGTTTGCTGGGATTCGATAGGTGATTGAGATGGCTCAGATCGAGATGAAGCCAAGGGTTGTTCCCTTGGCGAACCTCGATCTGAGCCAGATTGATTAACTATCAAAGATTCAGTAGGCCGATAGGTGGCAAGTTGGGTTTCAACTTGAATGGGTATACAATGTATCTCATCAGAACCTCTATGAGCCTTCAAAAAAAATTCTACAAATAATTGCACCGGTTTTCGGAAAATATATGTGTGCTAAAGAGCTATTGTAATTAATGCTAGAGAAGGATAAGCTTTTTTTGTTTAAAACGGTGTTTAGATGTTTAAAAGAATTATCTGTAGTTTTTTGTTTGTTTTTTCTTTTTTATATGCTAGTTCGGATTCTAATAGAACAATTCTTGTCTTTGATTTTGGAGGTGTGATTGGAGAGACAGACTATCATTTGAGTTGTAAGTACACAGCGCAGAGATTGCATATTTCATTTATTCAAGCACAGGATATAGTGGATGCATATAAACAGGCAAAAGAAGAAAAAATTATTGCGGATGCTGAGTTTTGGCGTCAATATGCTGCACAAGCCAATATTACATTACCAAAAGATTGGGAAGAGCAATTTATAGATATTCGTCGGCGTTCTATTCGCCTCTTTCCAGAAATGTTGGAATTAGTTCATACCCTAAAGAAACAGGGGATTAGAATGGCGATGCTTTCAAATACGATTCCTCAACGTGCGCAAGTGATACGCAGTTTAGGGGCATATGATCCTTTTAATCCCGTTGCTCTTTCATATGAGATTGGTGTTGAAAAACCCGATAAACAAGCTTTTGCTGTTTTTTTGAGTCTTATGCCGGGTGTGCGAGCTCAGGATTGTATTTTTATTGATGATAAAGAGGCCAATATTAAAGTTGCCAATGAAATGGGTTTTGATGGGATTCAATTTACCTCAAGGGAGGATTTGGTGCGAGAATTGATAAAGCGTGGAATTTCTGTTGTAATTAATACCGACAAATCATAAAAAGAATCCTTTAAAGAAAGGATTTAATTATGTTGCGAAAAATTGTCTGTAGTTTCCTTTTTCTTTTTGTTTTTTTAGGTGCTGATGTAAACCCAAGTAGATCGGTTATTGTCTTTGACTTTGGAGGTGTTCTTGCAGGGTCAAGCTATAATTTAACCTGTGAGCATATAGCTAAGCGGTTGCATATTTCATTTGATCAGGCCCAGCAAATGATGAAGATATATAAACAAGCCAAGGACTTGGGTTTTCGCGTAAACTCAGAATTTTGGCGTCAATATGGAGCAGGGGCCAATATCCTCTTACCAAAAGATTGGAATAAGGAATTCGATGATATTCGCCGTCATACTATTGCTCTCTTTCCTGGAATGATGGAACTTGTTCGTGCTCTTAAAGAAAAGAAATATAGAGTGGCTATGCTTTCAAATGTGACCTCAAAACGTGCGCAAGCGATACGCGAATTAGGTCTCTATGATCCTTTTAATCCTGCTGTTCTTTCGTGTGATATTAGAGTAAGTAAACCAAGTAAACACGCATTTATCATTCTTTTGAATCTCATGCCAGGAGTAAAAGCGCGAGATTGTATTTTTATTGATGATAAGGTGGAAAATATTGAAGTTGCCAAAAAGATGGGTTTTGATGGGATTCAATTTATCTCTCGAAACCAATTGGTGAGGGAACTAATAAAGCGCGGAATTAAAGTTCACTAATTTTCACAAAATATCCAATTTTTTTGGATATTTTGGTTGTTTTCCTCACATTTCTGTTCCGTCGTGGATGCGACTTTTGAGATTTTTAAGAAAAGGAGAGAGTTTCTTTTTATCATTTTCATTCATATGATCGATAAAAAGAACGCCTTCGAGATGGTCATTTTCATGGAGAATCACTTTGGCTTCCCAGCCACGAAAAATTTCTGTTTTTTTGATTCCGTCAAGGTTTGTATATTCTAGAGAGATCTCTTTGGATCTTTCAATCTCAGCACGAATAGTAGGGAGAGAGAGACATCCTTCAGCGGCTTTCCAGGTTTCTTTACTCGTTGAGCGTATTTTAGGATTAACAAAGACTTTTACTTTTCCTAATTCTATTTTGCCATCTTCTTTTTCAATGGGTGTTCGGATAATAAAAACTTTGGCTGAATGGTGGACTTGCGGTGCCGCTAATCCCATGCCATTACAAGCATCCATTGTTTCAATCATCTCATCAATTAAATTTTTCATGTCTTGCGTGATTTCAGTTACTTCTTCTGATTTTTTTCGCAAGATGGGAGCGCCATAGTAGGCCAAAGGGAGTAAGCGCAATTGGTCGGTCGTCACAAGATTTGGTGCATGACCTTGCTCGAGTTGGCCGCCTCTATAGAGCCAACGACCGTGAAAGCGTTCAAAAAAACTTTTCTCAGTAAATGTACAATCATTATCTTCATGCGTAATGTATGCTGTAAAGATTACTGTGGCCAACGTTTCATGCTCTTTAAAATCGAGAACTTCTAATGAATCAAAACTATATTCTCTAGAAAATTTTGAAATAGATCGTTTCCAAGCGAATTTATTTTCTGAGTAATGAGGATTAGCAGGATGTGTAGTAGCAACAATATACTCCGGCAAATTGAGTGCATATGCACTAAATCTTGATCTCATCAGCTCAAGTGCTGTTTTTGGCAGCTCCCCTGAATGAAAGGGCTGGCAGCACAATTCATACGGTTTTTTACTCGAACATGGGCATAATTTTTGTTGTGTATCCATCTTAGTGTAAATACAACCTCTTGCAAAAGAAATTTGGTTTCTCGTAATCTCTTTAGGAGATAAAGGTATTTTATGATAGTCCGATTTTGTTTTTTATTACTAGGCTCAGTTGCTCTTTTTGCCGGTGAGTTTCCTGAAGAGATATCTGAAGAGTCGCAGATTTGCCGTTTGATAGAGGCGACAAAACGCTCTCTGTTACGTTTGGAAGAGGTCAAAAGTGCTTTAGAAGCATATAGAAACCAGGAAAAAGTGTGTATTGCTAATACTCGTGATAATGAAGCGCTTTTTTCTCTATCAGAATGTGCTGCTCGTTTGCTTCACTCCATACAAAAAGCACATATTGAGCCGTACTTTCGACAAGCTTTTCTTGATGAATTAGCAAAAATTGGTCGAGTGTCTGAAAAAAAAGAGATTCCCCCAATAGCCGAATGAGCAGAGAATCAACAATTATAATCGATCGTAAGACACGAGAACCTTTTGAAGAGCAAATATGGGGAGAGAGTTGGCTTCATTTTTTATATGGAGATACTTTTCTTTCTAAAACGTTGGGAAATCTTTTCGTACATACAATTTTTCGTTGGCCTCTCTTTTCTTGGTTTGCAGGCAAATACTATGATTCTGCTTTCAGTAAGCATGATATACAGCGTTTTTGTGACCGTTATTTTGTCGATTTAGAAGAGTGCGAGATTCCAGTAGGCGGTTTTAAAAGCTTTAATGATTTTTTCACCCGTCGTGTGCATTCAAAGATGAGACCTCAGAGTCCGTCATTACTCACAATTCCGGCAGACGGTCGGTATACGATCGTTGAGAATATTAATGAAACCTATCCTTTTTGTATCAAAGATGAGGAGCTTTTTTTAGATAAACTTTTAGGCTCTTCTTCTTTAACAGCTCGTTTTTATGGTGGAACAGCGGTGATTGCTCGGCTCTGTCCTTTAGATTGCCATCGATTTTATTTTCCCATAGATGGCAAACCCACGCATCCTGTATGGATTCCAGGATCTCTTTTTTCTGTACATCCCATTGCTACACGAACCAGGCCATGGATTTTGTGGTCAAATAGAAGGGCAATAACACTCATCAAAACAGACGAGATAGGTACTATGGCCTACATAGAAATTGGGGCAACAAATTGTGGGAGCATCATCCAAAATTATGTTCCTTATTCATGGGTTAAAAAAGGTCAGGAAAAGGGCTTTTTTAAACTTGGTGGTTCAGCGATTGTCCTTCTCTTTGAACCTGGACGTGTAAGATTGGCCCCAGATTTAATTGAGCTTTCTAAGGAAAAGAAAGAGATTTATTGCCAGATAGGTCAACCATTAGGCGAAGCAATTTAGGCACGATAAATCATCAAGAATGCACAACTGTTCCAGGATCTGCAATTTTATGAAGGGAGAGTGCGGAACCTACAAGAACATTTGTATATGTAGTATCTGATTGTAAATAAATTTGTAAGCTTGAAAAATTTTCATCGGCTTGAAAAATAAAAGGAATTGTCAAATATTCATTAGAAATTATTCTATAGTAATTACTTATTAGTATTGTGCCTTCTGCTGATTGAATATATAATGTTACTACAACGGTTTCTGGAGGGGTTGGATTACCCTTTAAATAAAGAAATAAATCTCCTTTATACCATCCATATCCGTTATTGTTTATTCTTAATTCTGTCTCGGAGACTGTTATATTAGATGTGGCATAATGAGGTATTGCAGGATTTAGATCGAAACGAATAAGTGTCTTTGTATCTTTCTCTAAAACATTGCTGTTAAAAAGAACATAGGCAAATTCATTTGTTATATTTTGTGCAGATGTACCTTTTGGTCCTCTATGGCCTCTATGGCCTCTATGGCCTCTATGGCCTCTATGTCCATCTTTTCCATGGTGACCTCGCGGACCTCGAAAATTTCCTTTTTCAGCGGATTGATTATTTTGGAAGTTTAATGGAATTTCTAGATTCCCTAGTAATGCACAAGTTACTACAAGAAAACTAAGCATGCAATATTTCATCGGAGTTCTCCTTAGAGCTTAAAAAACTATTTTCTATTTTTTAGAATAAAAGGCAATATTTTTTTTGATCTCTATTTAGCTTTGTCGTGGTAACTAGAGGCTAGACTTTTTGTAGTTGGATTAATCGTCGCATGGTATCGCGAGCAACAGCAGCATCTTCAAAGCGACACTCTTGGGCGGCTTGGTACATTGCTTGTTCCCATTCATCAATTGATTGTTGGATAGCCTCTTGTTTCCGGTCTGGGGTGCTTTCTATCTGTATAGGATCGATCTTTCTCTTCACTGTATAAGGGATAATGTCATGGGCTTCGTTATAGGTTTGTTGTTTTTCTCTTCTCGAATGAGTGATGGCAATAGTGTTGCGAATGCTTTTAGTCTCTTTATCAGCATACATGATGACTCTGCCGTCAACATTGCGAGCAGCGCGTCCGCAGGTCTGTATGAGCGAGGTTTGTGAGCGTAAAAATCCTTCTTTGTCTGCATCGAGAATAGCAACTAGGCTCACCTCTGGTATATCGAGTCCTTCTCGAAGAAGGTTGATGCCAATTAAGACATCAAAAGTTCCTGTTCTAAGGTCATGGATAATTTTAAGTCTTTCTAAAGTATCAATGTCGGAATGGAGGTATTTGGCTTTGACACCAAGTTCTGAGACATATTTTGTTAGTTCTTCAGCTAAATGTTTGGTGAGGGTTGTTACGAGAATACGCCCTCCTCTTTCTTGCTCAATGCGTATCTCTTCTAAACAATCATCGACTTGTGTTGATGCTGGTCGAATTTCTATATGCGGGTCGAGAAGGCCTGTCGGACGAAGGATTTGTTCGACAACGATGCCTTCAGTTTGTTGAAACTCCCAATTACCAGGGGTTGCTGAGACGTAGACGACTTGGTTGATGCGTGCTTGGACTTCATCGAAAGAGAGAGGACGATTATCGTAGGCAGAAGGCAGTCTAAAGCCATATTCTATGAGAGATTTTTTTCGAGCGCGATCTCCAGTGCACATGGCTCCAAGTTGTGGGAGGGTTTGGTGAGATTCGTCAATGATGAGCAAATAATCATCGCCAAAATAGTCGAGAAGGCAGGGTGGAGGAGATCCTGGAGAGCGCTCGCTAAAATGTCGAGAGTAGTTTTCGATCCCTTTGCAAAAGCCTATTTCTTTGATCATTTCAATATCGTAAGTAACGCGTTCGTGAAGTCTTTGTGCTTCGTCAAAGAGGTTTTGGCTTTGTAAATAGGAGTATCTCTCGTGTAGTTCGCTTCTGATCGTTTCAATGGCACGTTCTCGGACAGATTCTGGAGTTACGTGGTGAGAACCTGCATAAATGGTTATCTCTTCTAATGTTTGAGAACGCCTTCCTGTTGCTGGATCAAACCAAGAGATGCGTTCCACCTCTTCATCAAAAAATTCAATGCGTAAGGCTTGTTCATCTTCATAAGCGGGAAAGATATCGAGAATATCTCCTCGAGAACGAAAGGTAGCACGTGTTAATTCAAGGTCAGTGCGTTGGTATTGCATTTCAACAAGCTGAAGAAGAAGGGCATCGCGTTTATATTCTCTCCCTCTTTTTAAGTGGAGATTCATTTGTCTGTAATATTCAGGAAGCCCTAAGCCATAGATACACGAAACAGAGGCTACGATAATGACATCTTGTCGTTCTAATAGCGATCTGGTGGCGCTCAGGCGCATCTTGTCGATTTGGTCATTGATAGCGCAGTCTTTTTCAATGTAGGTGTCAGTGCGGGGCACATACGCCTCAGGTTGATAGTAATCATAGTAAGAGACAAAGTATTCAACAGCATTATGTGGAAAGAAATTCCGAAATTCCTGGTAGAGTTGTGCTGCTAATGTTTTATTATGAGCTAAAATGAGAGTAGGTTTATGCACGTGGGCGATCACATTGGCCATAGTAAAGGTTTTTCCTGAGCCTGTTACGCCAAGGAGAACCTGAGCTCTTTTTTCTTGTTCAATACCATGAATGAGTGCATCTATAGCTTCTTTTTGATCGCCACACGGTGTAAAAGATGTTTCTAATCTAAACATTTATGTTCTTTGGCTACGCGCTCAAGTTTTTTCCATGTTCCAGAAATGCCCATGGCGCTTTTAAGCTCTTTTAAGGTTTCATTGGCAATCTCTCGCATATGGAGGCTTCCTTCATATATGATCGATTCTACATATCCTTTTTCTTTTTCTATCTCCTTTCTCTTTTCTCTCAATGGATCAAGAAAGCGATTGATAGCAAAACTAAGAGCTTGTTTGACTTCAACATCTCCAACAACCCCTTCTCGATAGCGTTTTTTAAAATCTTCAACTTCTGTTTTGTTGGGATTGAAGACATCATGGTAAATAAAGATAGGGTTGCCTTCAACAGTACCGGGAATATTAGCATGGACGCGTTTTGGGTCAGTATATGCTCCTGCAATCTTTTTTTCTACTGTTCGCTCATCGTCGGAGAGCATAATAGCATTGCCTGCAGATTTGCTCATCTTACATTTGCCATCAGTACCGATAAGTGAAGGTACATCGCTCGGCAAAATTTCAGGTTCTGGAAGATTAGCGTCATATAAAGCATTGATCTTTCGTACAATATCGCGAGTAATCTCAATATGTGCTTCATTATCTTTGCCAACCGGGACAAGATGGGCTTTAGGAAGCACGATATCTGCTGCCATGAGTACAGGATAGCCGATCAAGCCAAAGGGCACGCTATCAGGATCTAAATGAGCATTTCGAGCCATCTCTTTAATGCTTGGCAAGCCCTGCAATCGATTAATCGTCACAAACATCTCGAAAAAGAGGTTGAGCTCATATACTGCAGGAATAGCCGATTGTAAAAAGATCGTACACCGCTTGGGATCAAGGCCACAACTTAAGTAATCGATCATCATCTCGCGGATATTTTCTCGCATGTTTAAAATATCGCTTTTTTCTCGCTTTGTTGTCAGAGCATGAAGATCTGCGATAAAATAAAAACAGTCATATTTGTCTTGCAAGGCCACTCGATTGGCAATAGAGCCAACATAGTGACCAAGATGCAGTTTTCCTGTTGGCCGATCGCCAGTAACAACGCGTTTTTTCATAATTTTTTTCCTCAAATGAATAAATTAAAAAGCAATAGTGAAAACAAAAGATAATACGGCGGTGTTACCGCCAACGCCAATAGAAAGTGTTCAAACAAAAGATCATTGCGAGAACTCGATTAAAAAACTGTTTTTATTATAGCTGTTTGTCTGTAAATCAGTCAATGACAAAAGCCTGAGCAAAAGCATCAGCATCATTATATTGCATATGGGTATCAAGAAAATCGTGTTTAAAATTGAGTAACAATTCACCGCATTCTTTCATTGCTTTAGTAGGTTCTTGTTGGGTTTTAATTCGTTCGGTATCAAAGCATAAATAATATAGCATGTTTTCTTTTTCATCGCCTGTAAGTTGATTTATGCTCTTTTTAATTCTTTTTAGTTGTTCAACATGTTTAAAGAGATCGCCTGCATTTTCTTCTGTAATGGCTTGATTGAAAAAAAATACTTGTTCATTTTCTGTTTTGATCTGTTCATCACTCAAAGAGAATAAGGCGCATGTTATTATGGGAATAAGTGCTGTCATCATGTCCTCGATCTCTTCGCTCGTATAAATTTTTTGTTGGCGGAATGAACGAGCAAAGGTATGTATGTAATCCCGAAAAGAAGTATAAAACTCTTTTATTAGTTCTGGGTTTCTTCTATTTATTTTTTCTTCTTCAACTTGTATAAATTGTCGCTCTAAAGTTTTTATTAAAGCAGGAGTTAAAATATCGTTTGTCCAGGTGTGCTCATATATGTGTGTATTTTTTTCTTGCCCAAGTTCGTTTATTATGTTCATATAAAATTGCCATCGAAATGAATATGTGAGCTCACCCAGTGATATATATTGATTATCACTTGATATAATTTCAAATGTATCATTTTTTAGGAGTAAGATTTGTTCTAAGACAAGTAGATGTGCGAGGTAAAAATGAAGGTTCAAATAACCAAATACTATTTCAGGTGAGATGATAGCAGCCATATTGATGAAAACATTTCCAGTACATATAGCTATTCGAAGAGCAGTACATATACAAGAACGGGCCCAGGAATCGAGTAAAAAGCCATCTTCACATAACATACTAAAATTCATTATCAAATTTCGAAATGAAGAAGTAAATTCTTCATATATACTTACCAAAGGGCAGAAAACCCGGACAAAAACCAACATGGCAACATGTTCTATTTTTGAGTGAGTTGGCGTTTCAGGGGAACGAAACGCTTTAGTCAAGCTTTCGTTGATCTGGTTTAAACAAGAAAGCTGAGTAAAATAGGAATCGATTTGCATTTTTGAAGTTCCTTTCTTAATGTCTTAATAATATGTGAGGACGAGTAAAGAAGATATTAAGAATTCTGGGTTTTCTGAGCTATAGAGACTTCTTGTCCTAAGCGGCCGATATCCGGATTTGAATGATCAACAAAAGCAAAGAAACGTTGGAAAGCTGGCATTTTGTCACAAATAGCATCTGCCATTTGTTGGGCTATTCTTCTGTATGAGATGTGTCCTGCTGGTTGGGATCGGAGTTCTGTTAGCCATTGCATTTCGCGCAGATTCGCTGTCCAATACCAGCGAACATTATAGGCCATAGGAACAACATATTGTGCCTCTTCAGGAAGTTCTGAAGCGATAGTTTCATGGGCAGTACGCGCTGCATCCATTGCAGAGCGGTATTCTTTTTCAAGATCTGTTCCAAGCAGCTCTTCAGGAATGAAATATCCATGATTACATGTGAGAAGCTGGCGATCTTGTGTCAGTAGTCGATGTCTTTGTAAATCGCGGTATACGCCAAAATCAGCGATAAACTCAAAAGTAAACTGGGCGTTCTCTAAACCTCGAGGAGATTTATGACGTCTCTCTCGTCGAGCATGAGCGGCGCTTTCGAGGATTTTGTCCAATTCTTCGGGTTCGAGAGAACGGCAATATTCAACAAGAGTTGAAAAACTAAGATGAGACGTGGGGTATAAGATGCCTGCGGCAACTTTGAGGGGAGCATTAGGATCATAATCAATCAACGTTACACGAGGTTCTGTATTTTCTTCATCTTGTAGGATAATTTGGTTAGAGATGGTTTGTATCTCTTCATGCATCTCTTCTTGAAAATCAGCGTATCCCTTATGTGTTTTATGGTGAGCCTCAGCTCTTCTGACAAATGAAGGAACGACTTTGACAAGTTCTTCATACGTGTTTTTACCGATATCTCGTAATTCAGCAAGATTGGAGGTCTGTAATTTATGAAGGAGTGTTTCATAGAATCGGCCGTTGCCAAAAAGACCTAAGTTCGTAAGGGCTGAAGCAGGAAGAAGACCGCGAACGCAATCAAGCACTTTTGCTCGTATTGAAGAGGCGTGAGCGCTTTTAGAGACTTCAGGATCCCTGGGGAAGCGCTCATTCATAATATGGCTTAAAGCTGTGTGTAGGCGCGAATACGTGTCAAAAAGCATGTTGCAGGTGTTTTCATATAAGGATTTCCATGCTGATGTCATAAGAACAGCTTCTCGATGATATAAATACTGATCATTGACCTTTTGGTCGAAATAGACATATCGGGTCGATTTTTCTAGAGGAGAGCCTCCAATTCGGCAGTCTTCAATAGCTTTGGCAGCAATCATTGAGACATTTTCAACAGCCAAATGAGCGCCACCCAATTCTCCAATCGAATCATCGCCATAACCATCTAAGATGCGGTCATAGAAATTTTGTGCTTTTTTTATGGCTAATAATTGATCTTGAGATTGTTCTGTGCCCCCAACTATTTCTTGAAAAGCAGATTCATCTTGATTTTGGATAAATTCACGCAATAGTAGTGATCTGAGACCTAATGTAGAGCGAGAATAACGAGAAAAGAGAGCTCCTTTAATAACTTCTGGAAGGTTGAAAATGGCAAAAATAGACCCTGAAGTGTTGGTAACAAATTTTTTAAGAATAGCCTCTTGCTCAGGCGTAAACTGCTCATCTGAAAATGTCATATTACTCCAAATTTTAATGATGGTAATAAATACGATATGCAAAAAACAGTATAAAGCACAACCGTTTTAATTGAATATGGAGTGTATCGGGGTCGAACCGATGACCTCAACAATGCCATTGTTGCGCTCTACCAACTGAGCTAACACCCCATAATAGAAACAAGATAAAAATATTAAAGTATTCATTGATTTGTCTCAAGAAGATGTGCAAAATATGATCTAAGAACTATAGGGTATATATATGTCATCTCGATTTGTTTATTTAGTGTGCGCTCTTCTCGTGTTGCTTCCGCAATCCGTTAGCAGTAGTATATCGCGGTTAGCTTGCACTCTTTGTATGCCATGTTTTTTGATGGCTTCTATGTCGAGTAAGAGTGAAAAATCGGAATTCTCAGTCATCTTTCAAGCGCAAAGTCCTTGGAGTAATACGATTTGGATTCAAGCAGGAACAAAAGATTCTCAAGTAACAAAGAATTCTCCGGTTCTTGTTGGCGATGTGCTCGTGGGAATTGTTGATTTTGTTTCAGAGAGAGCAAGCCGCGTGAGGCT
>Ga0180437_10010453_pt1 | contig 11324 bp, 7 predicted proteins | sample SS_ome_4_FD_132410 | JGI IMG/M metagenome (GOLD analysis project Ga0180437, IMG submission 132410) | Hypersaline lake sediment archaeal communities from the Salton Sea, California, USA - SS_3_D_1 metaG | ecosystem: Environmental > Aquatic > Non-marine Saline and Alkaline > Hypersaline > Sediment... | reverse complement strand
GCATATATTCCAGCAATGAGGTCTGCAGGAGTTAAGTGGGTCAGTGGGTTTCCGCAGAACCAAGAGAGAGGACTGCCCTACATTTCTGGACTACTGATTTTGAATGACCCAGATACAGGTTTACCAATCTCCGTCATGGATTGTGTGTGGATAACTGCAAAACGAACTGGAGCTGCAACAGCGATTGCTGCGAAATATCTTGCCCAGAAAGATTCGTCTATTGTAGGTGTTCTAGGTTGTGGAGTCCAAGGACGAAGCAACATTGAAGCATTGAATGTCATTTTCCCTCTTGAACAAGTGATAGCGTATGATATCCTTCCTGGGCGTTCAAAACAATATGCAGTAGAAATTAACCAGCAATATGGGTTGGAAGTGGTGATTACTAACACTCCTAGAGAAGCAGTGACTGGATGTGACATTGTAGTCACAGCTGGACCAATTCTCAAGAAACCACACGCAACAATACAAGCAGGATGGATGGATGAAGGAGCCTTTGCCTCGCTAGTAGACTTTGATTCATACTGGCATCCTGATGCTTTAAAGGAATCTGACAAATTCTGTACTGATGATATTCCACAGCTTCTTCACTACCAAGAAGTGGGTTATTTTCAAGATATACCTCAAATATATGGGGATCTAAGCGAGCTCGTGTCCGGACAAAAACCAGGTCGGGAAACGCTTGAAGAGCGTACTATTGCATGCAATCTCGGACTAGCTATGGATGATATGGCTGTTGCTCCAATGGTGTATCAAAAGGCAACTGAGAAAGGAATTGGCACTTGGTTGTCACTGTGAATATGGTGTGCTCGAACAAATTCAAATATCTTCAAGAGATTTATATCGATAACTTTCTTCATTTAGCATGAAGGGAGATTTGGTTGAGGATTATTAAAAATCCAAAGCTAGCAACTATAATTTTACTAACGATGTCGATGCTCGTCATACCAATTGCATCACTAGAGGGCAGGATTCCAAGAGCAAGTTACGACATAATATATGGCGACGAGATAGTGGGGAGCGAAAGCATTGAGATAACCAGGTCCTCACATGATCCTGTTTCCTCTGTCCTTCTTCTCAATGATTCCATATTGAGCGAACAGAGTGATTGGCATTTACGCCAATATATCAGTTTCAATAGAACATATTACTCAAAACAAATCATTGTTCCAGTCCTGAATGTAACTCAGGTCATTTTCAGAGCCACAGGGTATGTTGTAACTGGGCCTGTGAGTATTAGAATGGGATATTATCAATATCCATATCATGAAAATACGACTGGGCAAACAGGCGAATATTTTGAGATAGTCCAGTATGCAACTCCCGATGACTATTATAATGAGGGATTGATTTGGATTTTTGTGGATATTGATGGGTTAGACTGGAGTGTGATTGACAAACTCTATTTCAGTGTTCAAGTGGAATTTTCAGTAAGTCGATGTCCTGTCATAGTAGATTTGCAGCGAACTAATGGAGAGAGCATGTATAACCTGCAGGAGTTTACTGCGACTGACCGCACAAGACCCATCATTAAGTTCGGTGGACACAGCTCATATCTTTGTCAGGTGAATGACACAATCTATCTACCAAATGGAAACTACTCAGTAGCGATTGTGTGGGATTCCTACACACCCTCCTTTGGTGATATCAGTATCGCAAACGAGTCCTTGTTCATTGCGATTCGCATTAAATCGGTTCGATTGGACGTCGAAGCAACACAGAGAATCCCTGGTTTAGTTGTCAATATGGGTACAGATTGGTATTTGGACTACAGATCTTTCCTTCTGAAGGATTCACCTTCATTCTACCTACCATCAGGCACTATGCAGATAATTGAGGTTATAGGCGAGCCGGAGTTTTCCCATTCTCCATATCATTTCATGGTTGATATGGACTTAGGCGAAAATCGAAATATCACACTCGTCGTCCATGAAAACTGGATATTGATTGGAGGAGTGGCGTTCACGCCTGGAAGGCTAACCATTCTTATCGCGTCGATAATTGTGATAGTCCTTACATTGGTAGTTTCAAGAAAGAGAATTGGAACTAGTTCAGTATTCTTGCCATTCATTCTTCTTTTCTTCGGAAGCATCTTACCTTCATATCAGAGAACGGTGTTAGAAGACTACCCCTTAACATTGCCAGTCTATTCTCAATATACCGAAACTCAATGGATATGGTTGAGTGTTGATATCTCAACATCAAGTATAGACAATGGAATCGCAGCAGTCACAAACTCAAATCTATCTACGAGCCAAATACTATTCCCCCTTTTACTCCTAGCATTCCTCGGAATGATTCTCGAGCACGTGAGAGAAGAAATCGACCCAGATTTTCCTGATTTTATGGTTTTTGTTCCACTACTTGGGCACCTGCTATATCAATGGGCTTACATCATCAACGTATTCATGCATCAGTGGGAGTATGCAATGTCAATTGGTCTGGGTCCTTTTCTTACAACCTCTGCTCTCCTTCTGTGGTATATTCAATTCAGACGAAGAGGAGGAAAATTCATCCAAACAACACGCACGACGCAACACTAGGTGTTTTCATGGGATGAATACAAGAGAACGGAAATAGATAGCGCACTTTCTTGAGTGTATCAGATCCAATCTGTTTTCGACAGACACATAGTAATGTTAAAAAACTGAAATTCTGGGTGATTTTTCTAAATTAATGTGGCGATTTAATTCAAGAAGTGAGATAGCAAAGAGCAAAGTAGCTTCAATGATCTGTGGTGGGACATCACAGGTATCTACTTGGCTTAGCTAATGCTCATGAATAAGTTATTCGGGTGAGGGATTTGAGTAAACGAAAGTATCTGAAGCAATACAAATGGTCTAATGTTTTTGCTATGATGCGAGGTGGGGGAAAGGAGCTAAAGGAGTGTACTGACGATTTTAAAGGACACCTAGTGGTCATAACAGGAGCAACATCAGGAATTGGGTATATAACTGTGAGAGAGTACGCTTCACGTGGTGCAAACCTTCTTGTAATTAATCGCAATGAAGAAAAGTCGATTGCCCTTTGTGAAGAGATTCGTCAAGAATTTCAAGTAGAATGTGATTATAAAATCGCAGACTTTTCACGATTATCTGAAGTACGCAAGGTTGGAAGGGAACTTCTAGAATCAGATTTAGACATCGATGTTTTGATCCATAATGCTGGTATTTATTCAACGAAGAAGATAATCACTGAAGATGATAATGAGCTGGTCTTTCAAGTAGACTATCTTGGGTCTTTCGTCTTGAATTATATGCTCAGGGATAAATTGAAAGCACGAGGAAAAGCGCGCATCATCTTTGTTAATTCAGAGGGTCATCGCTTTGCTGTTTGGGGCATAGGACTCCATGACCCGAAGTATGAAAAACGGAGGCATTCTGGTTTAGGGAGTTATGGTGTAGCAAAAACAGCCCAACTTCTTTCGATGATTAAATTTACTGAATATTTCGAAGGTAGTGGCGTGACCATAAACGCGATGCACCCAGGAAATGTGAAAACTAATACTGGTTCAAACAATGGTCGAATATACCGCTGGTATAAGAGGAACTTAGTGGACCGTATCTCCAAAGATCCGCAAATATCTGCAACTGCACTTTATTATCTAGGAGTTTCAGAGGATATGGAGGGAATAAGCGGGAAATTCTTCAATCTTACAAAGGAGGAAGAACCTGCTCCTCCAGCATTGGATAGGGAAGTAGCGGAGGAGCTTTGGCATAAATCAATAGAGATGGCGGGTTTGGAATGAGCGAGAACAAGCACCGAACAGTTATTGTTGGCGGAGGCATGGCAGGATTGACTGCTGCTGTGTATCTAGCAAGGGCAGGACATGATGTCCTTCTACTGGAGAAAAACAAAGAATGCGGAGGACTTCTTACTTCATTTCAGCGAGAGGGATTCACATTTGATGCTGGCGCAAGATCAATCCTAAACGCGGGAATAATTCACCCAATGTTAAGAGAACTTGGAATCGAGCTTGACTTCCTTGAGAGTCCCGTATCAATAGGAATCGAGAATGAAATCATCAATCTATCTCCAGAAACAGCCCTAGACGATTATAAGCGATTGCTAGAGAAAATATATCCTGAGAGTGTCAATGATATCGACAAGATCACCTCGAAGATTGACACAATAGTCAAAGATATGGAAATTATGTACAGGATTGATAACCCCAACTTTAGAGAAGAGAAAGACGGAGCCTATCTGAAAGAGCTCCTTGGCTGGCTACCAAAATTTCTGCTCGTCTTGCGTCGAATGGGTCGACAGAATGAACCCGTTGAATCGTATTTAGAAAAACTGACTTCAAATCAATCCCTTATCGATATAATCGCCCAGCACTTTTTCAAGAAGACCCCGACATCGTTCGCCTTGGGTTACTTCTATTCCTATACTGATTACATATACCCAAGAGGAAGCACGGGTAAGTTACCAAAGGCAATCGCGGAAAAAATCATTGAATTCGGCGGAAACATCCAGACTGAAACTGAAGTAATCGAGGTTAATCCTTCAGAAAAAATAGTAAAAGACAAGGATGGTAACACATATTCATACGATACTCTCATTTGGAGTGCTGATCTGAAAACATTATACAGAATACTGAACACCAAGGATTTAGAGGAAAAAGTCACTCGTAAGATCTTGGAACAGAAAGAGCTTCTTCTTTCAAGACGTGGCTGCGATTCTGTGTTTTCATTATTCCTTGGTGTTGATATGCCATTGGAAACTTTTAGCTCCATTTCAAATGGACATTTCTTCTTTACTCCATCAAAGCAAGGTTTGGGGGAGGTACATTGGTCGGAACTCGATTCTTTGATTGAGAATTTTGAAACTAAGTCAAAGGAAGAAATTCTGCAGTGGTTGGACAAGTACTGCCAATTAACGACCTATGAAATATCGATTCCCGCATTGAGAGACCCCACTCTGGCGCCAGAGGGAAAAACAGGTGTAGAAATTAGCATGCTCTTTGAATATGATTTAGTGAAGAAAGTCGAGGAAGCCAATTGGTATGAGGAATTCCGAAGCGAGATCGAGACCCGCATGTTGGATACTCTTTCGAATTCCATCTATCCAGGCTTGAAAGACAAGGTGATCTTTCAAACATCTGCAACTCCATTGAGTGTTGCCAAAATAGCAGGAACTTCAGAAGGTGCAATCGTTGGTTGGTCGTATCTATCACCAGTTCCTGTTGTACACGAGCTCCGAAAGATGCCAAGCTCAGTCAAGACACCGATTCCAAGCGTTTACCAAGCAGGGCAATGGGCATATAGTCCAGCAGGGGTACCTACTGCAATCCTTACCGGTTGGAATGCTGCCAAAAATGCAATGAAGACAAAGAAATGACGCATATGCATCATCTGTCTAATTAATAGACGGAAAAAAAGAGAAATACAATGAGGTGCAACGGTCGCACCTCAGACTTGAGAAAAGATAACCACGAACAGAATCAAAGCAACAACAAATGAAAGCATGTAGATCAATCTATACTTCCCATTGCTGTGTTTATGAGATCCAGCTGCTGCTGCTGCAGCACCAGCACCAACAGTACCGCCAATCCAAGCCAATCTATATCACCACCTAGGACTTCTAATAATTTACTAGCCTAAAATGTGGATATTTATTCCTGTGATTTCTGATGTTACGAAACTGGTTATAGAGGGGGCACAAGTCAACAAAGGCGGAACATCAAGATTCGTAAATGAGCTTTGGGACGAGAAGTGAAAGGATGGAAGGAGGTGCAACCAACTCACTATTGAACAATTCTGAATCAATAATACCTCGATAAGCTTATACGTTAAGACAGGCAACTCCTGAATGGAGGAGTACGAAAAAATCTACATTCATCAATCAATTGATCGCCAAATTATGGAAACTTAAATCTCATCATACTCTCCAAATTGCAGTGAACTGTGGGAGGGTTTTACATGACGTGTCTTGGTCTTCGTAGTATTGGTTTTTTCTGTTCAATCTTGCTTGTCAATATGCCATTTTGTATCTTGACTACTGGAAATACCGTCAACATCAATGACAAAACTATTGCTCTAGCTCAACTTACTTCGCCCATTATGATTGAAGATGACAATGACTTTGACTCGTATGGATTTCCGGGAAGTGGTACTGCTGAGGATCCATACTTATTAAGCAATCTCTGGATAGAGGGAGAAAACGGAATCACAATCAGCAATGTGGATTCACACTTCGTAATTACGGACTGTATATTTTGGACACATACTGGTGCATCCATTGAGAATGCTCGGAGCTTTACCATTCAAAATACAGAGTTTCGTAGACATGATGGAGCTGAGGCAGTCTGGATTTACGATTGTAATGACTTTCTGATAAGGAACATTACAATCTATCCTGATTCCATAGATTACTTCTCATTCAATATTGGGATATATGTCCTTGACTCGAGTAATGGAATAATAGATAATAGTTCTATCATAAATTGCACTTCAGGAGTAGGTGTAAAAGGGAGTTTTAATATCACAATAACTGGCAATTCTATTATTGGGCAAAAGACTGGATGGGCCGAAGGAGTATCCGCTACGATTTCACAAAGCGTCATTTCAAGAAACTGTATAACTAGAACTAGTCCTTGTATTGTACTCAGTTCAAGTAATGACAATATAATTTCTGAAAATGATTGTTTTGAAGGGGGATTGGGAATCGTTGTACAGGAAAGTCAACGGAATGAAATAACTAGTAATCTATGCCGTCAGAACATCTATTCGGGATTCTATATTTCCTTTGGAAGCTCGTTCAATATTATTCGTGAAAACAGATTGGAAAATAACAAGGAGTACGGTGTTAAATTTGTGTCAAGAATGAATTCAATCCCAATATCAAATCAAGTATTCAGAAATGTATTCATCTCCAACAACCAAGGAGGGCAACAAGCGTACGATGACCATGGAATGAATGGATTTGGGTACAATTACTGGTCAGATTGGACGTATCAAAACGATGAAGACAACGATGGATTCTATGATGAACCATATCCAATTGCAGGAAGTTCAATATTTGATCACTATCCACTCGTCAACGAATCCCTTGTATACTCTCTCTCTATTGATTCTATTCCTGTTCCAATTAGTCCGCGCGAGATTGTGATAATAATAACGGGGTTCAGCTTGTTTGCGGTCCTAGTTATTCACAAACTGTCACAGTTCATTGATAGTAGAAGAAACAGGAAAAGGATGGAAGGAGGTGCGACTAGCGCAAGCCCCTTCATCTAATAGGTCTATACATTTTTAGTATCTTGGGCGACTACCGTGATCTTCAGCAGACATGTCCACTTCTGAGTTCACTTCATCGATTGGTTCTTCACCTGGAGCAATCGACCCGAATTTCCCCAGTTGAAGTCTGAGATTGCCCTTGAAGAGACCTGTGTATCCATTCGTAAGGATATAAGTCACTCCTTCCTCAATTTCGTCGATGGTTTCATTCCAGATAGGCATGAGTATTGTCCCTGTAGAATCGCCAACCTGGGCATCTACAACTCGGTATGTTTCACCAGTCTTTCTGGATTCAACCTCACGTTCTTCACTTGTATTCATGACCTTGAAGGTTATGTTTACACTTTTCATTCCGGGCTTAAGCTCGGCAATTGTAGCCTCAATGGCCTCTGTTTTATTGTCATACATTGAATATCACTCGCTTGTGCGAATTCAGGTCATTCAAAACTAGGGTAGTCCTCAAGTGGAAGTATAGGAAGTTCGTTAATCTTCAATAAAACCAGGTAGAAGGTTTGCATAGTTGCTATGCCTGTGGCTCAATGACGCAGGAGTTTGCTTAAGATGTTATGCATTGCACGGAAAACAGATAGGAAAGAAGAATGCACAACAAGCACGCACTTCCCAATATCATCTGCTATTGAAATCTACAGTAGACATGTTGAGGTTCGAATTAATTTCATCTATCGGTTCTTTGGCCGTAGCAATCGAACCAAACTTCCCTTGGTGAAGTCTTAGACTGCCCTTGAAGAGACCAGTATATCCGTTCGTAAGGATGTAAGTTCCGCCTTCCTTTATTGAATCGATGGACTCATTCCAAATGGGCATCATGACTGTTGCTGTTGAATCACCAACCAAAGCATCTACTACGCGGTGTGCTCCTTCAGCTCTGCTGGAGTCGACAGATTGTTCTTCGCCTGTGCTTATGACCTTGAAGGTGATGTTGACCTTTTTCATTCCGGGTTCTAGCCCGGCAATTGTGGCCTCTTTGGCCTCTATCTTATGATCATTCATTGTGAATCACTTGTTGGTGAGAATTCAGGTCATTCAAAACTAGGATAAACCTCATACGGAAGTGTAAAAATTTGTTGATCCTCTATAGAACCAATCAAAGAAGGTTAGTATAGTTGCTATGCCTGTGCCTTGAAGTTGCGTGAATTTGCTTAAGGCGTTATGCATCTTGACCAATAAAAAGAAAGAGGGATGGAAGGAGTACGACCAGTGCATCCTTGCGTGATGACTTAATCTCAGAATATTTCTAACGAAGATACAACCAACAAGTGGAGGGAGATTCGATTGCAGGCAAATCAAAAAATGAAAACATATGATAAGAAATTCACCAGAAGTATATAATTCGGAGATATATCGCCCTCTGTTTAATTCTTGGTTAGTGGGATGGATATGAAAGGAGAAAAAATTCTCTTCTTATTCTGTATTATTCTGCTAGTATCACTAGCTTCGCCAGTAGGTCATACTGAGGATAATTACAAGACTGAACAAAAGGTAGACTCACAATTCAGCATTTCATATATTGGACATAGCAGAATTGAGATAAAAAATGACACAGATTTTGCATACCAAGCATCCTTAGAAGGCTGGGATGGGGATGGCAGTTCAGATACGCCTTATATCATTGAGGGATACAACATCACGGATGACTTGATGTGTATCTACATTCATGACGTGTCTGTTTACTTCATAATTCGTAACTGCTTCATAAATTCATCAACTGGACCCTCAGATCCAGGAATCTATCTGTATAATGCTACACATGCACGCATTGAAGACTCCTTTATCACTTGGCACACCTATGCCATCTATGCACAAGACTGTCCTGATGTCGTGATAGATGGCTGTACAATAACAGAATCAGGTGCAAATACAATTTGGATAATCACCAGTGATCGAGCAGTGCTATCAAACAATCAAGTCTTCAATAATGGGTATAGAATATACATTCAAAGTTCAGATTATGCTACAATTTACAATAACAAGATACATGATAATAATTGGCAAGGACTGTCGATAGAAACCTCAGACTTTCTGAATATAACTGGAAATACAATTGAGAATAATGGATATGATGGCATCAATCTAGACCTATGTAATAATGCCACAATATATGACAACGATATCGGGGAGAATGGATATGTCAGTGGATCCGGAAATGGACTGTACATGAGCGATGGGTACGATAACATTATCGATACTAATAGAATGTGGAATAACTCATATTGTGGATTGTATCTTCATGAATCAGGAAACAATCAAATCAAAGATAATCAAGTCTTCGACCACCGGGTCGTAGGTATCTATTCCTATACTTCTCCCAACTGCAATGTTACTGGAAATGATGTCTGGGGTAATGGTAGATTTGAACCCTCCTTTGGTAGTGGTATTTACATTGATATGACCCACGGGTATCTGATAGAAGACAACCAAGCATGGAACAACTCGTACGCGGGTATCTTCCTTGATACGGCATATGAGTGTGTGATAGAAAACAACCAAGTGTGGAACAACTCAAATTCGGGCATCTATCTTGAGGATGCATCAGACTACAATCAAATCAAGGATAACCAGATATTCAATAATTCCGTTCATGGCATCTCTGTATACGATTCATCTTATGTCAATGTAACTGGAAATGATATCTGGGGCAATAGTTGGAATTCCGAAATTTCGTACGTTGGCGCAATCACTACTAGTGGGTGTGAGTATTGGAATATCAGCGGGAATACAATTTATGATAACAGCCACCATGGAATGTATCTCTATGGAAATCACTTCGACATATGGAAAAACCAGATCTACGACAATAATGAATCAGGTATCACAACAGTAATGACAACATATCATAGTATTATTGAGAACAAAGTGCATGGTCATGATGTCGGAATTTACGTGTACAGTCAAAACACCAATGTCACACATAACATCGTATATGATAATGAGTACGGCATTCAGACGTTTGGCTCTACAAATGTTTCATTGTACTATAATGATCTTGCTTGGAATACAGTAAATGCAGAAGAAATAGCGTGTTATAATGTCTACTGGCATGACAATCAGAGCATTGGAAATTGGTACGGTGATTATAGCGGAACAGGCTCCTACGAAATCACGAATGGCACGGATATTGTGAACCTTGACTTGTATCCTCACAAGAGCATTGAGCTCGGTGGTTTGACAGGTCTGAGTTATGAATTCGGTGAAACTGGAACTGTAGGTGTCTGGTTTGCACAAGCACTCAATCCATCACACTTTGAGGTCTATGCAAACGGCAGCTTACTCTATAGTGAAACCTGGGATGGAACTTCCATTGAAACGAATCTGGATGGCCTTCCTGTAGGATACAACGAGATCATGTTGATTGCATATCACATCTCTGGACATTCAATTAACGCATCATCTTCAGTGACAGTCACAGACACAATAGAACCTTCGTGGGTGACAATCCCAACAGACCAGGAGATTACTGTGGGAGAATCATTCAGCTATCAGGTGACAGCTACAGACCTCTCTGGTATCGGTAGCTATAGCCTCAATGATACTCTGCATTTCCAAATTAGTGCCGCGGGACTAATCACCAATATTGTGCCCCTCGAAACAGGTGTCTACGGTCTTCAAATCACCGTTGTTGACATCTATGGAAACGAGCTCACTATCGCAATCACAGTGACAGTCGTAGCTGCTCCACCTAGTGATATGACACTATACCTCATTCTTGCAGTTGGCGCTGGAGTGATAATCATTGCTCTTCTACTTGTAATCTTCATGAAGAAACAAACGAGATAAGAAAAACGAGGGAGTTCCGATTGATACTCCCTCTTCTATATCCAAAAGAATGCAAGAATTGAACAAATATCGAAATAGAAAGAAAGAGGGATGGAAGGAGATGCGACCAACCTAGTTTAGTAGGAATCAATAAAAGTCGAAATTCTAAGTATAGACTGCTTTGGGGAGTTGTCGAAATGAGCGATGAGAACAACTTTGATCATGAAGAATGGGATTGTTATCATGCTTGTATCAATGAATCTATTGGACTTGACCAGATGCTGGTTTTGGGAAGGATGTTCAAGTATGGAAAAGAGT
>Ga0180437_10010451_pt1 | contig 11328 bp, 10 predicted proteins | sample SS_ome_4_FD_132410 | JGI IMG/M metagenome (GOLD analysis project Ga0180437, IMG submission 132410) | Hypersaline lake sediment archaeal communities from the Salton Sea, California, USA - SS_3_D_1 metaG | ecosystem: Environmental > Aquatic > Non-marine Saline and Alkaline > Hypersaline >... | reverse complement strand
TGCGAGCGCATCACCTACGCGCTCGTCGCCCACATGAACGCCCAGTGGAGCCACACACCCCTACCCCAATTTACACACAACTCTTGACACTACCGGCGTTGTATGCCGCTCCAGCGCTACCTGAGCGCCGGCCCGGCGCCCGCGCGGCCGGTGACGCCGCGCCCGAACCGGACAGGCCGGTCGACGAACGGCCCAGGAGACGGGCTTGACAGGGCTATGTGGTGACATTATAATGGACCAGACTTCAGGTGGGGCTGTGGCGCAGTGGGAGCGCGTTTCCTTGGCATGGAAGAGGTCGCGGGTTCGAATCCCGCCAGCTCCACCATCAGCGCTCCGGCACTGATTGTTTCTGCATCGGAGCACGCCGAACGGCGTGCTTTTGTCGTGGGAGTCGCTATGGGCGCCGCCAGAGTCTCACTCAGGGGAGAGGGGCCGCACTGGGGGGCGTTCGCAGCGCTCCTGCTACTCCTTTCCGTCTCGCTCCAATCCACCCCGAGCGCAGAGGGGGCGACGGGCGACGACTATGATCTGACCGTGTTGGTGTTCGCCGCCGACGGACCGACACAAGTCGCGCTGAGCTACTCGCGGACGGTGGACCACGGCGAGCTGAGAGACGGCCTGGAAGACCTGCTGGCCCATGCGGACGGCACGCCGGGCGAGCTTGTGATCCAGGACGGTCCGCTGGAGCGGGGATCCAGCCGCCAGGCGACGGGGGCGCAGTTCGCGGCGCCGGGGCTGGTGGATGCGCGGACCGGCATGCTCCCTGTAGGGTCCATTGTCCGCTCACTGCCCGCCTGGAGGCACATGCGGCTGGTCTTCGTCATGCCCGAGGGTTTTCAGTTCGCCGGCCCCGGGAGCGCTGTGGTCGATGGATTTGCGGTCGCCTTGGTCAACCGGATGAAAGCATATGAGTACGATGTGGAAAGAAAGAGCGGGAGAGTTGTGCCGCCGGAAGAAGCAGGGTCCTTGCGACCGAGGGCGGTGTCCCTGCTACCCGCCGTGTTCATAGGTCTGCCGACGGGCTTCCTGCTGGGGTGGGTGTTCAGCGATAGGCGGGGGAGGGCGAGTGCTGCCCGGCGTGGTTAGCAGTGCCGCAGCAGGTCAGCCGAGTGCGGACTGCGGAAGCGAGATGGAGGCGATAGCCAATGGAACTAGAGCAACTGTGTCGGTTTGCCGTTGACAGCCAGGCCTCGGACTTGTTCATCAAAGCGGACTCACCGCCCGCGCTGCGCGTTCACGGGAGGGTGGTGCCGACGGATTTGCCCGCGCTGACGACCGACGATACGAAGTCGCTGGCCCACTCGGTCATGTCCGAGGAGCAGATACCGGCGTTCGACGACTATCACGAATTGGACCTGGCCTTCACGCTGGCGGATGTCGCGCGCTTTCGCTGCAACGTATACATACAGCGTGATAGCTATGCGATGGTGCTGCGCGTGGTGCCGCTGGAGATTCGGTCGATCGAGGATTTGGGTCTGCCGAAGGCACTGGATGATCTGTGCAAGCCGAAGCAGGGGCTTGTGCTGGTAACGGGCCCGACGGGCTGCGGCAAGTCCACGACCCTGGCGGCCATGATCGATCTGATCAACAACACGAGATACGCGAACGTCGTCACCATCGAGGATCCGATCGAGTTCGTGCACGAGGACAAGCTGTGCATAATCAGCCAGCGAGAGGTGGGCATCGACACCGAATCGTTCTACGATGCGATGAAATACGTTGTTCGCGAGAGCCCCGACGTGATATTGATCGGCGAGATGCGTGACGCGGAGACCATGCGAGTGGCGCTGAGCGCATCCGAGACGGGGCACCTGGTCTTCTCTACGGTGCACACCACGAGCGCCGCGGATACTGTCGAACGAATCGTGAGCATCTTCCCGCCGCACGAGAAGAGCCAGATCTGCCTCCGCCTATCCACGAGCTTGCTCGGCATCGTCTCTCAGAAGCTCGTGCCGCGCGCGGATGGCACGGGACGAGTGCCGGCGGTGGAGGTCATGGTCAACACGCCGACAGTGGCGAAGCTGATCGAGGAAGGTCGGTCCTCCCAGATCTACTCGGCGATGAACGAGGGTGGGTATTGGGGCATGCAGACGATGAACCAGTCGCTGGTGAAGTATTGGCGCGCGGGGGTCATCTCGGAGGATGACGCGCTCACGTATGCGGGCAACCTCACCGAGCTGAAGCAGATGCTTCGCCGGGGAACCGCTTAGCGCCTGGAGTCTGCGAAGGCATAGCCGTCGCGCACCGCCCCAGAGACGGCTTCAGTGAAACCCCTCGGCGGCCTCGCGGCGGAGGCGAAGGGAGGCGGCCATGGAGCTGGAAACGCTGCTTGCACTGCTGGTGCAGGTGAAGGGGTCTGATCTGCACCTGTGTGCCGGAGAGCCGCCCACGATGCGCGTGCAGCGCGTCATCCGCAGGACCCGTTTCCCAGAGCTGAGCGCCGGAGAGCTGGAGCAGATGTTTCGGCGCGTGACCGGCGGTGAACGCTGGAGGACGCTGGAGGAGAATCGCGAGCTGGACCTGGCCTACGTGGTGCCTGGGGCGGGCCGGTTTCGGGTGAACCTGTACTGGGAGAAGAACAGCCCGGCCGGGTGTTTCCACCGCATTCCCTCAGAGGTGCAGACGATCGACGAGCTCGGGCTCCCGCCGGTGCTGAAGGAGGTGGCACTGCTGCCGCGGGGCATTGTGCTGGTGACGGGTCCGACGGGATGCGGGAAGTCCACCACGCTGGCGGCGATGATAGACCACGTCAACGAACATCGTCCGGCCCATGTCGTGACCATCGAGGACCCCATTGAGTTCATCCATCGCCCGAAGATGTCGTCCGTAACCCAGCGTGAGATCGGCCTCGACACACACTCCTTTGCCGACGCGCTGCGCCACGTAATGCGCCAGAACCCGGATGTCATCCTGGTGGGGGAGATGCGGGATCTGGAGACGATTCAGCTGGCGATCACCGCGGGCGAGACGGGGCACCTGGTGTTCAGCACGCTGCACACTCTGGACGCCGCCCAGACGATAGACCGCATGGTCGACGTCTTCGAGCCGTATCGGCAGGAGCAAGTGCGGGCCCAGCTCGCAATCACCTTGGAGGCGGTCATCAGCCAGGACCTGCTGCGGCGGGCCGACGGCACGGGGCTGGTGCCGGCCTTCGAGATCATGATCGCGACGCCGGGCATCCGCAACCTGATCCGCGAGCGCAAGACCCATCAGCTGTACAGCCTCATTCAGGGCGGCGGGGATCTTGGTATGCGGACCCTGGACCAAGACTTGCTGCGGCTATACTCAAACGGCGTGGTTTCGGCTCAGGATGCGGTCGCACGGGCGAGCAACCCGAGCGAGTTCATCCGACAGGCAGACATTCGCGCCGATGAGGGGGAAGGCGACGTGGCGACTGGGTAGAATGGTAGGGAGTGGACAGGCAGAGTGGTGTGTGGGCCTGCCTGTCCGGACGCCGCGTCACAGGAGAGACGACCGCAATGGCCGAACACTATCCTATTCCGCTGGACGACATGCTCAGGCTGCTCGTCCGCCACGAAGGCTCCGACCTCCACCTGCGGGCGGGCGAACCGCCTGTCTTCCGGGTTCACGGCGACTTGCGCCGCACCAACTTCCCGGTCATCAAGGCCGAGCAGCTCAAGCAGGTGATGTACGAGATTATGGGGGCGGACCGGATCAGCCGCTACGAGCGCGATCTCGAGTGCGACCTGGCCTACCAGATCAAGGGCCTGGCGCGGTTTCGCGTCAACGTTTTCAAGCAGCAGAGCAGCGTGGGAGCGGTCATGCGGTTGATTCCCATCCGGGTGCAGACCCTCGATGAGCTCAACCTGCCGCCGGTTCTCAAGGAGATCGCCGACCTGCCGCGGGGACTGGTACTGGTCACCGGGCCGACCGGCTCCGGCAAGTCCACCACCCTCGCCGCCATGATCAACCACATCAACGAGAACAAGCCACTCCACATCATCACCATCGAAGACCCCATCGAGTTCATGCACGGCGACAAGACGGCCGCCGTCAACCAGCGCGAGGTGGACATGGACACGCACAGCTTCGCGGAAGGGCTGCGCCATGTCATGCGGCAGAACCCCGACGTCATCCTGGTGGGTGAGATGCGGGACAACGAGACCATGCAGCTCGCAATCACGGCGGCGGAGACCGGCCACCTTGTCTTCTCGACTGTGCACACCACCGATGCGGCGCAGACCATCGACCGCATCGTCGACGTCTTCGAGCCGGAGCGCCAGGAGCAGATCCGCATGCAGCTCGCGGTCACGCTGCAGGCCGTCATCTCCATGACACTGCTCCCGCGGGCCGACCGCCCCGGGCGGGTGGCGGCCTTCGAGATCATGATCGCAACGCCGGCGATCCGGAACCTCATCCGCGAGCGGAAGACGCATCAGATCTACGGCAGCATCCAGACCGGCGCCGACATGGGTATGCAGACTCTGGACAATCACCTGCTGCAGCTCTACCGAAACGGGATCGTCAGCTTCGAGATGGCGCTCTCGAAATCGTCCAATCCCAGCGAGTTCTCCGCGCGAGCCGGCGGCGGCAAGCAGCCGGAAGAGCTCGTGTCGGCCGCGCCGGGAGAAGTGTGAGGCAAGAGGAGCTGGTTTATGTCTACTTCGACAAGCCGACTCCAGATAGACGACCTGCTGCGCACCGCGGTCGCGCGGGACGCCTCCGACATCCACATCAAGGCCGAGGGCCCGCCGCTTCTGCGCATCTACGGGGAGCTCATTCCCACCGACCTGCCGCCGCTCACCACCGATGAGGCCAAGCGCCTGTCCTACAGCATCCTCGCCCCCGAGGAGCGCGAGCAATTCGAGCAGGACTGGGAGCTCGACCTCGGCTACGATATAGAGGGACTGGCGCGCTTCCGCGTCAACCTGTTCGTCCAGCGCGGGATGGTGGGCTCGGTCTTCCGCATCATCCCCCTCCACATCCAGACCATCGACGAACTCGGCCTGCCCGACATCTGCCGCTATTTCGCCGAGCGCCCCCGCGGCCTCGTGCTCGTCACCGGGCCGGCGGGGTGCGGCAAATCGACGACGCAGGCCTCGATGATCGACCACGTCAACAAGAACTCCGCCGTCCACATCGTCACCGTCGAGGACCCCATCGAGTTCACCCACAGTCCGCAGGTATCTCTGATCAACCAGCGCGAGCTCGGCCGCGACACTCGCAGCTTCGCCAACGCGCTGAAGTACGTGCTCCGGCAGGACCCCGATGTGATTCTCGTGGGCGAGATGCGGGACCTGGAGACGGTCCAGCTTGCGATCCGCGCGGCAGAGACGGGCCACCTGGTGCTGGGCACGCTGCACACGACCGACGCGGTGCAGACCGTCGACCGGGTGATCGACATCTTCCCCACTCACCAGCAGCAGCAGATCCGCATGCAGCTTTCGGTGAACCTGCTGGGCGTGGTGTCTCAGATTCTGGTCCGGCGAGCCGACGGCCGCGGTCGGGTGGCGGCCTTCGAGACGCTGGTGGCAATCCCATCGGTGCGCAACTCCATCCGAGAGCGGAAGACCCACCAGATCGCCTCCGTCATCCAGACCGGCACGCAGCACGGCATGATGACGCTCGACCAATCGCTGTCCCACCTGGCGCGGTCGGGCGTGATCACCTTCGAAGAGGGCGAAGAGAAGTCGAAGAACAGACAGGAGTTTCGCCAGCTTGTGGAGACCGGCGAGACCGTCGCCGCCGAGGCCTGAGGGAGACGGATTCAAGAGTTCGACGGGTCGCCCGACCACGCGGATCAGGCGGCCCTCGGTCGCCGCTGGGGCAGCAACAGGGCTCGACCCAGAAGAGGAACGACGCGGGCGGCAAAGAATCCAAACACTCGGGGGCCACCTGTCGCCGAGGGGGGCGGGAGGCAGGTGGGGGGAAAGGAGCCCGATCACCCATGGCTGGCGTACCCGAAGTAACTGATGCGACTTTCGAGCAGGAGGTGCTCAAGTCCGACCGCGCCGTGCTCGTCGATTTCTGGGCCCCGGGATGCCCGCCCTGCGTTGCGCTGACGCCCATCCTCGACAAGCTGGCCGGCGAAATGGGCGAGCGCGTGAAGTTCGTCAAGGTCAACGCGGCGCAAGAGCGCGTGACTGCCGCGACGTACCGCATCCAGGCCGTGCCAACTCTGTTCATCTTCAAGGACGGCGAGATCGCCGATAGTCTCATTGGCTTCCAATCGGAGCAAGAACTCCGCAGCCGTCTCGCGGGCGTCGCCGAGGGATCCTAGCGAGTGAGCGTCGGACCTGGGGACAGCGACAGCTCGAGTCGCGCTGAGGCGGGCCCCGCGGTCTGGGATACGGTCATCGTCGGTGCCGGCGCAGCCGGCCTCACCTGTGCCATCTACGCGGGGCGGGCCCGGCTGTCTGCCCTGGTGCTCGAGAGGATGGTCCCCGGCGGCCAGATCGCGCTGAACGACGTCATCGAGAACTACCCGGGCTTCCCCGACGGAATCGGTGGGGTCGAACTCGCGCAGAGGATGGCCCAGCAGGCCGCTCGCTTCGGCGCTCGGATTCAGACCGCGACGCTTGAGGGCATCGAGGTCGCCGGCCGGCCCCTGCGCATGCGGCTGGCGGGGGAGGGGCCCGACTCCGCTCTCCGGGCGCGATCGGTGCTCATCGCGACGGGGTGCTCTCCCCGCAAGCTGGGGGTGCCGGGGGAGAGGGAACTCGCCGGCCGCGGGGTCTCCTACTGTGCCACCTGTGACGGCCCCCTGTTCGCAGAGAAGCCGCTGGTCGTGGTGGGCGGGGGGAACACCGCAATCGACGAGGCGCTCTTCCTGGCCAACATCGCGAGCACGGTGACCGTCGTGCATCGGCGCGATCAGCTTCGGGCCGACGCCATCCTCCAGGAGCGCGCCTTCGCCGATCCCAAGATCGAGTTTCTGTGGAGCCACGTGCTGACCGAGATCGTCGGCGATGAGTCGGTGGAAGGCGTACGCGCGCGGCACACCGAGACAAATGAGGAGACCGAGCTGTCCGCGGCGGGGGTGTTCATTGCCGTGGGTGAGACTCCGCAGACCGGGTTCCTGCCGGGCGAGGTCGCGCGCGACGACGCGGGGTACATCGTGACGGGCTCTGACTTCCAGACTTCGGTGCCGGGCATCTTCGCCGCGGGGGATGTGCGCGCGGGGGCCTATCGGCAAATCGCGGCGGCGGCCGGCGAAGGGGTGTTGGCGTACCGCAGCATCCGACGCTATCTGGAGGAGAACGATTGAGGGGCTCAGGCTATGGTCCGGTCGGCGCGGTGCCGACGGTGTGCCGGGCCGCGTAGAGTTGTCGCGGCTGCGCATGCGTAGGTTTCCGCTCGACGAGACTGACGAGTAATCGCGACCGTGATGCAGGGTCAGGTTGACGCGGTCGGAATAATGGCGGGGATATAGGCAGGCCGTGGGGGCGAGGTCGGCCTTTGACTGCGGGACGAACTGCTGGTACTCTCTCCTCCGTTAGACCGCGTCTGGGCGGCGACGGGCAATCGACTTCCTGTTGGAGGAGGTTTTGACATGGAACCTCAGGTGTCGTTCGTAATCGGGGCGGCAGTCGTCATCTTCGTCCTCATTATCCTCGGGTCTGCGATCCGCATCGTGCCGGAGTACCAGCGTCTGGTGGTGCTGCGATTGGGGCGCGCCCTGGGCGCTCGGGGGCCGGGTCTCATCGTGCTCATCCCCGTGGTGGACCGCGGCATAAAGGTGGATCTGCGGGAGATCTTCTTCGACGTGCAGCCGCAGAATGCCATTACGATGGACAACGCGCCCATCTCGGTGGACTTCTACATCTACATGAAGGTCGTAGAGCCGATGATGAGCGTGATCCAGGTCCAGGACTTCTTCGGTGCCTCCAGGGGGATCGCCATTACGACCCTGCGCGCGGTCGTCGGCGAGATGCTTTTGGACGATGTGCTCGCGAAACGGGAGCAGATCAACGAAGTGCTCCGCGTGAAGCTGGACGAGGTCACAAACCGCTGGGGCATCAAGGTGACAGCGGTGGAGATTCGCGAGATCGTCCCGCCCAGGGAGATCCAGGAAGCGATGAGCCGGCAGATGTCCGCCGAGCGCGACCGGCGGGCGCTCGTGACGGAGTCGGAGGGCAAGCGGGAGGCCCAGGTCAAGGTGGCGGAAGGCGAGCGGCAGGCCACGATTCTCCGGGCCGAAGGTGAGAAGCAAGCAGCGATCCTCGATGCGGAGGGCGAGCGCCAGGCGCGGATACTGGTCGCCGAGGGCTATGCCGACGCACTTGAACGCATCTTCGCCGCGGCGAAAGGCATCGACAGCAAGACGATGTCCCTGCAGTACCTCGATGCTCTCAAGGAGATCGGCGGCGGCGAATCGACGAAGTACGTGATCCCGATGGAGTTCACGCGACTGCTGCAGCCGTTCGTCTCGCACGCCGAGAGGTCGGCGCGGGACGAGGAGTAAGAGGACGCGCGCGAGGAGCGGCGAGATGGCGAGGTGGCGGCGCGCCCTGGGGTATGCCTGGCTCGGGGCCTTCGCGGCGGCGGCCGCGTGCGGAGCTATGGGGTCCGCTCGCTCAGGGAGCGCCGCGGGGGCCGCACGCGTCGTCTATCGGGCGCGGGTGGAGGGCGTCATCAACCCCTTCAGCGCTCGCTACCTGGAGCGCGCGATCCGCGAAACGGAGCGGGCCGGCGCGGCCGCGCTGGTGCTGGAGCTCGACACTCCCGGCGGCCTGGACACCGCTATGCGCTCGATGATCCAGGCCGAACTCAACTCTCATGCGCCGGTCATCGTGTATGTTTCGCCCTCCGGGGCCCGCGCCGCCTCGGCCGGGATGTTCATCGCCCTTGCAGCTCACCTGGCGGCGATGGCGCCGGGCACGGCGATGGGGGCCGCACACCCCGTAAGTCTCGCCGGCGGCGGCAAGACGAGCGAGGTCATGGAGGCGAAGGTCACGGAGGACGCTGCGGCGATGGCTCGGTCGATAGCCGCTCATCGCAATCGCAACATCGCATGGGCGGAGTCGGCCGTGCGGGAAAGCGTCTCCATCACGGCCGAGGAGGCCAAGGAGAAGGCTGTCATCGAGATCGTAGCTGTCGGCCTCGACGACCTGCTGAAGCAGGCCGAGGGGCGGACCGTCGAGACGCCCGCAGGCGAGACCGTCCTCCGGCTCGAGGGGGCGCGGGTCAGAGACCTGCCGATGAGCTTCGTCGAGACGTTGCTTCACGTCATCGCCGATCCCAACATCGCCTATATTCTGCTCACCATCGGCACCCTCGGCTTGATCGTCGAGCTATACAATCCCGGCGCGCTTTTCCCGGGCGTCGCGGGTGCCATCTGCCTGCTCCTTGGCTTCGCGGCGCTCGGCACCTTACCGGTGGGATGGGCGGGGGCGGGCCTGCTCGTGCTCGCGGTGGCGCTCCTGCTGGCGGAGCTGCACGCGCCCGGCTTCGGCGCATTCGGCATCGGCGCGCTTATTGCGTTCTTAGCCGGCTCACTGCTGTTGTTCGTGCCGGTGACCCCGCCGTCGGCGGCTGCCCCCGTGGTCCGCGTCAGCCTCTGGCTCATCGGCACGATGACCGCTCTCTTCGGCGGCGTGATTCTCTTCGTCGGCCAGCGCGTGTGGGCCGCGCAGCGCTTGGTGGTGCAGACCGGCAGCGAGGCCCTCATCGGCGCGGCCGCAGAGGTTGTCTCCGCGCTCGATCCCGAGGGCACCGTCCGCCTCCGCGGGGAGGTATGGACGGCCCGCACCAAGGGCGACCCTATCGCCGCCGACACCCCGGTGCGCGTCGCCCGCGTCGACGGCGTCGTGCTGGTCGTCGAGCCGGAGTCCCCGGCCGAGAACGAGACGGCCTAGCATTGCCCGCCGCCAGGGAGAACAGGCACCAGCCCACACTCCCGCTTCGGCAGGAGCACTACTGAAGCATCGGAGAACGGAACAGACACGTGGGTGAGGAACGGCGGATGTCGCGTTCAGTCAAGGCAGCATATGAGACCGCGGACGACTACGAGGTCCGGGCGCGGACCCATGAACTCTACAGCGCGGCCGAGGGGAGCTACCCGGAATGGCTGGTGGCGCAGTTGCCGCGCGAGGGCGTCCGCGCGGTGCTGGACCTGGGATGTGGCACAGGCGGAATCTTGCGCCTGATCGCCGGCGCGGGGATCGGCGAGCGCTGGGTCGGGGTGGATCAGTCCGAGGGCATGGTGCAGAAGGCGCAAGCCCTTGCACAAGATGCCGGCCTGGCCGTCGAGTTCCGACAGGGGGACATCCTCGACCGGCCGGGCGGTGAAGAACGGTTCGACCTCATCTGCGCCTGCCATATGCTCTACCACGTGGCCGACCTCGATGCCGCGCTCTTGAACTGCACGCGACTCCTCGCGCCCGGCGGCACGTTCGTGGCGACGACCAACAGCCGGGACACGATGGAGCCCTATTTCAACGATGTGCGGTTGGCGCTGACAGAGCGGTTTCCTCAGATCGCGATCGAGCCATCGCCCGACCGCCGCTTCTCGCTGGAGAACGGCGCTGAGTTCCTGCTGCGGCACTTCGAACGCATCGAGCTGCGGGTGCGGCGCGATGCGTTCCGCTTCCCCGACCCCGCCCCGTGGGCGGCCTACCTCAAGAGCTGCCGACAGCTCATGATGCCCCAAGATCACACCGATGAGGAGTGGGCGGAGGTGTCGGCGATGATCGACCGCATCGCGCAGGGGCAGTTCACCGGCGACGAACTCATCGTGCCGAAGGTGGCGGGGATGTTCTTGTGCACGGGTGCTTGTGAGGAGGGGTGAGGCGCGGGTGACTGACCGGGGCGACGGTGAGATGCCGAAGCGGCCGCAAACAGCGCCCCACGCCGGTGGCGGGGATGCCCTCCGTTCAGTCCCACATCGCGCCTCACTTCCATCCGGAAACGATCCGGCGGCGCTGTCCCAGGTGAGCGGCTGGAACTGGGGGGCGTTTCTGGCCTCCTGGGTGTGGGCCTTTGCCCACCGTCTGCCCGTACTCGCGTTGGCGACACTCCTGGGTTGCCTGTTTTGGGGGGTGATCGGATTGGCCTGCGCGATCTACCTGGGAGCCAGTGGGAGCGAGCTGGCCTGGCGATCGCGTCCCTTCGCGAGCGTTACGCAGTTCCGTGAGGTGCAGCGCCGTTGGGCGGTGTGGGGCCTTCTCGTCTTCTTGATCCACATGCTCTTTCTGGTACTGGCGCTTCTACCACGCATCAGGTATCTGATCAGCGCGCCTTCGGGCGTGGCCTCCCTGGGATAAGGGTCCCACGGGCCAGAAGGCAAGCCGCCCGAGAAGCCTGCCCTACTTCTCTCCGCGGTGTTATGTTTGCAGACGCTTCGGTAGTGCTACTGCCGAAGCCCTA
>Ga0180437_10010450_pt1 | contig 11328 bp, 10 predicted proteins | sample SS_ome_4_FD_132410 | JGI IMG/M metagenome (GOLD analysis project Ga0180437, IMG submission 132410) | Hypersaline lake sediment archaeal communities from the Salton Sea, California, USA - SS_3_D_1 metaG | ecosystem: Environmental > Aquatic > Non-marine Saline and Alkaline > Hypersaline >... | reverse complement strand
GATTTCGACCGTGGCGTCCGCCTCCAGTATGACGTCCGAGGTGCCCGAGGTAGCCGCAAAGCCCTGCGTCCACACCGCAATCACGACGACGAGGGCCAGGACCGGCGCACCGACGATTCCATGGAATCCCGTTCTCTGATCTCTCACTCGCATCACAACTGAACCCCCTAGCAGGCAAGCTGGGGCGCGATCCCCCCTTGCTCAAGCGACGGTTGCCTCCACCATCGAGGCGGTTCCTTGCGCAACACCTGGAAGATCGGGACACCCAATCCTCTCCTTTAAAGAAAAAACCACGGGACCGTGTGCCCAGCAGAGGAGCTCCCTTCCCCCGTCTCGCGCGCTACTTCCGCCACGGGTGGGATCCCGCGCGAGACCGGTGCCCTCCCCGCCCCAGGATCGCTTGACATACTGGCAGATTAATCAGCCAAAATGGCGCTCATGGCTGGTTTGCCTGATCGATCAACCATAATGCACTCCGCACCCGGCATTTGAAGTGCCGTTCACTCTCTACATACGAGAGGCGCTTCCTGTCGTCAGGCCAGAGTTCCCGTGGAGACCCGGCACTCCAGCCGGGACATCGCCGGTCTCGGCTGCGCCAGGCTACCGTCCTCCCACCGGGAGACCTGGATAGATCGCATAAGTCTAACCTTATGTGAAAGGAGGCTCACCGGCAGCGGGTCGTGAAAATCGGGGGCACGTTCCGGTGATGAGGAATGCCTTCACAGGGCTGCCAGGTTGAGGATGTGCCAAAGCAAGGGAGGGGAGTATCTCAACAGACGGGCAGGATATATAACGCGAACGTGAATTTAACATCGCGCCGCAAGAATGCCCTTGCGGCCGCAACAGGCCCTTGTCTCTGTCCCAGTGGCCGGGCACGCCGATGTGACTTGCGCTTTGCCAGCTCTCTCCAGCCTGCGCCCTCAACCCCCGTGGGAGTCTCTCGTCGGCCCGACCATCACGGCGACCGGCCCCTCCGGCCCACTGGCGGGGCGGGAGTATCACGAGGGGGTGAACCCGCACCGCGTCCGGAAGCAGTCCCGCCACATGACATCTCGCTCGAGCCGGTTGGCGCTCGCTTCCGATGATGCTATCATGTGAATGTCGTCTTAGAAGTAGCAATCGGTGGACCGTCACACCACCGGCATCTGTCCGACGTACCCGAGGAGGAGAGAGCGTGAGAAGCCACGATGCGGAAGACACCCGACGTGTGCCCCTGGCAGCCGCCCGCTTGCCACTGTCTGCTCTTTGCCTCGGACTGTCCATCCTGGTGGCTGCAGAGCCCTGTGCTCCCAGTACATCCCTGCAATCTCTGCCAGAACCGGTCATCGACCCTCACTCAACGGAGATCTGTCTGAACTCCAGAATCTCGTATCACGGAGGGTGGAGCGCTGCCGCTACCGAGCAGATGTTGGCAGACGTGCTGGACGCGACGGCACGGGCGCCGGTGACCGCTGCACCTCTGGTGATCTATGCTGCCACCTCTGAGAATGTGTACGTCTACGATGCTGAAGGCCATTCACTGGTCGTTCACAGGGCCGGTGATTGGAGGTCCGATGGATCTGCTGCCTTTGAGGTAGGCGTGGCGGCTGAGAACACGCTTGATGCCGGAGCCGCCATGCATTTGGCGCAGCTGGAATCAATCGCCCTCTGGACCGGGACGTCGAATCAGCTGGCGAGTTGCCCCCGAGCAAGTGCCACGACCCACGCGAACAACAACTGGAATCCCGTGGATCCAATCGATATCGTGGTCAGCTTCGGCATTCGCAACGTAGCCGGGCTCACGGACGATCTTGTTGCAGTTTCGTCGGACGGTTCACTGCCCAACCCGGAGACCGATGGGGCCATTTCCCTGGACAGCGCCATGGTGCGTCCGGCGTACGACTCGACATTCGCTGCGGGCGATCTCAGTCTGCACGAAATCTCACAGCTTCTCTGGGCTTCGTACGGCTGCAGCGACCACTGGGCGGGCGGGTCCAAGGCCGGCCTGGTCTGTGCGTCCGCGGTGGCCTACTACTACCTCACGCAGCGGATCTACTTGGTCGGTCCCGACGGCGTGTACAGGTATCACAACCGTCTGCCACCCGGGGGAGATCTAACGACGCGGGATCACAGGATCGAGATGGTTGCGGCCGGTGACGTGAGACCGGCACTCCGTCTGGGGGTCTCGGGGCTGCCGGATGCACCGCACTACCTGGTTGTTTGCGTCGGCAGTACGGGCTCGTGGCCCGAGCTCGAGGTCGGCTTCGCTGCGGTCGGCGCACTGCTCGAGGCGTCGACGATCGGCCTACAGGGTTACCTGACGGCGGGTCTTTCGGCAGAAGAACAGGCGAGTATTCGGGAGGCTACCGGGATCCCACCTACCGATTCGCCCATGCTGGTGGTTTCCCTGGGGCGGCCGGCTGTCGTCTCGGTCGTAGAAGTTGCGGCGGGAGCAGAGGTAGGCTTGGGGCTTACGATCGAGAACCACAGCACGTCCGGCGGAGGCGTTGCGATACACTACAGTCTCCCGGTGGATGCTCCGGTTGATCTGGCGGTCTATGACTGCCTCGGGCGGGAGGTTAGGAAGCTCACCGCAGCCAAGCAAGGGAAGGGCCCGCACACCGCGGTGTGGGATTGTCGGGATACCCGGGGACGGCCTGTTGTTTCGGGTGTGTACTTCTGCTACTTGACGGCCGGGCGCCTGGCGGGGGGGGCGAAGGTGGTGATCGTGCACTGATCGGGGACTTGACTTCGCCTGTTGGGGCACGGCCGTTGAACCAATTCGAGTCTGCCCCACACACGTCTCTGGTCAATGGCGCCCGGAGAACTGCAGAAGATGGAAGAAACCTGCTCCGGGACCCGGCTGCTCCGCTTGCCCTACCCGCTCGACAGTCTCGTCCCCTCCGGGTCCGCTCCGGCCAGCAGATCCCCGAAGGTCACGCCCCCGTAGGCCGTCTCGATGGTCGCCTCGGCGCCCGTGATGACCTCGTCCAGCCGATCTTCACCGGTCCCCCCGCACGCGAAGGTCTCCGAGTCGCCGCCCTTACGCAAGATCCCGGCGACCCTGCCGATTCCCATGGACCGGAGATCCTGCCGCGGCACGAGCTTGCCCTCGATGTCCGCGGTCTCGACGAGGATTCCGCCCACCACGAGCCGGTGCGTGATCTCGTTGACTACCTTCGGCGGGATGTCGAACCGGTCGGAGATCTGCCTCCCCGTGAGAGGCTCGGCCCCCTTGGCAAAGGCCTCTGCCAGCACCAGACAGATTTTCAGCGCCAGACATTCCTTGGCGGCCTGGTCGAGCTCGCGCACTCTCCGCTCCCGGACGTAGGCCCTCAGATTTTGCGTGGCGTAGGTGACCTCGGCCCCGAGGAGAATGACGATCCAGACGATATAGAGTCCGAAGAGCGTTACGGGCACACCGGCAAGCGGACCGTAGACGCTGCTCCAGGTCACGACTCGCGTGTTGAAGACGATCCCGGCCCAGGCCACCACGTGGACCAGGACGCTGGCAAACAACCCGCCCGCGAGGCCCGCGCGCCAGCTGACTCTCGTGTAGGGCATGTATACAAAGAGGAAAGTAAAGGCGAGCCACCTCAGGACCTGCGATCCTAGGAGTGAGATCGTGCTCCCCAGGTACGGAAGTGTTTTCAGTTTCTCCAGGACCTGCGACTCCCGCAGTCCGAACGAGAACCCCGCCAGGATGACGAGCATCACGACGGTCCCGAGGTACCGGTTGGACTTGTAGATGAAACTCCGTCCCCGGCGGATGCCCCAGATGTCGTTGAACGAGTGTTCGACGGTCGAGAGAACAGAGACCGTAATCAGGATGATCAGCGCCACACTCACCGAGTTGAGCGCCTTCGAGCCCACCACGTCGCTCGCCAGCGTCTCCAGGATCCGCCGGATGTTGTCCTCGATGCTCTCGATCTGCTCCCGGTCCCGCCCGACCCCATCCTGTCTCCCGTCCGCGGTGTGGGGCGGGACCCTCTCGGCCGGGACTCTCTCGGCCGGCACGCCGATCGTGATGGAGTCCACGATCCTCTCGGCGAAGGCGGGCGCGTAGCCCTTGAAGCTCTCGACCCCGCCGAAGAGCCAAAAGATCACGACCAGAAGGGGGATGATGGCGAAGGCGGTCGTGAAGGCCAGTGCCGAAGCCCGCAGGAAACACTTGTCGGCCCGGAACCTCTGGCCGATCATGAACCACAGCCGGGCCTGGCTCTGGAGGACGGCCTCCCAGCGGGAGAGCGTGTGGATGTCCCGCTTCCACATCCCGGTCTGGAAGAAATGGCCGATCTTTTCCTGGAAAGAGGGCACGGCTCCTCCGTTCTATCGGGCCCGTAGGCTGCAATCTTCGGTGGAAGTCTAGGCGGAACGCTCGCCCGTTGTCAACGCCCGCCGCACCGGATTGACTTCCTTTGGGTCCGCCGACATACCATACCGACCTCCCTACCCGGGAGGGGCTCGCTCGGCCCCGGTGGGTATTCCACCCACGCTGCCTCCACAAATGACTGAAGCCTCAACGCAGAACGGCCGATTCTGCAAAGGGAAACCTGTGCACGGAAAGGAGCCGGTGATGACACCCGAGCGACACGCGGTCGGTCGTTTCTCTTTGCTCTGCCTCCTGGGCGTCGCTGTGTTGTCCTTTATTCGCGCGCCCATCGCCGGGGCGGAAGTCATCTGCATCGATTTCGAGGAGTTCGTTCCCGGGCAGGTCGTGGTCGGCGAGCTGCCGGGCGGAGGAACGATCGACGCGGGATTATTCTCGCACGTCGTCTTTTCCATCGCGAGCGAAGGCCCGCACAACAGCCTTGTGATCTTCGACTCGTCCCACCCCACCGGCGGCGACTTCGACCTGGGAACCCCGCACCAGGACTTCGGCGGGCCCGGAGTCGGCTTGGGCGGCGCGGCGGGGACGCCGGGCGAAAACGCCCAACCCCTGGGAAACGTCCTCATCATCGCCGAGGACCTGCACGACTTCTCCCCCGAGGACGGGCTCGTCGACGATCCCGACGACGAGGCCCGGGGCGGCCTCATCACGGCCGACTTCCCGGTCCCGGTGACCGTCGACTACATCAAGATTCTCGACATGGACGATCGCGCTCGGGGCTCATCCATCAAGCTGTACGACGAGGTGAGCCTCCTGGCGGACATCGACATTCCCCTGCTCGGGGACAATTCCGTTCAGACGATCGATCTTCATGGCTACCACGATCTGACGAGGATGGAAATCTTCTTCCGCGGGTCGGGAGCGATCGCCGAACTCCAGTTCCACACGACCCCGACGGCCGTGGAGATCACCACGTGGGGAAAGATCAAGAGCCGCTATCGCTAGGCTGGGCGAGGGAGGGACTCGGGATCTCGGCGCCCGCACCATCCGGCCGGAGCAACCGAGAAGCAGGCACTGGAGAGGTAGACCGCAGGGAGGGCATCGTATGAAGGAACCTGTCCCCTCCGTTGCGGTCGATGTTTGTCGCTCCACCTTCCGGCCGGCGGCAGTATGCAGCGCCGGGCGGAAGGTTCCGTGCACGGGGCTCGCTGGGAGCTCCCGGCGGCCTGCCCCCCGTCCCGCCCCCGACGCTTGGCCTACCGGACGTCCCGTGGTATGTTGACCGGAGTACCCGCGAAGGGCCCGGGGGTCCCAACCGAGATGCGAGCGAGACGCCATCATGGGTTTGCCCCGCGAGTCGGGCTGGCGCTGGGGGGCGGGGGAGCCCGCGGGCTGGCCCACGTGGGTGTGCTCCAGGCCCTGGAGGAACACGGGGTCCCGGTCGATCTCATCGTCGGGACCAGCATGGGGGCCATCATCGGCGCGCTCTACGCCGAAAGGCCCGATGCCGAGGCCGTCCGGCGACGGCTCCTGGACCTCCTGGCCAGCGGAATCCTCCGGGGCTCCGGCGTACAGGTCGTCGAGCGGCTCGAACGGATCGCCCGGAACAAGGTTCTGGGACCTCCGGTCGAGCACCTCATTCGGCTTTACCGGGTCTACCAGCACGCCACCCGAGACCACCTGATCCGGGACGGAGCCATCCGGCAGGCTCTCCTGACGATCTTCGAGGATCGGAGGATCGAGGATCTGAAGATACCCTTCGCCTGTGTGGCGGTCGACCTCATCACGGGCGAGCGCGTGATCTTCGACCACGGCCCCATCCGCGAGGCCATCCTGACCTCGGCCAGCATCCCAGGGATGTTCCCCCCGGTCCGCTGGCGGAACCGCCACCTGGTGGACGGCGGTGTGCTGAGTCTCGTGCCCATCGGCGCGGCCTACGCGCTGGGGGCCGATCTCGTGATCGCCGTCGACGTCAGTCCCGTGCTCAATCAGAACCCCAACATCGGCAACGCCTCGGACATCCTCCTCCGGTGCGACGACCTCACGGCCCGAGCCTTCAACGCCCACCGGCTGGCCCAGGCCGACATCGCGGTGTCGCCGCTGAGGACCGACTCATCCTGGGCGGACTTCGACGAGGCCGAGGGTCTCATCGATGCCGGCTACGCGGGCGCGCAGGACTGCATTCCCCACATCCGGCAGGCCCTCCGCTTTCCGCGCAGTCTGCTCAAGATCCTCCGCCGCAGGATCGCCGGCCGCACGCTGGACGTAGACGCTCCGACCCTCCATCGTGTAGGATGGTCGTAGGGCGCTCCCGGGGGAAGCCGGCGCGTCCTCGACCCATCGAGCCGAGGCGACCCGATGCTTTTTCTGCCCATCTCGATCCTGCTCTTCCTGCTCTTCATCCTCCTGCTGCCGCTCCTGTTCTTCCTGGCGCAGGCTGGAATTCTGGGGATCGCTTTCGCCAAACTGGGCCTGGACCCCGTGTCCGGCGTGGTCTTCTTCCTGGCGTGCCTCATCGGAAGCGGCGTCAACATCCCCATCCGCCGCAGGCCCGTGGTTGTTTCCGACGAGGACGACATCCCCTTCCTCCTGGGCAGGTTCTTCGGGTTTCGGGTTCCCCGGGTCACCGAGCAGGTCCTGGCCGTGAATGTCGGCGGCGCCATCCTGCCGGCGTTGCTCTGCCTGTACCTTCTGCCCCGCGCTCCCCTCTGGCAGACGCTCTTCGCCACCGTCGTGGTCGCTCTGGTGGCCAAGAAACTCAGCCGCCCGGTGCCGGGAGCCGGGATTACCCTACCTGCCCTGATTCCCCCCATCGTGTCCGCCCTCCTGGCCGCCATCCTCGTCCGGGGAAACGCCGCTCCCACGGCCTACATCGCCGGTGTGGCGGGAACCCTCATCGGGGCCGACCTGTTGAATCTGCACCGCATCGAGCGGATGGGCCGCGGGGTGATGAGCATCGGTGGGGCGGGGGTCTTCGACGGCATCTTTCTGGTGGGGATCTTCGCCGTCCTCCTCAGCTAGCGCGAGCGGCCGGAGCCGCGGGTCTTGGGAGCGATGGGGCAGTGATCGTCCGCGTCTCGCAGCGGGTCCTGTCGCGACGCCGGGGGAGAGCGTGAGGGCGCGACAGGGCGAGGGGGAACCCAGAAGCCTTTCACCACGAAGATCACGAAGCACATGAAGGGGACATAAACCGGGGCGGGTCCTCGGGATCTGCCCCGACAGGATTTCCGGGTTCTCTTCGTGTTCTCTGTGGGCTTCGTGGTTCAGTCTTTTGGGCGCCCCGGGTGGTGAATCTGATCCTTATTGGGCGGGACGAGAGAGCAGGGCCACGAGCCTGGCGGGGCGCTCGTCGTTCACGGGCAGGTACCGAAGGAGCAGATCCGGCCACCCGTCGCCGTTGAGGTCCTCGATGCCCTCGGGAAGGACGGTGCAGCCGGTCGGATCCGGAACTGCGACGCGCAGGTCCGGATCTCGGAATCGCACCTGCTCGAGGATCAGGCGGTGGGACCACTCGAAGAACTCGTCCGCGGTCATCGGATCGGGGTCCGGCCGGGAGAACAGGGTGAGCACGCCCTGCCGGTTCCGGCCCGCAAATTCATCCTTCTCCCTCGCCCAGTAGAATTCGATCTCGGCCGAATCGCCGAGGGTGACCAGATCGCCCCAGCCGTCCCCGCTGAAATCCGCCCGGGTCGTGTAGAAGAGCCGATGCGGAAGCGCGCGGCTGCGGTCCCCCCGGCCGGCAGACACGCGCGCCGTGCGAACCAGAGCCGGCTCGGCGGCGTAGGCCGCCCTGCCTTCGCCCTCGGGCTCGAAGAGAAGGAAACTCATCGTGGCCGTGACCGTCCGCCCGGTGAGAAGCCGGAGGGCTGTCGAGATCTTGCCCGGCATCTCGAAGCGCGAGACGACGACGGCCGGACGTGGGAACGACCGCCAGGGGATCGTACCGATGGCCGTCACCACGGCGCCCACTTCGAAGCTGTGGACCGGTTGGACGTCGAAGAAGCTCTCCGATCCCGCGAAGAGAAGCACCCGGCCCCTCGACCAGGAGTTCAGCATGAGGTCGGGGCGCCCGTCGGCCGTTACATCTTCGATCCAGATTACGTCCTCGAGCCGATTGTCCGCGAACTCGCGGGCATCCTTCTCCTCCAGGTGAGGCGCAAAGGGCAATCGCCAGGCGCCGGCGGAGCCGAACCTCCCCGAGCTCGCCTCAATCCGAAAGACGCTCAGGCCGTCCGCGGTCACGCACACCAGATCATTCTCGTAATCCGCGTCCACGTCCATAAGGAAGACACGGAAGGGCATGCGGTCCGGTTCCACCCGCACGTCGCCCCGCACCAGGCGGAGGGGCTGGGAAGCGGTAGCCTGACCCGGGAGCGGGCTCAGGGCAACCCGGAGATCATCGTCCGCTACAAACCACACATCGTCCCGACCGTTGCCGTCCACATCCGCGACCAGGTCCGCCGGTCCCACGTACCGGCCCGGAAGATCGCACGCGACACCGACCCACATCCGGGCGTCGGCCCGCCGCCCCGGGTCCACCGAGAGGGCGAACACGCCCTCGGCCGCGAGGTAGACGATCTCGTCGGTTCCATCGCCGTCCGAGTCGCCGGCGTCGAAAAGCCGAGCGCCCTCGGGGAGAACCATCGGCTCGCCGGCGCGCACGAACGCGCCGTCCGAGTGCAGGAAGACCCGCACGTCCTGCCCGTTCCAGACCAGGAGGTCCGTCCGGCCGTCCCCCTGGAAGTCTCCCGTCACCGCGGCGCACCGCGGGCCGCACGGAGAATCGATGGAACAGACGACGTAATCCAGGCCGTGGGCGCGCGCGGCGATGCCGCAGAGAACCAGCACAACCGCCGGGCCGATCCATGCGCGCGTTCGGGTTCGCAAGAACATCCTCCTCCAATCTTCAAAGCCCATTATCCCCATCTGCAGCGCGCTTGTCCACGACCGGAGTTCTCGCTTGCTTTCGCCTGCGCCGGCGGGGACAATGAGCGCGCCCGACGAACCACCCGGCGGGTCTATGAGGGCAGAACCCATGTCGTGCTACTTCCGCCACCTGCAGGATATCTTCGAGGAAGCCGGCATCGCCGCCACTCCCGAGAACAAGAGGGCCATCGACGAGGCGATCCACAGGATCGTGGGGGTCGAGTACAAGCACTGCCCCGAGGCGTGGAAGGCCATCAAGGAGGAAATCCGCGCCGACCCGAAGCGGCGCGACCGGTTTGTGGCGAAGGTCCGGAAGCTGGCGCGGCTTCCCTAGCTCGTCCGCCCGAGGGCCAAGATCAACCGAGGGCAATCCGTGCAGACCGAACTCGACATCTACCAGGTGGACGCCTTCACCCAAACGCCCCTGGCCGGCAACCCGGCCGCCGTCGTCCCCGAGGCCGACGGTCTCGGCGAAGACCAGATGCGCCGGATCGCTCGGGAGATGAACCTCTCGGAGACCGCCTTCCTCCTTCCACCGACCACGGACGAGGCCGACCTCCGCATCCGCTGGTTCACGCCGGCGATCGAGGTTTCCCTCTGCGGCCATGCGACCGTCGCCAGCCTGCACGTCCTGGCCGAGAGGGGGGACGCGAAGATCTCGGATCGCGGCGCGTCCCCCCTTCGCCTGGAGACGGCGTCCGGAATCCTCCCCGCCACGGTGGAAACGGGGATCTCGGGGTCCGGCCTGGTAACCCTGGGGGTCCCGCTGGCCGAGTTCGAACCCTTCGAGGTCGACGAGGGGACGATCGCGCGCCTGGTTGGTACCGAACCCGATCGCATCCGCAAGGACCTCCCCATCCTGATCTCGGACCTGGGCTACGCGTTGGTGGCGGTGGATGGGATGGAGACGTTGGGGAAACTCAGCCCCGACTTCGCCGGCATGGTCGATCTGGAGGCGCGGCTCAACCGGGGTCTCCTGGCCTTCGGCGTGTTCACCACGGAGACGGCGGAACCGGACTCGCTCCTCAGACTCCGGTTCTTCGCACCCGGTGCGGGCATCGACGAGGACCCGGTCACCGGCTCCGCCCACGGTGCCCTGGGCGCGTACGTCTTCAACCACGGGCTTGCAGACGCCTCTCGAGGTCGGGTGACCTACAAAGCGGAGCAGGGCGACGAAATCGGGCGTCCGGGGCGGGTGTGGGTCACGATCCGGACCCGCGGGGATCTCCTGGATGCGGTTTCCATCGCCGGACGCGCCGTCACCGTGCTCCGGGGACGCCTGCTCATCTAGGCGATCGAGGCGGGCACCGCCGCACCCGTCGGCCCTTCACCGAAGCCTCCATCCGGTTCGCGCGCCCGCCGAGCTAGGCAAGCGCGCCCCCCACGACCGCCCCGCAGACCAACGCGAAATTGTGGAACACCAGATAGCCCGCCATCGATCCGGCCAGCAGGCTGGCGACCACGAATCCCTGCAGCGGAAGCCCCACGATCGTGAACGAGAGCCAGGCGAGACCCGAGAGAATGAGGATGGGCAGGATGCAGGCGACCAGGGCGTTTCCGACCCCCCCGGCCCTCTTGCCGCCCACGATGCCCGCAAGCAGTGGCCCGAGCAGGGGAAGCCAGAACAGGAGCACGGAGAGGACGATCATCCACAGCATGCCGGAAACGACCGAGCCCTTCTTCGCCATGATATCCCCTCCCGGTTTCCTTCAGCGAGCTCCGCAGGTCGGGGTCCCGACCTACCTCACGACGAGCAGTTTCGATGTCTGCGTGAATCCGTCGACCTCGAGACGGACGAAGTAAACGCCCGAGGCCACGCGCGAGCCGGTCTCGTCCAGACCGTTCCAGCGGACGGACCGCTCTCCCGCCGAGCGGATCCCCTCGTCCAGGGTCACAACCCTCCGGCCGGTCACATCGTGGACCGTCAATGCCACGCGGGACTTCTCGGTCAATGCGTAGTGGACGACCGTCTGGCTGAGCAGGGGGTTGGGAATCGGGGGGGCCAGCGTTGGATTCCCTTGGTCCCCACCGACCGTGCGTACAGCGTCGACCCCGGCCAGGAGATCGCCGAGGGAATGATCCATCGTCCCGCG
>Ga0180437_10010448_pt1 | contig 11330 bp, 9 predicted proteins | sample SS_ome_4_FD_132410 | JGI IMG/M metagenome (GOLD analysis project Ga0180437, IMG submission 132410) | Hypersaline lake sediment archaeal communities from the Salton Sea, California, USA - SS_3_D_1 metaG | ecosystem: Environmental > Aquatic > Non-marine Saline and Alkaline > Hypersaline > Sediment... | reverse complement strand
GTCTAAAATCATGAAAGAACGCTTTAATGCTAAGAATGAAAATTCATTAAAGCTAAGGTTTCATTCTCAAACAGCAGGAATTTCGCTAGCAGCTCAACAACCTAATGTGAACATCATTCGTGTTGCAATCCAGGCTTTAGCAGCCGTTCTTGGGGGAACACAATCTCTCCATACTTGTGGTGCTGATGAAGCTTTATCCATTCCAACGGAAGAATCCGCAACTTTATCCTTAAGAACTCAACAAGTTATAGCTCACGAAACAGGAGCCACTGATGTTGTAGATCCCCTAGGCGGATCATATTATATTGAATACTTAACTTCTCAACTAGAGAAAGAAGCAATGGATTATATAGAAAGAATCGATGAGATGGGAGGAATGACAGCAGCTATCGAAAATGCATTCATACAGCAAGAAATACAAAATAACGCATATGCCCATCAGAAAAACATTGAAGATGGGAAAGAAAAAGTTGTTGGAGTAAATATATTTCGTTCTGATGATAAATTGAAGTTTGGAACTTTTCAGCTTGATAAGGAATTTGAAGAGAGAATAATGAAATCATTGCAAGAATTAAAAGAGCAAAGAGATAATAATTTACTTAAGGACAAATTGGAGGAACTAAAGAAGGTAGCACGCAGTGATGAAAATATAATGCCTATTATGATTGAGGTTGTCAAGAGTTATGCTACAATTCAAGAAATTTGCGATGTATTAAGAGAAATTTTTGGAGAATATCAAGGGTCTCAGATTTTTTAGAAAAATCAATGCCAACCATATGAGCATCGTTGGTACTCATGGGAACTCTTATTTAGACGGATTCAATTTTACCAAATTATTAATTGAATTGTTAATTATAAAATAGTAGAGTATTACTAAGTTATTTTTTATTTCTTTTAGAATAATTTTTTATGTTCTATTAGAACGAAATTATATTAATATTATGGTTATTTAAAGCAATCCATTTATATTTTAGTAATAAGAAATATAATCTAGATAATACTTCTATAAAAAAGTGAATTCTTTCTAGATAAGTTGAAAGTATATCTTTTTTATTATTGGTCAATTAAAGCATTCGATATATAATGGAAAGAATAAAAAGTATTGATATTTTTCGTGGAATTTGCATACTAAATTTCATGATGGTTCATTATTTAGTAAGTTGGCTACCATATAATCAATTATGGGTATTTGATGCATATTGGGCATATTTTGATATGATGGGGGCTTGTGCGTTTCTATTTATTTCCGGTATTGGAATAATGCTCTACTACAAAAATAAGATGCAAAAAGTAGAAAAATCAATAGATTCGTTTAATAAAGGCACTCTCAGACACGAATATTTATTTCGAGGCCTATTTGTCCTCGTAATATCTTTTATTTATAACTTCTTTCAAGCCATATTCTTTTCAGATGTTACTTGGTTATGGAGATGGGATGTTCTACAAGCAATTTCCATATCAATATTATTAGCGTGGCCCTTATTAAAACTTTCTAAGAAATCTAGGATATTTTTTGGAGTATTATTCATGGTATTAAATTATTTCGTTTACAGCTGGCTAATATCCTATGAAGGGCAATTTTCAGTGCTTGGTACTGCGTTTTTTTTATTATATAATGAAAAAATGGGTGCAGAAAATCCGTTTCTTCCAGCGTTTTCTATTTTTTTGATAGGGACCGTTATAGGAGAATTGTTCTTTGAGTTCTCGCACATAGAAAATGAATATGAAAGAAAGAAGAGCATTAAAATGAATATAGTGTTCAAATCGTTGTTAATAGGCATAACTTTAATTATCTTTGGCGTTGTATTAAATTATCCTGATTTTGTTAACAATAGATCGTTTTCCTGGTGGATTTATGTATTGGGATTTGATATAGTTATAATTTCATTATTATATTCAATAGAGAAATTATTGTTTGCCAATTACACTAAACGATATAGGTTTTTGTATTATTTCTCTTATTATTCTCTATCCATATTTATTTTTCACGCGTTGTTAGGATTTGCTTTTTTCCAACTTCTTAGTATAAACGACTCATTTTGGGTTGTGTATATAACTACAGTTATTCTATTTGGAGTTATTTCGAAATTTGCTCATGACAGATGGGGATGGAAAGCTTCAATCAAAAATATTATCGGAAAAGCAAGTTCATTTATCGCGGTAAAAATTGATCAGAAATATCTACTTCCGAGATTTGAAGTTGCTCAAATCGCTTCATTTGGATTAAAAAAATAAAAAAAATAGAAAATGGAAAACTTATTCTTACCAGACCAGATTAACAATAATATCTTTTGCAGTTGCGGCTTCCTTCTTCCCTAAAACCTTTTTAACTCTCAAATCATTAATTGAGTCTTCAAGACGAGTGTCAAGATTTTTTATGTCCATGAGATTACCGCTTTCTGCCCCGGATTCTGCTAAATTTATCATCGAAGTGTCTTTATTTATTAAATCCCTTATGATTTTCCTAAAACCATCTTTAACTTTCGTCCGTACGACTTTTCCCTTATCAACCAGAATAGGTAAAATAGGTGCTCGTTCTGTTGTTCGATTGGTATTCGGATCTATGAAGTAAAAGATAAAGATGGGAATGCCAACAACGGCTTCTTTAGTCCGAATTTCGATTGTGTAATTATTCAAAAAGTTCTGGATGTTAGTCATGTCAGTATTTTTAACTCTATCAATGTTATCGAGACAAGACTGTTTCTCCTTTTTAATCAGGGCGACAACATCTTCAGCTGTAGATAGGTCTGAGCTTTGGCTTTTGTGTTTCTCGTCAATTTGTCTTTGTACTTCTCTAATTTTGCGTTCTTTTTCCTTTATTTCTTGAGAGTGTGCTTTCTCAGTATCGCGAATTTCAGCTCGAATGCTTTTATCCACATTATTAATGTCGGTTTTATACCTGCTAATGGTGTTTCCCAGATTCTTATATTTCAAGTCCATGTCTTTAACTCCTTCAAGGATCAAAAACCAATCTCTCTTGTCTATTGCATTTTTTATTTTATCCACGGAGATTCTAACGCTGTTAAGATCATTTAAACAATCTGAGGTTTTATCGCTGATTTTATATTTTCCACTTTTAACCAATTCTTCGGGAGTTTTTTCGAATTCTTGATTTTTTAACGCTTCCAATTCACGATTGAGAATTGCTAACTGCTTCTCTTCTTCACTTGTGTCTACTCTTTTGCCCCTTATCTTATCGACATCTTGACCACCTTTTGAAATCCATCGATCGCATAATTTTGTTATTATTTCTCCGTAATCATCGAGCATTTTTGCATCTCTTTGAGATACAAACTCAAATACATCTGGAACTACCTTTGCTTGATTCACGCTTTTAGAAATTGGACCACCTTCTAATAAAAAATACGGTTCCCCAAAAGAGCTTAAATTGTATTGGTTCACAAAAAAGTTCTTAAAGAAATCCATCTCATTTGAATTAAAGAGTGCTTCTTGAATAACTAAATTTCTCTTGAAGTTCTTTGTCTTTTTCAAATAGGTGGAATTATACGATTGCATCGATGCAAGAAACGATTGGGGGTCTGCGCCTTTAATAACATTGTCAGGTTTCACGGGAATCTGCCCAAATTTTCCAACACTAAGCTTTTCTTGTTTATTTCCTAAATAAGAACACACGCAAGCACGTGTTTCATTAACTGGAATTAACTTAACGGGCCAAAAACAGGTTGTTATCCTATTGATTTTTCCAAGCTTATTTATTGTTTTTCCATAAATCTTTATACACTCAATCAAGGCCATTGCCATTTCGTCTAGAAGAGCCGCTTTTGATCGAGTAGGTATGACATCCCCGAGATTAATGAGATAAGGAATTGCTTTTTCAACCATATTTCACGTCACCTTTACATTTTTCGTAATTTTTTATGAATTGAAGTTTAAGGTCATTTTACATTGAATCACTTAAAATTCACTAATAAATGTGTAATAGCTAGTTTGAAATTAAAGTTTTTCTCTTGAAGATTTCTGCAAGAAAAAAATAATAAGGAGTTCTTTGTTCATGCGTTCTTTTCGTATAAGGCTGGTAAAAAGTTCTGAAATTCGCTTATTTCTCCAATGTTATGATTGCGTAAGGCATTGATAAACCACGGCGGAGTTTTTGCAGGTAATCGAAAAGTTGATCGTAATCGTGTACCGTTCTGAATGGGTTCATATTCGTGTAAGAGCCAAGCTATAGGTTCATCGTTGCGATCTAAGACGCTTGCTGCTAATACATTTTTATATTCTGCTTTTATAGGTATTGAGTTAATATCTTCCCATCGAATGCGTAAGAGAGTAGGAAATTTCACTGTTTCAATAACATTTTGAACGGTCCCAACATGCCCGCTTGTAGGTGGTTTCTCCCAAATAAATGATTTATGGTCTTTTGGGTGCCATAGTTTGTAGCGCTCTGTATTATCAATATTATCCCACCACCAGTCTATCATCTCTGGAGTTACGCCTTTTAATTCGTGATCAACAATTAAATCTGTAGTCGCAGATCCCGATTTTCGGGCTATTCTTTCCATTATCCGAAAACTGCTTTTTGCTATCGTTTTTGTAAGCATATCTACCAACGACTATGAAAATCTTCCTTTTTTTATTAGCTTTTTTAAATAATCAAGTTATATTTATATTTAAAATTTTAAAAAAAAAGGAAATCAAAATGAGTGAAAAATTTCTGGAAGGAAAAGCAGCTTTAATAACCGGGGCGGCATCCGGTTTTGGAAGAGGAATAGCAATAGAATATGCAAAACGAGGTGCTGATTTATGTTTAGTGGATATCAACGAACAATTACTTGAAGAAACATCAAAAAAAATTGAACAAGAATTTAAACAAAAAGTCATTCCCATAGTCTGTGATGTGTCTAACTCTGATCAAGTACAAGCCATGGTTAAACAAGCTTTTTCTGAATTAGATAATGTATATGTGTTAAACAATAACGCAGGAATTGGTGATATTTATGGACCAGATTTACTACGCATCAAAGAGAATATTTTTGACAAAATCTTAGATGTAAATCTCAAAGGACAATGGCTAGTTGCTAAGTTTACTTGTAAGAAAATGAAACAACAGAAATTTGAACCATTAGCAGGGAAAGTAATTCACACGGCTTCAATTGCAGGAATGGTAGTAGATGAAAAGCTTTCTGCTTATTCAATTAGTAAAGTAGGAGTTATCGCAATGATGCAAATGCTTGCGAGAAGTCTAGCGCCTAAGATAACTGTGAATGCAATCTCTCCAGGATATCATGTTACAGGGATTTATAATAATTCTGAAGAGGCAATGAAAGTAACCATGGACGATGGCCACGTAAAAACTCCATTAAATAGGTTAGGGACAGTTAAAGATATCGCAAATCTTTCGGTATTTTTAGCATCTCCGGCTTCAGATTTCATTACAGGACATAACTTCCCATGTGATGGAGGGATTGCAGAACTAGGTGTTGCAGCGTGGTATTTCAAATCAGATGTATGAAAAATGAGGTGAAAATAAAATGTTAGATATGATAATTGCAATTTTTGAAATTATTTGGATAGTTTTATTTTTGGGATTTTGGATAAGTTTCTTTATCATAGATAATAAATCCAAAATGTCTGAAGTAGAATACAAGCATGAATTATCCTTCCCATTTCCAGACTTGGGATGGATTACACCTTGTCTTTTGGTTGCAGCAATTGGCTTGTTAATGAGTCAAAGATTCGGTTATTTCTTTTCTGCTCTAGCCGGGAGTGGAATGATGTTTTTAGGCATCATAGATTTAGCTTTTAACCTCCAAAACAATAAATTCAACAGAGAAAAATATGGTCTTGATGCAATCGTGAGTATTGGGGTAGTCGTATTAACTCTAGTATTTGGTCCAATTTTCATAATCTATGGGGCTACGGGACTAGGAGTTTTTTAGATAAATATAATAAATAATCATTAAACCGTGTTGAGTGATGAAAGAAAAAAAAAGAAGTAAGTTAATTGAAAAACAGCCCTTTAAAGGAAAATCCGTTGTTGTATGTGGCGCATCAGAAGGTATTGGAAAAGGGATCGCAAAATTATTTGTTGAATTAGGAGCGAGCGTCGGTATTATTGCGAGACGAGTAGATGTATTAGAAGAAGCAAAAAAAGATATTGAAACCGTGAAATCTGAGGATTCTCAATTTGTAGAGGCGATAGCCTGTGATGCCACGGACATGGATAAATTAAAACCGCTTCTTGATGGTTTTGTGAATGACCATGGAGTACCTGATTACTTAATCAATGTCGTAGGATTTGCCATGCCCGACTACATTGAAAACCATACACTTGCCGATTTCAAAAACCACATGGATGTAAATTATTACGGACAATTAGTACCCACTCTAATCTTATTGTCGCATTTTATGAAAGAGAAATCTGGTCATGTTGTTTTTGTATCATCAGTTGCAGGATATATTGGACTCATCGGATACACCGCTTATACTCCAACTAAAGCAGCCTTAATCGGATTGGCTGAAGCTTTAAAAAATGAATTATCACCGTATAAAATTAAAATATCGCTTATATTCCCACCTGATGTAGATACACCCCAGTTTGAAAGAGAAAATAAAGTCAAACCAAAAGAATGTGCAATAATGTCAGAACGTGCGGGATTATTACAACCAGAGGATATTGCAGAAGCATTAATAGAAGGAATCATGAAGAAAAAAGTCTACATTACTCCAGGGGAAGCAGGATTTTACTGGTGGGCAAAAAGGCATTTAACGGGATTAGTTCTAAATATCGTTGAAAAGGACTTGAAAAAAGCGAGAAAAAAGATGGGTAAAGATTATAAATACTAAGTTTATTTTTATTTTTTATTTTTTATTTTTCACTTCTGTAAAAATTTTATAAAGTAAGAAGAAGATATTGTATTATTACCATTAAAAAAATGTGTTGATAATGAATAGTGATGAATTACCTAAAGAATGGAGTTCTGAAGAATCGATTAATATTTATAAAAAGATGTTAATGATTCGTGAATTTGAAACCAGAATTACTAAAGACGCTGGTAAAATCAAGTCTCCTTTAGTTCACCCTTATACGGGTGAAGAAGCTATCGCTGTTGGAGCATGTGCTGCTATAAATGAGGAAGATTACATTACATCCACGCATAGGGGCCATGGCCATTTTATTGCTAAAGATGGGGATGTAAATTTGTTAATGGCAGAAATTTATGGAAAAGAGGGAGGAATATGCAAGGGTCGTGGTGGTTCGATGCATGTTGCTGATTTTTCTAAGAACATGCTTGGAGCAAATGGAATTGTAGGGGCAGGTCCACCTTTAGCCCTTGGAGTAGCCTTAGCATCAAAAATGAGAAACGAAGGGAAAGTGGTTCTCACTTTCTTTGGTGATGGCGCTTCAAACCAAGGCATGTTGCACGAATCAATGAACCTTGCTGCAACTTGGAAGCTTCCTGTGATCTTTATTTTAGAAAACAATAAGTATGGATGGAGTACACCTGCTCAAACTGCAACAGCTGTAGAGGATCTTTCGCTTCGAGCACAAGGTTATGGAATAAAGGGTGTTATTGTTGATGGAAATGACGTGATCGAAGTGTACAAATCCACGAAGGAAGCTGTTGATCTCGCAAGGAAGGGAGGGGGTCCAACTCTTATTGAATGCAAAACATTCAGGTGGCAGGGACAAACTACTACGGACGCTGATAAATACCGCTCAAATGAAGAAAAAGAGGAATGGAAGAAGAGATGCCCGATTGAAATATACAAAAAAAGGCTCATCAGAGGGGAAATCATTGATCAAACAATGATTAAAGAAATTGAAGAAAAAACTTTAGAGCAGGTAGAGTTAAGCGTTAAATTTTCAAAAAAAAGCAAAAAACCCGATACTGGGACCGTTCTTGATGATATATATAAAAATCCAATAGATATCGGAGGGAATTAAAATGACCACAGAAACTATCAAAATGAAAGGTTCAGATGCTATAAAACTAGCAATTGAAGAAGAAATGGAACGTGACGAATCTGTATTCATAATGGGAGAAGATATTGGGCAATATGGAGGAGCTTTCTCTGTAACAGCAGGATTATTAGAGAGATTCGGCCCTGAGAGAGTTCGCGACACGCCAATAAGTGAAAACGCCATTTTGGGTTGTGCCGTCGGAGCAGCAATGGCAGGCATGCGACCAATTGCAGAAGTCATGTTTGCAGATTTTTTGTGTGTCTGCATGGAAATGATCGTTAATCAAGCAGCAAAAGCAAGATATATGTATGGTGGTCAAGTCAACGTGCCAGTTACAATTAGAGTCCCATTTGGAACGGGCATAATGGGCGCAGCACAACATTCGCAGTCTTTCGAATCGTGGTTCATGCATGTTCCAGGATTAAAAATTGTGCTACCATCAGATGCGAGTGATTTTAAAGGTTTAATGAAAACAGCAATTCGGGATAACGATCCAGTGATGTTTTTTGAACATAAAAGGACCTATTACTATACCAATGAAGTACCATTAGATAAAGAATTCATGATACCATTTGGTCAAGCAAGGAAATTTACGGAAGGCGATGATGTAACAATTGTAGCTACAGGCGCGATGGTTCAAGAAAGTATAATTGCTGCTAACAAATTAAAAGAAGAAAATATTCAATGTGAAGTCATTGATCCTAGGACTCTGGTTCCATTAGATAAAAAAACAATCCTGGGTTCAATTGAAAAAACGGGAAAATTGGTAATCGTTGATGAAGGTTGTAAAACATGTTCAGTAAGTGCTGAGATCGCTGCGCTTGTAGCTGAAGAGGGCTTTCAATATCTAAAGAGAAATATCGTGCGGATTAATACTCCAGATGTTCCAATACCATATGCCCCAAACCTGGAAAGAGAAATTATTCCAAGCGCAAAATTAATTCAGAATCAAGTAAAAAATCTCATATAAGTGATTTTATAAAGAGGTGGAAAAAATGGTTGATCCAAAATATTTAAGCAAGGAAGAAATCAATAGGTTGATAAAAAATCCATTAAATGAAGAAGAAATAATAATATGTCGCAAGAATCATCTTCTAACTAATGCTCGGGAGCATATTATAGTTGGAAGTCCCGAACCAGGTTCAATATATTTTAAAACTCAAGATGGTCGGGAGATTTTAGATTGTACTTCTCAAGCATGGGTTTTAAATTTGGGCCATAATAATCCCGATATTAGTTATGCCGTGAGTCTTCAATGCGAACAAGTTACTCATTCTTGGTCGTACATGCTTACTCCAATCAGAATAAGATTGTGTAATAAACTCGCTGAAATCCTTCCTGGCCAACTAAAAGGAGGAAGAATAAGCGTAAATAATTCCGGAGGAGGATGGGCCCTTGAATGTGCAATGCGATTAGCTATGATTAATAATAAAAAAGGAGAACAATTCATAGTTTTTCGGCGAGGATATCATGGTTCAAATCTCATAATGATGGGGGCATCTCAGCGTCTTCCAATGAGATTCCCCGGTCGGGGGAGGGAATTATGGGTAAGAACTTTCTATCCATATTGTTATCACTGCCCTTGGCATTATAAAGGAGGTCTTGGAGGAGAAAGAGATAAATCGTGTAATCTGGAATGTTTACAGATGGTAAGGGAAAAGATAGAAATGTTTCCAACTGGAACACCAATTGGTTGCATTATAGAACCAATACAAGGACCTGGAGGGATGATACCAGCACCAGTTGATTTTTTATCAGGTTTAAAAGAAATCTGTCAAAATAACAAAATTTTACTCATTTACGACGAAGCACAAACAGGATTCGGACGTACTGGAAAAATGTTTGCCACGGAATGGTATAATTCCAAGTATAATGTAGACATTTCTCCCGATATCATGACTCTAACTAAAGGTGCAGGAGCAGGGGTTCCTATTGGAATCACGGTAGCTAAATCTAAACTTCGACAGTTGACGGAATTCGAAGAACACTCTACGTTCAGTTCTCCTCCATTAGGAATGGCCGCATGTCTCGTAAACATTGAGATTTTACAGAAGAATAAAATACCAGAAAACGCTGAAAAACAAGGAAACAAAATTTCCTCTTTTATAAAAGATCTTTCTGAGGAGATTCCAGAGATAGGAGACGTTAGAGGGCCAGGCTTATTTATTGGAGTAGAATTTGTGCAGGATCCCGAAACACGAGAACCAAATAACGACTTGCTAGAAAAAATGGTACATGTGGGATGGGATAATGGAATCTTTTTCGGCGAACAAATGCAAATAATGTCCACGGCAGGATATTTTATCCAAAACACGCTAAAAATCAAGCCTCCGTTAATCATTAACGACGAAGAAACGGAAAAGATATGCGAGCTCTTTGAAAAATCATTAAAAGATTCTATAAAATCATTAGAGAAATAAGAAGAATAGAAGTGAAATATAATGAAAGCTGCTAAATACATGGGAAAAGAAGAGCTCTCAATAGTTGATATTCCAAAACCTACTCCAAAAGAAAAAGAAGTGTTAGTAAAAGTAAAACATACAGGGATTTGCGGAACAGATCTCGAAGCATATAAAACGGGATTATATCCAGTCCCGGTCGTCATGGGACACGAAATATTGGGAGTCGTTGAAGAAATAGGGGAAAATGTCAAAAAATGCAAAATTGGAGATAGAGTTACATACAACGGTTCTATTTCATGTGGCCAATGTCCTTCATGTCTAAGAGGAGATTATAATATCTGTTATGACGAATTTCGAGAGCTTGGAATTTATAAAGACGGAGGTTTTGCAGAATATGTAGCAATACCAACAGAATGTCTTGTAGCGGTACCAGATTCAATTCCGGACAAGCACGGTACCATTTTTGAACAACTTGCAACTGGTTTACAATCCATAAGAGTGGCAGGTGTGAATATGGGAGATACAGCTGTCATTATTGGTTTAGGAACTATAGGTCAGTTTATATTACAAGGTTTAAAACTTGCAGGAGTAAAAAAGCTTATAGTCATTGATAAAAATCCTAATCGACTTGAAATAGCCAAGAAATTTAATCCAGATGTCGCTTTAAAAAAGATTGCTATTGGAAAAATTAAAGGAGCGACAAATCGTCGCGGTGCTGATTATGTTTTTGAATGCACTGGCAGGCCAGCTGTGATAAACGCATCATCTAGTCTAATACGTAAGGGAGGTTCTCTTATTCAGGTTGGAATTTCAGATACTCCGTTTAATTTCAATTTTCTCCCATTTATCATGAGTCAAAATCGGATACAAGGAATTTATGCGTGGCACCCCAGAGATTTTGAATTTGCGATAGATTTGATTGCTCGAAAGATGATTGATCCTGACCCAATTGTAACAAATATTATCTCCATAGATGATATCGTGGAGAAAGGATTTAAAGAAGC
>Ga0180437_10010447_pt1 | contig 11330 bp, 7 predicted proteins | sample SS_ome_4_FD_132410 | JGI IMG/M metagenome (GOLD analysis project Ga0180437, IMG submission 132410) | Hypersaline lake sediment archaeal communities from the Salton Sea, California, USA - SS_3_D_1 metaG | ecosystem: Environmental > Aquatic > Non-marine Saline and Alkaline > Hypersaline > Sediment... | reverse complement strand
GTGTATTCCGAAGAGATATAGTAGATGTAGAAGGGCAGTCCCTCGTATTTTGCCAGTACCGATCTCGGGATACCCGCAGTGGCCACAACTCCTGTGAGCATGATCACCGCCGTATCCTCCGCTGCACGTCCCAGGGCAAGAATGACACCACTTAAAATCCCTGTAACCGAGCGCGGCAGAATCACATGGTAGAGATTTTGAAGTTTTGAGGCTCCGAGTGACAACCCGGCTGCTCGCATAGGATGCGGTACCGCCTCGATGGAGAGCTGCGTGGTGCGAACGATGTAAGGAAGAACCAAGACCGCCAGAGCAACGCTTGATATCAAGAGGCACGGGTATATCCGGTGCGAAAAATGCTGATGCAGAAAAATTGCAACGGTAAGACCGAAGAGGCCTATGACGATGGATGGGATCGCAGCGAGAATGTCAAAGGAAAAATTAAAAAGTTTATTCACTTTTTGGCCTGAAAATTCGGCCAAATAGATCCCAGCAGCAATTCCCACCGGGATCGCCCAGGAAACCGAAAGTATGACAACGGCAGTGGTGCCAACTATTGCAGGAAAAAGTCCGTCAAAAACGCGCTCCTTCAGAAGGAGTGCTCTTAAGGGATGGGTGTCCCCAAATATAAGTTCTAAAGAGAGGCTCGGAGCTCCTCTTACGAAAAGAAAGATCAAAAGGGTACTCACTGCTGCCAGGGTCAGAAATCCAGAGAGCCAGAAAAACGCTAGAAGTATTCTGTGTGACCACAATTTCATTTTTTCAGCTTCTCCACAAACCGGAGGAGTACAATGTTAGATCCGGCAAATATAAAGAGTACAAGGCCACAAACGAATATGGCCTTGAAACTAAGCGATTCATAGTCAGCGGCGGTAACCAGGGCGATATGTGCTGTAAGGGTTCTTGCCGAGTCCAGCAAAGAACCCGGCAAGGCCACCGCATTTCCAGCTAGCATTAGCGCTATTAGCGTGTCGCCCACCGCCCGTCCTCCACCGAGAACAACAGCTGAGATCAATCCCCGCCAGGCACCGGGTAACAGCACGTGGAGGAAAGTCTCCATGCGAGAGGCTCCGAGGGAGAGTGCTGCAAGCACCTGGCTTTTGGGCACAGCGGCTAGACGGTCTTGGGCGATCAAAGTAATTGTAGGAAGCACCAGCAGGGCAAGCATTACAGAAGCGGTAAGCACACTGAGACCAGTCCCGTAACTGAAGATTCTACGTATTGCCGGAACTAAAAAGAAAAGTGCCGCGAATCCATAAACGACGGTTGGAATGCCAGTCATAAATTCAACGGTCCATCTGAGAATCTTACTTAGTGGCTTCGGAGCAAACACTTGGATGAAGGCGGCCAGTCCAATACCTATTGGAGTGGCCCAGATCATTGCCAGCCCTGCTATATAGACTGTTCCTACAATCATCGGGAAGATGCCGAGCAATCCTTTGTCAGGCTCCCAGCCGCGAGTGAGAAAGTCAGCTATGAGCCCGGAGCTTAAAATCGGGAGGGAGAAATAGAAGAGGAAAAAGAAAATGAGACCAGAAATGGAACCTGCTATGATGGCGGCCAGTGACAGTGCTCTCTTGACCGCCCTCTCTTTGTCATGTCTGTCATCATTGGACTGGCAGAAAACCGTGTTGCTTTACTAAAGCTTGACCTTCGGGGTTGAGCATGTAAGAGATGAAAGCCTTCGCTAGGGGGTCGGGTTCACCTCTGGTATTCATGTAGAGTCCACGAGCAATCTCATATTTACCAGTTTTTACATTATCATTTGAGGGGAAAATTCCGTCTATTGCAAGGAGCTTCACCGAGGAATCTGCAACACCGAGAGAGATGTAGCCGATCCCTTGTGGATCGTTGGCTATGGCAGTCTTCATTGCCGCATTCGATTGGACGAAGTTGGCTTGCTCAGCGATCTTACCCTTTGCGAGACCTTTGCTCCAAAAAACCTTGCGGGTGCCACTTTCCGCATCCCGGGTGTATACATTTATGGAACCTTCAGAACCAGCAAGATTTTTCCAGTTGGTTATATCCCCGGCGAATACCTTTTTTAAATTTTCATTTGAAATATTATCAATGTTTAGTTTCGGGTTGACTACAACCCCGATCCCATCGACAGCGAATTTATGCACTTTGAGATTGCAACGGCTGATCTCCTCGGGGGTGGGTTCTCTACCTGTGTTGCCAATGTCGATCAAGCCCTCACACACCTGTTTAATTCCTACACCAGAACCGCCGCCTGCAATGGTAATGTTTACATCCGGATATGCTCGCATGATCCTTTTTATCGCTTCCGTCTCGCACTTTATGTGGGCGGTGCCGCCAGCGATGTTTAGAGTTCCGGAAAGTCCCATGAAAGAGTCAAGATCACTTGCATGTCCAGTTGCCAGAGACATACAAAAGAAAATGGCCACAAAAGTAGTGCAGTTCAACAATCTTCCCATTGGCAAACCTCCCTCAAAGAAACCCGGCCTGTGGCTGTAAATCACCTCGATAACATGCTTGCAGAAAGACAGGTTGCTATAGAATAGATGGTTTTTTTCGATGTGTCCAATAGATATTCTTAATAGTTATGGGGGGAAACATAGGGGTTAGCGATAGTTATAAGGCAGTACAGATAAGTAGGTACTCTGGATTATTTTTCTTGCAAGTTATCTAAACACACAAAGTCATTTCGAGTCATCCAACTAAGATATATATCGATGTTTTTTTGATTGACCAAGTCAGTGACCCGATTGTATTCTAATGTGAGCTTGTTTCCTATCCAGACTCTTAACCCTAGGTTTCTAAGGTAGAACAGGTGAAGCTAAAACTGTGCCAGTATGACTCCCACCAGAACTTTGTCTCTTCTGTTGGGAGTCCAGGATCTTAGCCGGGATTCTCCTCGACTTGGTTTAGCATTGATTTTGACAGTGTTCCGACATCCAACTCCTACTGGCCTGGGTAAACACTTCGGTCTTCGTCAAAACTCATCCTCCAGCAGCAGATTTGCCTTTGCACCTCCTCACCTACCATCTCTGGCTGAGGCTAGATCTCAGCAAACATAAGCGAAATTCTCTCATTTACAGAATCCCTGTCCTTTCTAATGCAAAGCTTGCTGTAATTAATGGCAGAGTAGGCAAGTCTAGTTTGGAAGATGCGGTGGAGTGAGTAAATAAATCCTTAGTTCTTGGCTGTGCAACTAGAACCGGGAGGTGGTTCTCATGTTAAGTCAAAAGAAACGAACAAGTAAGAAAATAATGCATCCGATCCGACTGATCTTCATCTTGCTGGTTGCAGTGCTAATCCCAATCAATGGCTATGCAGCGGATATAGATGCCGAAGTTGCCAAGGCGGTGTTGAAAGGTGACACCGCTGCCATGCAACTTCTGCTGTCTCAGGGCGCTAATATCAAAACCAAGGATAGGATTTATGGCCGGACACTGCTTCATCTCGCAGTGGAAAGGGGTCACAAGGACATGGTGGAACTGCTTATCGCCAACGGTGCCGAGGTAAACGCCAAGGACGAGGTTAACGGTTGGACACCGTTGCATCAAGCAGCGCAAAGAGACGACAAGGTTATGGCGCAAGTGCTGATCGCCAATAAGGCCAACGTAAACATTAAAGACGAGGTTAACAACCGAACCCCACTATTCTTTGCTGTTTTATGGGGCAACAAGGACATGGTGGAACTGCTCGTCGCCAATGGCGCCGACATCAACGCCAAAGCATATTTCGACACCACAGTTTTGCACCTGGCCTCGGAGAGAGGAGACAAAGACATGGTGCAGCTACTGGTCAGTAAAGGCGCCGATGTGAACGCCAAAGATGAGGTTGGGGAGACCGCCATGGGCTGCGCCGCGAGATGTGGCAACTTTGAGATCGCTATAATACTCCAGAATGCCGGAGCCAAGCAATAAGCAGCCAGCAAAGGACAGAGGACAGATGACAGAGGTCAGAGGACAGATTGCCGATTTCGAATTTCGAAATTCGAATTTCGAAATTTTGACCCCATGCTTCATGCCCACGCAGTTACGATGCATAGATCGAGCACTTCCTAACCGCCATGGCCGCTTCCTGCAAAGCCTCGGCAAAGGTTGGATGACCGTGGACGGTTCGGGCAATGTCTTCGGAACTGGCACCAAACTCCACCGCCAGCACACATTCTGCTATTATGTCTGAGGCACGGGGTCCGAGGATGTGGACGCCCAGGATGCGGTCGGTCTTGGAGTGGGCAATTATCTTAACAAACCCATCCTTTTCACCCATGCAACGCGCCCGACCAGCACCGGCAAAGGGATAGGTGCCGACACAGTAGTCAATGTTGCGCTCTTTTGCCTGTTCTTCCGTGAGCCCCACGCTCGCCACCTCTGGCCAGGTGTAAATTATGGAAGGAATGGCATCGTAATTGACCTCTCCGGGGAGCCCGGCAATACATTCAACCGCAGCGATTCCCTCGGCAGAGGCGGTGTGGGCTAGTGCCGGACCAGGGATAAGGTCGCCAATTGCATAAATGGATTTGACATTGGTTTGAAACTGTTCGTCTACTAAAACGTGGCCGGTTCTGGGATCCAGCTCCACACCTATTTCCTCCAGACCAAGGTCTCGAGTCAGAGGTCTACGCCCCACGGCGACCAGTAAGCGGTCGCAATTCATGGTTTCTTTTTTCCCATTCTTTTCAAGGCTCACCTGGACCTTTTTACCCGACACCTTTGCCCCTGAGACCTTAGTTTGAAGGCGAAAAGTCAAACCCTGTTTGGTAAGAATCCTTTCGAGACCTCGAGCTACCTGCCCATCCAGCAGAGTGGCTATCTGCGGGAGCATCTCGATTGTGGTCACCTTGGATCCCAATCGCAGCCAGACAGATCCCAACTCGAGCCCAATATAGCCGCCCCCCACAATGCCTAGGTGTTTGGGGACAGAATCGAAGGTCAAGGCCTCGGTAGAGCTGACGATTCGATGACCGTCAAATTCAAGACCAGGCACGGCCAGTGGTTCACTGCCAGTGGCTAACAAAATGGCCTTTGCTTTAATATTTTGCCGATCACTCTTGCGGCGGGAACCCGGTTTTTTCAGCACTTCGACCTGATCTTCAGCCACAAGGCGACCGGTGCCTTGTAAAATGTCAACCTTATTGCCCTCTAGAAGTTTGCGCACATTATCAGTCAGTTCCTGCACCACCTGCTCTTTTCTCGCCATCATGGCAGCTAAATCCAGAGTCACCTTGCCTGTCTTGATCCCGTGCTCAGCGAAATGAGCCTTGGCAAGATGGTAGTATTCGCTGGAATCGAGCAGGGCCTTGCTGGGAATGCAGCCAACATTCAAACAAACGCCACCCAAGCGTGGCTCCTTCTCAATGCAGGCCACCTTCATCTCCAGCTGCGCCGCCCGCACTGCTGCCACGTATCCACCAGGCCCCGAGCCGATAATGATTAAATCGTAGGTTTCATTCTTTGCCATGTTTTTCTATCCCATGTTGAGGTTTGGCCGATAACCGAAATGTTTAAAGTGCTTTAGCGCATGGCGCCAAGCGCCAAGCGCATAGCGTTTTCAAAGTAGAGATTCGACGCTTTGCGCTATGCTCTATGCGCTATGCGATCCCGGACACCGGACGGGAACTAAATCTCAATCATAATCCGGTCTGGTTCCTCGATGAACTCCTTGATGCGCACCAAAAATGTGACTGCTTGTCTTCCATCGACAATACGGTGATCGTAGGTCAATGCCACATACATCATTGGCCGCACTACCACCTGACCATCTAATACCACCGGGCGATTTTCAATCTTGTGCATGCCCAGAATACCGCTCTGGGGAATGTTTAGAATCGGAGTGCTCAATAGCGAACCAAAAACTCCGCCGTTTGTGATGGTAAAGGTGCCACCCTCCAGGTCGGCAAGTTCCAGGCGGTTTTCCTGGATTTTCTTAACATAGTCAATAATGGCTTGCTCGAGCTGGGCGAAGCTCAGTTTGTCTACATCGCGAATTACCGGCACCACCAGCCCACGTTCAGCACCAATGGCAACGCCTAAGTGATAGTAATTGTGATAGATGATGTCCTTGTTTTCTAAGTAAGCGTTTAACTCAGGAAATTCCATCAAGGCTTCCACACACGCCTTGATAAAGAATGACATGATACCCAGCCTAACTCCATACTTTTTTTGGAAAGGTTCTTTGTAATGAGCGCGAATCTCCTGAACCCTGGTCATGTCAATTTCATTGAAGGTTGTAAGCATAGCAGTGTTTCGCGTAGCTTCTACCAGACGGGCGGCAATTCGCTGCCTTATCTGGCTCATAGGCTTGCGAGTAATGGACTCTTCAATTGCAGGAGCAACCTCCCGGACTTTAGCTGGCCGGGGGGCAGGAACCTCACTGGGTAATGCCACCGCTGCTTGCTCCAGATAGAGAATTACATCGCCTTTGGTAATTCGTCCTCCAGGCCCGGTGCCAGTTATCTTGGAAGGATCCAAGTTTTTCTCGGCCACAAGTCTGCGAACTGATGGAGGCAGAACTGGCTTGCTTGCTAAAGGGATTTCAGCGGCCGGTTCTGCTGGTGGTGGCTCGGCAGATGGTGCAGGAGCTTCAGGGGGCGGCTCTTCCGCTTCAGCTGGGGCAGGTTCTTCCACTACTTCCGGGGCTGCCTCGGTATCAATGGTGCCCACAACTCCACCGATAGGTATGGTTTCGCCCTCTGATTTTGATATTTTTAATACCCCATCGGCTTCGGCTTCTATCTCAAGGGTGACCTTGTCGGTCTCGAGAACGAAAAGGAGTTCACCCTGGCGAACCTGATCGCCCTCTTTTTTGTACCACTGGGCCAAGGTCGCTTCAGTTACCGATTCTCCCACACTAGGGACTTTGATTTCTAATTTCATGGCTGCTCCACTTTTAAATGCCGAAAATTAGGTAATGGGTCATAGGTTATGGGTCATTAAAATCGTCCAAGTCGTAGAAGTCGTTCAAATCGTTGAAGTCGTAAACGGTAAACGGTGAACGGTAAACCGAGTTCTTAGCAGTGCCTAGTGCATAGTCCCTAGTGCCTAGTTACCTTCCGTCATCTGATCTCTGACTTCCGACCTCTCGTCACCCCGTCTCCGTGTCGCCTTGCTATGAGCTGCACTCTGCCTGCTACTCACTTGGGCGGTGGTCCAATTGCTTCCTCAATAATTGCCGCTTGTTGCCTCTTATATATATTGTGAAAACCAGTAGCTGGGCTTGCTGCATCCTCTCTGCCAACATACTTGATGTGCTTGTGCACTAGAGAGGCAAGGCGGGAGCGAACAAAATTCCATCCTCCCATGTTCTCAGGTTCTTCCTGAACCCAATACCACTCTTTAACTCCATCATACTTGGCAATAAGGTCTTCCAGTTGCTTACGAGGGAAGGGATAGAACTGTTCCAGTCTTATTATGCTGATCTCAGTGCTTTTTAGATCCTGACGCCTTTGAAAGAGTTCGTAGAAGATCTTGCCACTGCAAAAGATTATCCGGCGGCATGTCTTATTGTTAGTACCATGATCGAGGACTTCTTGGAAGGATCCTTTAGTAAGGTCTGATAGGTTGGAAACTGCAAGGGGATTACGGAGAAGGCTCTTGGGGGTCATGACTACAAGAGGCTTGCGGAAAGTACGCTTTAGCTGACGCCTGAGGAGGTGAAAGTACTGAGCTGGAGTTGTGGGATAACAAACCTGAATGTTTTCCTCGGCACACAGCTGTAAGAACCGCTCGAGGCGGGCACTTGAGTGTTCTGGTCCCATACCCTCGAAGCCGTGAGGTAGGAGCAATACAAGTCCATTCAGCCTTTGCCACTTGGATTGGCCGCTGCTTATGTAGAGATCAATTACCGCCTGAGCGTTGTTGACGAAATCACCAAATTGGGCCTCCCACATAATCAGGCCATTGGGTTGGGCAAGGGAATAGCCATACTCGAAGCCCAGGACTCCGACTTCAGAAAGTAGACTGTCATAAGCATAGAATCTTGCCTGCCCGTCAGCCATGGATTCGAGAGGTACGAATCTTTCCCCAGTCTGGGTGTCTACCAGGGAGCTGTGTCTTTGGCTGAAGGTGCCTCGACGGCTGTCCTGGCCGCTCAACCTGACAGGATGGCCTTCAGATAAGAGAGTAGCAAAGGCCAGGGCTTCTCCATTGGCCCAGTCAATTCCTGCGCCATTTTCTATGGTTTCCAGCCTTTTTTTGAGCAGTGCCGCCAGCTTCGGATGAAGAGAGAAGTCTTTGGGGACTTGGTTCAACTTCCGGGCAAGGGCAAGGAGTTGCTTCTTGGCGACACCTGTTCGGGTGGGTATGTGGGAGTAATCTCCCTGAAATCCTTCCCAGTCTTCGTAGAATTCCACCCGAGGAAGGGCGCACTGTTTTTCTCTCATGGTGGTGAAGGATGTTTCCAAAGCCTCAGTAATCCCCGTATCGATCCTCTTAATCTCATCCTCACCTAGAACCTTCTCTGCGAGGAGTTGTTCTCCATACATCTTATAAGGCGACGGTCTTTCTCTGATTCGTTCGTACATTTGTGGTTGAGTAAAATAGGGCTCGTCCCCCTCATTGTGCCCATAGCGACGGTAGCAGACCAAATCAACAACCACGTCTTTACCGAATTGCATGCGGTAATCGCAGGCAAGTTTGGTAACGTGAATGAGGGCCTCTGGATTCTCACCATGGACATGGAAAATGGGCACCATGAGCATTTTGGCCATGTCGGTGGAGTATCTAGTAGAGCGGGCATCCTCGGGGAGGGTGGTGTAGCCAATCTGGTTGTTTATCACTATGTGAACTGTGCCACCGGTGGAGTAACCTTCCAGCTGAGACATATTGAGAGTTTCGGCAACGACCCCCTGCCCGGCAAAGGCTGCGTCACCGTGGATGAGCAAGGGCAGTACTTGTTTCTCCCCCTTGTCTCCTGCCAACATATCCTGACGGGCTCGGGCGAAACCCTCGACTACAGGATTGACCGACTCCAGGTGGCTAGGGTTATTGAGGAGCAAAACCCTTATCTGCCTATCGTTTGCAGTCCTGAGGTCGGCCATAAAGCCATTATGGTATTTGACATCGCCGGCGCCAAATATGGTGTCGGGATCGTAATTGCTTTCGAACTCGCAGAAAACCTCCCCGTAAGTTTTTTCAAGGACATTGACCTGAACATTCAGCCGGCCACGATGGGCCATCCCCAAAATAATTTCTCCACAACCCTCTTCAGCCACCTGGGTGATCAGGGTATCCAGCATGGGGATAAGGGCCTCAGCGCCCTCTAGAGAAAAGCGTGTCTGACCAAGGTATTTTTTATGGAGGAATTGCTCGAAGAGGGAAGCCTGGTAAAGCTTGTGCAGAATCCTTATTTTTTCATCTTTTGAAAGTTCTGGACGATTTCTGCTCGGTTCCATGCGCTCCTGCAACCACTGCCGTTCTGAAGGATCCTGTAGATGCATGTATTCCACCCCAACTGAGCGGCAGTAAGTTTTTTTGAGAACTGCGAGGATTTCTCGGAGGGAGGCCAGATTCTTACCAGGAAAAAGTCGGGTATAGAACTCCCTATCCATATCATCGTCCGTCAAACCAAAGGCTGCAGGGTTCAGCAGGGGATGATCAGTTGGGCAGGCCGCAAGAGGATCCAAACAAGCCAGAAGGTGGCCGAGATCGCGATACCGATAAGTCAATCCCTCCACCAATGATTGTCGCCAGACCTGATCTTCGTCGCAAACCAGGACAACTTCCGAATCTCTGGCAGAGGCCAACTCGAAGCCCTGAAAGAAAAACTGCCAATCCCTGGATACCTTTGTTGGATCAGACTTCCACAGGTTGTATTGTTCCTCGATGAATTCGGTATTCCAAGCACCGGTTAGAGCCATGGTTTTTCCACCCTTGTCAAATGTCTACAGTGTCTAAAATGTCTAAAATGCTTAAAGTTAAGGTTATGGGTCATGGGTTATAGGTCATTGGTCGTTCAAATCGTTGAAATCGTAAACGGTAAATGGTGAACGATAAACTGTGGAAATCGTCCATTCTTAGCTCTTAACTTTGAACTTGGAACTTGGAACTTGAATCGCCTGACCTCAGACATCTGATCTCTGACCTCTGATCTCGTCTCGCTCGTCTCGCAGTTCCCCTGTGCCTTATACCTTGCGCCTATCATCAATCCGCAATCTATAATCCATCCTTGGAAGCCAAGCCCTTGAACCATTGTGAAACTCTTTGGGCAACTTCTCGACGATGCTCATCCTGGCTAAACATATGGTCAGCTCCGGAAATGATGGTCAGTTCAGTATTCACTTTTTTGTACTGGAGAATTCTGTAAGCGTTTTCCACCGAAATGATTTCGTCCATATCCCCGTGGACCACCATTAAAGGTTGAGGTAAAGACGGCATAATGGAGGAGAGGTCATATTGGGCTGCGTCTGCAAAAAAAGCCTCGGTAAGCTCTAGATTGCGTCCCCTGCTAATGAAGTTGACCCGCCCGGTGCGCCGCAGTGCCTGAATCTGATCTTCCCTGAGAAAGTGAAAGCTTTGCAAAGCTGATGCTTTTGCGGCCAGGGTGCAAATCGCTTTTATATTGTCCATTTTCGATGCTGCGAGGAGAGCGACCATGGCACCCATGCTGTGACCGGCCAGCCCAATCCACGAGACACCTCGAGCTGACATAAATGAGGTGGCAGTCTTTATATCGTCAACCTGTTTAGAATAAAGAGATTCAGAAAAATTACCCTCGCTCTGACCATTTCCGGAAAAGTCAAAACGTAGTACCTTGAAACCCTCTTCCACCAAAGCCAAGCTTAGGTCGCGCAGAATCCTAGTGTGTCTCGAGCAGGTGAAACAGTGACCGAGAATGATCCCACGGTGAGAATTTTCTGGGGGGACGTGAAAGGTTCCTGCCAATTTCTCACCAGAGAGATTTGAAAACTGAATCTGCTCTTGCAAGTCCATCCTTTAGAAATGATTCTCTAATCTCTAGATGCCAAAATTAACTTTAGATTGCTGTGGGGGGCAAAGCATGTCACTGAAAGTCCAGAATAGATTCTAAACGTAAACGGCAGCTAATTCAATGAGGTATGTGTGAGTTTGCCCCCTGGCGGAGACTCAGACCTCTCAAAGTTCAGAAACAAAAAAATCCATTAGGCAGGAGAAATTCGCATAGCGCAAAGCGCAAAGCGCATAGCGTCCGGTAAGTCGTTGAAGTCTTAAAGACCGTTCGAGTTCTCAAAAGCGCTTAATCGTTTTTCTCCTGAATTCTCGATTCTGACTCCTGGCTTCTTACTCTATGCTCTATGCCGCCGTGCGAAATACCCTTGACCCCGAGCTCACGAGCGGTTTTTATTAGGTTGCAGAGTCAAGATTGTTACAATCTCGCATCTGTCT
>Ga0180437_10010446_pt1 | contig 11330 bp, 6 predicted proteins | sample SS_ome_4_FD_132410 | JGI IMG/M metagenome (GOLD analysis project Ga0180437, IMG submission 132410) | Hypersaline lake sediment archaeal communities from the Salton Sea, California, USA - SS_3_D_1 metaG | ecosystem: Environmental > Aquatic > Non-marine Saline and Alkaline > Hypersaline > Sediment... | reverse complement strand
TGACCGTCTCGAGCCTCGACAACGCAAACGAAGGCCTAAGCCGTACAAACTGATGACCAAACCTCGAAACCAAGCCCGAAAGCAAGAAGCCAGAATACGTTAGGGAAATGTCAGTGCCATTCAAGTCAGAGATCACGTTCAGGCAATACGCCGATTTCCTGAATACGCTGCCGCCGGAGGAGGCGGAGAAGCGGTTCAGTGAGCAAGTGGGCAGCCGTTCCGGAGAAGCGCCGCGGTTCACCTATTTGCCGAAGATCATCGACAAGTCCGGCCCACGCGGGTTCTCCTGGGCGGACGGGGCCGCATGGGCCGCTTGGGCCGGGTTGCGCCCGATAACCGAGCTCGAATATGAAAAGAGTATGCGCGGGCCATGCAAGCCGCTGCCGGGTGAGACTGGCCCGCCGTACTGGGGTGTCAGGAGCTCAAATAGCTGGGACTGGTACTCCTTCCATCCCGCCTGGCTATGCGAACGTCCGGTGACGGTTGCCAATGCCGCGGGACGTCGCTTCCGGGGCACGCACGGTCTCGGCACGACCGTGTTGCCCGAGGACTGGCCACAGGACGACGCCGTGGGCACCGGCTATCGGGCGGGAATGGGCAGAATCATGAAGTTGAGATGCACACGTATTGCGGACCGCTCCTACACGGCCTACGTCAATCCCGAACGGCACGACAGAGACAAATGGCGCGGCGCGCGCACCGCTCCGGAAGAAGCGGCGGAGAGTGATCAGTGATCGGTGAAATAAAGGACGTCATAACAAGTCCGTCCACCGAGGCGAGAAAGGAGACGTTCGGAAATGAGTAGCATCAAGTTACCGATGGCGTTTGGGGGATGCCTGTTTACACTGACGGCCGCTGCGCTGGCGGCCGCGCCGGTCACCCTGGTGCAGAACGGGAAACCGGCAGCCACCATCGTGGTGGCCGATGAGCCGATAGCGGTCCCGCTTACCAAGCGGGATCCCGCAACGAGGAAAAACGTGTCGATGACGCAAAGGGATGCAGCCCACGAACTGCAGGCGTTCATCGAAAAGGCCAGCGGCGCGCGGCTCGAGATCGTGCCGGCCGCTGAGGCCCCGCCCAAAGGAACGCTGCTGCTGGTGGGGCGCAGCGCGCTCAGTGAAAAGCACCGGTTGGCGTTGCCGACCAAACCGGAGGGCCTGCGTATCGTCAACTTCGCGCGAGGCCTGGCCATCCTGGGCGAGGTGAAACCGGCCGGGGCGGGCAATATCGCCCACGAGGTGGACCGTGGCACCTTGCATGGTGTGTACGAGTTCCTGGAGCGCGTCGTTGGATACCGCTTCTTCATTCACATCCCGAAGGAGCCGGATTTGGGAATCGTGACGCCGGTGGTGAAGACCCTCACGGTGCCGGCCGACTACACACTGGAGCTGGCCCCGGATTTCCCTTACCGCGACTGCGCGTTCGAAACTTGGATCGACCGGCCGGCCTTCATGCGGGTGACGCGCGGAGGCGCCCGCGACGGCTCGGGAACCGGTTTCCCCGGCATCAACCATACGGACGCTTTCTTCGGGCGGCGGTTCTTCGGTGACCACCCCGACTGGGCCGCCATGATTTTGGAGGATGGCACGCGCCACTCCATGTACCCCTGCTACTCGCAGCCCGGCGTCCTCGGCGCGCGGGTACAAGTGACGCAGGACATGTACGACGGGAAAGGCGGCTGGTTCGGCGAACACGGCCATCCCGGGCCCAAGTGGATCACCTTCGAGCCGGCGGACCTCTGGGACTACATGGGGTTGTGTCACTGTGAGCGCTGCAAGCCGCAGCTTCAGCCCGAGCGCGGCCGCTTCGGGCAGAACTCGAACCTGCTTTTCCGCCACGGCGTGGCGTTTGCCGCCGAGATCGCCAAGCGCTGGCCCGAGAAGCGGCTGGGCATGCTGGCCTACGAGGGGCACATGCTGCCGCCCGATTTCGACCTGCCGGAGAACATGGACGTGCAGGTGTGCATGATGTGGTCCACCACCATGGGCAAGGAGCCGTACTGGCACGAGCGCAACCTGCAACTGCTGCGGGACTGGAGCAAGAAGGTGGGCGGCAAGCGCGAGCGGCTGTACATCTGGAACTTCTACTGCTATCCGGCGTACTTCACCAAAGCGCCGCTCTTCTTTCCGCACGCGCTGCGGAAGTGGTTTCAGGATACGTATGCCATTTCCAGCGGCGAATTCGTCTGTCCCGGGGGCAGTCCGCCGCAGTACGAAATCGTCATGGCCTGGCTCTGGCACCGGCTGATGTGGGACCGCAATAGCGATGTGGACGCCTTGCTGCGCGACCAGTGCCTGACCATGTTTGGCCCGGCCGGCCCGACGATGGAGAAAGTCTATGCGACGGTCATCGATCGTTACGAGAACGTTAAGTGGACCCAGAAGTTCGACGAGTGCTACATCCCGCCGGACCAGATGTACGGTGAGACGTACACGCCGCAGGTCATCAGCACGCTGAAGAAGCTCTTCGCGGAGGCGCTGGCGGCGTGCCCGGCGGACGAGAGCAACATCTACCGCCGCCGCGTGGCGTGGATGCATAAGGGGTTTGTACCCTTCTTTGTGGACGCGGACCTGGCGCACAAGTGGCTGGGAAAGACGCCGTCTTACCCAGTGGCCGCCGTGGCGCAGGTACCCGCCGACGCGGCGGCGTGGGCAGCGTTGCCGGCCGCGACCCTGGTGCAGGGGAACTACGGGCAGGCGCCCGAGTTGGCCACCCGCGTGCGTTTGGCCCGCTTCGGGGACGATCTGCTGGTACGGTTCGAGGCGGAGGAGTCGACCGAGACGCTGCTCAGCGACACCTTGGTCCTGGTGGCCAACGGAGAGCCCCGGGAAAGCCCCCCAGTCATCAGCGGTCGGATCCGACCGTGGTTTGCCCCGCCCGGGTCGTTGCGCCAGGATCCGCAGCGTACTTTTGCCGTGAACGGTGAAGGAGAGTGCCATGGCTTTTTGCAGCCGACGCTCGTGAGCAACATGCAGGCGGACGGCATGTGGACAGTCGTGGTGAAGTTCCCGCTTCAAGCGCTGGGCATTGCGGCGGGGGAGGCGAAGACCGTGGAGGTCCAGTTCGAACGGCAGCGTGCGGCTCGCGCGAAGACCCCCGCGAGCGACTACTACTGGACGCCGCCGATGCGCCCGCCGTGGCGATCGCATTTCCGTTTCGGCCAGCTGCAAGTCGCGTCCAAGTAACTCGACGAGCTTACCTGGCCGAGGCAACGACCTGGGAAGCTCAGACGAACAGGCACCATCTCAGGAGCTGTCAACCATGCGTACCAAGTTTCTGATGGCACTCGTGGGCTGCCTGCTTGGGCTGACGGCCGCCGCGCTGGCGGCTGCGCCCGTCACGCTGGTGAAAGGCGGCAAACCGGCCGCCACGATCGTGATCGCCGATCAGCCGACCGCGATCCCGGTCGGGAAATCGCGGACCATCGCTTATGCGGCGGAGGAGCTCCAGCGCTTCATCGAAAAGGCCACCGGGGCCCAATTGGAGATCGTGCCGGCCGCCAAGGCCCCGACCACCGGCACACTGCTGCTGCTGGGCCGCAGCGAGCTGAGCGAAAAGTACCACTTGACGCCGCCGACCAAACCGGAGGGCCTGCGCATCGTCACCTTCGAGCGCGGCTTGGCCATCCTCGGCGAGGTAGCGCCGGCCGGCACCAACAATATCAACCACGAGGTGGACCGCGGGACATTGCACGGGGTGTACGAGTTCCTGGAGCGTATCGTCGGGTTTCGCTTTTTCATTCACATCCCGAATGACCCGGACCTGGGCATCGTGACGCCGGCGTTGAAGACCCTCACGGTACCGGCCGACTACCGACTGGAACTGGCGCCGGACTTCCCTTACCGGGGCGTGGCTTTTTCCACCTGGAGCGACCCGCCGAACTGGATGCGGGTGACGCGCGAAGGCTCCGGCACCGGCTTCCCTGGCATTAACCATACGGACTCGGGCTTCGGCAAGCGATTCTTCAGAGACCACCCCGACTGGGCCGCGGTGATCTCGGAGGATGGCAGGCGCAGTTCGCGGTACCCTTGCTACTCGCAACCCGGCGTGCTTGCCGCGCGGGTACAGGTGACGCAGGATGTCTACGACGGGAAAGGCGGTTGGTTCGGCGAGCACTGCCACCCGGGACCGAAGTGGATCGGATTCGAGCCGGCGGATCTCTACGACTTCGAATGGAAAGGGTTGTGCCAGTGCGATCGCTGCAAACCACAGATCCAGCCCGAGCGAGGGCGCTTCGGGAGGACCTCGAACCTCCTTTTCCGTCACGGCGTGAAGTATGCCGCCGAGATCGCCAAGCGCTGGCCGGACAAGCGGCTGGGCATGCTGGCCTACGAGGGGCACATGCTGCCGCCCGATTTCGACCTGCCGGAGAACATGGACGTGCAGGTGTGCATGATGTGGTCCACCACCATGGGCAAAGAGCCGTACTGGCACGAGCGGAACCTGCAACTGCTGCGGGATTGGAGCAAGAAGCTGGGCGGCAAGCGCGAGCGGCTGTATGTCTGGAACTATTATTGCTATCCGGCGTTAACGACGAGAGCGCCGGTCTTCTTCCCGCACAATCTGCAGAAATGGCTCCAGGACACGTATCCCATTTCCAGCGGCGAAATGGTCTGTCCCGGTGGTAGTCCGCCGCAGTACGAAATCGTCATGGCATGGCTCTGGCATCGCCTGATGTGGGACCGCAATGCCGACGTGGACGCCTTGCTTCACGACCAGTGCCTGACCTTCTTCGGCCCCGCCGGCAAGACGATGGAGAAACTCTACGCGACGGTCATCGATCGCTACGAGAACGTCAAGTGGAGCCGGAAGTTCAATGAGAGCTACGTCCCGCCGGACCAGATGTACGGCGAGACCTATACGCCGGAGGTCGTCGGCACGTTGAAGCAACTCTTCCAGGAAGCGCTGGCGGCGTGCCCGGCGGACGAAACCAACATCTACCGCCGCCGTGTCGCCTGGATGCGGGAAGGGTTCGCGCGATTCTTTAGCGATGCGGATCTCGCCCACAAGTGGATGGGACAGACGCTGTCTTACAAAGTGGCTACCATGGCAAAGCCCCCCGCCGACGCCGCGGCCTGGCAGATGCTACCGGCGCTGACGTTGGTGCGCGGCAACTTCGGGCGGGCGCCCGATCTGACCACGCGGGTGTGGGCGGCACGCTGTGGGGACGATCTGCTCCTGCGGTTCGAGGCCGTCGAGCCGACCGAGCCGTTGCTGTGGGACCGGCTGGCGCTGGTGGTGGAGGCAGGGGATGAAGAACGTGCCCGTGCCAGAGCCGGTGGAGCGAGGCCTGCGTGGATCCCGGAAGGCGAGTGGATCTTGGACCCGGAACGCTTCCTTGCCGTCAACGGTGAAGGGCAGTGCGAAGGTCCGCTGCAACCGACGCTGATCAGCAACACGTACGCGGACGGCCTGTGGACGGCGGTGGTGAAGTGCCCCGTGGCGGCGCTAGGCATTGAGGCGAGGCAGGCGAAAACGGTGGAGGTCCAGTTCGAACGGAAGCGCGCGGCGCGCCCGAAGGTCTCAGCGAGTGAATACTACTGGACGCCCCCGATGAAGCCGCAGTGGCTGCACCATGTCCGCTTCGGCCGGCTCGAGGTGGCAGCCAACTAGGAATGGCGAACCAACAACGACAAGGAGACGAGTCATGAAAAGAGCAGTGAAGCAGCTCGCGACGTTTGGGGCTCTGATGTCCCTGCTTGCGTTTTCGGCGGCCGGAGCAGAAGTCCAACTGACTCCCGGCGACGACATCCAGCAAGCCCTCGACGCGGCCGCACCGGGCGACACGATCGTGCTCAACGATGGCGTTTACTATCAGCGCCTGACGATCGCTCGCGGGGGAAAGCCGGGAAAACCGGTCACGCTCAAGGCGGCCTATGGCGGCGGGGCAACCATCAGCGGCGCCGTGCCGCCGGGGCAGGCGAAGCTGAAGTTCCAGCGGGTCCCGGAGGAGCCGGACATCTACAAGGCCCCCGTCCCGCAACGTGTCTGGTGGGTGATGGTCGACGGGCGGAACCTCGTCAACTACGGATACTATACATACCTGAAGACGTCCCAGTTCCCCAACCAGTCCTCGGGCGCGCTGAAACGCTGCACGCCGGAGGGCTTCGCCTGGCGGAACGGCAACGTCTACGTTCGCCTGCAGGGAGGGGCCGACCCGAACACCGCGGCCATTGAGATCAGTTGCCCCACGGGCTTCCACACGAGCGCCGAGCCGGAGTTCGCCGAGGAGATCCGCTGGGCCCCGGACAGCGGCTTCGACGTCCCCGGCGTCGGGCACCTCTTCTCCAGGACGCTGGCCAACATCGCCGTGAAGGCCGACCACGTGGTCATCGAAGGCCTCCGGCTGCACATGGGCGTGGGGACCGCGGTGGTCGTCCACGGCAATGAAGTGACGGTCCGCGACTGCTACATGAGCGGAACCCATATGGGAATCTGTCAGCCCGATTCGGTGAGCCTACCGCCGCACGAAACGCCCGGCGAGCGGCCCATCACGCCGTCGAACCGTACGTCCCGCGGCCTGACCGTGGAGTATTGCGAGTTCAGCGCCGCGCCCGGCTACGAGTCGTGCAAAAAGGGTTTCTGGGGCGGGCTGTACGCCGCCAACACGTCGGCGGTGTTCATGAACTACGGCGGGCCGCGCTCGGTCGTTCGCCACAACTGGGTGTACGATTCCTCCCAGGACCACCTCCAGCCGCGGGGCAACGGCACCAGTTCGCCGGAGGACGCCAGCGAGATCGCCTACAACCTCATCCAGAACTGCGGGGACGACCCCATCGAGTTCGACAGCGCTTCGCTGATGAACCTCCGCGTGCATCACAACGTCGTCCTGGAAGGCCTGTGTCTGTTGTCGGTGTGCCCGGTCATGGGCGGAGGCCTGACCGTCGATCACAATCTCTTCTACAACTCGCCGGAGAAGGGTATTCGAAAAGGCCCGTGGTTGAAGCTGGGCACCCCCTGGGGCAAGGGTTTGCCGACCAGGGGCATGCGGCTGATCCACAACACGGTGGTCCAACCGCAAGGCGTCTTCCAGTGGTTCGGCAAAGACCAACGCTACGAAGACAACGTCCTGGAGAACAACATCATCTACGTCACCGGGTCGCAATTGTGGGGTGTTCCGGATTTCCCTCTCAGCCACCACAACCTTTACTGCGGGCCGAAGACCGACCCCCAGCACCTGCCCGAGTTGATCCACGCCGAGCAGCCGTTCGTGTCGCTCAAACCGATCGACTTCCACCTCCGTCCGGACAGTGCGGCCGTGGACGCGGGGGCCGCCGGCAAGGATTACCATCACGAGGCCCGCGGAAAGGCCCCGGATCTGGGCGCCATCGAACTGGGCGACACGTGGGAGTTTCCCCGGCCCGGCCCGCGTTGGGCCACCGGCGACGAGATCCCTAACCGCCCTGCGATTCCGCGCTCGTTGCCTCGGAAATGGGTGGGGCTGGAATAGGGCTGGAAACAAGGAGCAAACAGATGCAGAGGATGATCGCGTTCGCCATGCTGCTGTGCCTCGTTGCGGGCACCAGTTTCGCCCAGCAGGCCAAGGTTGCCCCATCGCACGGGCGTCCGTTCTTCATGCCCGAATGGCGCCGACAGCAGATCCTGCAACTCAAACAGAACGAGGCGTGGGCGCAGAAAGCCTACGGCGAGGCGCAGCGCGCCGCCCTCGCCGGGGACATGTTCTGGGCCGGGTTCCTCTACGCGCTGGAGCGCAAGGAGGAGTATGCCAAGATCGCGGGTGAGGCCCTGCGCCGGTCCGCCGGCCGGGACGCCATCGGCTGGTGGCGCAGTTTCGACGAACGGATAGATTGGGAGAGCGACCATATTCAATGGCCATGGATGGCGCCTGTCTGGTACGACATCAATGTCAAGCCGTATGTGGTCTATGACTGGATCCACGACGCGCTCTCGGACGGTCTAAGAGAAGACATCCACGAAGGACTGCGTTTTACGGCAGAAGTGAGAATGCGCGTGCTGGACACTCGGTCCTACACGCCCAACCTCCTGTTCAAGCCGATGTTCATGGTGGCCTTCGCCGCGCTTACGCTCCAGGACGAAGACCTCATGCAGTGGGCTTTCCGCCGCACCCAGCGACAGGGGAACTTCTATTCGTTTCTCGACCGAACCCTTGTGGACGGTGGGCCGTGGCACGAGGCGCCGATCTACGCGATCGGCCACCAGGATTTGTGGTGCATGACCACCATGGCGTTCTACCGGCATCTATACGACGGTGGCGACTGGTTCAACAGGAAATCCAAGACCGGCGGCAGTCCGCGCGGGCTAGTGGACTACTACATCAATTCTGCCTATCCAATCGAAAAGACCGGCGTAGGCAAAGGACGCATCAGGGTCGCGACGCACGGTCATGGCTCGACGCGGGTCGTGGAAGGTCATCTTCGTGACCTGCTGCTCGTCTCACCGGCTCCGGGGGATGGGGCGGAGAAGGGCAGGCTCCTTGCCAACAATGAACTGTCCCTCTGCTATGGGACATCGCGTGACGGCCGCTATGCGCCTTTCGTGGCGATGATCCCCGACTACCGGCCCAACCTCTGGGACCGGCCGCGGCTGCCGGACGAGATGCCGGGTTTCCCCGCGGCGCCTTCCAGCGTGTGGCCGACCTTTGGGATCGCCATGCTTCGGTCCGACGAGACCTCCGGTTACTGGACCAACCCGGACGCCATCGCGGTCTTCCAGGTAATGACGCGCGGCTACTCGCACGATCAGCGCGACAAGTTCCACATCAACCTCTTCGGGGCGGGCCGCCTGCTGTACCCGGATTTCCTTGGCTTCCAGTATGAGCCCACCAACTTGGGGTGGACGGCTTCGACGGTGAGCAAGAACACGATGCTTGTCGACGAGCAGGACACCGGCCGGGCCGAGCCGGTCGTCCGCCGGGAGTTCAGCCCTGAGCTGAAGTATCTGGCCACGGCGGCTCAGGGTGTATTCAAGGGTGTCGAGCAGACGCGCACATTGATGCTCACCGGCGAGTATTTGCTCGACCTGTTCCACGCTTCGAGCGAGACCCCGCGCACCTACGACTACAACCTGCGCAGTCTCGGGCGGGCCCGGCCGCTGGCGCCGGAGGCGTATGAGCCGGTCGACGGCGTCAGCCCCCGCTACTGGGCGCTGGAGGACCAACACAAGACGACCACTTCCGACTCGTGGCAGTTGGAGTTCGTACTCCGGGAGCAGCGCGGCGAGAACCCGTGCCCCGCACTCGGGCCCGCGTGGTACGACCACGAGGCGCGTGTGCGCGTGAGCATGGCGGCCGCGCCCGACACCCATGTCTGGTACGGCACGTGGGGGCGACGGAAGTTCCTTGAAGGCGCCGCCAAGATCTACGGTGAGCGAGCCACCGGCCGGCCCGGCTATCCCCACATGGGCATCGAGCTGGGCACCCTCGTGGTGCGGCGCGAGGGTCTGCGGGACACCACCTTCGTGGTCGCGCATGAGCCGTATGCCAACGACGCCCAGCCGGCCGTCAAGGCGGTGACCGTACTGGCATCGAGTTCCGAAGCGATGGTCGTGCGGGTCGACGCCAACGGGTTCACCGACTACGCGGCCATCGCCTGGGGCCGCGAGGCCGAAAAGCCGCTGCAAACGCTGGTGGCCGAGGCAGACAAGCGCCAGGTGTACTCCTTCCGCAACTATGGGTTCCTACGCATACCCCGCAATGGCCCGGTGACCGCGCGGGGCGGCTGGAAGGGCGCATGCGTGCCGCACGACCGCGACGGGGCCATGCTGCGCGACGGCAAACCGCATCAGGCCCGCGTGGCCAACGGATATCTCACCTTCGAAGACACTGGGGACAGTCGTAGATCGATGGAATAGGACCCACCGAAACCAATAGACCTGAGATTATGGCAAAAGATTAGGGTGAAAGATTAAGGCAGGGGCTCGCGTTCATGGTCGTTGCCCCTAATCTTTCGCCCTAATCTCCCCGCCCGGCAATCACCGGAAATCCTGGATAAAGAAGGAGTGAGTCATGATTCGGTCATGTAACAGGTACCCATTAGCCGTTGCGCACTCGGCTCCGATCGCCTGCGTTCTGCTGCTGGGCGCGGGCACGGCACGCGCGGTGACTATCGAGAACGTGACGGTCGCCCCGCGCGATGCGCGGACCGCGTATGTAAAGTTCGATATCGCCTGGGACAAATCCTGGCGCCACGAGGCCAACCACGACGCGACGTGGGTGTTTTTCAAGATGCGCGCCGAAGGCGGCTCGGATTGGCAGCACGTCCGGCTCGTGGCGGACAAGGTGCTCAACCCCACCGGCTACGGTCAAGAGAAAGGCGGCACGACGCTGGACTTCATCGTGCCCGATGGCGAGGAAGGATTCCTGGGCATGTTTGTGCGCCGGGCGGAGTACGGCGTGGGCGAAGTAGCGACAACCAAGGTCACAGCCGTCTGGGACCTTACGGCCAACAAGGGAATTACGAAGGACACGAAGGTCAGCATGCAGGCATTCGGGATCGAAATGGTGTTCGTGCCCGAGGGGCCGTTCTATCTGGGCTCGGGAGGAACGGAGCCGTACCATTTCTACAAGTATACCGACGGCACTCAGCACACCCTGCCATACCGGGTCACCAGCGCCGGCGCGATTCCGACCGGTCAGCAGGCCGGCAAGCTCTGGGCGAGGCGGGGCGCCCAGCCGGAGGATAACGGCGAAATCCCAGCGGCCTTCCCCAACGGCTATGCAGCCTTTTACTGCATGAAGTTCCATATCACGCAGGGTCAATACACCGGCTTTCTGAACACGTTGACCGCGGCGCAGGCGAAAGAGCGTGGTCCGGGTAACCCTAGGTTATTCTGGGCGGACGGCGTGGCCTTCGCGGCTTGGGCGGGTTTGCGTCCGATGACCGAGCTGGAGTACGAGAAAGTCTGCCGCGGGCCAATGGAGCCGGGGTGGGATACGGGGGACAGATTGGATCATCCCTCGTACTGGGAAGTCAAAGCCATAAACGGTTGGCGGCTCCCGCGCGAACACCCGGTGACGGTCGGCCATGCTAAGGGACGGGGTTTCAAGGGCACGCACGGCCGCGGCACACCGGCCTTGCCTGAGGACTGGCCGCAGGAGGATGCCGTCGGCGCCGGGACTCGCGGTGGTTACGGCGCGGCCGGACATCCGTCGCACCGTCTCGATGCGGCCACCGTGGACGCGGAGTTGACCATCCGCCACAAGGGGGGCCGGGCCTTCTGGCGCGGCGTGCGAACGGCGCCGAAGGGGGTGGGGCCGTGAACAGTTATCAGAGGTCAGTAATCAGTAGTCAGTGACGGTCGGATCTGTCCTACCGGACCGATAGACGAAAAAGGTGAACGCAATGAACGAG